>Ga0308309_10000984_pt1 | contig 17062 bp, 14 predicted proteins | sample HubBroMetageWFT5_FD_192491 | JGI IMG/M metagenome (GOLD analysis project Ga0308309, IMG submission 192491) | Warmed and freeze-thawed soil microbial communities from the Hubbard Brook experimental Forest, New Hampshire - Hubbard Brook CCASE Soil... | ecosystem: Environmental > Terrestrial >...
ACCGAGGCCGGGCGCTCCACCACCTCGCCGGCGGCGATCTTGTTGGCGACGTGCTCGGGGAGGACGTGGATGCGGCCCATGAAACAGTTCTCAGTTCTCGGTTCTCAGTGGCTTCGGGGACACGGTAAGTTTCGCAGATGGTGGTGTGGAAGGCAAAGATTGGGAAGGCACCAATGGACGGCGGCAATGGATGCAGGTTGTGGCCGGTGCTGGCGGTAGGGATCCTTCGACTGCGCATGACCGTCTTTCAGACGATCATGCTGCGCTCAGGATGACAGGCCTAGTTTTCTGTGGGTTCGACTTTGGATTTGGGTGGGGGCAGAGATTTCGCCGGCTTGGGCGGGGCTGGTGGAGTCGGGGGCATGGCGACAGCCGGCTTGGCTGAGGCTTTGCGAATCTCGATGCCGTCGTGCTGGTTGTTGAGCACGATGTGAGAAGAGCCGTTGCCGACGCTGCCAGTGGCCTTGGCTTCGTGCTCATTGTTGTCGATTTTCAGTTCGGGGAAGTCGGATTGGATTTCGCCGTCGCGGGTTTGGGCGTCGAGGTGGAAGCCGGCCTTGTCGGGCACGCTCAGATTAATGTCGCCGTTGCGGCTGTCGATTTGCACGTTGCCGAGCGAGCGCATGGAAACTTCGATGCCGCCGTTCTCATCCTGCACGCGAATGTCGCCGGAAACGTCTTCCAGACGGATTTGCTTGGAACGCGTGATCAGGTGCACGGGGCCAGTGATCTGGTCAGCGTGGAGGTCATCGGAATCGAGATCGAGATCGCCGTCGATGCGGGAGAACTCCAGGTCAGTACGGGAAGATTTGAAGGCGACGCTTTTGCTGATGCGGGCGAGTTTGACGCTCTCCTCGAATTCGCCGTCGAACTGGGCAGCGCCTTTGACGTCGGTGACGGAGACTTCGTTCAGGCGGCCGTCGATGTGGACGTCGCCGGTGATCTGTTCGACCTTGGCGGAACTTTTTTCGAGAGCCAGGTTAACGTTGCCGGTGACGTCATCCACGGAAACCTCGCCGTGCTGGTTGTTGATCTCTACCTGGCCATCGCGGCCGGTCACAGAGGCTTCGCCGCGGCGCGAGGTGATTTGCAGCGCCATCTTGCGCGGGATGGAGACATCGAGATCGGTCTGGATTGAGTGGTTGCCGGCGGCCTGGGTCCTGGCGTCGAGGGTCAACAGATTGCCGGTTGAGGTAATCGCCGGCCTGGTCGCTGCATTGTATTTGTCGGCATCGCCCTGGCTTTCCGCGCCAACGCGTTTGCGGATGGTAACGGTGATTTTGTTGTCGTCGGAGGGAGTGACGCGGACCGCGCCGTGATCGTTGTTGACGTGCAGGCTGGTCACGGCAGCTGGTATTTCCTGTTCGAGGTGGTCGTCAAAGCTAAAGGTGTCACCGAAGATGTTGTCGAGGTCACCGTCATCGATCTGCATATGCTCGCGGAGCTCGCCGAGGTGTGGCGTGACTCCCGTGGCAGTGAGTCCGCAAACGACAATAGCGATAACGAGCAAGATTCCGCCGGCGCCGATGCCGCGAGCGGGCACGCCGTCGCGTTGAGCCTGCTGATACTCAATGAGCTTGATGACGCCCCAGAGGATGAGAAGCAGAGGCCAGTAGTGAGCGAACAGAGTTCCCAACCGCTCCCAGGAAATCAGGTGCATGTTGCCGAGCAGGAAAACCAGACCGAGGATGATGAGGACGAGGGGTCCGGCAAAAGAGCGGCGGCGATGGGGCGGTGGAAGTGGTGGAAGCGGTGGACGAGGTGGAACAGGAGGTTGAATCGGGCTAGCCATTGTGCACCTCTCCGGAAGAAGACGTCACAGAAGGATCGGACGGCGAGGGTGGTGGTTGAGGCGACACAACTCCAGCTCCTGGAGGCGACGGGGGCAGCGGGCCGATGTGTCCGGCCGACGAGGCGCTGCTTTGCAGCAGTTTGACGATACCGACTACCAGAATCCAGGCCGGCCAGGTGCGGTGCAGTCCGGCAATATCCATGCTATCGAGAAGGAACAGGATGCCGGTGGTCAGCACCATCGCCGGTCCCATCAAACAACGCGTCATGCAGCGGCCGCAACCGCACGATTGCCGGGCACGCTCATAGTTGCGATAAAACATCCAGGCACCGAGAAAGACGAGTATGAGCGGCCAAAGGCGGTCCAGGCCAGTTTCGAAGATGCGCATCGTGTGCAGCAGGAACAGAATGCCGAGTCCGATGAGAACGATGGCGCCCACCGGCACTTTGCCAGCGTCGAACTTCTCGCCCATGCTGAAGGTTTGGCCGAGGCCCATGGGATCGGGCGCGGGCTGGCCAGCCTGAAGAGCATGGGCGGTGCGAACGGCATCGATGATCTGGTAGACGTAGAAGAAGGCGATACCGAGGCCGAAGATCCATCCCCAGCTGCCGGCATGATCGGAAGCGAAGATGAGCATGACGAAGATCAGCAGGTGAGCGAGTCCTTTGGCGTATTGCGAGCAGTAGACGGCGCCGACGCCGAAGGGAAAGAACCCGGCAAGGATACCGGCGACTGCGGGATTGGGACCGGAGCCTGATGCGGGCCTCGCGGCGGTCGCGACGTTCCCTGGCTGCGGATAGCCGGGCGGTGGAGGCACGAATCCGGCTGCAGCGACCGTGCCATCGAGACGGGCTGCGAGGCAGGGCTCGCAGTAGACGACTCCGCGGACGTCGCGGGTGCAAGTGCCGCAGAGCGGCTTGCCGCAGGTGCGGCAGAAAGCGACCGCGGCAGTATCTGTGTGGTTGGCGCAGTTCATACGAACCTCCTGTACGTGGTCACCGACACTACAGACGGATCGTTGATAGACGGATCGTTCACAGGTTGACCCAGAGGAGCGCAGGCCAGGATGAGATGGTTCTCGTTCTGGCTGTAATCGCGATCCTGTTTCTGCTCGGGCTGCTTCTGCTCAGGCTGTTGGGTTGTGTCGTTCTTGGGATCTTTCTTGTCCTTTTCTTTTTCCGGGGCGGGCTCGGCGGCGGGGGCGACGTTGCGCTTGAGTTCGCGCACGCGCGATTCCACGTCGTAGACCAGCCGGATGTTTTCGTAATAACGGACTACGCGGGCTTGCGTATTGTAGTACGTGTGCCGCAGGGCAGCGGGACGCAAACTGACCTGGCGCAGATCGGCAGGTTTGACGCCGAGTACGCTCAAGGCGACCGACAGCGAGAAGAACGCCATGCCAAACGACATGGCGAACCGCGGCTGCCGGACCGCGCCCCATATGGGTTGCAGCGCTTCCGAGGCCCAGGCTTGTACGTGCTCAAGCCATGAAGAGCGGGATCTGGAAGCAGATACGTTTGCCCGCAGGCGCTGGGTGTCAACGCCCGTTGTGGATGCCAGAATGTTGGTCACCAGACTGACTGGAGGCTCCACCTCCGTGAGATCCTTCAGCCAGTTGCGGCCGGCCGTGACATCGGCGAGCAGCGGCCCGCAGGCGGAACAAGTCCGGGCGTGGGCCTGGAAGGTGTCGAGTTGAGCGCCGGTCAGAACGCCATCGAGGGCGTCGCTGAGGAGCGTGTCAAACTCGTGACACTGCATTCCGTGACCTTGCATCCGGTGATCGGGGTTCGATTTATTGGTGTGATCTGGCATCACATCACCTGCCTATAGGTACGTTGTAAGAGGCGGGCAAGTTCCGCCCGGCCACGATTTATTCGAGATTTCACAGTCCCCTCCGGAACCTTCAAAACGGTTGCGATTTCACGGTAATCAAAATCCTGTAAGTCCCTTAAAATCACTGCCTCACGAAGCTCCGGGGAGAGCTTGGAGAGGGCAGCGTGAATGCTTTCCGCGACCTCCCGGCGGCGGACGAGCTGGTCGGGAGGGGCGGATTGGTCCTGAATTTGCTCGCTCAGGGGCTGAGCGTCTTCGTGGGCGGAGGACGCGGCGTCGAGCGAATCGGTGATGCGGTCCTGCTTGGTTTTGCGGAAGTGGTCGACCAGCAGATTGCGGGTGATGGTGGTGACCCAGGTGACGAACGCTCCCTTGGAGCTGTCGTAGGTGGAGAGCGTGCGGTAAATCTTGATGAAGACTTCCTGGGCGAGGTCTTCGGCGTCGTGGGATGATCCGGCGAAGCGGTAGCAGATGTTATAGATACGGCGGTTGTAGGTGTGGACGATTTCTTCCCAGGCAGCGGCGTCGCCGGCAACACAGCGGCGGACCAGCATCGCGACTACCTGAACATCTTCCAGAACGAGCTCCCCGGAAAAGCGGCTGTCAGCTATCGGCCATCAGCTTTCAGCGAAAACCAAGACTCCTGCACGGGCCGCACGCCAAGCCCCACAAGACAGTACGCGAATGTGCTGCTGTAAGTTCGCGGCGTCGATAGCGCAAGTTATACGAAAGAGGGCATTGTAGCAGTGAGGGAAGTGCGGACTTCATGGCGGGCGGAAATGCTGCGTCAGTTATGGTGATCCGCTTACTCGCTGGTGAAGTAATCCACCGTCACGGGATTCTCGAACAGCGAATAGTCGCGCGTAACCACTGTGATGCCGCTGTCGGTGACGAAGTAGCGGGAGCGGTCGGCTTCGGTGTCATAGCCGATCGTGGTGCCTTCGGGGAGATGGACGTTGCGGTCGATGATGCAGCGGCGGATACGGCAATGGCGTCCGACGGCGACGTGGGAGAACAGGATGCACTGGTCAACTTCGGAGTAGGAGTTCACGCGGACGTCGGGTGAGAGGATGGAATTCCTGACCGTGCCGCCGGAGACGATGCAGCCGTTGGAGACGATGGAATCGAGCGCGGTGCCCATGCGTTCTTTCTCTGCGAAGACGAACTTGGCGGGCGGGTACTGGCGCTGGTGAGTGCGGATGGGCCAGTCGTGATCGTAGAGGTTGAAGATGGGGGACACGGAGACGATATCCATGTTGGCTTCGTAGTAGGCCTCGAGCGTGCCTACATCGCGCCAGTAGAGAGCTTCCTTCTTGTTTTCGTCGACGAAGTCATAGGCGAAGACGCGGTAGTCGCTGACCATCTTGGGCAGGATGTCTTTGCCGAAGTCGTGGCTGGAGGATTGGTCTTCGGCGTCTTTCAGGAGGACGGGGATGAGGACGTCGGCGTTGAAGAGGTATACGCCCATGGAGCCTGCGCACTTCTCAGGGTTCCAGGGAGAACGCAGTTCGGTCTTGGCAGGTTTTTCTTCGAAGCCATTGATGCGGCCGTCTTTGTCGACGTCGACTACACCGAAACGAGAAGTCTCTTCAGGGGCGATCTGGATGGTGGCAAGGGTGACGTCAGCAGCGGAATCGAGGTGCTGCTTCATCATCTTGCGGTAGTTCATTTTGTAGATGTGATCGCCGGAGAGGATGAGGACGTGTTTAGGCTGTTCGGAGCCGATGGAATAAATGTTCTGGTAAACCGCGTCGGCGGTGCCTTGATACCACTGATCACTGACCCGCTTCATGGGGGGGAGGACTTCGATGAACTCTCCTACTTCGCGGCCGAGGATGTTCCAGCCTTCGCGGATGTGACGGTTGAGAGAAAGCGCTTTGTATTGGGTGAGGATGTAGACGCGGCGAAGGTCGGAGTTGAGACAGTTGGAAAGAGTGATGTCGATGATGCGATACATGCCTCCGAAGGTGACGGCGGGCTTGGCGCGGTCGCGAGTAAGAGGGTAGAGGCGTTCTCCAGCGCCGCCTGCGAGAAGGACTCCGAGAGTGTCTTTCATGAAACGACCCGGAAAAACAGTAGATGGTAGCACAGGCGAGAAGGTTGCCGGGTATACGTTGGGTCGGGTATCGGCGACAGCGGTCCAGAATTGGGAAAATCTGGCGGAGCTTTGCTCCTGAGCAGTGCCAGTGATATCAGTGTTCTATTTTATTTTTCTTCTTCGATCTTGATGCGGAGGGATTTGAGGAACTTGAGGTCCTGATCGCTGATTTTGAATTCGGGGTTGGTGGAGAGGGTGGTGACCAGGGAGGTTTTGTCAGAGGATTTCTCGCCCTGCTTGCTTACGCCGATAGTGGCTTCGAGGACCAGGAAGATATCGTATCCGCCTTCTTTAATGCGGGAGACGACTTCGGCGATCTGTTCGGAATCGGAGAGCGACTCGTTGATGGCTTCGCCGAGTTCTTTCATGAGTTGTTTCAGTTGCTGGTCCACTTGTCCCCCGATCGGCGTCCGTCTGGGCTGCAAACAACCCCACCGATGCTTTAGATGCCTAGGGCCGCTAAACGGTTTCGATTGCGAACATAGGCTTGCGCCATTGTAGCGCCTGAGGCTGTTAAAATCGAGGCCGTGAGCAAGGTTTCTACGGCACGAAAGTTGGGAGTGGCGGCGCGGGTTGCTTCGCAGCAGGCCAAGCGCAGCCGGACGGTACAGGCCGCGACCAGAGGCCTGTCGGCCACAGGGCGGGTCTTCGGCCGGGTACTGCATCAGTTGTGGCTGGAGGTTACCGGGCTGATTTTCCTGGTGATGGCCGCGAGTGGCGGGTTTGCTGCGGTGAAGGAGTATGCGCAATATGAGGCGGGACGGACTGGGTTGGGGCGCGTGGTGGCGGCAATTTGCTTCACGGTGACGTTCGGGTGGTTTGGGGTGACTTCGTTCTGGAGGGTTCGGCAGAAGGGTCGGGGTGGAGCGCGGTGATGTGGAGAGGTTTGGGGCGCTGCACGCGACAGCAGGTTCCTCTGCGCTTCGCGCTTCGGAATGACAGCAATTTAAGAGTTTGGAAAGAGCGGTAATCATGACTGACACGGTCAAGGCTGCGACGCGGGGTGTGGGGACGGAAGTGGAGACGTCTTCCCACATTCCGGTTAAGCCTTTGTACACGGCGGCTGATCTCAAGGGCTCGGATTATGAGAGTGAGGTTGGGTATCCGGGGGAGTATCCGTTTACACGGGGTGTACAGGCCACGATGTACCGTGGGCGGCTGTGGACCATGCGGCAGTATGCCGGCATGGGCGATGCCGAGGAATCGAACAAGCGCTACAAGTATTTGCTGGCGAACGGGACCACCGGGCTGTCTGTAGCATTCGATTTGCCCACGCAGATTGGGCTGGATTCGGATCATGCACTAGCCGCGGGCGAAGTGGGCAAGGTTGGTGTGGCCATTGATTCGATCGAGGATATGGACCGGTTGTTTGAGGGCATCGATCTGACGAAGATTTCTACATCGATGACCATCAATGCCACGGGATCGATCCTGCTCGCATTGTATGTGGGGGTGGCGCGGCGGCAGGGCGCGGACGTCCGGAAACTTTCAGGCACGGTGCAGAACGATGTACTGAAGGAGTACATTGCGCGGGGGACGTATATTTATCCGCCGCGGCAGGCGTTGCGCGTGATCACAGATATGTTTGCCTGGGCTAAGGAGAACGTGCCGGAGTGGAATACGATTTCGATTTCCGGCTATCACATGCGGGAGGCAGGATCGACGGCGGTGCAGGAAGTGGCGTTCACGCTAGGCAACGGCATGACGTATGTGGAGGCGGCGATCAAGGCGGGGCTGGATGTAGATCAGTTCGCGCCGCGAGTGTCTTTCTTCTTTAACGCCCATAACAATTTTCTGGAGGAAGTCGCGAAGTTTCGCGCGGCGCGGAGGATGTGGGCTCGGATCATGCGGGAACACTTCAAGGCGAAGAATCCGCGGTCTTGGATGCTGCGGTTTCACACGCAGACGGCGGGGTCGACGCTGACGGCTCAGCAACCGGAAAATAACATTGTGCGCACTGCGATTCAGGCACTGGCGGCGGTACTGGGCGGGACGCAGTCGCTGCACACGAACTCGTATGACGAGGCTTTGGCGCTGCCCACTGAGCAGGCAGCACGGATTGCTTTGCGGACGCAGCAGGTGATTGGGTATGAGTCGGGCGTGGCGCAGACGATCGATCCGCTGGCGGGGTCTTACTATGTTGAATCGCTTACTAATGAGATCGAGAAGTGCGCGGCGGAGTATCTGGGAAAGATTGAAGTGATGGGCGGGATGCTGAAGGCGATCGAGCGCGGATTCGTGCAGCAGCAGATTCAGAACGCGGCTTATGAGTATCAGCAGGCCGTGGATCTTGGGGATGCGGTGGTGGTGGGAGTGAACCGGTTCGAGGTAGAAGAGGAGAAGGCGATTCCGATTCAGAAGATCGATCCGGCGCTGGAGCCGAAGCAGATCGAGCGGGTGCGGGCTCTGCGGGCGCGGCGGGATGCGGGACCTTGGAAGGCGGCGTTGACGGGCGTCGAGGATGCGGCGCGGTCGGGTGCTAATTTGATGCCACGGATTCTGGGCGCAGTTGAGGCTTACGCGACCGTGGGTGAGATTTCGGATGCGATGCGGCGGGTGTTTGGAGAGTACAAGGAAGCTGTTGTGATTTAGGTCCTAACCTGAGGTTTTGTAGTCGCAGGCGGTGCGGCAGGGTTCGCAGTACATGAGGCCGTCCTGGCAGATGCGGACTTCGAGTACGGTCTGGCAGAGGCAGCAGTATTTGTCGCACTCGCACTGGTCCTCGGCCATTTCGCACTGGGCGCAACGGCATTTGGCGGAACCGGTTCCGGTCGACATAGGAATAATGTAACTCTCAGCCGCGGGGCGGGGAACGTTCCGTTGGTAACCTCCGGTACTGAGGACCAACCGGAAGTCAAGGGCCCACCCCAGCGGCTAAAGCCGCAATAATTTCGTTGGACTCATGGCACGACTGAAGTCGTGCCCTTCCCATCTGTGCCCAATGCGGCGGTCCCTGTGCCATATAATTCTCGGCAATGACCTTCCAACAGGTGCTTTATGGAGCGGAAGTTCTCGCGCACAGCGGGGATCCGGATGTGAGTGGTGTGGAATATGACTCGCGGCGGGTGAAGCCAGGGTGCCTGTTCGTGGCCATGCATGGCGAGTCGAGCGACGGCAACCGCTTTATCGATCAGGCAATCTCGTCTGGGGCGGTTGCGGTGGTGACAGATTCGGCGACGGAGACGCCGCGTCCCGGAGTGGCCTGGGCGGTGGTGCCGAACGGGCGGCGAGCGTTGGCACGGGTTAGCGCGAACTTTTACAAGAAGCCGGCGGAGCGGATTGCGATCACGGGAATTACGGGGACGAACGGGAAAAGCACGACGGCGTTTCTGCTGGAAGCGATTCTGACGGCGGCGGGACGGAAAAGCGCGTTGATTGGGACGATCGAGTATCACGTGGCGGGGAAGGTTTTGCCAGCGCCGCATACTACACCGGAAGCTCTGGAACTGAATCGCATTTTCGGTGAGGCGTTGGGCAGTGGGGCGACTGATGCGGTGATGGAAGTTTCCTCGCATGCGCTGGCGCAAGAGCGCGTGTTTGGAGTGCCGTTTGATGTAGCAGTTTTTACCAATCTGACGCGCGATCATCTTGACTATCACAAAACTATGGAAGAGTACTTCGCGGCCAAGCAGGTACTGTTTGAGGGCTGCGGTACGGATCCTCCGCGAGCGGTGGTGAGCAATTTCGATGATGAGTACGGAGCGAAGCTGGCAGAGTTCAGCCGCAAACGCAGTTCGGTGGTGTTGAAATATGGATGGGGGAGCGGCGATCTGCACGTGGAGAAAGTGGAAATCACAACCCGGGGGACGCGATTCGATCTGATTACTCCAGAGGGAAAGATCGCTGTGTTCTCAGCGCTGATTGGGCGGGTGAATGTGTACAACATTCTGGCGGCGGCGGGGGCGGGCTACGCGCGCGGGTGTTCGGCGGCGGCGATTGCGGCGGGGATCGACAAGCTGGCTTGCGTTCCGGGAAGGTTTGAGCGGGTGGATTGCGGACAGCCTTTCACCGTCGTGGTGGACTATGCGCATACTGACGATGCTCTAAGGAACCTGACGGCGCTGGCGCGGGAGTTGGTTTCTGGCGCAGGAGCGAAGGGACGAGTGTTGACGGTGTTTGGATGCGGAGGAGATCGCGACCGGAAGAAGCGTCCGCTGATGGGCGAGGCTGCGGGGCGAGGCAGCGATTTCGTAGTGTTGACATCGGATAATCCTCGCAGCGAGGATCCAGTTGCGATTCTTAATGATGCGGTGGTCGGGCTGCAGAAGACTGGAGTGAAGTACACCGTGGAGGCTGACCGGCGCAAGGCTATCGCGCTGGCTGTTGGCGAGGCGCGGCCGGGAGACATCGTGCTCTTGGCGGGCAAGGGGCATGAGAAGGTGCAGGTCACGCGGGAGGGTGCGGTTCCGTTTGATGATCTGGAGGTGGCGCGCGAGGCGCTAAGGGCGGTGGGGTTTGAGTGCGAGGCGGTTCGGTCCGGGGCCAACTGATGAATCTTACGCTGGCCAGGATTTCCGAGTTTGTTTCCGCAGTAGGGGGGGGTGCCCCCGAAGAAGTGGCACAGGCGTATTCGATTGATTCGCGGACGGTGGGGCCAGGTCAGCTTTTTCTTGCGGTGAAGGGTGAGCGGCTGGATGGGCACGACTTCGTGGAGTCGGCGCTGGAGAAAGGCGCGGTTGCGGCGGTTGTGCGCAAGGATCAGTTGGGACGATATCCGGGAGAGACGCGGTTGCTGGCGGTGGAAGATACGCTGGTAGCCTTGCAAACTCTGGCTACGGCGGTGCGCAAGCTTTGGGGTAAGCCGTTGATTGCGGTGACTGGATCGGCGGGGAAGACAACTACGAAAGACGCGATCGCGCATGTGCTCAGCACGCGGTTTCGTGTGCTGAAATCGGAAGGGAACTTCAATAATCATTTCGGTTTGCCGCTGATGCTGTTGAAGCTGGAGCCGGAATACGACGTAGCTGTAATAGAGATGGGGATGTCGCACGCCGGCGAGATTCGGGCGCTGGCGAAGATTGCGCAACCGGAGATTGGAGTGGTGACCAACGTCGCGCCCGTGCATTTGGAGTTTTTTGATTCGCTGGCCGGGATTGCCCGGGCGAAATATGAGCTCGTGGAGTCACTTCCGGTAAACGGTGTGGCAGTGTTGAATGCCGATGACGAATATGTGTCGCAGTTTGGACGCGACTTCAAGGGCAAAGTTGTGATGTATGGCATGGGGGCGACGGCGGATGTGCTCGCGGAGAATGTCCAGTCGAAAGGGACGGGCGGCGCGGAGTTCGATCTGGTGATCGGAAACGTTCGTGAACATGCGACGCTGCCGCTGGTGGGCGAGCATAACGTGCTGAATGCGCTGGCGGCGGTTGCGGTGGGATTGGAGCGTGGGCTTAAGCCTGCGGAGGCTGTGGGGGCACTGGCTACGCTGGCTCCGGCGGACAAGCGCGGGCAGGTTCTCCAAGTGGGTAACATCACGGTGATCAACGATTGCTACAATTCGAATCCGAAGGCTCTGGAAGCGATGGTGGATGCGCTGGCCACGATGGCGGCCAAGCGGCGCATCGTGGTGGCGGGCGAGATGCTGGAGTTGGGACCAGCGGGCGAAGAGATGCACCGGCAGGGAGGGCAGCATATCGCGGAGAAGAAGATCGATGTGCTGGTTGGAGTGAGGGGACTGGCGCAGGCGATGGTCGAGGGCGCACGGAAGGCGGGAACCCCGGCAGAGTTTGTGGCGACGCCGGAGGAAGCGGGGGAATGGCTGGCGCGCGAGGGGCGGGATGGGGACGTGGTTCTGTTGAAGGCTTCACGCGGGGTGAAGCTGGAGAAGGCGCTGGAAACGTGGAAGAGATTGAGTCGTTGAGAGATTGAGCCACTGAGTGATTGAGTACGATTGGGTGCGATCTTCGATGACCCGATCGCTCAATCGCTCAATAACTTAATTCCTGGACGGAGGCTGATTGCTCTACTGGCTGTTGTTCCTGAAGCTGCAACATTATTTTCCGCCATTCCGCATCTTCCGCTATTTGACGTTCCGCACTGCGTTTGCCAGTCTTACCGCGCTGTTTACCTCGCTCATCGTGGGGCCGCTGGTGATCAACCGGCTGCGCGACTTCCAGATTGGACAATATATTCGGGAAGAAGGCCCGAAGGCTCATCAGAAAAAAGCCGGGACGCCGACGATGGGTGGGCTGCTGATTGCGATCGCCGTTGTTGTGCCTACGCTGCTGTGGGCCGATTTGAGCAACCGGTTCGTGTGGATCGCGGTGTTTGCCACATGCGCGTTTGCCGCGATTGGATTCACGGACGACTACACCAAGGTGGCGCACCGCCGGAATCTTGGTCTGACCGGGCGCGCCAAGCTGGGGTTGCAGATTGCGACCAGCGTGGTGATCGCGGTGATGCTGATCACCATGCAGACCTATGGCATGTATTCGACCAAACTGATTGTTCCTTTCCTCAAGCAATTTCATCCGGATCTGGTCGTGCAGAGCCTGGAGCGTTTTCCGCATTTGTGGCCGCTGGCGTTTCTGCCCTTCATTGCTTTCGTCGTACTGGTGATTGTGGGATCGAGCAATGCGGTGAATCTTACGGACGGACTGGACGGGCTGGCGATTGGGTGCACGGTGATCGCGGCGGGAGCGCTGACCGTGCTGACGTATGTGAGCGGGCACGCGACGTTTGCTACTTATCTGGAAATTCCGAAAATGCCGCAGGTCGGCGAGCTGACTATTTTTTGCGGAGCGATGGTGGGGTCGTCGATTGGATTCTTATGGTACAACGCGCATCCAGCGGAAGTGTTTATGGGCGACGTGGGATCGCTGGCGCTGGGCGGGGCGATTGGGACGGTCGCGGTGATCATCAAGCAAGAACTGTTGCTGCCATTTATTGGCGGAGTATTCGTGATCGAGGCGATGTCGGTGATCCTGCAGGTGGGATCTTATAAGCTGCGCAAGAAGCGGATTTTCAAGATGGCACCCCTGCATCATCATTTTGAGTTGATGGGATGGTCGGAGTCGAAGATCATTGTGCGATTCTGGATCGCCTCGCTGGTGTTTGCGTTGTTCGCGCTGACGACTTTGAAGCTGCGTTAACGCAGTGTCCAGTGATCAGTGTCAGCAGCCAGTGAAAAACTGGGCGCATTATTCTTGGTTTTACTGGACACTGGCCGCTAGCCACTGACCACTTTTCTAAATGGAACTCAAAGACAAACGCGTGCTGGTGGTTGGACTCGGCAAGTCGGGGGTGGCTTCGGCGCTGTTCTTGAAGGCGCGCGGGGCGCGGGTTACCGTTTCCGACACGAAGAGTGGAGATGAGCTGCGGAATGAGATTCCGGCGCTGCTTGATCACGGAATCACCGTTGAGACGGGTGGGCACGGCGAGCGCACGTTTCGCGGACAGGATTTGATTGTGGTGAGTCCGGGCGTGCCTGTGGATTTGCCGATGCTGGTGCAGGCCCGGGCGATGGGCGAGGCGGTGATTGGGGAGATTGAACTGGCGGCGCGGTTTCTTCCCGGACCGATCGTGGCGATTACCGGGTCGAACGGGAAGACTACTACGACTTCACTGACGGGCGAAATTCTGACGGCTGGAGGACTCCCGACGCTGGTCGGGGGGAACATTGGCACTCCGGCGATTTCCCTGGCGGAGCGGGTGAAGCCGGAGAATGTGATGGTGTTGGAAGTATCGAGCTTTCAACTGGAGACGATTCAGACGTTCCGGCCGAAAGTGGCGGTCGTGTTGAATGTTACGCCTGATCATCTGGACCGGCACCGGACGTTCGAGGCTTATGTGGACGCCAAGGCGCGGATCTTTGAGAATCAGCGCGGCGATGATTTTGCTGTGCTGAACGAAGATGATCCGACTTGTGTGAAGATGGCGGCGCGGAGTCAGGCGCGGGTGTTCTGGTTCAGCCGGCAGAAGGAAGTGAAGCAAGGGGCTTGGGTGCGCGAGGGGAACATTCTGTTTCGTGACGCGCGCGGACAGCGGGAGATCATGCTGGTTTCAGAGATTCCTCTGAAGGGTGCTCATAACCTCGAGAATGTGCTGGCCGCGGTTTGTGCGGGTGCGTTGATGGGATGCGCTCCGGAGAAGATCCGGCAGGCGGTGCGTGAGTTCAAGGCGGTCGAGCACCGGCTGGAGTATGTGGCGACGATTCGCGGCGTGGATTATTACAACGATTCGAAGGCCACGAATGTGGATGCGACGATCAAGGCGCTGGAATCGTTTCCGGCGAACATCCACCTCATTCTTGGCGGCAAGGACAAGGGCAGCGACTACTCCGTGCTCAACGAGCTGCTGCGGCAGCGGGTGAAGCGGGTGTACACGATCGGGGCGGCGGCGGGGAAGATCGAGTCGCAGATCGTTTCTCCGAGAAGCGGGGGCGTCGAAGTCGTACACGCGGAGACTTTGGAGAATGCTCTGCGTAAGGCGAATGCCGTGGCCGAGCCGGGTGATGTGGTGTTGCTGGCTCCGGCTTGCGCCAGCTTTGATCAGTTTAAGAATTATGAACAGCGCGGGCGGGTGTTTAAGGAGATTGTGCGCGGGCTGGCCTGAAGTGCAAAGATGGGATTCCTTTTGAGGCCGTTGGCGGCGCGGTGGTGCAAGGGATCCTTCGACTTCGCAAGTGATTCGCGTTCGCGAAGCATTTGCTGCGCTCAGGATGACAGAGCACCGGGAACCAAGACAATCAACAGTCAAGATTCAACAATCAGCAATTCCTTCTCCGCGTCTTCCTGACTCCATGGTGAAATGAACTTCCCATGGCGAAGCGGGTTAGTGTCGATCGCTGGCTGTTTACCGTCACTATGCTTCTGGTGTTTGTGGGGTTGGTGATGGTGTTTTCGGCGTCGGCGGTGATGGCGCGGGAGCGGTTTGGTTCTCCGTATGCGTTTTTGTCGAAGCAGTTGATCTGGGCGGCGGCGGGGCTGGTGGCGATGGTTGTAGCGATGCGGGTGGATTACCGGCGCTATAAGCATCCGGCGCTGGTGTTTTCGCTGATGGGGCTGACTACGTTATTGCTGATCTCGGTGTTTTTTCTTGACCGGTCGCATAACACGCATCGTTGGATTCACGCTGGCGGGTTTTCGTTCCAGCCTTCGGAACTGGCGAAGCCGATGCTCATTCTGTTCCTCGCTTATTTTCTCGAAGGGCGCACGAAAACCATGGACGATTGGCGCAACACGCTGGCGCCGGCGGCTGCGCCAGTGGTTGTCCTGCTCGGGCTGATTGTGTTGCAGCCGGATCTTGGTACAGCGATCGCTTGTGCGGGGATTGCGGCTTGCATCCTCTATGTTGCGGGCATGCGAATGCGGTATTTCGCGTATGCGTTTGGGGCGTCGCTGGTGCCGCTGTATTTCCTGATTTTTCATGTGAGCTTTCGGCGTGACCGGATTCTGGCGTTTATGAATCCATACGCGGAGCGGCAGAAGGCCGGGTTCCACCTGATTCAGTCGCTGATTGCAGTGGGCACGGGAGGGATCACCGGGACCGGTTTGATGGAAGGCAAGCAGAAACTGTTCTATCTGCCGGAGCCGCATACCGATTTTATTTTTGCCGTGACTGCGGAGGAATTGGGGCTGGTGGGCGCGCTGTTTGTGGTGACGCTGTTTGCCATCTTCTTGTGGCGCGGGATGCGGGCCTCGTGGCGGACAGAAGACGTCTTCGGGCGGTACCTCGCGGTGGGGATTACGAGCATGGTGGTTCTGCAGGCGTTCATCAACATCAGCGTGGTGCTGGGGATGATGCCGACCAAGGGGATTCCGCTGCCGCTGGTGTCGTACGGAGGGTCGTCGCTGTTCGTGACCTTGGCTTGCGTGGGTGTGCTGCTGAATATTACGAAGCAAGCGGAGTGAACGCAGCTTCCATGGACGAGGCCGCGTGGGGAACTCCCTGACGAGCCGCAGACGCCGGCTGAGCGAAAGGGATCCTTCGACTCCGCAAACGCTCCGCATTCGCGAAGCGTTTGCTCCGCTCAGGATGACAGTTCATTTATAGTCACTGCATGCGGGCCATACTGGCGGGCGGCGGAACCGGTGGGCATGTGATTCCGGCGCTGGCCATCGCCAACGAACTCAAGAAAAGGTATGCGGCCGAGGTGCTGTTCATGGGGACGGCGCGCGGGATTGAGAACCGCCTGGTGCCGGCGGCGGGGTATCCGCTGCGATTGGTGCGGGTGGGGCAGTTGAAAAATGTCAGCCTGATGACGCGGGCCAGGACGGCGTTAGATTTGCCGCGGGCGGTCTGGGACGCCGGCGGCATGCTGAATGAATTTGCTCCGGACGTGGTGATTGGGGTGGGCGGATATGCTTCGGGGCCGGCGATGCTGGCGGCGGTGGTGAAGCATATTCCTACGCTGGCGTTTGAGCCGAATGTGGTGCCGGGATTTGCGAATCGCGTGGTGGCGCGGTTTGTGTCGGGAGCGGCCGTGCATTTTGAGGAGACGGCGAAATACTTTCGTCACGCGGAAGTCACCGGCGTGCCGGTGCGGCAGGCGTTCTTCGAAATCGAGGCTAAGCGCGGAGGAACTCCGACTCTGCTGGTGTTTGGCGGAAGCCAGGGGGCGCACGCGATCAATGAGGCGATGATGAGGTGCCTGCCCGAGTTGCTGAGGCAGGCGCCGGGGATTCACATCATTCATCAGACTGGCGAGCGTGACTATAATGACGCGCTGGCGGCGTATCGCGGCTGCGGAGAGTCGGTGGAGGTTTCCAAGTTTATTGAAGACATGCCGGCGGCGTTTGCACGGGCAGATCTCGTGGTGTGCCGGTCGGGTGCGAGCACGGTCGCGGAAATTACGGCAGCAGGGAAGCCTGCAATCTTTGTGCCGTTTCCGCGGGCAGCAGATGATCATCAGCGAGTGAATGCGGAGGCGCTGGCGCGCGTCGGCGCGGCGGTTGTGGTGGAGGAGTCGAAGCTCGAGGGAGTGTGGCTGGCGGAGACGATTGCGGCCTTGCTGGGTGATCCGCGGCGGTTGCAGGCGATGAGCGCAGCGGCGCGGGGTTTGGCGCATCCGAATGCGGCGCGGGATATTGCGGCGATGGCGGTGCGGGTGGCGGGAATCGAGGGCGCCGAGAGAATTCCCTGACGAGTTCGTCGTCGCGTCTCAGTGAAAGGGGTCCTTCGACTGCGTAACTGCTTCGCTTTCGCGAAGCACTTACTCCGCTCAGGATGACAAGGCTTACGGTTCACATTCATGTTTGCCAAGATTCAGCAGATACATTTCGTGGGCATTGGCGGGATCGGCATGAGCGGGATTGCCGAGGTGTTGCTGAATCTTGGGTACAAGGTTTCGGGATCGGATTTGAAGAGTTCTGCGGTTACGCAGCGGCTGGCTGGTCTGG
>Ga0308309_10000985_pt1 | contig 17061 bp, 13 predicted proteins | sample HubBroMetageWFT5_FD_192491 | JGI IMG/M metagenome (GOLD analysis project Ga0308309, IMG submission 192491) | Warmed and freeze-thawed soil microbial communities from the Hubbard Brook experimental Forest, New Hampshire - Hubbard Brook CCASE Soil... | ecosystem: Environmental > Terrestrial >...
CTTTTTGGTTTGAGTTTCTTGTGCGCGGCGCAGAGCAAGCCGGAAAAAACGGAACCAGTATCTGTTTATGCAGAGCTGGAGAAAGCGCCGGCAAAATACCGGGCCAAGTCGAACCCGATGGAAAAACAGAAGGACGCGGTCGCCGCCGGAAAAGTTTTGTTTGAAGAGCATTGCGCGGAATGCCACGGAGAAAACGCGCTGGGCACCAAAAAGGCGCCGAGCTTGCGCGCAAGGGAAGTGCAGACGGCTCCATCGGGAACACTTTTCTGGATCCTGACGAATGGAATTGTGAGAAAGGGCATGCCGGTCTGGTCAAAACTGCCGGAGCCGCAGCGGTGGCAGGTGGTAACTTTTGTTCAATCGTTGGGGGCCGCGGAAGCAACAGAAGATAAAACCACGGCTAAACCGTAATTGGAATTTTGCGCTGGCTTGAGCGCTTCGTTGAGGATCATAGCTAGGCGAACGCCGGCTTGGGCGATTCGCTTTTCGACGACGGGCGCGGCTGCATCCTGGTAAATCGCCCCCACGGAAAAATGCAGGTTGAACATGCGTTCCCCGACGTTGTTGGCGTCCGTGCAGGAATGAACCGGTACAGGCGGCTCGATCGGGTCAGTGGGCACTAGATTTCCATACACTACGGATTCGGCCAGATCGTGGCTCTCCCAGGCCCAATCTTCCACATGAATCCCTCTCCTCCTCCATGCTTCCGCCTCGGGGCTGAAGGTCTGATCGAGAAACTCGGCGTACTCATTGGGGTCCGCGCCCTCCATGTCGCGTTCGAGAATGGTGGTGTCCCACACGGCATGAAGATTGGGAGTGTAGGAGTGGTTGTGTTCGCGCGGATTGCGGCGGAAGAAGCGAACCGGGACGCAGTTGCCGCCTTCATCATTGTTCGTTGAGGCGTGCAGGGGCATGTGCAGATCTCCAACGAAATGGATGACATAGCGGGCCGCATCGGCGCGCTTACGTGGATCGGCCTGAGGATCTTTCAGGATGGCAAGTTGCTCGGCTATGGCTTGGGTCACGCAGCCGGACTCTCCGCAGAAACTTGCAAGCGGCGCCCGAGGAACTCCGCGGGGAATATCAATGTAGTGCCACGGGCCGTTTTTTGCCGTACTGCGAATATCATCCGGCCAAGTGGAGCTGTCAGCCAGTTGGCTGCTTGGAAAAAGGCCGCAGTAGCGCTTGAGTTGCGGATCGATCGGATTTTCCTTCAGCAGCGTTTCCAGAAGTTGCCGGGCTTCCGAGGAGAGATGCTTCTCCGCGATGAGCGCGATGGTCTGGTGTCCCTTGCATCCCCACGCAAAAACGGGAGAAGTTGCGAAAAGAGCGGCGAAGAGTGAGAAACCGGCAAGCCTAGACCAGACGCAGCGAGCGCTCATGAAGAGTTCCTTGGTTTGGATCAAAGAAAATGGCTACGCACTTAGCCAGCGCGCTATGGGCTTCCCGGATTCGACGTGGTCGCAGATCACGCGAAGAGCCGCCGTCAGGGGAATGGCGAGAATAAGCCCCATGCCTCCCCAGACCCAACCCCAGAAAAGAAGCGCAACGGTAATGGCCACAGCATTCAGACGTACCTGGCGGCCGACAAGTTGCGGGGCGATCAGGTTCTGGGCGATCACGTGGATACCGGTGAGCACGATGGCAATCACCCAGAAATGGCTGACGGATTTCCATTTGATTACGGCAAGCAGGAAACCGGGGAACCAGGCGAGAACGGCGCCCAGGTAAGGAACCATGTTCAGCAAACCGGAAGTGATTCCCGCAAGGACCGGATAGTCGAGGCCGAGGATCAGGAAGAAAATGCTGCTTAAAGCGATCACCACCAAAGTGACCACGGACATGCCAATCAAGTAGTCGCGCAAAACATCGCGCAAGTCTTCCAGAGTTTCCTTCACCTGATTGCGGCGGCTGACGGGAAAGAGTTGCAGCGTGCCGTGCCAGACTTCCCGTTTTTGGGCGAGCATGAAGAAAACGAGGAACGGCACGAAGGTGGCTTCGAGAACAAGGGCATAAAGCGAACCAATGCCGCGAACGATTAGATTGTGAACGGAACTGGAATCGCTGGCCGGCGTGGGTACTTTGGGAGCTGTTCCGGAACTGGTGACTTCATTCACGCTGCTTTCGAAGCCGCTGATTTGATTCTGCACGGTGCCCGTGGCGGTGCGCAGGATGTCGCGATACTTAGGCCAGTCGGCCGCGAAATCCGAAGTGCGAAGCCAGAGGGTGTAACCCGCAGCGACGAGAACCAGAATCAGAAGCAGGACGAGAATCAGCGCCCCGATTGTGCGGGGGACGCGGAAACGCTCCAGGAACTCCACAGCGGGGTCCAGAAAATAGGCGATGAGGACCGACAGCAGCAACGTGATGACGACACCCGCGGCATAGTAAAAGAACAGCAGCAGGATCGCGGCGGCGATCAGCCGCATGCTGAAGTTTGAGCCGGAGATGCGGAAAACCGTTGTCTGGGGGGCTTCCGTGCTGGACACCGAGCGCTCCTCTTCCAGACACGTTAGCACAATCGGAGGCATTCCTGATGGGGGACGTGGGAATGTCATGGAGAGCTAACGCAAAATTCATTGCAGAGTGGCATATCGGTGGCAAAACTGCTGGGTGAATGCCGGAAGGAGGGAGCGCGCGGCGTGTGCTAGACTGCCTCGAGGTTGGTCAACCAGGCGGGCGCAAAACATCGATGGCGAAAGAATTATTCGGCACGGACGGAATGCGCGGCGTTCCCGGGACGCCCCCGCTGGACGATCAGACGCTCTATGCCACGGGGCGCGCGATCGGCGGGTATCTCAAGCAGGAATTTGGCTCCGCGCACGCCTTGATTGGAATGGACACGCGTGAGTCCGGCCCGCATATTGCGCAGTTGCTGACGGCAGGATTGCAGGCGACTGGGGCCAGCGCGGAATTTGCGGGAGTGATCACAACGCCTGGCGTGGCGTGCTTGGTGCGAGAAAACGATTTTCAAGCGGGCGTGGTGATTTCTGCTTCGCACAATCCCTATCACGATAATGGAGTGAAGCTTTTTTCACACGCAGGGATGAAATTTCCCGACGCGGTGGAAGAGGCGCTGGAGGCGGAGATTCTTCAATTGCGCGGGGAATCTGTGCCGGCGCATCGGCCCGCGCTGGTGGCGAATCATGCGCTCCATGTGGAATACCTGGATTTTTTGAAGAGCCGAGTGATTCCCGGCACGAATCTAGCGAGCAAGAGAATCGTGCTGGATTGTGCGAATGGCGCGGCCTACCAGTTGGGGCCCGAGTTGTTCCGAAGCCTGGGGGCAGAGGTAATCGCGATGGGAGTGCAACCTGACGGGCGAAACATCAACGCGGGTTGCGGGTCGCTGCACCTGGAGGGTTTGCAGAGGCTGGTGGTTGCCGAACGAGCGGAGCTCGGCGTGGCTTTTGACGGAGATGCGGATCGCGCGCTTTTTGTTTGCGCCAATGGGCACGTGGTAAATGGCGACGGGGTGCTGCTGGTTGTCGGGCGGTATTTGAAGGCGCAAAAGCAACTGAAGAAGGATCGCGTGGTGGCAACGTCGATGTCGAACCTGGGACTCGAACGAATCCTGGCACAGGAAGGGATTACGTTGGCGCGCGCCGCGGTCGGTGATCGCTACGTTTTGGAGGAGATGCTGAAGTCTGGAAATAATCTTGGCGGCGAGCAGTCCGGCCACATCATCTTTCTGGACGATAGTCCGGCGGGAGACGGATTGCTGACCGCCGTGAAAATTGCCTCGCTGGTTGCATTGCGGGGACCGTTGGAAAAGCTGGCGGCAGGCCTCAAGGATTATCCGCAGATTATTCTGAACGTAAAAGTGAAAACGAAACCGCCGATGGAATCGCTGCCGGAGGTTTCGCGTGCCCTGGGCGAGGCGCAAAGGGCGCTCGGAGAGAACGGGCGCGTGGTGCTGCGCTATTCGGGCACGGAACCCCTCGCGCGGGTGATGGTGGAGGCCGAGCATCACGAGGATGTGAAGCGGTATTCGGAGTCCATAGCGAACGCGCTGCGCGCCGCGATCGGCGCCTGAGCTTCCTCTAGTTTCCTGCAAGAAAATGGTGAGCCTCCGTTCTAAGAGGGATGGCACTGGAGGCCACCCATGAAAACAACGATTGCTTCCCTGCTCAACCGGTTTCGCGCCCTGCCGGCGTCGCGTCGAACACTTATAATCTTTCTTGCATTTTGTACGGGAGGACTGGCGCTCTCCTGGATCACGCGACCCACCATTCGGGTAGTCCACAGAGATTTGCCGGACACGTCCTTTGCCCCCATTCCACCGGGAAACCAGCGGGATGGGGAACTGCAAGCACAGTCGGAACGACTGAAACAGTCACGCAAAACTGCCAGTCCATCATCACTGCCCGCGGAGCGAGAAGCAATCGGCCCGTGGACGGATGAGTATGGTTATGCGACGAAGATGATCGCTCACGCGGCAGAACTGGCGGTCGCGACGAAGGAGTTTTCGCATTCGCGGGCCAGGCTGGAGGAGATTCTGGAACGCCACCATGGTTACGCGGCAAATCTCAGGATGGTCGGGCACCCGGCGGCCAGCACTTTGACGGCGACTCTTCGTGTTCCTTCGTCCGAATTCGCCGCCGCGGTCACTGATTTGAAGACACTGGGCAATATCGAGCGAGAAGAACAGACAGCGGACGAAGTCACCCAGCAGCGTGCCGACCTCGAGGCCCAGCTTGTCAACGCACAGAACACCCTGGAACGGTTGCAGGCAATCCTGGCGAAGGGCGGGAAGATTCGCAATTTGCTAGAGGTTCAGCGGCAGCTTGCAAGCGTCAGTTCTGAAATCTCACGACTGGAGGAGGAGCGTGTGTCAACCGAGCATCGGGTGAACTTTGCGCAAGTTCTTCTCTCCTTGCGGGAAGAGGTGAAACCACCGGCTGAGGGTCTTGCGGCACAATTCCGAAATGCGGCGATTGCAGGCCTATCCGAAGCCTTGGCCACGGTGTCTGGAATCGTCCTTTTTGTGATCAGCCGCGGACCGGTCACCCTGCTGTGGGTGGCGCTGGTGTTCTTCCCGGGCCGATGGATGTGGAGGAAATGGCGTCCGGCAATGGAACCGCAGCCGGGAGTCGCACAAGGCGCTTCAGCCGGATGAAGGGGCGAGCTCGGCCCTGAATTCCTAAACTCTGTAGGAAGCACGTCCAAGTATGTGAGATTTTGTAGATTTTCGAGTGCTCATTTGGGATACGCAGGTGTCCATCGGAGCTAAGCTCTTATTTTTCAGCTAATAGCGCAACTTGGAGGATAATCCTGGTTGGTGGCAAGAGGCGTGCATCTGTTACAGACAATTCATGAGATTGGCTTCCCGGGGTGGCCAGACATCAACCTCGACTGATTGTCTGGTTATTGGGGGGTCGAATCAATAGAAGGGGGCTTGCACCGGCCCCCTTTTTTGTTTTGCCCCCACTCAGTGATTCCTGCCAGGCCTCCGAATAGTTCCAGCCCATCGAAGCAAAACCCATGTCAAAGCGATTCGTTCCGTGAGAAGTGTGCCCCCCAAAAAAGTGAGCGGCCGGTGGGGGTGCCGGCCGCTCTGGCGTGGGGGATGGAGGGTACTTAGCTGGAAGCTCGGTCGTGCGACTTCGGGGGAGCCGGTTGTTCGACTGCGCTCGCGAGCAGAAGAACAACGCACAGGAGCAAGATCACAATGATCATCCGCCCACCCGCTGCCGAACCTGACTCCCAACTACAGTTACGATTGTGCCGGCGGGGCGTGCGAGCGTCTCTAGACCGGGAGATTCAATTGGGCCGGTACTTCACGCTAGGACTAAAGGTACTGTCCTAGAGGTACTTTGCGGCGGCGGGCTATAACAGCGATGAAGTCGGTCGGCAAAGAAGACCGAAAGTCGACGCTGGGCTCTGCTCTACGGTATTCTTTCAGGACCATGCATGATCTGAGTTATTTCCGGGAACATCTGGATGTATTCGCCGAGATGGCGAAAAAGCGCACCATGACGCTGGATTTGGAGGGCTTTCGGACGCTGGATAAACAGCGGCGCGAACTGATTACGGAAAATGAGAAGCGCAAGGCCCAGCGCAATAAGGCCAGCGACGAAATTGCCCGCCTGAAAAAGGAAAAGCAAAACGCCGACGCGCTGATCGCGGAGATGAAGCAGGTCTCCGAACTTATCAAGCAGACGGATGTGAAGGTTGATGAACTGGACGCCCAGCAGAAAGAGCTGCTACTGACGATTCCCAATATCCCCCACGCCAGTGTGCCGGTTGGGAGGAGCGCAGAAGACAATAGGGAAGTTCGACGCTGGGGAACACCACCGAAGTTTGATTTTCAGCCAAAACCTCACTGGGAAGTGGGCGAACGTGCTGGGATATTGGACCTGGAAGCGGCGGCAAGGATCACCGGTGCGAGGTTTGCTGTTTACAAGAGTTGGGGAGCGCGACTGGAGCGGGCGCTGGCCAATTTTTTCCTCGATGTGCACACGCGTGAACACGGATACACCGAGATTTTGCCGCCATTTTTGGTGAACACGGCTTCGCTGATGGGCGCCGGACAATTGCCGAAATTCGCGGCGGATTTGTTCAAGATCCAGAACACGGATTTCTGGCTGACACCGACTTCGGAAGTGGAACTGCACAATCTTTATCGCGATGCGACGCTGGCGGAAGAGCAGTTGCCAATTCACGTCACGGCGTGGACCGCTTGCTTTCGGTCGGAAGCCGGCGCGGCGGGAAAGGATACGCGCGGTATCCTGCGGCAACATCAGTTTCAGAAGGTGGAACTCTTCAAGTTCACGCATCCAGACAAGAGCTACGACGAACATGAAGCTTTGGTACGGAACGCCGAGACGATTTTGGAGAAGCTGGGCTTGCACTACCGCACCGTGTTGCTTTCCACGGGCGACATGGGATTCGCCTCAGCGAAAACCTATGATTTGGAAGTGTGGCTGCCCTCGAGCAACGAATTCCGTGAAATCTCGTCCTGCTCGAATTGCGAGGCGTTTCAGGCGCGCCGAGCAGGCATCCGCTTCAAACCCAAGGCCGGCGGGAAGAGCGAATTTGTGCACACGTTGAACGGGTCTGGTCTGGCCGTTGGGCGCACGTGGATTGCGGTGGTGGAAAATTATCAGCAAGCGGACGGCGCTATCCTGATACCGGAAGTACTGAGGCCGTACATGGGAATCGAACGAATTCCGGGACCAAAGTAGTGGTTCCAGCACTCTGGTGCCGCCCTGGCGGTAACCTGCTGAATCTAAGATATTTACACGGATTCTGACTCTGGAATTGAGCCAGTTCGCCGGTTCTTCGAGTCACGCAACTTCTTGAATCCACAGCTTTTCGTTTGACTCCCCGGAAGGGCCTGCATACACTCGGCTCAACGCTGCGAACGGGCAAAATGCGTGCGATGTCCCAGGCGGCGACTGCAAATCCGATGACATTTATTGCTCGCATTCTACGATTTCTTTTTTGGGTCCTGATCGTTTCGTGGAGTGTTTCCCTGCTGCGGAGGCTGGTGAACAGCATGGGCGCTGCCGCCACCGGCAGTGAACAACCGATTGATGTGCCCAGTGACGCGGTCTCTCGAAAGTTGGTGCGGGACCCGGTGTGTGGAATGCACCTGGCCGAAGGCCTGGCGATCGCGGAGCGCAGCAGCGGCGGAGAGCCGATTTTCTTTTGCTCCGAGGAATGCCGCAACAAGTTTGTTGATGAGCCGAAGAAGTTCGCGGCCAACGCCTGAGTTTCTTTGAAGGAAAAGCAGTGCAGCACGGCAGCACGCAGGCGATTTCAGACCCAAGCAGAGGAAAGGACCGAAGCTGATGGCCACGGTCGCAAAACCACCCGTTCCAACCCGACCAACGGGCGCTCCACCGATGGTGCCGCGGATTGCTCCGCGCGAGGAGTTGAATCCTTTCCGCATCGCGCAAATTCAGTTTGATATCGCGGCGGAGGTGCTGAAGCTCGATCCCGGCCTGCGTCAGGTATTGCGTACGCCGAAGCGCGTGCTGGAAGTGTCCTTGCCAACGAAGATGGACAACGGGCAGGTGAAGGTGATGACGGGGTTCCGCGTGCAGCATAACGTTTCACGCGGCCCGGGCAAGGGTGGCATTCGCTACCATCCCGGCGTGACGCTGGACGAAGTGAAGGCGCTTGCGGCTTGGATGACCTGGAAGACCGCGGTGGTGAACGTGCCGTTTGGCGGCGCAAAGGGTGGCATCATTTGCGACCCGAAGCGCATGTCCAAGAGCGAACTGGAGCGCATGACGCGACGGTTCGCCAGCGAGATCCTGCCGATTATCGGGCCGGACCAGGATATTCCCGCGCCGGATATGTACACGGATTCGCAGACCATGGCCTGGATCATGGACACGTACTCCATGATGGTGGGGCACACCGTGCCGGGCGTTGTGACCGGGAAGCCGATTTCGATTGGCGGGTCACTGGGGCGCGGGGAAGCGACAGCGCAGGGACTTGTGTATGTGGTCGAAGAAGCCTGCAAGGTGAAGAAAATATCGCTGCGCGGCGCGACGGTGGCGATTCAGGGCTTCGGCAACGCCGGCGCGACGGCGGCGCGTCTGCTGGCCGATAAGAAGGCGAAAATTATTGCGCTGAGCGACACCCGCGGCGGCGTGACGAACTCACGCGGCATTGATCCGATTAAGGCGATTCGCTACAAGGAACGCTCCGGGACCGTCGTTGGCATGCCGGGGGCCTCGCGGGTTTCGAACGACGATTTGTTGACCATGAAGTGTGACATCCTGGTGCCGGCGGCGCTTGAAAGCGTGATCACGTTGCAGAACGCCGAAGCGGTAAAGGCGCGGATCGTGGCAGAAGCGGCGAACGGCCCGACCACGCCTCACGCGGACGAAATTCTGGCGCGGCGCGGCATCACCGTGTTGCCCGATATTCTGGCGAATGCGGGTGGCGTGACGGTGAGCTACTTCGAATGGGTGCAGAACCAGGAAGGGCTTCTCTGGGATTCCGACGAAGTGAACGTGCGCCTTCAGAAGATCATGGTGCGCGCCTTCCACGACATGCTCGAGGCGATGCGCAAGCACCACGTGCCGCCCCGCGCCGCCGCGATGAGCGTGGCCGTCGGCCGTGTTGCCGAAGCAACTCTCGTGCGCGGCTTGTTCCCGTAATTTAGATTCGGCCAGACCGGACATCATTTAGCCCAACAAATCAAATACTCTCCATCGTTCCCCAAGTTCCGGAATTGCACCTCTGGAACTCGGCTTTGCTCCGCAAAATTACCTTGCAGAGAAAAAATAGTGCGCGTACATTCGCAGATGCCGGGCGTTTTCTGGCGCGAGATTCCAAAACCTCGCCGCCGGGGAGACGTGACCGGCTATTTTCATCACGGAACGAGGCGAAAGACAGATCATCATGAGCCATCTCCATGGGCAGGGAATCGCAGCAGCTCCCGTTTTGCTGACGATTGGGGGATTTGATCCGAGTTGCGGCGCCGGTGTTGCCGCGGATCTCAAGACATTCGCCGCGCATGGCTGTTATGGCGTGGCCGCGATCAGCTCGCTGACCGTGCAAAACACGCAGGGCGTCGAAGCGGTCCACAACACGCCGACCGCGGAGTTGCGGGAGCAATTGGACGTGTTGGTAAAGGATTGCGAAATTGCGGCCGTGAAGGTCGGCATGCTGGGAAACCGGGGAAACGCGGTGGCCGTGGCGGAATTTCTGGACGCGCACAAGTTCGCGCACGTGGTGCACGACCCGGTGATGAAGTCGTCCAGCGGGACGGAATTGCTGGATGCGGGTGGAATCAACTATGTCTCGGCCGAACTGCTGAAACGCTCGAACGTGATCACACCTAATATCGCGGAAGCCGAAGTGTTAACAGGGTTGACGATTAAGGATGTGGCGGACATGGAAGCGGCGGCGCGAAAACTGGTGGAGATGGGAGCGGCGGCGGTAATCGTGAAGGGTGGCCACATGGAGAAGGTCATCGACGTGCTGTTTGACGGGAAAGAGATGCACCACTTGGGCGGAGACCGCGTGAAGGTCGAAAACACGCATGGCACGGGCTGCACATTCGCCTCGGCGATTACGGCGCAGCTTGCGGCGGGAAGATCGCTGCTGGAGGCAACTACACTGGCAAAGGCGTATGTGATGAAAGCGATCGAGAAAGCCTACCCAGTCGGCAAGGGCAGACTGCCGCTCGACCACTTCTACCGCATGAAGATTGAGCCGCTGGCGCGCGGAACCCACGAGGTGCCGCAGCACGGCTTGCACCCGGCGGCGGAACCCGCGACGCACTAAGGGCAAAATTTCGAAGCAGGCATCCTCTGAAGGGCCACGTAGGGCAAGGAGGGTATATGCAGAAGATCTTTCGGTGCACAGGCTGCGAGCGAGGCATGCGGATTGTAGGTTCCACCGGATTGGGCAAACACGTCGAACGCACCGCTGTCTGCCCCTATTGCAGGAAGAAAAACAAAGTGACCTGGCCGCGCGGCGATCAGTTCAACGTGCAGCGGGTCGGGTCAAGATAAAACGAACTTCCGCGTAGAGTATTCCCTCACCATCCGCCGCCCCCGCTGCCTCCCCCTCCTCCGCCGGAACCACCGCTCCCGCCACCTCCACCCGAGCCAGGCGCTGTTGAAGAAGACGAGATCGCACTTGTCAGCGAACTGCCAAAGGATGAAGCGAATCCTGCTCCGCTGAAGCTGCTCCAGGAGGACCCTGAATAAAACGATGGCGTATAAGCGGAGCCTGAACTCCCGGGAGCGGTTCCTGCGGCCGAGAGAATCCCCGAAAATTTGTTGGCCCAATCCTGTTCGACATCGAGAGCCAGGGCGTAGGGCAGGAATTTTTCGAACACTTCGGGTGTTTGTTGCGGAGGAGCGGCGCGGTTCAGGCGGTCGCCCTCAACGGAACCGAGAAACATTTTGAAGCCTTCCACCTGGTCCATCAGCCGACGCCCGGCAAAGGTTGGAGCTTTCATCAGGTGAACGAAAACGCCGTGAAGAATTCCAGTGGCCACGAGAAAGATGCCGAACGAGAGCGAGGTGACCTTGGCAAGGAAAGTAAGGCCCAACACTTCGCCGCCGAGAAACGGGATGGCAAAAAGCGTAAGAAACAGAGCCTTGCCCACACCAATCAGAGAAGCGCTACCGTGGCGCAGCACGTCCCGCCAGGCGGCAATTAGATTCAAGAGCATGGCGGAAACGCCGATGGTCCACATCGTGAGCCAGAAGCAGATGAACCCCGCGCCAATGCTTTGCGGAACGCCCAAACTGGCGAAATAGCAAAGCGCCACGAACAGGGAGAGAACGAAGGCCGGGATAAGGTAGCGCGAGTTGGTGACGAAGTAGATGCGCTGCTCGGCGGTCTTTAGCCACTTTTTTGCCGCGATAATGGCCGCGTGGATCACCGAATGATTTTCCTGTTGCAGGATAATTTGTGTCCTGCCCTCGAAAAGTTCGGAGGCGATCTGTTTTTCGTCGGGAGACAGAACGCGTTCACCCGCTCCCGCAAGGGTGAGCGAGTATTTGCCGGATTGCTCGCTGATCTTCAAATAGCCGCGAACGGCCATGTCCAGAATGGCCGCCGCAAACGTTTTGTTGTCGTAGCCCATCCGCATCAGGTAGCGCATTGCGGACGGAGAAAGATTCGCGGGAGGCTCATAGAGCGCCATGATGACGCCGCGGGCGGGATCGCGACCGACCGCGGACCAGGCAATGAGGTAATAGAGCAAAGTGACGAGTAAACCGGAGGCTAGCAGCAGCGCGCCGCGATTGTCGCGGAAGAAGAATTCCAGGTTCTGCGAAAACGCGGGAGGAGTGATGTAGCCCTTGGACCACATGAGCAAGACGCTGAGGCCCTCGTGCCTGGACAGCGGGCGTTGGGTGGTGAACTGGAATGCGGCGTCATCGCTGGAAGCGGTGACCTGCGATTCTCGCGACCCCTTCAGCCCGGTGAAACCCGAGAGAGTGACTTTGTCCGCCGGAATATTCGGGGAAAGATGGACCGTCGCGCTGGCAGCGTCGATGGGAAAATCCCAGCCGTTACCGGTGACATTCCAGAAAAGTTCGTCGTGATCCTTGTAGAAACCAAGCTGGCGGTTGGTGATGTAGGTGATCGTGTAGACGTGGCGGCCCGGACTGACGAGCGCATTGGGATTGCCGAGGTAGATGCGCTTACCGTTGAAGTAATCTTCGATGCGGAAATGCTCCGGAGCGGAATCGCAGGTGGCCGAGAGCATCTGGAATCCGACCACGTAGCGGTTGCTGTAGGGATCCGTGTAGGTCGTGGGGAAATCGCGAAAAATGCCATGGCGAATTTGCTGGCCCGCGCTCATGACCGTGATGGTTTCCGTGACCTGGACGGAACCGTCGTCCTCGAGCGTGATGTCACTGTGGTAGTCGAGGATGCGCTCCACCGGTCCGCGCGCGGAGACAACGGTGAGCAGGCAGAAGCACCCGAGCAGAAAAGCGCGAATTGCAGAGCAAACCCGCATGGAATTGACACTTCCAGTGTAGAGGGAGAGAGCAGAATTCGCGCAGTTGGCGTGCGGGATGGTTAATTGCTTATGCGGCACGATATATGCTGCGGGTTACGGCGGGCTGGCATGAGAGCCAGCGCTAAATTGCGGAAAGAAGAGAGTAGGCACCTAGGAACGGTGGACTAGCTTTCCTGCGACGATGGTGGCCGCGGGGCCGCCCTTAAAGGCGCGGCCGTCGAACGGCGAGTTGCGGGACTTGCTGGGGCTTTCCTTCACGTGGTACGTCCAGGGACGATCCAAGGAAAAAATCGTGAGGTCGGCGGGTTCGCCGGGAGCGAGTTTGCACTCCTTGGCGAGGACGCGCGCTGGGCCGGTGGTGAAGAGTTCGACCATGCGCATGACCGGAATGCGATTCGCGTGCACGAGTTGTTCGAGCGCGAGGCCGACGGCGGTTTCGAATCCGAGGATGCCGAACGGAGCTTTGTCGAACTCGACGTCTTTGATGGCGGGCTCGTGAGGGGCGTGATCGGTGGCGATGGCGTCGACGGTGCCGTCGGCGAGGCCGGCGAGGAGAGCTTCGCGATCCTCCCGGGCAGCGAGCGGCGGATTCATCTTGAAGCGGGAGTCGTAGGTGACGTCTTCGTCGATCAGTGTGAAGTGGTGTGGAGTGACTTCGCAGGTAACGCGCAGGCCGTGTTTTTTAGCGAAGCGGACTTGCTCGAGTGACGCTTTTGCCGAGAGGTGCGCAATGTGCAAACGCGCACCGGTGAGTTCGGCGATTTGAACGTCGCGGGCAACGCAGACCGATTCCGCAGCGGCTGGCATGCCGGCAAGGCCGAGGCGCGTGGAGGCAATACCTTCGCGCATGACGGCGCCGGCGGCGAGAGACACGTCTTCGGCGTGTTCGATGACGGGGAGATCGAGGCTGCGGCAGTAGTCCATAATCTGGCGCGCAAGTTTGGCGGTGGCGATTGGTTTTCCATCGTCGGAGACAGCCACGATGCCGGCGTCACGCATGGCCGCAATTTCGGAGATGTCTTCACCCTTGCTGCCAATGCTGGCGGCGCCAATCGGCCACACACGGACGTGGCCATGCACCTTGGCGCGATCCACGATGAAACGGGTGATGGAGGCGTTGTCGTTCACGGGCCGGGTGTTGGGCATACAGCAGACGGCGGTGAATCCGCCGCGCGCGGCCGCTTTGGTGCCGGTCTCGATGGTTTCGGAATTTTCCTGCCCCGGCTCGCGAAGGTGGACATGCATGTCAATGAAGCCGGGAGCAACGATAAGGCCGGTGGCGTCGAAGACTTCCGCACCATTCGCGCGGGAGATTTTTCCTGGAGCGGCGATTTCCGAGATCGCTTCTCCATCGAGGAGGATGTCGCAGACCGCGTCGGTTTTGGAAGCGGGATCGAGGACGCGGCCGTTCTTAATCAGAAGCATGCGCAGATTCCTTGGATTTGGCATCGGGTTTCACTTCAAGAGCGGGATGCGTGCCTTCCGAGGCTCCGGCCATGAGCAGGTAGAGGATGGCCATGCGGGTGGCGACGCCGTTGGTGACTTGTTCGAGCACAGCGGATTGCGGGCCGTCAGCAACTTCGGGAGTGATTTCCGTGCCGCGGTTGATGGGCCCAGGATGAAGAATCAGTGCCTCGGGCTTGGCAAGTTTCATGCGTTCGGCGTTCAGTTGATAAAGCAGGATGTAATCGCTTTGGGAGAGCGAAGGCTCGTGCAGGCGTTCCGTTTGCACGCGAAGGACGATGATGACGTCGGCATCATCCAAGGCTTCCTCGACGCGATAGACGCAGCGGATGGGTGTGCCTGGCGGGCCGATTTTTTCAAGTTCGCGGGGAACCCACATGGCCGGGCCGCAAAGGGTGAAGCGGCAGCCGAATTTTCCGAGGAGATGAATGTTGGAGCGGGCGACGCGAGAGTGGGCAATGTCGCCCAGGATCGTGATGTTGAGGTTGTTCAGGTGTCCGATGCGGTCGCGGATGGTGAGTGCGTCGAGCAATCCTTGTGAAGGGTGCTCGTGGGTGCCATCGCCGGCATTGACCACTGGGATTTCGAGATGCCGAGCCACGAAATCCGCCGCGCCTGAGGATGCGTGGCGCATCACGAAGCAGTCCGGGCGCATGGCGTTGAGGTTGTTGGCGGTGTCTAGGAGTGTCTCGCCCTTTTTCAGGCTGGAGGCTTCGGCCTGGAGGTTCATGGTGTCCGCGCCGAGGCGCGAGGCGGCGGTGGCGAAGCTGAGACGTGTGCGTGTGGAATTTTCAAAGAAGGCCAGGGCGACCGTCTTGCCGCGCAGAGTGGCCAGTTTTTTTAGGGGATGGCGCTGAATTTCCTGGAAAGGTTTGGCTTGATCGAGAATGAAGATGAGTTCGTCCGCGGAGAGCGGTTCAAGAGCCAGCAGATCGCGAAAACGATAGGTCAAATTTGCACTCGATCGCACGCGAGGAGGAGCGCGCTTCGTCTGACTGAATAGTTTACGCGATGGGGGCGGGGACGCAAAGATATAGATAACAGCGACCAGCGATCAGGAAGCAAAAGCAGGTCCCTCACTCGCAAACTGCGCGAGTTCGGGATGACAAGCGTGGTAAGGCACGAGGGAGGTTAATCAACGCGGTCGACGAGGACGACGCGCTCTTCCTTGTCGATTTCGGTGAGGCGGACTTCGATGATTTCGCTGTCGCTGGTCTGGACAGTGCGGCCGACGTACTGGGCTTCGATGGGCATTTCGCGGTGGCCGCGATCGATGAGTACGCACAAAGAGACACGCTTGGGGCGGCCGAGGTCGAAGAGGCCGTTCATGGCGGCGCGAATAGTTCGGCCGGTATAGAGGACGTCGTCCACGAGGACGAGGTCCATGCTGTCAACGGCGAAGGAGATGTCTGAGGACTGCAACACGGCTTGCGGCGCGACCTTGGAGAGGTCGTCACGATAAAGAGTGATGTCGAGGGTGCCGACGGGGACTTCGACTCCGTCAATGCCGCGCATGGCCCGGGCGATGCGCTGGGCAAGCGGCACGCCGCGCCGGCGGATGCCAATCAGCGCCAGGCTCTTTGTGCCTCCGCTTTTCTCCACAATCTGGTGGGCCAGGCGCTGCAGGGTGCGGTCGATTTCGGCCGCGGACATCAATTGCGATTTTTCGACGATGCGCATGTTTGCGTAATGCTAGCACAAGTCGGGAAAACCGGAAGTGTTGGGGAATCTGAAAGGAGATTCACCCCGCGATTATGGTGGCGTGCTAGACTTTCGCGGAATTCAAGAAGGAGAGAGCAATGGGGTGGAGGAAGGAAACCGGATCGCGTATTTGCCGAGCGCTGGGCTTGGCGGTTGCGGGAATAGCGCTCTTGGCGACCGGGACGGTGGCGCAGACGCCCAAAACGGCAGCAGCTAAGAAGGCGGAGAAGCAGACCAGGCCAAAACTAGTGGTGCTGCTGGTGGTGGACCAGATGCGCGGCGACTACGTGGACAAATTTCGCGGGCAATGGAGCGGCGGGCTGAAGCGGTTGTTGACGGAAGGCGCGTGGTTCCGCTCCGCGGCGTACCCGTATGCGGCGACGGAGACATGCCCAGGGCATTCGACGATTTCGACGGGGTCATTTCCCGCGAGCCATGGGATGGTGGCGAACGCCTGGTGGGACCGCGAGCAGCAGAAGATGACCACCTGCACGAATGATCCGAATGCAAAGAACTCGGCGTATGCGGGCGGCAGCGCGAAGGGCGGGGATTCGGCGTGGAGGATGCAAATACCCTCGTTTGCCGAGGAGTTGAAGTTTCAAACCGGTGGCGCGACGCGGGTAGTGACGTTTTCGGTGAAAGCACGCTCGGCGATCACCATGGCAGGCCACAAAGGCGATGCTGTGACCTGGATCGATCCGCCGGGCACCCTGGTGACTTCCTCCGTATACGGCACGATGCCGTTTGTGGAGGAATTCGCCAAGAAGAATCCAGTGAGTCTGGATTATGGGAAGACATGGTCGTTGTCGTTGCCGCAAACCGCGTATCTCTACGACGAGACTGCCACCGGGGCAAGAGCCCTGGACGGCTGGACGACAACGTTTCCTCATGCGCTCCGTGGGAAAGAAGGCGGCACCGCACCGGACGCGGCGTTTTACGAGCAGTGGGCCACCAGCCCGTTTGCCGATTCCTATCTGACCAAATTGGCGGAAGCGGCGGTGGATTCGCTGGGACTTGGAAAGGGTGGGGCGACCGACTTTCTGGGGGTGAGCTACTCGACCGTGGACTATGTCGGCCACACTTTTGGGCCACGAAGTTGGGAAATTCAGGACATTCTCGTTCGCTTGGACAAGGATTTAGGCGAGTTGCTCGCGTTTCTGGACAAGAAAGTAGGTCCGGGAAACTACGTGGTGGCGTTGAGCGCAGACCATGGTGTGGCTCCCATTCCAGTAGATATGCAAAAGACAGGCGTGGATGCGGGAGTCCTAAGCCTGCTAGAGCTCCAGGAGCGGATTGAAAAAGCGCTGGAGCCGCTGAACTACGGCAAGCCGGTTGTGGCCCGCATGGCCGGCAATGAGTTGTATTTTTCCGAAGGAGTTTACACACGGCTGAAGGCGGATCCCGCGGCCATGAAAGCGGTGCTGGACGCGATTTCGGCGATGCCC
>Ga0308309_10000986_pt1 | contig 17057 bp, 12 predicted proteins | sample HubBroMetageWFT5_FD_192491 | JGI IMG/M metagenome (GOLD analysis project Ga0308309, IMG submission 192491) | Warmed and freeze-thawed soil microbial communities from the Hubbard Brook experimental Forest, New Hampshire - Hubbard Brook CCASE Soil... | ecosystem: Environmental > Terrestrial >...
AACCAGGTGCTCCGTCCCGAACACTCCCATCGGCATCGCAAAGAACAAACGCCCGAACGGCAACGACCTTGTCGAGCCCGTGCCGTTGCGGCAGCTCGTCCCTGATAGTCTTTATTAGCGATCAACAAAAGGACGACGCCTGTGAAATACGGCCAGAACACATCCGCCGGGATTGGGAAGGCTGCAAGTGCCACAGCAAAATGCGCATGCGTGAAAAATTGGAAACTGGCGTTCAGCATATGCATTCTAGGAGCACCCTTACCCGACTCTGAATCACAATGCTGCTAAAGAGTTGCTCATCATTGCCAAGCTGAACGAGCAGTTGCGCACTATGTTTGATATGCGATAGGGTCACATCCTATGTTCTCGCTCAATGATAAGGTTGTTTTGGTTACCGGCGCGTCTCAAGGCATTGGCCGCGCCACTGCGCTGGCGCTCGCAGAAGCAGGGGCGAAAGTAGCAATCGCGGCGCGCAGCACCGAGAAACTTGCGTCGCTTGCGGCAGAAATTGCAGCCGCAGGCGGCGAAGCGCTCGCTGTACCAATGGACGTGGCCGATGCCGCGCAAGTAAAAACCGGCTTCCAACAATTGCTCGCCAAATTTGGCAAGATCGACATTCTGGTCAACAACGCGGCCATCACTCGCGACACGCTCGTCCTACGTATGAAACTCGAAGATTGGGACGCCGTGCTGCGCACCAACCTCACCGGTGCGTATCTATGTACTCAGCAAGCGCTCGGTGCCATGCTCAAGCAGCGCGCGGGCCGCATCATCAACATCTCGTCAGTAGTGGCGGAAACGGGCAATGCAGGCCAAGCGAATTACGTGGCATCGAAAGCCGGTTTGATCGGCCTCACACGCGCGATTGCCATCGAAGTCGCTTCGCGCAACATCACCGTGAACGCAATCGCTCCCGGCTTCATCGCCACGCCCATGACCGATCCGCTATCAGAGGAACTTAAAGACAAAATGAAGGCGATGATCCCGCTCGGGCGCTTTGGGGCCGACCGCGACGTCGCCACCGCCATCGTCTTCCTCGCGAGCGACGAAGCCGGCTACATCACCGGCCAGGTCCTGGACGTCAACGGTGGTTTGCACATGGGCTAGCAAGATTCCCTGGACAAAGCGAAAGAGTTCTCCGGGGAATATCCGGGAATGGTTGCAGAATTGAGCGCCTAAGGTTGACCCTGCATTGCAGCTTGCATAGAATGGGCAGGCTGTCTTGGGGCGCTACCCTACCGTAGTACGGCCCAGGGGAAGCGAGATCGCCGATACCGGAGGAACAATCAGAATGGCCAGCGTCGAAGAACGCGTGAAGACAATCATTGTCGAGCAGCTCGGTGTGGACGAAGGTGAAGTTACGCCGACTGCTTCCTTTGTGGACGACCTGGGCGCCGACTCGCTCGACACGGTCGAGCTGGTCATGGCTTTCGAGGAAAATTTCGGCATCGAAATTCCGGACGAAGATGCCGAGAAAATTGCCACGGTCAAAGACGCGGTCTATTACATCGAGAAGCACTCCAAAGGAAGCAAGTAGCCCACTGGCCGTCCCAATCTGTACAATCAGTATAGGAGAAGTTCCTTTTGAACCGCCGAGTTGTCGTTACAGGCGTTGGGCTGGTCTGCGGTTGTGGCATCGGGACCGACGAGGTCTGGCGCAATCTTCTCGCAGGCAAAAGTGGCATCGGCCCCATCACCCATTTTGATCCCGCCGGATTTGATTGCCGCATCGCCGGAGAAGTCCGCAATTTTGATCCGCTGAACTGGATCGAGAAAAAAGAACTGAAGAAAACCGGACGGTTCATTCAACTGGCGATGGCGGCCGCCGATTTCGCCATGAAGATGGCCGCGCTCGACGTTACGCCTGACATTGCAGACTCAACGGGCGTTTACATCGGCTCCGGCATCGGCGGATTCGACGTCATTGAGCGCGAACATTCCAAATATCTGGCAGGTGGCCCCGGCAAGATTTCTCCTTTCTTCATTCCCGCCTCCATCGTCAACCTCGCGTCGGGTTTTGTCTCCATTCGCTACGGAGCGAAGGGGCCAAACTCCGCGACCGCGACTGCTTGTTCTGCTTCCGCCCATGCTATAGGCGACGCGTTCAAAATCATTCAGCGTTCCGATGCGGACGTCATGATTGCAGGCGGCACCGAAGCAGCGATCACTCCCATGGGCGTTGGAGGATTCGCGGCCATGCGCGCTCTTTCCACCCACAACGACGAACCGGAACGAGCCAGCCGCCCTTTCGACGCCCAGCGCGATGGCTTCGTAGTGGGCGAAGGCGCCGGAGTGCTGATCCTTGAGTCGCTCGAATATGCGCAGCGACGTGGCGCGAAAATCGTTGCCGAAATTGTGGGCTACGGCATGTCCGGTGACGCCTATCACATCACACAGCCGGCTGAAGGTGGCGACGGCGGCTATCGCGTGGCCATGGCAGCGATCAAGGATGCGAAAATTACTCCCAGCGACGTGAGTTACGTTAACGCACACGGCACCTCCACTCCCATCGGTGACGCCATTGAAACGGCTGCGCTGAAGCGCGTTTTCGGCGAGCGCGCGAAGAAAGTTCCCATCAGTTCTACGAAATCAATGACCGGGCATTTGTTGGGCGGCGCGGGCGGCTTAGAAGCGGGCATCAGCGTTCTTGCGTTGCGCGACCAGATACTTCCGCCCACCGCAAATTACGAGAATCCCGATCCAGCGTGCGATCTCGACTACATCCCGAATCACTCGCGAAAAACCGAAGTCCATTACGCGCTCTCAAATTCTTTCGGTTTCGGCGGAACAAACGCGTCCCTAATTTTCAAACTCTGGGATGGGAAGTAGCCGCAATGTACCTGCAGTAATGTAGCCATCTTTGAAAGGTTTTCGCAGGAGGCATTTTGAAAATCGGAGTCTGCGTCAAACAAGTTCCGGCCAAGGATGCGCCGCTCGCCATCGTCGATGGCGGCGCCTGGATCCGCGAATCGGACATTGGCTTTGAAACCAACGAGCCCGACAGCTTCGCGCTCGAAGAATCGCTGCGCCTGAAAGAAAAGCACGGCGGAGAAGTGGTGGCCATCTCCATGGGTCCCGACCGCGCGAAGCAAACCATCAAAGAGGCTTTGGCCAAAGGCGCCGACCGCGGAATCCACATCGCCGACGATCAATTCTTCAAACTCGATCCGCTCTCCTCCGCGCGCTCCATCGCCGCCGCAATTAAAGACGAGAAATTCGATCTGCTGCTGACCGGCTTGCAAAGCGACGACCAAGGCTTCGGCCAAACCGGCGTGCTGCTCGCCGAGCTGCTCGGCCTGCCCCACGCCACGATCATCATGCAAATCGATATCGTGGAAGGCCACATGAAGCTCAAGCGCGAGCTCGAAGCCGGCTGGTTCCAGTGGGTCGAATTGCCACTGCCCGCGGTGCTCTCGATTCAGTCCGGCATCAACAAGCCGCGTTACGCCACGCTAAAAGGCATCATGGCCGCCAAGAAAAAGGAAATCGCCACCATTCATCGGGCATCGCTCGGCGTTGCTGACGCGCCCACTCAGCGCATCGAGCGTATTTACATACCGCAAAAGACCAAAAAGACTGAATTCATCACCGGCCAGCCGAAAGAAGTGGCCGCAAAACTGATCGAAAAACTAAAGCACGAAGCGCGGGTGCTCTAGCCATGAAAATTCTTCTCATCACCGAGCAGCGCGAAGGCAAATGGAACAAAGTCAGCTTCGAAACTCTGGCTGCAGCGCAGCAAATCGTGCAGCAGACAAAAGGTTCTCTCACCGCCGTGGTCCTGGGCAAAGGCGTCGCGCCGCTCGCGGACGAAATTGCCGCGTACCAGCTCGACGAACTGCTCCTGGTCGAGCACGACTTGCTGGAAAAGTACACGCCGGACGGATTCTCGCTGACCCTGCGCCAGGTAATCGAATTCGCCACGCCGGACTTGGTACTGCTTCCGCATACCTACCAAGTCCGCGATTACGCGCCCAAACTCGCCGCTTCGCTGGGGAAAGGAATGATCGGTGACTGCATTCACTATCGCTATGAAAACGGGAAACTGGTTTTCGTCCGCCAGATGTTTCAAGGCCGCACCAACGCGGATGTCGTATTCGCAGGCGACGCTCCCTGGATCGCCACCTTTCAAGCCAGCGCCTTCCGCGCGGACCTGGCCACCAAACACGCCAGCGGCAAAGCGCCCGTGAAGCCTGTCTCGGTCCACTTGAAGCCCGAACAGATCCGCACCAAACCTCTCGAGCTTTTCCGCGAAGCCAAGCAAGCCGTCGACCTCACGCAAGCGCCCATTTTGATTTCGATCGGCCGCGGCATCAAAGCTCCGGAAAATATCCCCATGGTTGAAAAGCTTGCGAAGCTCATCGGCGGAGAAATTTGCGCCTCGCGCCCGATTTGCGACGAAGGCTGGCTGCCCATGGATCGCCAGATCGGCAGCTCGGGACAAACCGTTGCGCCCAAGTTGTATCTCGCGCTCGGCATTAGCGGAGCCATTCAGCACGTCGTGGGAATGAAGGGCTCGCGCACCGTCGCCGCTATCAACAAAGATCAAAATGCCCCCATCTTCGAAGTAGCCGACTACGGCATCGTCGGCGATCTCTTCGAAGTGGTCCCCGCCCTCATCGAGGAATTAGAAAAAGGACATTAGCCAACTGTCCGGTTTCGCGACGCGCTCTCGCGTTAGCGGTCAATTCGCGGAATCCTAATCGAACCGTTAGCTTGTACTCCGCTGAAAACATGTCATTTGCTCCGCGGACCCGGTGGAACATCACCTGCTTATCCCTATGCGTACGAATTGCACCCGCCACGAATCACACGATGGGTGCTGGGGCGACCGATGCAAACGTTTCTTCAGGATCTGCGCTACGCCATTCGTATGCTGGCGAGGAATCCCGGCTTCACTGTTGTGGCAGTCCTCACGCTCGCCCTCGGAATCGGCGCAAATACGGGAATTTTCTCGGTGATAAACGCCGTGCTGCTCGAGCCGCTGCCATTCAAAGACCCCGGCCGGTTGGTCGATTTGCGTCAAACCGAAAGCGCACCGGGGGATTTTCCATTGGATGGCGCGGACTATCTCGACTGGTCCGAGCAGAATCAGACATTCGAGTCCATGAGCTTTTATTCGCAGCCCTTTGGTCTTAACGCGAGCGGGGCTGGTGACGCGGAAGCCGTGGCCATCGTCGCCACGCAGGCGAATTTCTTCGAGACGCTGGGCGTCACGCCGCTCGCCGGGCGCACGTTTGCGAAGGGTGAGGACGCCGGCAAAGATCGTCTGGTGATTCTCAGTTATGGCTTCTGGCAGCGGCACTTTGGCGGGCAGGCAATTGCGCTAGGCAAGGCCGTGGAATTGAACGGTGAGCCATACACCGTGATTGGCGTGATGCCGCGGCGGTTTAATTTTCCTGCCGCGACGGACGTGTGGATTCCGTTCGATATGAGCATGCCGGTGATGCACAACCGCGGAACCCATTTTGCCAGTGCCATCGGACGGGTGAAGAAGGGCGTAACGACTGAGCAGGCGCGCGCCGATCTGATGGTCGTTTCGCAGCGCATCAACCAGCAGCATCGCGACGCGGACAATTCCATTCATTCGCTCGTGTTTCCCCTGAAAGAACGGCTGACCGGGGATTCGCGGCCCCCACTTCTGATCTTATTCGGCGCCGTCGCATTGGTCCTGCTGGTAGCGTGCGCGAACATTGCGAATTTGCTGCTCGTTCGAGCGATCGGCAGGCAGCGCGAAATTGCAGTTCGCGCGGCGTTGGGCGCGGGGCGCTGGCGTTTGACCCGCCAGCTGCTTACAGAGACCCTTTTGCTGTCGCTCGTGGGCGCTTCTTTGGGGATCCTCGGTGCCTGGTGGGCGGTCGAGGAGCTAGTGGGGAAAACGCTGCCGATTCCGCGCGCGAATCCGATTCACCTGAACTTGACCGTATTGCTGTTTGCGATTGGTGTGAGCGTTCTGGTGGGGATTCTTTTCGGCCTGGCTCCGGCGGTGCAGGCGGGACGATTGAATTTGAGCGAGGACTTGAAATCGAGCGCGAACGCAGTAGTGAGTCCGTCGGCGAGGCGCAAGCTGCTGCGCGACGTGCTGGTTGTTGGCGAAATCGCCATATCGCTTGCTTTGCTCGTCGGCGCGGGCTTGTTGCTGCGCAGTTTCGCTCGATTGCGCAACGAGAATATCGGCGTGCAGCCAAAGAATGTGCTGACCATGAGCATCGATTTGCCGCTCGCCAAGTACAAGACGCCGGCGGCGCAGCGGCAGTTTGTCGATCAGCTGCTCGGGCAAGCACAGCAGGTCCCCGGAGTGATCTTCACGGCGGCGACGACGGCATTGCCACTGGAAGGCGGCTCGAGCGGTTTCGTCAAAGTGCCCGAAAATACGAACCCGGCGCTCCAAAATCAGCTTGTGGAAGTGCATGCCATTACCCCGGGATACTTCCAGGTCTTCGGCATCCCGCTCCTAGAAGGAAAGAACTTTAGCGAGGCGGACGCGCAACAGGCGGCCGATACGACTGCCAGAATGGATGCCTTTTATAAGGCAAGGAAAGCAAATGATTCGAATCCTCCGCCAGAGTTTCATTTTGTCGCGATCATCAACCAAACCATGGCAAAAACTTTCTGGCCGAACCAGGATCCCGTTGGAAAGGAATTCACCGACGCTTATGGAGGATTGGCAACGGTGATCGGCATCGTTGCGGACGTGAAAGAACGTGGCATTCGACAGAGAGTGGTGCCGGAACGCTATTTCCCGCTCGCTACAGAATTGGCCGATCGCGACTTCCGGGGCTCCATTGCGGTGAAGACAGCGATTCCTCCCCGCAGCCTTCTGGGGGCAATTCGCGCGGACGTCCGCCAGATGGACAGTGCGCTGGCGTTGTATCGCGTTCGCACCATGGACGAAGTAGTCGCGGACGGCATGCAGGACACCACGCTGCAAGCATTTCTGCTCGGCATTTTCGCCGCCATAGCGCTGCTGCTGGCGGCGGTAGGGTTATATGGAGTGATGTCCTATTTGGTCACCCAGCGGACGCACGAAATCGGTGTGCGCATCGCTCTAGGAGCCCAGCAGAGTGACGTCTTCCGCATCGTAATCGGGCAGGGATTCGCATTGACAGTCACCGGCGTCGTGATGGGGCTGTCAGGAGCGCTGGCGCTTACGCGCGTGCTGGGTCGCCTGCTCTACGGCGTCAGCGCGACCGATCCGGTCACTTTTGCAACCGCGGCCTCGGTGCTTGCCGGCGTCGCCATCCTCGCCTGCTACATTCCCGCGCACCGCGCGATGCGCGTGGATCCCATGGTCGCCCTGCGCTACGAATAGCAGTCGCGATTGTTCAGCAAAACTAGCGGAGGGCTCACATGGGAACGCTGTTACAAGACCTACACTACGGCATCCGAATGCTCGCGAAAACGCCGAGCGTCGCCGTACTGATTATTCTCACGTTGTCGTTGGGCATCGGCGGCAGCACGTTGCTCTTCAATATGGTGCGCCAGTGGGTAGTAGATCCGGTTACGTTCCCACGAGCTGATCAGCTTACCGTTCTCTGGGAAATCGACAGGAAGAAAGGCTGGACGGGCCAAGCTTCGGCGCCAGACTTTACTGACTGGCGACAGCAGAACTCCGTTTTCGAAGGCCTCTCCGCCTGGACCACCTCGAATTTCAATCTCACTGGAAAAGAGCGCCCGGAAAGAATTTTGGGCGCCCGCGTGAGCGCGAATTTCTTCCAAACGCTTGGCGCCCAACCCGCCTTGGGCCGCCCGTTTCGCCCCGAAGAAGACGAACCAGGCCGCAGCCATCTCGCCATTCTGAGTTACGGCCTCTGGCACGACCGCTTCAACGCCGATCGGCAAGCGCTAGGAAAGCTGGTCACCCTGAATGGTGATTCCTACACTGTCGTCGGCGTCATGCCGAAAGATTTTCACTTTACGTTGATGGGCCGCGTCAATATTTGGGTTCCGCTCGCGCTCACTGATAAGGAACGAGCCGACCGCATGAACGGATGGCTCAACGTAATAGGCCGCCTCAAACATGGGGTCACGCTTGCGGAAGCACAACAAGTCATGGATCCGATCGCTCAGCGTCTCGAAAAACTCTATCCCGCCAGCAATACGAACTCCGGGATTTTTTTGAACACCCTGCGCCACGAGATCGGAACACATGTGGGCGACCAGGGCGTTTACATGAGCTTCTGCGTGGGCATCTGCATTTTGCTGATTGCCTGCGTCAACGTTGCCGGCATCTTGCTCGCTCGCGCTTTGGCCCGACAGAAAGAAATGGCCTTGCGAATTTCCCTTGGTGCCGGCCGCTTCCGCATCGTGCGCCAGCTCCTCACCGAAAACATTTGGCTCTTCTTTATTTCTGCGGCTATTGGAGTTGTGCTGGCGAAATGGGGTGGCGAGTGGATCACTGCTCTGATTCCGTTTGAAAACCGGGGCTACCTTCCGAATTACGGCCGCCTCTACGTGGACTACGCAACCCTCGCCTATTCGGCGGGAATTGCGCTGTTCTCCGGGTTGGCTTTCGGATTGACGCCCGCCTTGCAAAGCTCGAGACCCGATCTGACCACTACGTTGAAAGACGCAGGAAGTTCGGCTTCCATCGGCTTGCCCGGGCGGCGCATGCGAAAAGTTCTGGTGGTCCTCGAGGTTTCCCTCGCGCTGATGTCGCTGGTTCCCGCCGGTCTGATGATCAAATGGCTGAAAAATATCTACAACGTGGACCTCGGATTTCAGCCCAAACATGTTCTCACCGCTCAACTCACGCTGCCGGATACCGGGTACAGCGACCCGCAGCTGATAGCCGGCTTCTACAATCGTTTGCTTGAACGCATTCAAAATTTGCCGCAAGTTGCCGCCGCGGGTGCGAGCGAATATATTCCCTTCGGCAACGGATATGACACCGCGGAAATGTTCTTCGAAGGCCAACCTTCCGCCGAGCCGGGAAACGTGCCGGAAACCGCGATCACCTCGGCAACTCCGGGATATCTTGCGGCACTCGGTCTGCAAATGCTCAGCGGACGCTTCCTTTCCGATCAGGACGGCCCAAACTCGCCTCCCGTTATCGTCATTAATCAAACCCTGGCCAATCGCCACTTCGCTCATCAGGATCCGATAGGCCGGAGAATTCGGCTCGGTCGGGATAGCACCGTGCTGCGAACCGTCGTCGGCGTCGTGAAAGACATCCGGCTCGACACGGCATTCAACAGGCCATTGCCGCGCGAAAGTTATATCCCGTTCTCGCAGGCGCCCAGCCATTCGATGACCATCCTGCTCAGAACATCCGGCGATCCTCTCGCTCTCTCGGCGGGACTTCGCCAGGCAGTCGCCTCACTCGACCGCGACCAGCCCATCTCCCAGGTTGTTTCGCTCAACCAATTAATCAGCGATCAGGAAGCTCCGTTCCGGATTTTCACCGAGTTCACCAATCTGTTCGGACTGCTCGCGCTGTTCCTGGCCGCGATTGGGATTTACGGAATCATGGCTTACATCGTCGGAGGACGTACGAAAGAAATCGGCATCCGCATGGCCCTGGGTGCAGGCCCGCGCGACGTGATGCAATTGGTTTTCGCTCAAAGCGTGCGCCTCACCTTCATGGGAATCATGCTGGGCCTTGCGGGGGCCTTCGCCTTAGCTCAGATGCTGAAGGGTTTGCTCCTCGGCGTGAGTGTAATCGACCCTACTATCTACCTCGGGGCCGCTCTTGTGTTGGGCGCTGCGATATTCCTCGCCAGCTATTTGCCCGCGCGTCGCGCGATGCGCGTAGATCCCATGGTCGCTCTGCGCTACGAATAATTTTGGCTGCAGGAGGATGAAGATGGCCACGCTGCTTCACGATTTGAAATACGCCGTTCGCATGCTCGTGAAGGCCCCGGCATTCGCGCTCTTTTCGGTCGGCGTGCTCGCCTTGGGAATTGCTGCGAACACTTCGATCTTTAGTTTTGCAAACACCGTGCTGTTGCGTCCGCTTCCGTATCGCGACCCCGGCCGCCTGGTGATGGTTTGGGAAGACGCATCTTACATAGGCTTTCCGACGAACACGCCCGCGCCTGGAAATTTCTACGACTGGAAAGAACAGAATCGCGTGTTCGATGATATGGCCGCGACACGAGACGCTTCGTTCAGTCTGACGGGAGGCACGGTGCCGGAAGAAATTCTCGGCCGGCAAGTAAGCTGGAATCTTTTTCAGGTGCTGGGTGTCTATCCTTTTCTGGGTCGGGATTTTCTCGCGGAAGAAGACAATGCTAATACCGGTGACGTGGCCATCCTCAGCCATGCCCTTTGGAGGCAGAGCTTCGGCGGCGATCCTAAAATCGTAGGGAAAAAGATCGAACTCGATAACCAAGAATATACAGTGGTCGGCGTGATGCCACAGGGCTTCGAATTCCCCGACCGCGCTTCGGCGATCTGGGTGCCGCTGGGATTCTCGCCGGAACAAGCTACCAACCATCATCAGCATTTTCTTCAGGTCGTGGCGCGTCTCAAACCGGGAGTTACGCTCGCACAAGCGAACGCGAACTTGGCCGCTGTGTCCAAGAATCTCGCCGAAAAGAATCCCGACAGCAATACGCACATCGGTGCTTACGCCGTCCCCCTCCGGCAGGACCGCGTGGGGAATCTTCGGCTCGCGATTTACATTCTTCTGGGCGCGGTCGGATTCGTGTTGCTGATCGCCTGTGCCAATGTTGCGAACCTCCTTCTCGCGCGCGCCGCAGGCCGCCAGCGCGAACTCGCTGTCCGCATGGCCCTGGGCGCCGGAAGGCAGCGGATTCTTCGCCAGCTTCTAACCGAAAGCCTGCTGCTTGCCGGGCTCGCCGGACTATTTGGAATCATGCTGTCATTCTGGGGAGCGGCTCTTTTGTCTCGCTTGATTCCCGCTGGAGTTCCGCTGCCGCCGGATTCAGGAATCGACGCGCGCGTCTTCGTGTTTTCCGTTTTTGTCTCAATGGCCACCGGGGTCCTGTTCGGAATAATGCCGGCGCTGCGCCTGAGCAGCGTCAACCTCAGCGACGCCCTCAAGTGGGCCGGCGGACGGAGCCGATCGGTTGCTCACGGCAAATACACGCGCAACCTGTTGGTGGTGGTGGAGGTGGCGCTGGCAGTAATTCTGCTCAGCGGCGCCGGCTTAATGATTCAGACTTTTGCAAACCTGCGCCTGCTCAACCCTGGCTTTGACACCGATCGCGTGCTCACACTCCACGTTCCCTTGCCGGTGCCAAAGTATTTGGAGCTTTCGAAAAGAACGGCATTCTATGATCAAGTTCTCGAGCGTGTGAATCGCCTTCCAGGTGTCCTCGCGGCTGGCTTTACAACCTGGGTGCCTTTGACCAACCGCGGAGGGTCCACAGGCTTCACCATCGACGGCCAACCTCCGCCCGCTCCGGGCGAATTCAAAGACGCCAATTTGCGCGTGATCAGCAAAGACTACATTCGCACCATGAGCATGCCGCTCAAATCCGGACGCCTCTTCAGCGGAGATGAAAGACGGAATTCGACTCTCGTACTCCTGGTCAACCAGGCCATGGCTCGTCAATTCTGGCACGGTGGGAATCCGCTCGGGCAGCGTATGAAGCTCGGTGGCTATGCTAGCGAAGATCCCTGGTTCACCGTGATCGGTATCGTCGGCGACGTGCACCAGATGGGGCTCAATGTTGCGCCACGCGCCGAGATGTACGTCCCGTATTCGCAGTATGAATACTTTGCGCCCGGATACCTCGCTGTGAAAACTACCGGTGATCCATTGCGATTCGCCAGCGCCATTCGCGACCAGATTTGGGCCGTGGACAAAGACCAGCCGGTCGCGGACGTCATGCCCATGCAAGCTATCGTTGACGAAGAGCTCTCGCCGCGTCGGTTGCAAGCTACGATTCTGGGCGCGTTTAGCGGACTCGCTCTGCTTCTCGCTTCTTTGGGAATTTATGCCGTGCTGTCCTACGGGGTCGCGCAGCGGACACAGGAAATCGGCCTGCGCATAGCACTCGGAGCGCAGCCAGGCAACGTGCTTCGAATGGTCATCGGGCAGGGATTCGCTTTGACGCTTACAGGTGTCGCAATCGGTCTCGGAGGAGCGCTTGCGCTTACGCGCGTGCTCACCAACTTGCTCTACGATGTCAGCGCGTCCGATCCGGCCACTCTCGTGGCTACGGCGGCGTTGTTCTGCTGTGTTGCGCTGCTCGCCTGTTACATTCCCGCGCGTCGCGCTATGCGCGTGGATCCCATGGTCGCTCTGCGTTATGAATAGAAAAGGAAAAGCCTGCCAAACGCAAACGCGTTAGCAGGCTTCGCCGAAGCTAATTCTTTGACACTTGTGCCGCTAGAACTTCCGCCGGTCTAGGGCGGAAGCAAAGCGGCCGACCTTTTAGGCCGTAGTGCTGCCGCGCACGAAATGCATGATGATCATGATGATCCCGATCACCAGAAGTATGTGGATAAAACCCACGGTCACATGAAATGCCAAGAATCCTAACAGCCACAGAACGAGAAGCACTGCGCCGATTGCTGCCAACATAGAATCCTCCAGATTACTGAAAGCTTCGCAAGCCTACTTTTATTGAGAGCGGCAAGCCATACACGACTTCCGTTATAAGCTTGGTTAATTCAGTGTAAGATGCAGCAAGAAAAGGTTTACTTGTCCTTATTTGGTCTTCGCCGCGCCCGTGACATCGAAACCAAATTCAGGGTTCCGATATGTTCCGGTCATCTTCACCGGAATCACCGCACCCGCCTTCTTCCTTTTGAACAGCGGATCGAACGGCTTCAATAGCGCGGACTTGATGCCGGTAGTCTCCTGTGACAACTCCGCTTCGGTTTTCAGCGTTCCATGGAAATCAATTTGCTCGTTTACCAAGTTATAAGTGCCGTTCATGCGCGCCGACGCTCCCGGCACGCTGAAAGACAGCTCCGAAAACTTCGCTATTCCGTCCCGGACTTCCAGGTGGCCCTGTAAGTTTAAAACCACATTTTCAGGATCGTCGGCCGTTGGCTGCGGCGTCGTTTTCGTTTTTTCCTTATCTTTAGCTTTCTTTTCGCCACTCGCGCGCGAGCTCAGATCGTCAATCTGCGCTTGTCTACTCGGCTTGGTGAAAGCCGCTTGTCCAATTCCAAAGTCTCCGCGCAAAGTAACCTCATTCAGGAATGGCCGCCCTTGCGGCGGGATCACTACGTGCGTCTTGAAACTAGCGACGCCGTTCAAAGGTCCGTGCTTTGCCTTCAAAAATAGCTGCAGCAAATCTTGAATCCGGCCTTGATCAACCTCCAGATCCAGCGAAGTGGTTTTTCCCTTTTGCCCCGGTTTACCGGCTACGCTGCCTGAACCCGCCACCGACGTTTCCAAAAATGACGCTTGCACCTGCTTCAAGAAGACATCGCCATTCGTCCCATTCACATTGGCGGCAAATTTCGAGGTTAAATGCACCACGTGATCGCTGGTCGTCACATTGAAGTCCGGAATATCAATCGTTCCGCGCACGTCCACCTGGCCCAAGCGCCCCGCGAAATCGCCCGTTGACGACAAGGTCCCGCCGATCCCCGGGAACGCGCCCAGATCCGCCTGCTGGAATTTGTACGAACCTGAAACTGGAGTTGCGCCCAAATCCTCGAGGTTCAACGGCCCGAATTTTCCCTCCGATGTTATTTCTCCCGGCGGTTCTGCATTTTTCATCGAAACATCGTACGACCATGCATCGTGATGCCCGTAAGAACGCACCGTCAAGGAGTGCATCTCAAACTTGAGCGGCGCGCCTCCGTCCGAGCGCTCCACCTCCAGCAACGCGCCATCCGCCACAATTTTGCCCACGCGCACGTCAGCGCTCTCACTTGTCTGGGAAGTCAGGCCGCTGCCGGCGCCCCGTGACGGCACGTGCACTTCGAGGCCCTTCAGCGTCACCAGCGCAATATAGCCGGGCCTGAAGGCGATATCCGTATAATGAGCTTCGACCTCAAGCCGCTGAATTGACACCAGCGGCGGACGGTCCTCCGCGCCCGCCGATCGCGCGAACGTCACATTTTCAGCCACGCATCCGGGGTGTGGAAAGTAAACCATGCGGAACTTCCCAAAAGAGACCCTCGACCGAAGGGTTTCCTCCAAACCTTGCGCCACGCGCGTTTGCGTGAATGGCGACTTGATCGCCACTACAATCACAAACACGCATCCAATCGCGACAAACGTTGCCGCAAGCCATATCGCCAACTGAAAACGGCGTCTGCGTCCCGGCGCCCTTTTATTTGGATTGGATGCTTTCCGCACGTCAGAGTCTGGCTGGTTTTCGGGGTTCTACGTCAACGACCATACTCGATATTTGCGATCATTTTCGTCGGTAATCACGAGTAACATTATGAACCCTGGTTTCCAAGCATACTGTGCGATTCTGCACAGAATAGGGTTGCCCCGCTTCAGCCTTCTCCTATAGTAGAGTGGTTTTACTCAGCAAGCGTTACCAGGAGATTCCTATGCGTTGGACACCCGGCGGAGTCAGCGACGACGTAGAAGACGATCGCTCTAGCAGCAGCGGCGGCGGAGGATTCCCCGGCGGCATTCACATCGGCATCGGCGGCATCCTGATCCTTGTGGTCTTAAGTTTTATTTTTAAACGCGATCTGCTCACGCCCTTTCTGGGTGGCTCCTCCACTCCGCAATCCACCCAGAGCGCGCCCGCCGCTCCCCAGCAAAGCGCCGCGGAACAGCGCGAAGTCCAATTCGTCTCCTTCGTTCTCGACGACGTGCAAAAAACCTGGACCAAAATCATCCCCAATTATCGTCACGCAAAACTCGTCCTCTATCGCGGCGGCATCGATTCCGCCTGCGGCCTGGCGCAGACCGCCACCGGCCCTTTTTATTGTCCCGGCGACGAAAAGGTTTACCTCGACCTCAGCTTCTTCAATGAACTCAAAAATCAGCTTGGCGCCTCCGGTGAGTTCGCGCAGGCCTACGTGATCGCTCACGAAATCGGGCATCACGTGCAGAAAATCGTGGGAACCGAGCAGAAAGTCCGCCAGGAAGTGGGGAGCAATCCAAAAATGCGAAACGCCATTTCCGTACGCGTCGAACTCCAAGCCGACTGCTACGCCGGAGTGTGGGCTAACTCCACTCAGCGGCGCGATCTACTCGAAACGGGCGATGTCGCTTCCGCCATGAACGCCGCAGCTGCGGTCGGCGACGACCATTTGCAAAAAATGGAAACCGGTCGTGTCATGCCCGACAAATTCACCCACGGCACGTCAGCCCAGCGCACCTACTGGTTCCAGCAAGGTTTTACTGCGGGCAGCCCCACCGCCTGCGATACCTTCTCCTCGTCTCAATAGCGCCGCGACGTCCCACTTAGAAATAGCTAGGATTTGCGTCTTAACTTTTCCTCTAGGGCGATCGCGAGATCTTGAACGCCGCGCCGAATTTCCCGCGCGTCCACCGCCGCAAAACCCAGCTGCAATCCCTCTCGCGCAATCCTGCCTCGCGTGTATCGGCTTAACGGAAATACTTCTACGTCGCGAGCTGCTGCAGCTCTGGTGGCTGATTCTCCATCGATTCCTTCGCACAGCCAACCTACGGTCTGCAAGCCCGCCTCAATTCCGGAAATCTCCAGCAAGCCACCTAATCTTCGACGAGCTTCATCCAGCAGCACCGACAATCGCTCCGCGTAAACTTCCCGCATGCGCCTCAAGTGGCGTCCGAAATGTCCTTCGGTGATGAAGTCACACAGCACCGCTTGTTCGACTTGCGGCGCGTGCCGAGTTGTCAGCGATATCGTTGCCGCGAAAAGATTCATCAGGTCGGGCGGAATCACCAGATATCCAAGACGAAGGGATGGAAACAGCACTTTGCTGAAGCTACCGGCAAAAATCACCAGGTCGTTGCGATCGAATCCCTGCAATGCTGGAATCGGAGATCCCGAGTAGCGATATTCGCTGTCGTAATCATCTTCAAATATCAACGCGCCGGACTTCCGCGCCCACGCCAACAATGCAAACCTTCGCGCCAAACTCATCGTCATTCCCAGTGGAAACTCATGTCCCGGCGTAATGTAAACCAAACGCGCGTCCCGCAATCCCGCGCTCGGCAGCTCCATGCCTTCTTCATCCACGCGCACGGCAGACACCTTCGCTCCCACCGCCTCGAACGCCATCGCGGCTCCCGGATATCCCGGATTTTCCATGCACACCCGATCGCCCGGGTTCAGTAACAGCCGCGCGGTTAGATCGAGCGCTTCCTGTACCCCTGCGACGATCGCCACCTGCTCGGGGTTGCAGTTCGCCCCTCTCGACGTGCGCAAATAATCGGCGACCGCTTCTCGCAATGGGTAATATCCAAGCGGTTCGCATCCCAGCAGAAAAGTCGTGGAAGCACGCCGCAGGCGGCGGGCGGCGATCTGCGCCCATAGATTTGTCGGAAACAGTTCCAGCGCCGGCAGGTTTGCCCGGAACGCGCGGCTAGGTCGTATTTCGTAGGACGGAAACAGTTCCACGCGTTTGCCATAATCGGAAATCTTCTTTAGTTGCTTTCGTTGCGGTGCCGGTTGGGCTCCGGCCTTGCGTGCCACTTGCAGCAGCTCATCGGGCAACACTTTGCTCACGTAGGTACCGGACCCCACGCTGCCTTCCACATAGCCCTCGGACTTTAACTGCTCGAAGGCGCCCACGATCGTGCCCCTCGATAGTCCATATCGTTCAGCGAGATCCCGCGTCGCCGGCAGCCGTGTCCCCGGTCGTAGTTGGCCTTCCAGGATTTCGCCGCGCACGGCCGCATATAGCCAACGGTACACGGGCGTTCTCGCGTCTCGTGGCGGCAGCATCAACTCGAACGATGTGGCTTTCTTCGGCATGTAAAGTGGTACAGCAAGAATACAATAAATGGACCTTGCGATAGGTCCATTATAACATTACATTCGCCGAAGCCAGGAGGTAAGCAATGTTCTCCGCCGGCAGACGCGCTCAACTTGCTCTGGGAATCCTCTGCGTTGCCCTACTCGGCGGCACCACCGCCGCTCTTGCGCAAGTCCTCGCTCAACAACAGGCCGGAGCTTCGCAAGGCACAGCCGAAGGGGCTCCAGCGCCGTTTTCCCACGCTCTGCCGCCTTTGG
>Ga0308309_10000987_pt1 | contig 17028 bp, 10 predicted proteins | sample HubBroMetageWFT5_FD_192491 | JGI IMG/M metagenome (GOLD analysis project Ga0308309, IMG submission 192491) | Warmed and freeze-thawed soil microbial communities from the Hubbard Brook experimental Forest, New Hampshire - Hubbard Brook CCASE Soil... | ecosystem: Environmental > Terrestrial >...
GAAACCCGCGGCCGGGGCAGGAAAGCCTAATGGCCGGCTCGTGGTACCCACCTATTTCAGAGGTTCACGGCCTAGCAACCCACGGCCAAGCAGTCCGCTCCATTTTGCTGTCTGGGATGTTCCATAACCTATTAGGTTGGCATCGGGCTTTGCAGTTTTCTTACTGATCGCTGATTACTGATTACATTTCTTCCCCAATGCGCACCCTCTTCATCGGTGACATCGTCGGCTCTCCCGGACGCCATATCGTTCAGGAGCGCCTTGCCGACCTTGTCGAGCATCGCCAGATTGATCTGGTCATCGCCAACGGCGAGAATTCCGCCTCCGGGTTCGGCATCACTCCGAAGATCGCCGAAGAGCTGTTAGGCCTCGGCATCGAGGTGCTCACCGGCGGCAATCACAGTTGGGATCGCAAGGAAATCCTCGAATACATTCCTCATCAGCCTCGGCTGTTGCGTCCGGCGAATTTTGCGGCCATAAATCCCGGCGGGGGATTATATGTGGGGGAGTCGAAAAAAGGCGTGAAATTCGCCGTGCTGAACCTGCAGGGCCGCGTCTTTCTTGCGGCCAACGACGACCCGTTCAGGAAAGCGGACGAAGAGCTTGCCAAGCTTCCCGCTGACGTCGCGTTTGTCCTGGTGGATATGCACGCGGAAACCACCAGCGAGAAAATCGCTATGGGCTGGTATCTCGACGGCCGCGTCACCGCCGTCGTCGGCACGCACACGCATGTGGCCACAGCGGACGAGCATGTGCTGCCCAAAGGCACCGCGTATATCACAGACGTTGGCATGACCGGGCCGCACGACGGCGTGATCGGCATGGACCGCGTGGGGATCGTCAAGAAATTCCTGGACGGCCTGCCCGCGCGCTTCGAGGTGGCCACCGGCGATGTTCAGATGAACGCGGTGCTGATCGAAACGGATGAAACCGCTCCGCGCAACGAAGCCGGCCGCCTCGCAGCGCAGTCCATTGAGCGCCTCCGTTTGCGCATCGATTGACAGCTTCAACTTTCTTGTAGGCTCGCAGCAGCTTCTCTAACAGGGAGGCAACCACGGAGCGTTCGCGGTAATCTGACAGACCATGCATCGGAAATTTGGAAAATTCCTCGCCGCCGCGGCGGCTACTTGTGTCCTCGCTCTCGCCCTAGCGTCCGCAGCCTCTGAAGTGGACGACCAGCTCATGGCCCGCCGAAGGGTATTTCCCTCCATCGGGCCGGGGCTTCGTGCCCTTCGCCATGGACGGGACGGTAAATACTATCTTCTCGCCTCCCCAAACGTGGGGATCGCGGTTTTCGATTCCCAGGAAAAGCAATTGACCGTCATCGGCGCGCCTCCGGCTTCCCCCGCATCCGACAAAGCCGCGCATCCGCCGATTGCTTTTGGCGAAGATTGCGACGTGGATGCCCAGGGCAATCTCTACGTCGCAGACCGTGGCTACAATCTCGTCAACGTTTTCTCGCCCGCTGGCGCCCTGCTTCGCTCGATGCAATTTAACTCCCCGACCTCGTTGGCGGCTCTCCCCGAAGGAGAGGTGGCGGTGACCACGCCGCGCGGCCCCCACCTCGTCACCGTCTTTGGCCCCGCCGGCCGCGTAGCGCGAGAATTCGGCGACCCGGAGCAACTCTCGGAGCGCAACGACCTCAATCGCTACGTGAGTATTGGCCGGCTGGCTTCCGATCCCGAGGGCCATATCTACTACGGGTACACATACATGCCCGAGCCGCTGGTCCGCCAGTACGACCGGTTCGGTTTTGCCAAACAGGATTTTCAGTTTACCAACATCGATGCCTTCTCCGAGGCTCGCGCGGCGCGCAGGGAGATTGAACGCCAGGAAAAACGCACGGAACCTCCGTCCCTCCAGCGTATCCTGACTGCGTTCGGTGTGGATCCCGTAAACGGCGACGTCTGGATCGCCCTGCATAACACGCTGTTGCACTTCGATAAGGATGGGAACCGACGTTCCGAGTACCAGATTTACACAAAGGACGGCGCGCGCATCGAAGCCAACGTGCTCCTTGTGGAGGAAGAGCGCCTGCTGATTGGCTCCGATCCGCTCGGCGTCTACGAATTTGCCCGGCCGGACCGGAAACCGTGAGCAAAATTCACCGCGTTTTCCTCAGGTCCATTTGCACCGAAACAGTGCAATGGCATTTTTCGCCATGCGCAAACTGCGATTTTCTCAGGCAAAATTTGCGAATTTCTTATGACTTGCACAATTCCCGTGCTTGTGGAAAAGTTGTGAATGGCATGTGAACTTCGTTGAACCCCTTCGCGCACTTTTCGCTTGCTCCCACCCGAACAGTGCGCGAGAATCCAACGCAGTTTGAAAGCAATGGTGCTTGGTTCAGCAGGTCTGAAAGGTCCGCGCAGGTCCACAGGGGCAGCGACCAATCGTTCCGGCGCGGGAAAGAACTCCAAGGCTTGAAGAATTAGGGCGAAATTGGCTTTCCACAGTTTTTTCACACCTGTGGAAATGGTTTAGGTTTGGCTTTTTCTGATGACGACAGCTACCCAAATTGGCCGTGAAAAAGAAGTTCAGAATCTCTGGGATAAGTTCCTCGATCTGATCAAATCCAGGGTCAGCATCAACACCTACTCCACCTGGTTTCAGCCCACCCGGCTCAACCGCGCGGAGGGGGACACCCTGTACGTCCAGATTCCCAGCACCGTTTTCCGCCAGGTGCTCACCCGCACCTACGGAGAAATCGTAAAAGCTGTTTTTCACCAGATGGGCACCCCTCAAATGAAAGTGCAGTATGTCTGCACCGAGGAAGAACCCGTGCAGGCCGCTCCTGCCGCCAATGGCACCAAGCAGGCCAAGCTCGATTTCGAAAGCAGTGATCATCAACTGAACACGCGCTACACGTTCGACTCCTTCGTCGTCGGCAAGTCCAACGAATTTGCCCACGCTGCCTCCCGCGCGGTCGCCGAGCAGCCTTCCAAGGCTTATAACCCGCTCTTCCTCTACGGCGGCGTGGGAATGGGCAAGACCCATTTGATGCATGCCATCGGGCACACCATCAAGAAGCGCAATCCGGCCATGCGCCTGAGTTACGTCAGCGCTGAAAAATTCACCATCGAGGTCATCAATTCGCTGCGCTTCGATCGCATGATCAGTTTCCGAGACCGCTTCCACACCGTGGATGTGCTTCTCGTGGACGATATCCAGTTCATCGCGGGAAAAGAGCGCACCCAGGAAGAGTTCTTCCACACCTTCAACGCCCTCTACGAGCAGCAAAAGCAGATCGTGATTTCCTCCGACTGCCTGCCGAAGGATATCAACTCGATTGAGGAGCGGCTTCGTTCTCGATTTGAATGGGGCCTGATCGCCGACATTCAGCCGCCCGACCTGGAAACGAAAATCGCCATCCTTCAGAAGAAAGCGGAGAACGACCGCTTCCACCTGCCCGACGACGTCGCGGAGTACATCGCCCGCGCCATCAAGTCCAACGTGCGCGAACTGGAAGGTGCCCTGACGCGCCTGATGGCCTACGCCTCGCTCACCGGCACCATTGTTTCGCTCACCACGGCGCAGCAGGTTCTGCGCAACATCATCGCCTCGCAGGAAAAGCGCGTCACTATCGACCTAATCCAGAAGCGCGTCAGCGAACATTTCAACCTGCGCGAGCAGGACCTGAAGGTCCGCAGCAACACCCGTGCCATTGCTTTCCCGCGCCAGGTGGCCATGTACATCGTCAAGCAGCTCACCACCGCCTCGCTCCCCGAGATCGGCCGGCAGTTCGGCGGCAAGCATCACACCACTGTACTGCACTCGATCAACAAGATCGAAGAGCTCCGCCGCTCCGACAAAGAGTTGAATCGCACTATCACGCGCCTGATGGACGCTCTACAGTAACAACCTTCCACTTGGAAAATCTCTTCAAACCTCGATTACCACGGCCAAGTCACGCCGTCGTAGCCCAGGAATTTCCCCGTCAGCTCCATCGGATTCCCTTCGAGCACCTTGCGCATGCCTCCAATGCTCTGCTCCGGCGTCAGCGCTGCGTTCGCGCCTCCCATGTCCGTCTGCACCCATCCCGGACTGAATATCACCACGCTGATTCCCCGCGGCTCCACTTCCTTAGCCAGGATCGACATTGTCATGTTTAACGCCGCTTTGCTTGTCCTGTATTGATAGGCGATTCCAAACCCGATCGTGGATCCCAACGCTTGCAGTGAGCCCATCCCCGTGCTGATCGCTGCGATCTGTTTCCGCTTGCTCGCTGCGACGTTTTCGATTAGCGCCTCCGCCACCCGGATCGCTCCCAGTACGTTTGTTTCGAAAGACTCGCGCCATCCAGCAAAATTGAGTTCGCCAAGTTTGTTCCCGTTTCGCGTGTAAATGGCTGAGTTCAGGACGAGCAAATCTACCGGCGTGCGGCCTAGAGTTTCCGCTAATTGTTTGACTGATTCATCGCTGGTTACATCCAGGCTATGTAGAGACACATTTTTATTTTTCCCTACCCGCTGCAATTCCTCGCTACTTTTCGGATTGCGCGCTGTCGCAAACACGTCCCATCCGTCCGCTGCATATTGACGCGCAAATTCTAGCCCTAGTCCGCGATTCGCTCCAGTAATCAAAACACTCGACATGATCGGTCTCTCCTCAATGCGCCAAATTTCTGGTCAGAACGAGAGTAAGATGGAAGTTCTTGTGGATATCTCTTCTAACGCACAACTCATTTGATGCTCTATGTCTTTTTTCGTCACCCAGAAACCCTGTGCAGAACGTGTGAACATCGCGAGGGAAACTTGCGGATCAAATGTGCACGCGCACGGAACAACTTGGCCCATCCATAGCTGCCACTCCCTTTTTCCGCAACTGCGCAGGAAAATCCACGCAACATTGGAGCGAGTATATTCAAGTAGAGCAATCGCCCGTGAACATTTCCACCAATCCACAGCGCTCATCACAACAACAAGCTTTATGAGTCTAATTTTCTTTGACAGCTTTTGTGAAAGCCCTATGTCTGTGAAAATCCACATTTCTCATGCTCGCTCGCGCACTCGCGGGAAATCCTCAGACCGCCGCATTTCCACAATATCTAGGTGACCTGCGCACTTTATACTTTGCGAGAAAACGAGTACAGTACGTCAGCGGTTATTTCAGCGGGGGAAAGCCACATGACGGCAACCGGTACCGCACGTGAGGAAAGCCAATCCATGGAATTCAGCGTAACCAAGTCCGCGCTGCTCAATGAACTCACCACCACGCAAGGCGTAGTGGAACGCAAAACCACGATCCCCATTCTTTCGAATCTCCTGGTAGAGGCCAAAGGCAGCCGCGTCACCATTACCGCCACCGACCTAGAGTTGAGTGTCCGCACGTCTTGTGAGGCTAAGGTCAAAAAAGAGGGCGCCGGCACCATCCCCGCCAAGAAGCTTCTCGAGCTCGTCCGCCTCCTGCCCGAAGGCGAAATCAAGTTCAAGCTGCTCGACAATCACTGGGTTGAAATCGTCAGTGAAAAAAAGAAATACAAACTAGTCGGCATGGCCAAGGAAAATTTCCCTGCGTTGCCCGCGATGCCCCACACGCTAGTCAAACTCCCGGCCGTGGTGCTCGAAAGCCTGATCGCCAAAACAAAGTTCGCCATTTCCATGGAAGAGTCCCGCTACACCCTGAACGGCGGCCTGCTCATTTTGAAGCCCGACACGTTGGCCATGGTAGCCACCGACGGCCATCGCCTGGCGCTCGCCGAAACCGATCAGAAACTCGCAGGCCTAAACGGCGAAGTACGCGTCCTGATCCCGAAGAAAGCCATGGACGAAGTCGAAAAACTTTCTGCCGCGGCCGGTTCCGACGCTCATCTGGAATTCGCGAAAGACGAAAGCCATCTCTTCTTCCAGGTCGGCCATCGCCTCCTAATCTCCCGCATCCTCACCGGCCAGTTCCCGAATTACGAAGCCGTCCTTCCGCGCGAGAACAACAAAACCGTAGTCCTCGAGCGCGCCGAACTCAGCGACGCCGTCCGCCGCGTCTCGCAACTTGCCGACCAGCGCTCGCACGCTGTAAAGCTTGCCGTTTCGAGCGAAGGGGTGGAAATTTCCGCCTCCAGCCCCGAATACGGCGAAGCCAAGGAAACCATCGACAAGGATTACAAAGGCGACAACATCGCGATCGGCTTCAACTCCAGCTACATGCTCGATTTCCTCGCCGCCGCGGCCGACGGACCCATCAGCATCGAACTCAAGGACGAACAATCCGCCGGCCAGATGCGCCCCCTAGCCGACGAAAGCTATCGCTACCGCTACGTCATCATGCCCATGCGCATCTGAGGCAAGCATTTCTTCCCCAACCCTGACCGCGAAGAACGAAGTGTTAGCTACTTGATTATCTAATAGTCTTGTTATAGAGTCCTCTTGTTTCGAGGTTCCAATTCTGGAACCTCAAAAGTCTTGACTCCCATGTCAAAAGCTTCCACTGCCGCGATTCTTCCTGCTTCCGTGATTAGCCACAGGATTTATTTTCTCCGCAAAACGCGCGTGATGCTTGATTCCGATTTGGCCCAACTCTACGGCGTTACAACGTCAAATCTGAATCAGGCGGTTCGCCGCAATTACAACCGATTTCCCAAGGACTTCATGTTTCAACTCACGAAGAAGGAAGCCGAGACTTTGAGATCACAATTTGCAATCTCAAACAAGGAGGGGCGCGGCGGTCGCCGCTATCTTCCGCACGCTTTCACGGAACATGGCATCGCTATGCTTTCCAGCGTTCTCCATAGTGAATCGCGCCGTCCAAGTCAATATCGCCATCATGCGCGCCTTCCTCCACTTCGTGCCATGCTGGCTACCCACGAAGACTTGCGCCGCAAGATCACTGAAATGGAAAAGCGCTATGACTCCAAATTCCATGCCGTTTTCGCCACGCTTCGGCAGATGCTTGAAACCCCAATTCCTCCCAAATGGCAGATCGGATTTCACTCCCAGACCGGACCAGTTTGAAGCGAAAGTCCGGCCTGCTATAAAATTGTAACTTATTGAAATATATACACTTATTTATCCACAATCGCAATCCCCCCGCTTGAGAAAATCCCCCTTTTCCAGTAAAATTTAGCTGTTGTCGATCGGTCGTTCTTCCCCCCAATCGACACGTCCGCCAGGACCGCTGGACCACGAACGCTCTGCGCCAGGAGCAGGTCTCGCACCCTGGAGAACATAAGTCTTCGCCACGTCCCGGATCGCGGGATGGGATGAAGCAGGAAGCCCTACGAGCTCCGATCTGGCCCAGTGGGATCGCAGCCAAAGGGTGAGGCGACGGTTGCAGGATACAAACATCACGCCTTTCCTTGCTTCGCAAAAATTGTTTTGAACGGGCGTTCGCGGAATTTTCTCTGTGTGGAGAGCGCCGTTCCACGCGGCTCGATTGCCGCAGGCTTGCACGTCAGGAGAGCAAATGGGCGATAAAGAAACACCCGTTGTTAAGAGCGGACATCAGTACGACGCGAAATCCATCAAAGTCCTCGGCGGCCTGGAAGCCGTTCGTCTCCGCCCCGCCATGTACATCGGCTCGACCGGCGAAATGGGTCTCCACCACCTTGTGTGGGAAGTGGTCGATAACTCCGTCGACGAAGCGATGGCCGGCTACGCGGATGAAGTGAACGTCACCGTTCACGCCGACAATTCCGTCACCGTGGTCGACAACGGCCGCGGCATTCCCGTTGACATGCACGCCACGGAAAAGCGTCCCGCCGCCGAAGTCGTCCTCACCGTGCTTCACGCCGGCGGCAAATTCGACAGTGACACTTACAAAGTTTCCGGCGGTCTCCACGGCGTCGGCGTTTCCGTCGTCAACGCTCTTTCCGATGAGCTTGAGCTCGAGATTCAGCGTGATGGCGCCGTCTGGGAGCAGTCCTACGAAAAGGGCAAGCCCACCTCCAAGCTGAAGCAGACCGGCAAGACCCGCAAGACCGGCACGAAAGTTACCTTCCATCCGGATCCGAGCATTTTTGAAAAGACCACCTTCAGTTACGACACGCTAGCTACCCGCCTCCGCGAATACGCTTTTCTCAACAAAGGCCTGAAAATCACGCTCAACGACGAACGCAGCGAAAAGACCGCCGAATTCCGCTTCACCGGCGGCATTGCGGAATTCGTCAAGCACCTGAATCGCGGCAAGACCACGCTTCACGATTCCCCGATCTACATGGAAGGCAAGAAGGGCAACGTCGAAATCGAAATCGCCCTGCAATACAACGACACTTACGGCGAAAACGTCTTCTCCTTTGCCAACACCATCAACACCGTCGATGGCGGCACGCACCTTTCCGGTTTCCGCTCTGCACTCACTCGCACGATCAACAACTTCGCTTCCAACGCCGGCATGCTCAAGGAGCAGAAGGACGAAGTCACCATCTCCGGTGACGACGTCCGCGAAGGCCTCGTCGCTGTCGTCAGCGTACGCCTGCCGCAACCCCAGTTCGAAGGCCAGACCAAAGGCAAGCTCAACAGCGATATCAAAGGCGACGTAGAGCAACTCGTCAACGAAAAGCTCGGCGATTGGTTCGACAAGCATTCCACCGTCGCGCGCCGCATCATCGGCAAGTGTATTGACGCTGCCCGCGCCCGCGAAGCCGCCCGCAAGGCCCGCGAGCTCACACGCCGCAAATCCGCCATGGATTCCAGCGGCTTGCCCGGGAAGCTGGCGGATTGCCAGGAACGTGATCCCGCCCGCTGCGAACTGTTCGTCGTCGAGGGCGAGTCGGCCGGCGGTTCCGCAAAGATGGGCCGCGATCGCAAATACCAGGCCATTCTTCCCCTAAAGGGCAAAATTCTCAACGTCGAAAAGGCTCGTTACGACAAAATGCTGGGCCACGAAGAAATCCGCGCCATCATCACCGCGCTCGGCACCGGCATTGGCAAGGACGATTTCGACGCCGGCAAGCTCCGCTATCACAAAATTATTCTCATGACCGACGCCGACGTCGACGGCTCGCACATCCGCACGCTGCTGCTCACTTTCTTCTTCCGCCACATGAAGGAGCTCATCGAGCGCGGCCACGTTTACATCGCCCAGCCGCCTCTGTACCGCGTGAAGCGCGGCAAGACCGAGCGCTACATCCGCGACGATCGGGAGTTTGCCCGCGAATTGATGAAGCGAGCAACCGAAGATCACATCGTGAAGGCCAAGGAAGGCGTCAATCTCGAAGGCGCGCGCCTCACCACCTTCCTATTAAACGTCCAGGAATACGATGCCGCTGCGGCCAAACTCGGCCGCCGCCTGCGGGAACCCGGCCTCGTCGAACTCCTCGCCGAAAGCGGTCTCGAGAAGAAAACGGATTTCGAGGACAAGAAGGCTCTCGAGAAGCTTCTCAAGGAGATCGAGAAGTCCAAACTCAAGCTCGAAGGCAAGATTGCCTTCGACGAAGAACACAGTCTCTACGAGATTCAGTTTGGTCTTCCGCACAACCAGAAAATCAGCTGGGGAGTTGCCTCGACCGCCGAGTACAAGCGCCTCCGCGCCCTCGCCAAGCAGATCGAGGAATTCAACCATCCGCCCTTCACTGTTTCGCGCAACGGCACAAAGGTCACCAGGGAAAAAGCCACGGACGTTCTCAACTACGTCATGGAAGACGCCAAAAAGGATTTCACCATCACCCGATTCAAGGGCCTGGGCGAAATGAACGCCGAGCAGTTGTGGGAAACCACGATGAACGCGGACACCCGCACGCTGCTGCAGGTGAAGCTCGAGGACGCCGTCGCCGCCGAAGATATTTTCACCACGCTCATGGGCGAAAACGTCGAAGCGCGACGCAAATTCATCGAGGACAATGCCCTCGAAGTCGTCAATCTCGATATCTAAGCTGTAGCTCAGGCCTTCAGGCCTGAGGTATTTCGATAGTTTCAGCAAGGCGTGTAGTGGCCGGTCTTCAGACCGGCCAGCGGAGTAAGTGAGGTAAGTACGGAAACGATGATGTACCAGTTAGGCTGGACGACATTGCCGGGATTGCGCGGTCTTAGCGTAAGTGAATTTCACGCCGTTCCCACGTCCACGCCAGACAACGAAAGAGGCGTGGCAATCAATCTTGGCGATCAATCCGAGTGCGAATCATTTTTGCAGGCGATCGAAGCTGAATTTGCAACGAAGCGTTTTACCAACGCCGCGGACGCGTTCGACACCGTCAAGGCATTCGCATTCGAACGCGCGAATCACTGAATCAAGTTTTGGCGTGCATTACCGCAGGACCATAAAGAGCGAAGGCTGAGGACACATGGCAGACGAGCAGAACACATCAATACTCCTTCCCATCGATATCGAAGCCGAAATGCGCAAGTCGTATCTCGACTACGCGATGAGCGTCATCATCGCCCGCGCGCTTCCCGACGTACGCGACGGCCTCAAACCCGTTCAGCGCCGCATCCTCGTCGCCATGAACGACCTCGGCCTCGCCTCCAATCGCGGCTATCGCAAATGCGCCAAGATCTGCGGCGACACGTCCGGCAACTATCACCCGCACGGTGAAGCCGTAATCTATCCAGCTCTCGTCCGCGTCGCGCAAGACTTCAACATGCGCTATCCGCTCATCGACGGCCAGGGTAACTTCGGCTCCGTCGACGGCGATCCCCCGGCGGCCATGCGGTACACCGAAGCTCGCTTGGCAAAAATCACCGAAGACATTCTCGCCGACCTCGAAAAAGAAACCGTCGACTTCATCCCCAACTTCGACCAGACCCGCGAAGAACCCGTCGTCCTCCCGTCGCGCATCCCGAATCTTCTCGTCAACGGCGCCAGCGGCATCGCCGTCGGCATGGCCACCAACATCCCCCCGCACAACCTGCGCGAAATCGTCGACGCCGCCATTCTCCTAATCGAAAAGCCGGACACCTCCCTGAAAGAAATCATGAAGATTGTCCCCGGCCCGGACTTTCCGACCGGCGCCTACATCGCGGGCAGGGAAGGCATCGAAGCCGCATATCGCACCGGCCGCGGCAGCTTCATCATGCGCGCCAAAGCCGCCATCGAAGAAGCCAGCAAGGACCGCGAAAATATCGTCATTACCGAAATCCCATATCAGGTCAACAAGTCGAAGCTCATCGAGCGCATCGCCGAACTCGTCCAGACCAAGAAAATCGAAGGCATCTCCGACGTTCGTGACGAATCTTCCCGCGAAGGCATGCGCATCGTCGTCGAACTGAAGCGAGGCGAAGAGTCCCAGCTCATTCTCAACAATCTTTTCAAGCACACCCAGATGCAGGAATCCTTCGGCATGATCCTGCTCTCTATCGTCGGCGGCCAACCACGCGAACTCGGCCTCATTCCCCTAATCAAGCTCTTCATCGAACACCGCATGGAAGTGGTTCGCCGCCGCACCATCTTCGAGCTTCGCAAAGCCGAAGAGCGCGAACACATCCTGGTCGGCTACCAGATCGCCCTCGACCACCTCGACAACGTCATTCGCGTCATCCGTGGCAGCGGCAGCCGCGCCGAAGCCAAGGAAAACCTGTTCAAGTATTTCAGCGAACAGGACGTCACCATCACCGAAAACGGCAAGTCCAAGAAACTCGAAGGCGTGAAGCTCGATGGCCGTAAGTATCGCTTCGTCGGTGCAGCCGAAATCGAAGCCGCCGGCCGCGGCAACTCCCTCACTCTTAGCTACGCGCAAATCGACGCCATCCTCGAACTGCAATTGCACCGCCTCACGCAGCTCTCCATCGACGAAATTATTAAGGAATTGAAGTCCATTCGCGACCTGATCGCCGAGTTGCGCGAAATCCTGGCGAGCGACAAAAAGCTCAAGCAGGTCATCACCGGCGAATTGCGCGAAGTCCACAAGGCTTACGGCGACGACCGCCGCACGCAAATCGTGGACAAGGTCGACGAAATCAAGCTTGAAGATCTCATCGCCGATACCGACCAGCTCATCACCGTCAGCCACGCGGGCTACATCAAGCGCACGCCCGCCGACGTCTACCGCCACCAGTCGCGCGGCGGCAAGGGCCGCATCGGCGCCAAGACCAAGGAAGAGGACTTCGTCGAGCATCTCTTTGTTGCCTCGGCGCATAGCTACATCCTGCTCTTCACCTCCAAGGGCCGCGTTTACTGGTTGAAGGTCTACGAACTCCCCGAAGCCGCCGCTGCAACACGCGGCAAAGCCATCTCGAGCCTCGTGAAATTCCAGGAGGACGAAAAACTCACCGCCCTCGTCGCCGCAACCAATCTCGAGGAAGAAGGCCGCTTCGTCTTCCTGGCCACGAAGGACGGCACGGTAAAGAAATCGGCTCTCACCGAATTCTCCAATCCGCGTTCCACCGGAATCATAGCTATCAATCTCGAAGCGGATAACGAGCTGATCGGCGCAAAGCTTACCGACGGCAAGCAGATGATCTTCCTCGCCAGCCACGAAGGCCAGGCCATCCTTTTCCGCGAGACCGAAGTTCGCCCGATGGGCCGCAACGCCGGCGGCGTGAACGGCATGGACCTCGACAAGGAGGACTACGTCGTCAGCATGGACGCCGTCCAACCCGACTTCGAGATCATCGCCAAGGAACGCAAGAAAACCACGCAGAACCTTGAAGAACTCGAAAACGAGGACATCAAGGACTCGCTCACGACGCTCATGCTCACCGTCGCCGAAAAGGGCTATGGCAAGCGCACCGCCCTCGCCGAATACCGCATCACCTCGCGCGGCGGCAAGGGCGTCGTCAACATGAAGACCACCGACCGCAACGGCTCCGTCGTCTCCACTCTTCAGGTCACCGAAGAGTCTGACGTAATGATCATCACCGAACACGGCAAGGTCATCCGCGTCCACGCCAACGAAATCCGCGAAGCCGGCCGTTCCACGCAAGGCGTCCGCTTGCTCCGCCTCGACGGCGATGACTCCGTAGCCGCCGCCGCCGTCCTCCACGAAGAAGACGAAGAAGCAAAGAAGTAGGGGCGGCTTTACGCCGCCTTCCGGGTTCGTGTCACTAGTACATGACTAAATATAGGGCCCGCCTTCTGAGGTGCGCATTTTGCACCTCGAACGGTTTTACGGGGCGGGCCGCTCTTCGTCTTCTCTGCGACCTCTGTGTTCTCTGTGTTAAATCCCCTTTTTCCTCCGCCGCAACTCATGCGCTACACTACAAGCCCATGAAAATCACACGTCGCTGCTTTTTTCTCGTTCTTTCCTGCTTGCTGGTAATTCTTCCGGCCTTTCCGCAAACGCCCAATCAGAAATTCCTCGTCTTCGTCGGCACCTACACCGACAAGACGGACAGCAAAGGCATCTACGCCTACGAATTCGACACCGGCACAGGCAAACTCGCTCCCAAAGGTCTCGCCGCGGAAACGTCCAATCCCTCTTGGCTCGTCATTCATCCGAACGGCAAATGGGCCTACGCCGCCAACGAATCCGGCAAACAAAGCACCATCAGCGCCTTCTCTATCGACACCAAATCCGCCAAGCTCGCCCTCCTAAACAAACTCCCGGCTGCTGGCGAGGATCCTTGCTATCTCTCCTTCGATAAAACCGGAAAATATCTTTTCGCAGCCAACTACACCTCTGGCAACGTAGTCGTCTTCCCAATCCTCCCCGACGGCAAACTCGGCGCAGCTACCTCCAACGTGAAAGACGCCGGCACTCTCGGCCCCAACAAAGAACGCCAAGAAGCTCCCCACTCACACTGGATCGAGCCTTCTATTGATGGCCGCTCCGTCTATGTCGCTGATCTTGGCCTCGATCGCGTGCTGTGGTACTCGTTCGACGCCACGAAGGGAACTCTCGCCCCAGGCCCTGTGCCAGGCAGCTTTTCGCACAAACTCCTCGATCTATCTGCAAAGTTGGCCCCAGGCACCGGACCGCGCCACGTCGTGTTCTCCCCGAAAGGTGGTGAAATGTACGTGCTGGGCGAGATCCAGTCCACGGTGACAGCAATCCATCTCATCGGCCTCGACGACTATGTCCCCACCGCATTCCAGACAATCTCTGCGCTCCCCGTGGGATTTTCTGGCCACAACGACGCTGCCGAAATCGCTCTCCATCCATCGGGCAAATGGCTCTTTGCCTCCAATCGCGGCCACGATTCCATCGCCGTGTTCTCCGTCGATCCAGCGACGGGCAAACTCGAACGCGCCGGCGACTACTCCACCGGCGGCAAGGAGCCGCGCCACTTCGCCATCGACCCCACTGGCCAATTCCTTCTCGCCGAAAACCAGAACTCCAATTCCATCGTTGTCTTCCGCATCAACCCAGAAACTGGCGCACTCTCGCAAATCTCGATCACCGAAGGCGTCCCAAGCCCTGTCTGCCTCATTTTTCTCCGAACCCCATAAGGCAGCCCTCCTCTTCTCTGTGACCTCTGCGCTCTTCCTCTGAGCACTCTGTGTTAAGTCTTCTTCTTCAGCGCCGGCGACATTTCCATCTCCACCCAATCCTGAGTTAAACTTTCGCGTTCGCATTCATCAAGGAGCCTTCATGGCCCGCAAATCTCGGCTAAGATTCATTCTTCTTCCCATCTTCGCGCTCGCCACAGGCAGCACTGCGCTAGCCGACGGCGAAACGTCCCCGGCGCGTGATCCCAGGCAGCCCGTCGACGAGGCCTATACCGCTAAGATTCGCAAGTACACCACCGCGCCCTACTTCTCCTCGCCGCTCGTCGACTATCTCCCCGCCAGCAAGACCGTGCCCACGCCCGAAGTTGTCCTCGGCGACGTTGCCGGTGCTCCCGGCATCCTTCCGTACGCGGAGGACGTTTACAAATACATGCGCCTGCTCGAAAAAGCCACGCCGCGCGTGAAAGTAGTCTCCATCGGCACCACCGAAGAAGGCCGTGAAATGATCGCCGTGGCCGTCTCTTCCGAAGCGAATCTGAAAAATCTTGAGCAGAATCGCCAGCGCCTCGCGAAACTCGCCGACCCGCGCACCATCCATCTCGACGATGCCGAAGCCGACAAACTCGTCGCCGAATCCGTCCCCGTTTACTACATCACCGGCACAATCCATTCACCGGAAACCGGCGCGCCCACAGCGTTGATGGAACTGGCCTATCGCCTCGCCGTTGACGAAAGTCCCTACGTCCGTGAAATCCGCGACGGCGTGATTACCCTGATTACTCCCGTCGTCGAAGTGGACGGCCGCGACCGCATGGTTGATCTCTACAAATGGCATCTCGTCCATCCCAAGGATTTCTATCCGCCGCTCATCTACTGGGGCAAATACGTGGCCCACGACAACAACCGCGACGCTATGGGTATGACCCTGAAGCTCACGCAAAACGTCCTGAACACCTACCTCGGCTGGAACGCCCAGGTGCTCCACGATCTCCACGAATCCGTCCCTTATCTCTACGACAACACCGTCGGCGATGGCCCGTACAACGCTTGGGTCGATCCTCTCCTCGTGGACGAGTGGCAAATGATCGGCGCGCGCAACGTCGCCGACATGACCAGGTTCGGCATGCCCGGCGTTTTCACCCACGGCGATTTCGACACCTGGTCGCCGGGCTACCTGATGTTTCTTGCCGCGATGCACAACGGCATCAGCCGCCTTTATGAAACATTCGGCAACGCAGGTGCTGACACGCGCGAGCGCACGCTGCAGCCCGATGAATATGCGCGCGCCTGGTATCGGCCCAATCCGCCGTTTCCAAAAGCCCTCTGGTCGCAGCGCAACAACAACAATTATGAAGAAACCGGCCTGCTCACCTCGCTGCATTATTTCAACGAGAACAAGCGCCTGTTCCTCAAGAATTTTTATCTGAAAGGGAAGCGCTCCATCCAAAAGCCTTCGGCCGAAGGCCCCGCCGCCTACGTTCTGCCCGCCGACGATCCCCGCTCCAGCGTGCAGGCCGATCTCTTGCGCATCATGCTTAAGCAACACGTCGAGATTTCCCGTGCTACCAGCGCATTCCAGGTGGCTCTCCCCGTAAAGAAAGAAAAGAAGTCAACCAAAGCGGCCGAAACCGAGGAAAAGTCAAAGCCTCCTTCGCCAACCACGCGCGATTTTCCCGCCGGCAGCTACGTCATTCGCATGGATCAGCCCTATTCGCGCGTCGCGGACGCGCTGCTCGATTACCAATACTGGAGCCCGGAAGACCCGCAAACCACTCCGTACGACGACACCGCCTGGACCTTCGGTGAACTCTTCGGTGTGCAAGTCGCTCGCGTCACCGACTCCAAAGTCCTCTCAGTTCCGATGGAGCGAGTCACCGACCTCAGCCCCTTCGGCGGCCTGAAGGGCGAAGGTGCCATCTTCGCGATCGACAATCACGCCGAGCCCGCTCTCGCTTCGCTCCGGTATCGCCTGAAAGAGGCTTCCATCGAGGCCGTGGAAGAGCCCTTCCAGTCCGGCGACCATAAATTTTCGCGCGGCACTTTCCTGATCCGCGGAGTCAGCCGCTCCGATCTCGATGCCGCCGCAAAATCTCTCGACTTGCACGCGGTGGCACTCGCCGCCGCGCCCGGCGTCAAAACGCATCCGGTCCGCGCCGCGCGCATCGCCTACGTCCACACCTGGATCAGCACGCAATCCGAAGGCTGGTGGCGCCTCGCCCTCGACAACCTGCAAATCCCCTACGACTACATGAGCACGCAGGCCATCGCCAAAATTCCCGACTTAAACGCCAAGTACGATGTGATCCTTTTCCCACCGGTCACCGGCAACACCAGCCCCAACGCCATCGTGCAGGGCACACCGACCACCTGGGGCAATCCTCTTCCGTGGATGAACACACCCGAAACCCCCAACCTCGTCGGCAAAAACGATTCCACACCCGACATGCGTCCAGGCCTCGGCTGGGACGGTCTCGCCAAGCTACAATCGTTTGTGCGGAATGGGGGCGTTCTCCTTACGGCGCTCGACACCTCGCAATTTGCCATCACCAGCGGACTGGCCAATGGAGTTTCCTCCACCAATTCCGAAAAAATGAAAATTGTCGGTTCCATCGTTGGCACGCGCCTGGTTGATGCCGCCAGCCCCATTGCCTACGGCTACGACGAAAAAGTGTCCGCCTATTGCGATGACGGCCCCATCTTCTCCGTCACCAGCATTCTTGGCGCTCGCCGCCGGCATCTTGGCCCGGAGATGAAAACGCGCCCTACGGGGCG
>Ga0308309_10000989_pt1 | contig 17028 bp, 17 predicted proteins | sample HubBroMetageWFT5_FD_192491 | JGI IMG/M metagenome (GOLD analysis project Ga0308309, IMG submission 192491) | Warmed and freeze-thawed soil microbial communities from the Hubbard Brook experimental Forest, New Hampshire - Hubbard Brook CCASE Soil... | ecosystem: Environmental > Terrestrial >...
CAGGCTGCATTCTCGATCGCCGGTGACGGCTACTCCATCGCCATCGAATTCAACGGCGGTTTCCCTTTCGCCCAGATCTTTGCTCCGAAGGATAAGGAGTTCATCGCCATTGAACCGATGACTGCGGCCACGAATGCACTAGCCTCCGGCAAGGGTCTGCGCGTGATTGCGCCGGGCGAGCGGTTCATCGCCTCATTCCGAATCTGGGTCTACCACCACGCATGATCGCCTTGTGATGCCGCTGGAGATCGCACGCTGATACCCGTTTGTCAGATTGGAGCCAAAGCCCTAACGCGAGGGCCGGACCTAAGACTGCTTTAGCCACCTGGAACATCGGGGATAAATGATGAGCAATCCGGAAGTAATTCCAGTCGGCTAGAAAACACCGTTATCGGAAACTGAGCCGCTACCGGCGTTCCGAAATGCGGCAGGGCTAATGAGCGCGACGATTTGCGGCGGCGCTCAGGTTTCGCGCGGGCGGGCCGATAGAGCCTACGTTGGAATGGCACACAGCAAGGGGGTAAAGGACAATGACTATCGCGATATCAGGAGCCGGCGGAACTGCAGCGGCAGCGGCAATTCAAGCGCAGGCGACGGCGGCCGCACCGCCACCGTCCACGACGTCAGCTGCGGCTGCGCAAGACAAAGTAACGATTTCAGCGGCGACCCAAGAGGCGCAGCAACTGACTGCGGTGCAAGTGCGGCTGCTACGGAACGAGGGGCAGTCTGTGCCGCAGCTCGCGACGCAGATGAAGATCACCGCGAGCGCAGTGCAGAGTTATTTGGGCGCGCAGGCTACGGCCCAGAAATAGCGGAGCGCGCGGCGCGAACATTCCACGCTGAAAGCGACTCGAGAAATGCTGGGCGCAGAAATAGCGAAGAGAGTTACACAACGACGCCACGCTGGAAGCGATTCCAGAACTTGCTGCCGCTGCCCGTCACACACGACAAAAAGTGTCGCAAGTGTGTGAGCTGAGCAACGAGGAGGATTGTTACCCTTCTCGGGAAAATCCCTTGACCGGGCTGGCGATGCAGGCTGGTAAGTCCTGTGCGCGCAATTGGCTAGTTGGCGGCCCACCTGCACTGTTCCCTTGTGACTGCCAGTGCTTTCGGTCAGAAAGCTGGGCCGGTATATACGGAGGAAGTAAATCGTGAAGAAATTCGGACTGGCAATTGTGCTAACCGCAGCGATCGGCTGCGTACAAAATGCGAAGGCGGATTCGCAGCAGCTCGTAAGTTCCACCGCGACCACCAATTCCAGTGGCAGCGCGACGCAAGTGATTTCGGCAAATCCCGCGTGGGCGGCGGCGCTGCCGGGATCCAACTGGATTTCGTTTACGAATACCGGCAACCCGTCGTCTGCGGGATTCACCGTGCTGCCGAATGGGAAAGCGGTGACATTTACCCAGACGTTCAATTTGAGCGGGACAATTACCGGCGCGAATTTGGACGTGCTGGCGGATGATACGGCGTCGGTGTGGCTGAACGGAGTGGAATTGGCGTCGGGAAATTTGGGTGGATCATATCCCACGTGCTCGTCGCTGCCGATTGGCTGCCTAAGCAGCACGATGGGCGTTTTCAACTTCGCGGAATTGCAACCGTATCTGACGGACGGTACGAACACACTTTCGTTCGTCGTGTATCAAGAGGCAGGCAGTTCCTACGGTTTGGACTATGCGGGGACGGTGGTTGCAACGCCGGAGCCTGGCTCGCTGATGCTGCTGGGAGCAGGTTTAATGGGAATTGCTCTGACGGCGCGACGCAGACTGCTGAATTAGTCTACTCAGACTGGTTTTCCCAGGCTGGGTTTCCCGGCTACGCGCAGTTAGCGCTGCAAGCTACAAAATTTCTGACACAAAAACCGCCGCCCATTCGGGCGGCGTTTTCATTTGAGCCGCCCGAGTCCCGGCAAGTTGGCAATTCCCACGTGTCAGTGGACTTGATCTTTTTTCGGTGACGGGGAGCTGTCCTCGTCGTCGAGTTCGTGCTCTGCTTCCAGCCAGTCTTCCAGCGTGTATCCGCCGTACACTCCGCCGTGGCGTTGATGAATCTGGTATGCGCGCCTTTGGACCTCATTCAGGGTGTGAGTGTGTTCGTGTTTGGGGCCTTTTTCGGGATCGCGAGGGGTGAAAGTGGGCTGGATTACGTTGCTGCTTACAACTTTATTTAGTTCGCTCATACGGGGCCTTCTTTCTTTGCTGCGTAGCCCTTTTTCTGGCTACAACTGTTAGACGAGTCATGTGGGCGCGCGGTTGCCGAAAATATACGCAATCGTCAGCGTTCAATATTTCAATTGGAACAGTAGCTGGAATTATCGAACGGGCCGCAGGTTGAAAGGGCCAATATCTAACTGCCTGAGATGCCAGCGTGCCACGAGTCGTCGCATGCGGCGGGGGTAGGATCCGTGCTGTTGCGAAGGGCACATAAGGCGCTCTGATGACTGGCGAAGGTAGTACTCAACGTGATACTTATCTCTACCAAATAGATCCTGAAGGGAGAGCGATGTCATACCGAAAAGGCGTGGTTTTCGCGGCGGTGCTTCTGCTGTTGCCTCTGGCGTTTTTGAAAGCGCAGCAATCCGCTCCTCCGACGGAGCCCGCGCCAGGAGCGATCTCCAAGCTTGACCGGGAACGGGCGCTGGGCATCCTGGACAACGTCTCCAAGGGCATTCAGGAAAACTATTACGACCCGAAACTCAACGGAGTGGACTGGAACGCGGCGATTGCGAATGCCAAGGTCAAAATCGCGCAGGCGAATAGGTTGAACGACGCTCTCGCGCAGGTCGCGGTGGCGGTGAGCACGTTGAATGATTCGCACACAACGTTTCGCCCGCCGCACCGTCCCTTCTCTCTGGACTTTGGATTCCAATATCAGATGATCTGGAGCCGCTGCTTCATCACCCATGTGAAGAGCGGGTCGGATGCGGAGGCCAAAGGGCTGAAGGCGGGCCAGGAACTGCTGACCATTGATGGGGTAATCCCGCATCGGCAAAATCTCTGGAGTATCGAATATCTAAATTACGTTCTGGATCCGCGACCGGAAATGATAGTGGAGGTGCAGGGGCCGTTAGAGGAGAAACGAAAATTGGTGGTGGAGGCAAAAGTGACGCCGGAGGCGGATGTGGCGTACCGACCAGGCGCGGGAATATGGTACGACGTGATTCGCAAGGACGAAAACCTGGAACATTTGATGCGCATGCGGTGGGTGCAGATGGGCGACGTGGTCATTCTGAAGTTTCCCTGGTTTTATTACGACGCCGAAACCTTTTATGCTCTGGGCGACAAAATCCGCAGAGCCAAGGCGCTGATTGTGGACCTGCGAGGCGACCCCGGCGGCGCGGAACAAACGCTGATCTACTTTGTAGGGATGTTCTTCGACAAGGACCTGAAGATGTTTGACCGCGTGCAGCGCAAAAAGACTGTGCCGCAAATCGCCAAGAGCGAACATCATATTTATTTCCCCGGGAAACTGATTGTTCTGGTGGATAGCGAGTCGGCTTCGGCGGCGGAGCTCTTCGCGCGGATCATGCAGATCGAGAAGCGCGGAACGGTGATCGGGGATCGCAGTTCGGGGCTGGTAATGGAAGCCAGCAATTTCCCATTCTTCAGCTCCGGCGTGGACTACAGCGCGGAAATCACCGTCGCCAATCTGATCATGGCGGACGGGAAGAGCCTGGAGCATCGCGGAGTTAATCCCGACGAAACATTGTTTCCAGAGCCAAGCGATCTTGCGGCCGGGCGTGATCCGGTGCTGGCCCATGCCGTGCAAGAATTGGGATTGGGGCTGACGCCGGAAGCCGCCGGAAAGCTTTTTCCATACGAGTGGCCTAAGGACTAGTCTGCCTATCTTTCCTTTACAGGAATTTCTCCAGGGTGGCCCGCGCCACGACTGAATCCTCAGTCCAACCGAAAGAGGTGCTGCTCTTTCGAGAACGCACCGTCCACCGTGAAGTGGAGCTTGCGGGACGGCTAACGCGCAAGTTCGTCATTATGGTAGAAGAGAAAATGCGGGAGCATGGCCTTAAGGAGCGCGTTGCCGGCAAAATCAAAGCAAGCGAGGTGGGTTGATGGGTATTTCTGATCGGGTTAGCGGCCGCCTGGTGCGCGCTTTATTTGTTGCGTGCTTGCTGGGTCTTGCGGGCGGGCTGCCGGGCATTGCTTGGGCGCAGCAGGCGACCGGTTCGCAGACGACTTCTATCGCGCTTGCGGCGCCGATTACGGTTGAGCACGGACCGAATGCGGCGGAGCAACAGGCTAAGCCTTACGTGATTTTGGTTTCGCTGGATGGATTTCGTTACGACTATCCGCGGATTTATCGCTCACCGAATCTGGACGCTCTGGCGGCGCGTGGAGCTAGCGCGCCGGACGGGATGATTCCGGCCTTTCCTTCGATCACATTTCCGAACCACTACACGATCGTCACCGGCCTTTATCCTGAGCATCACGGGATCGTGGCGAACGTGTTTTACGATCCGGCGCGCAAGCAGGTGTACAGCTACAAGGATGAGCAAACTGTGACCGATGGCACCTGGTACGGCGGCACACCGTTGTGGGTGCTGGCCGAACAGCAGGGCATGCGTTCGGCGTGTTTTTTCTGGCCGGGGTCAGAGGCGAACATTCAGGGCGTACGGCCTTCGTATTACATGAAGTACGACGCTAAATTTCCCAATCGCAAGCGCGTGGAGCAAGTGCTGGAATGGTTGCAGCTGCCACCTGACCGGCGGCCGCATTTCATTACTTTGTATTTCAGCGACGTGGATAGCGCGGGGCATGCGCATGGGCCGGATAGTCCGGAAGTGGCGTCGGCGGTGCGCGAAGTGGATGATGAAATCGGCAGGCTCGTCGAGGGAGTGGCGAAACTGAATTTGCGCGTGGATGTCGTCGTGGTGGCGGATCACGGGATGGCCAAGGCGGAGGGCGATTGGATTAACCTTGGCGAATATTTCGATACGCGATTGCTGGAGAAGTCGGTCGAGAGCTTCATGTATCCGGAGTCGGAGGCCGCGGCTGCGAAAGTTTATGCCGCGTTGGACGGAAAGAGCGACAAATTTAAAGTGTATCGCAACGGCTCGATGCCGGCGGGATTGCATTTCGATGGAAATCCGCGGGAAGGGGATCCGGTGGTAGTTGCTACCGGGCCTTATCTGATACGCGTGAACGCGCCGCCGGCCGCTGCGGCTGCGGACGCGATGCACCCTTCGGGGCCACCTGCGGGCATGCACGGGTACGATCCCGCGCACATGCCGGAGATGAAGGCGCTTTTTGTTGCGGCGGGGCCGGATATACTTCCCGGAGAGAAAGTTGTGCGATTTGAGAACGTGAATTTGTATCCGTTCATAGCGCGGATTTTGGGATTGGATATCGCGCACTTGAAGACGGGAACGGTGGACGGGGATTTGAAAGTGTTGCAGGGGATTCTGATTCAGGGGAAGTAAACGGCGCCTGTCTGTTCAGAAATCAGGCTGTTTTGTAAAAAAAGATCCCTCGCGTCGTCCCGCACCGGACAAACTGCGGCGGGCAAGGAAATGCGCGGGACCTCCTCCGGGTTTGCGTAGTGCCTCGTCCGTCATCACCCTGTTACGGATGTTAATACTAGAACTTTAGTTATATTGCCGCCCACCACTCGAATTGCTCGAATGATTCATGCGACGAAGTGCGTCTTCGTGTGGTTTGGGTGAGTACTGCCATGACTCCGCGAGAGGTGGCACGGCGGAGAACTGCTGGCAGGGAACCTTGTGCGACGCGCCAGTGTCCAAGGAATTAAGCACATGAAACGACGATTCCTCTGCGCGCTTCTACTTACGCTTTCCACCGCTGGATTGATTCGCGCCCAGGATTCGACTGGACCACCGCCGCCGTTGAGCAAGGCCGATATTTTCGGCCGGCTGGCAGCGGGAGGGTCGCGAAGTTATGTGGCGCACCTGGTAAGGGTTCGCGGCATCAATTTTTCGCCTGATGACGACTTTTTCGCCGCGATCGAGCAGGCGGGCGGTGAAGGCGTGCTGCTGGATCGTTTGCGCGTCGCGCCGGATGGGGACGAAGACTCCTCGCAGGGCATCGGCGGCGACCTGGTACAACATTTGGCGTATTGTGCGCGGCTACAGAACCAGGGCGATCTCACCAAGGCAGAAACCGAATGCCGCGCGGCCATGACTGCGGATCCACGGAATGCGTTCGCGGTGTTGGGTACTGCGCAGGTATTGAAATTGCGGAACCGTGATAGCGAAGCCCTGCCGCTGATGCAGCAAGCAGTGCAGCTTGATGCCGGTCTCTCCGAAGCGCACTATGGGCTGGTGATGGTGCTGGACCCCGGGAACGATCAATACATGCAGGAATTGCGGGAAGCGAAGCGTCTGGAGCCTGACGAGCTGGATTTTCGGCCGATTTTCGATGCCGCCTGGATGCAAGAACCGGGCGGAGCGGATCCCCCGACTGCGACGCCAGTTCATTTTCGTCAAGCGATGCGCGACGCTCAGGAAAAAGAATGCCGCGACATCCTGCAAATTGAACCGGACTTCGCCAAGGCACACGCCGACTTGGCCGACTTGCTGATTCAAGAAAGCCGGGGAGATGAGGCACTGGCGGAGATCACCGAGGCGGTACGGCTGGAACCCACGGTGCTGACGCTGCAGGTGGAAATGGGGTGGATTGCGTCGGCGGCGGGGAACGAGAACCTCAGCGTGCAGGCCACGCGCGAAGCCGTGCGCCTCGCACCAACGAATTCAGAGATGCGCGACAGGCTTGCGCGAAACCTCTGGAATCGTAACGATTTCGAGGGTGCACGAACGGAATTTCGCGAGTGTTTGGACATGGATCCCGGGAATTGGCAGTGTCACAGGGGGCTGGCGGACATGCTGGAGGCTGTTGGAGACCTGGACGGCGCGATTGCAGAGGACCGTCGCTTGCTGGCTTTAAATCCGGTCTTCAAGCATGAACGTCTGGACCTGGCTCGCGTCTTGCAAAACAACGGCGATTTCAAGGGCGCCTTCGCGGAGTGCGAAGAAGTCGTGCACGAGCAAAGCCTGGAAGAACCCAAGGATGGTGAGATTCCGGATGAGACGATTAGCTTACGGGCACACGCACAGCTGGCGCGAATCTTCACCGCGGAAGGTTTGACGGCGGATGCCGTGGGTGAATTGCGAGCGGCGCTCGCCATAAACCCGAACGCCACTTTGCTTCGCTTCGGGCTCGCAGAGGCGCTGGACAAAGCGGGTGCGTCGGGCCAAGCCGAGGAGGAGCTTCGCGATGTGCTGCGGGAGGATCCTAATGACGCGCTGACCAACAATGAGCTGGCATGGATCTACGCAACCGCCACGGACCGGCGTTACCGAAATCCGGCAGCGGCTTTGGAGATCGCCCTGAAAGCCGCGAAGCTATCGTCTGGAAACCGGGGATTTATTCTGGACACGCTGGCGGAAGCGTATTACGCGAATCACAGGCTGGCGGAAGCGCTGGCGACCGAAAAGAAAGCTATTCAACTCGAGCCGAAGAATGCGGACTTGCAAGCACAGCTTCGCAAGTTTCAAATCGCGGCATTGTCGCCGGCGATTTCGGGGCTGCGAGAACTTCGGTAGCTGCAGTTTTTTCTCCGCTCTTGCTCGACGCGGCACTACCACTGGTACCCTGAAGGTCGCCGTAAGATAATTCCAGTCCGGGACTGTCGAGGAGAGGAGATTTGTGTCCGCGGACATTCGATTGAGTGAAGTTGCAGCGCGGGTGCTTGGTGCGTTGGTGGAAAAGGAAATCACCACGCCGGAATACTATCCGCTTTCGTTGAATGCGTTGGTGAATGCGTGCAACCAGAAAACGAATCGCGAGCCGGTGATGAATCTCGACCAAGACGCAGTGACCGCCGCTCTTCGCAGCCTGAGCGCTTTGGAATTGGCCGGCGCGGCGAATACGAACGACAGCCGCGTACGGAAGTACGAGCACCGCTTGGGTGAAGCCTTCAATTTTACGCGCCCGGAGATTGCAGTGCTGTGCGTGTTGCTGTTGCGCGGCGCGCAGACTCCGGGGGAAATTCGCGGGCGCGGGGAACGATTGCATCATTTTGAGGAGCTGAGCGACGTGCAGACGGCCTTGCAGAAATTGATGCAAAGGGAACCGGCCTTGGTAAAGGTGCTCGCGCGGCAGCCGGGAACCAAAGAGTCGCGCTACATGCATTTGATGTCGGGCGACGTGGAAGTTGCGGCGCCAGAAGGCGCACGCGATTCGATGAGTGCGGTCATCGGCAATGAGGCCGCAGCCGGCGGCAGCAAGCTCGAGCGTTTGGAGAACGAACTCGCAACATTGCAGAATGAGCTCGCGGAATTGAAACAGCAATTCGCGCAGTTTCGAAAACAATTCGAGTAGCCGGTCGTTTCACATCACGGCGTAGGAGGCGGGTTGCGCTCCCCAAACTGCCGTTGATGCCAGTAAGGGTACGCCAAGGTCACGTTGCTGGCCGCGTCCAGCTTAGCTACTTGCGCTGCCGTCAAATTCCAGCCCACCGCGCCCAAATTTTGCCGGAGTTGTTCTTCGTTGCGCGCCCCCATGATTACGTTCGCTACTGTCGGCCGTTGTAGCAGCCAGTTCAGCGCAATCTGCGGTACCGTTTTTCCGGTTTCTTCGGCGATGCCGTCAATTGCATCCACCACGTTGTACACGAACTCATTCGGGACCGGCGGACCGAAGTCCGCGGTTTTGTGCAGCCGGCTTTCTTTGTGCAGCGGCTGATTGCGGCGAATTTTCCCGGTCAGACGTCCCCAACCAAGCGGGCTCCAGACAACGCAACCGACGCCCTCGGCGACGCCGAGCGGCATCAATTCCCATTCGTATTCGCGGCCGATCAGCGAGTAGTACGCTTGATGCGCAACATAACGCGACCAGCCGTAGCGGTCGGAGACGTCCAGCGATTTCATCAGATGCCAGCCGGAAAAATTCGAGCAGCCGATGTAACGCACCTTGCCGCTGTGCACCAGGTCGTTCAGCGCGCTAAGAGTTTCTTCGACGGGAGTGAGCCCATCGAACCCGTGCATCTGGTACAGATCAATGTAATCGGTTTTCAGCCGGCGCAAACTGGCTTCGCAGGCGCGGATCAGATGATAGCGGGACGAGCCGACTTCGTTCGGCCCGGCGCCCATTTTAAAAGTCGCTTTAGTCGAGATGAGAACTTTGTCGCGGCGTCCGGCGATGGCGGCGCCGAGAATTTTTTCGGATTCACCTTCGGAGTAGATGTCGGCGGTGTCGAACATGTTGACGCCGGCTTCGAGGCAGATGTCCACCAGCCGGGTGGCTTCCGGGACGCCGGAATTTCCCCAGGCGCGGAAGAATTCGTTGGCGCCGCCGAAGGTGCCGGTGCCGAGGCTGAGAACGGGGACTTTTAGGCCGGAGCGGCCTAGGATTCTGAATTCCATTTTGTACTGGCTCCTTGGATGATCGCCCGGTTAGTTGGCGGGATGTCGCGTAAAGTTTCGGAGAGATTTTCGCAGGTTGTGCGCGCGGCGGGCAACTTTATTTTGGGCGGGGAGCGAGTCACGTTCGTGCCGTCCGCGTTTGCGTTTAACTCTTAGCTTTCAACTTTCAACTATTCATCGTCCGCTTACGATTTGCCTATGGGCGGGCGGCCCAGGCCAAGCCGTCCGGGCCTTGGCCGGTGGGAATTTTGCCAGTGACTTCGAGCGCATGCAGGTCAATTACAGCCACGGCGTTGTCGCCCGCCAGGGCCACATAGGCGCGCGAGCCGTCTGGAACGATCAGTATCCCCCCGGGCCCGATGCCAACGTTGAGCATTTTGGTAATGGTGCGGGTCGCTGCGTCCACGATGACCAGCTCACCGCTGGCGGGATCGGAAATCAGAGCCAGCTTCCCATCGGGCGTGAATTTCAGACGATTGGAATGTTTGGTGCGCACGTCGAAGGTATGAATCACTTTGTCGCTGGCGGTTTCGATGATGGAAACGGTGCCGTCGCCAGCGTTGGCGGCCCAGACTTCCTTGTCATCGGGGGAAATGTCTATGCCTTCGGCGGCTTTACCCACCTGAATGTTTGTTTCTTTCCAGCCGGAAGGGTCGGAACTTTTTTCGATAGCGGTGACGGTGCCGGAGTCCACGTTCGCGGTGAAGAATTCATTTAGATATTTGTTGCGTACCAGCATGTGCGTGCGATTTTGCCCCACGCCGAGCAGCCAGTCGAGTTGATTGCTCGCGGGATCGTACCGCGCGATCAGCTTGTTGAGTTCGACGGTGAAATAAAATTTCCCGTCGGCGAGCAGGATGCCGTGCGGGCGTCCCAGCGGGCCAAGGTCCACGCGATGTATTTCTTTTTGGGCGGCGAGATCAATCACCGAAAGCGAGTGGCCAGGTTCTTTAGCGCCGTAGTTGGTGACGACGGCGAGTTTGCCGTCGGACGATGCCGCGATTTCGTGCGGCCCCTCGCCAGTAGGGATGCGCGCAACTACTTTTTGCGTCGCAGGATCCACGATGGCCAGGGAGCTTTCGGCTTTGTTCAGAACCAGCAGCGCAGGGGAGGGAGTTGGACTCTGCGATTGCGCGTGGGCGGGTGGGACCGGAAGCATTGCGACAAGTGCGAGCGTGGCGAGAAGTGCGATAGCATTGGATTTTGTTTTCATTGCAGTGCTCCGATTAGAAATGACGACGGAATAATAGCACTGCATATTCGGCGATGTGAAATGCGCTGAGCGTTGGCGGGCGAGCGTTTAGTCGGTGCCTTTCGTTTCCACGTACACCAGTTGGAATGTTGTGCCGGTGCCGTTGGGCTCGATTCCTACGGCGTGCTGCTTTTCTTTGGTTCCAGCTTTCAGGGAGATTTCGTTGGGCTTGGGTTTCTCGTCATCGCAGGTCAGTTTTTTCGAGGATTTGTCGTCGCTCGCGCCGCTTGCGGCAGAGGTAGAGCTGCAATCGAGGACTGCACCGTACTTCGCCAGCGCCTTGCGGTAGAACGCGGCAACCTTTTCTGGCGCGTCGCTAGATTCCATTTTCAGCACGAAGAGTTTGAAGCCCGTAGAGCCGCCCGAGAACCCCATGTTGAGCGCCGAACTGTCGTTGGAGTCATCTTTATGGCGGCGCGCGCCGGGATAAATCGGCAGGCCCACGTCCTTGGCGCTGGCGTTTTTGCCCAGGTTGAATCCAATGCTGTCGTTGTCGGAGGAAGACTGTTGCGCGCTGGAATCTTTCGGTTCCTGTGCTGCGACTGGCAGCGCTGCGGCTAGCACTACGACGAACAGTGCAGCGCAAAGGGCGCGATGGCCGTGCCAGATGGCGGACGCGCGTGACTTGGTGATTTTTGCGTCGAGATTCATGCCACTGAAGGTCTTCATTTTGAGCTCCCGTGTGCGAACAATTATACATACGCCCGCCGGTGCGTGAATGTTCCGCTAACTGTGTAGTTGCGGCACAGAACAGCGTGCTGCGGCGCGGGAAGCGCTGTTTCAGAATGGTACGTTCGTAATATTGCTGCCCGCGTTCGCTTCACGCATTCTGCTGTTGGAGGAAATACCGCCATGAAAGCCGCAGCTTCATTGTTGGTTGCAGGTTTGATGTGGGCAGGGGCCGCGCAGGGGCAGCAAGCGGTGACCGTGCAGATGCAGTGCCGGAATTTGAGTGGTTCGGGGAATTTCATGGCGGCCAATGAGACGTACGTGAACGGCATGGCCTGCCATCAGGTGGCCACGTCGGCGGTTGATTCCGCTGCGAACGCCGCGGAGCCGACAACCGTGGCGCAGACGCAGCCTTATGCAGGGAGCCCGAGCTATGCGTATGTTTCCGCGCCGGCATTGGCCTCCGTCGCGCCGCTGAGGACGCCGGTTGCCCTCGGCCCTTCGGTGTACATTGAGCCGATGCAAGGCCTGGAAGGCTATCTGTCAGTGGCGTTTGAGAAGAAGCACGTGCTGGCCCCGGTGGTCAGCGACGCTCATGCGACTTACGTGCTGCACCTCTATTGGGGCAGCGAAGACGCGTCTGGCAAGAGTGTGAAGCATGTGGACGGGACGCCGGTTTTGCAATTGATCGAGCGGAGTTCCGGAACCGTGGTTCTTGCTTTTCCCCTCAATCGCGCGAACACCTGGCATGGCGAGAAGGTTGCCGCCGAAACCTTCGCCAGCCAGGTGCGGGAGCAAGTCGCGAAGAGGTAGGTCTGAGGGAGTTTTAGACTAATACTCGGGCGGGTCTCGCGCGATTGCGCGGGGCCCGCCTTTTTTTGTTTGTAGCATAAGCAATCCTGTCCGTGCTCTTTGTTTTGAATTTGTGAATCGGCGTGCAGGCCGCGTGGCAGCAACCCTCCCGGTGACGCCTATCTCCCGATTGGCGCGCTCACTCGCGCCTAACGTCTTTTGCGACCCTCAGGTGGGACCGTAACATTCGCGTGCGCTGGAATACTCCGAGGTTGTCTTCTCGAACAGATTAACTGCAAAGATCAGACACCATTGGCGTAAGTCTTATGCCGTTGCACCTCCAGTACTAATTGACGCCCTCACCGGAGAAGTGAAATCAGCCCGATCCTCAATGTCCGGTAGCTCGACTGACCGGGACTTGATGGTCGAGCCGCAAATTCGTCAGAACAGAAATTTCTCTAGCGGATCCCAATAAGGACCAAGTTCCATCCGTGGATGCGCTGGAGAAGATGGCCCGAGCGTTGGAAGTCCCGATGCACCGGCTTTTCACCGATGGCGACCACGTATAGAAGCCGAATATACTGGCAGAAGCCATTCGGAGTCTGGTAGTCCGCTCGAAACACGACCGAGAGCTTCGGACTCTGGCGAAATTACTCTCTCGCATGAATGACAAAGATCGCGGAATTTCGCTTCACATGGCGTCGAAGGTGGCGAACCGGGCTTAGAAGACGCGCGTTCGATCATCACGGTATGCCACCAGCAACCGCGGCAGCGTTCAATTCTTGAGTACTGCCCGTGCCAGTACTAGCGATGGAATATTTTGCCCGTAACGAGGAAGAAAATGCCCGATAGATCCACATCGTAAGACTCCGAAGTCAACCGCTAGCCATCCCCCAACAGATTGAATTAACTGGACTAATTTCTTCGGGCCACCAACGGAGTCTCAAGTGCGCCTCTCAGCTTGCTGTGCGCCATTCGGCCACGCACGAGCATGCAGCCCGAATCATGATTTGAGGTGACGCATGAACCATACGAACACGTTCCTGAATCTTGCCATGATGACCGTTGTCTTCGCAGCCGTGGTTCCGAGTGTAGGTTTAGATTCTATCCAGGCCGGAGACGCTCACACGCAGCAGTTCGCGATGCAAGGTCAGTCCGGTGATAAGACCGAAGTAAAAATCTTTACCGGAACCATCTGGATGAGCGGTGATCGGTTTGTCCTGAGAGACGAACACCAAAAACACTGGTACCAACTGGATGTTGACCAGAAATTCGTCGCCAAATTCGAAGGCAAGCAGGTGAAGGTGATTGGCACGCTGGACGCCGCCAACAGTGAGATCCGCGTTCAACGCATCGAAGAAGGATGAGCGTGAAGGTCGAAACAATGAATCTTTTCCGGACGCCGTGTATCAGTGGGCTTACGCCTTTACCCGGAACGAGTTGCCACCGTCGGGCGCACTTGACTTTTGGAGGTGTTGATTTATGAAAGCACTAAGGAAGGGCGGCCCCAGCATGTTGTCACTCGCGTCACTCCTATCCATCGCTCTCTTGCTCGGGGGGTGCGGGCACAACACACAGGCTAGCGGCGATCCTAACAATTCCAATTCCAAGCCGGGGCTGCTCGCGAGAATATTCCACGCAACTGAGCCGGTTTCTGTTCCGGAGGGCACCCAACTGGACGTGGTGCTCAATCAAAGTATTTCCACGGCGGCGAATCGATCCGGCGATCCTTTTCAGGCGACTCTCGCTTCGCCACTAGTGGTTGATGACAAGACCGTGATCCCGAAGGATGCTTTGGTGACGGGTCATATTGTTGACGCGCGACCCTCGGGCCATTTGAAAGGTGTCGCACGCCTGGAACTCACGCTCGACTCCGTAGAGGTAAACGGAACGACCTACGGAATCGCCACACGAGATTTCGGCAGGACCGGCAAGAATCATAATAAGCGCAACGGCATCCTAATCGGCGGCGGCGCAGGTCTTGGTGCCATTATCGGCGGAGTTGCCGGTGGTGGAGTTGGAGCGCTGATCGGGAGTTCTGTGGGCGCAGGTGCAGGAACGGCGGGCGCCGCATTCACGGGGAAGAAGGACATCCGCGTCCCGGCCGAGACCACATTGTCGTTCCGTCTCGCTCGCCCGGTAACGATTCCAGTGAAGAGCTGATTCCGCTATATCCCGCGATCAGTTTGAGACTATGTATTTCCTGTGACCGGCTCGCGCACCTCTCTCTGTTTAGGTGGAAACGTGTGCGCGCATCTGTCGGGCGCTTGAGGTGCTCGGACAACCTTATGCACCGGTACGTCCCGCTTTTCAGTACACAAAATTCGGAACCAAAGCCGAGGTCGATTGCGACACCGTTGAAAGGCCCAACTCTGCCCCAGTGCAAAATAACGCGCTTACCAGAGAAGCGGAATCGTCCCGAAACCACATGTCCGATAACGCGGGTGATCGCAATGGGTCGATGCAACACTAAGCTCGAACCCACCTGGCATTGAAAACGAAAGCTGAAGTCGCTCGTTGGGGTTACATCCGCTGGAACGTTGCCCTGGCTAGGTCTTGACTGAGTTCCGCCAAACAGATGGTTCTTCCGCGCAAGCATTGTTCGGTCAACGCACAGGATGGTATTGCATCGACCAGCTGAGCCCGCGCGACTTATCGGGCACTAGCCCATAAGACCGCATCGACTACGGTCAGGCCCAGATAGATTTTTGGCTCCAACAGAGTGGTACGCTCTAGCCTCCCCTTTAGTTTCCCCCGGTGAAGTTCAAATGATTGCAGAACTGCTGAAGAGCGATCGTGGAGTGTCCTGTATTTGCTGCAGAGAACCGATTGCTATCTCCGCAAAGGTAACGAACCTCCTACACGAACTCCAATCCGAAGAGACGCATTCATTGCGCGGTGCAAGCTCTGCGAATGCGAAAACATATACTCGGTCACCGATATTCAAACCTATGCGGAGCGCCCCGGCGAAGAAACGTAACGGCGCGGGTGGCTGGATCAGCTGCCTAGGCTCCGCTGGTGAATCGTTCCTGGGGTTACCTATTCGCATCCCCAGAACGGCTTATAAGTATTGGTCGGATGAAACTTATCGGGGAGATGCCGGTTATGAAGAACTCTCGGGGCGCTGCAGCCAAATCTCACGCCAATAATTGAATTCGCAACGGGAACACCCGCCAAAGGCCACGTATGCGCAACCGCACATGGAGTCTTCGAGATACACGGTGTTGTGCAGTTGACGCATCTCTCCCGTGCCGTCCACGATCAGCTTATCAATGCGCTGGGCCACGCGCTGTTTCGTGCCGCAGAGCAGACGCATTTCCGGCGAGAACCAGAGCCCTCGGTTGAAGGATTTTGGGTTCAGGGTTCGTGAAATGCTTGGCATCGAGCGTACCTGCACTAATTCACCGGCCTTCAGGTGCAAGCTTTCCGCAGGCGTGGCTTTGTTTGTTCCGCGGCCGAAGGGACCAAACAGCAGCCGGCGGACCCTCCAGAACAACCAGATAGAGATACGGTCGACCATTTCGAAGACGGTGCAATTTTTCGCCGCGATCTCGCCAAAACACTTGGAGAAACGTTCGCGACGCGTGAGCTCGGGCGCCGCTCGCGAAAGCTCGCTGGCCTGGCAAAAATAGGAATTCGGGGCGGTAGAGGTCTTTAGTCGGGCCTGCAACAGTTCGTGGCCTAGCGGGGTCGGTATTTGCGGAGCGCTGGCGTCCGATACTTTATGCAACCAGGCTTCGCGCCAGAAAATCATGCAGGCCTTTTCGCAGCCATCATGCGCGGCACCGGAACAACGCAGATTTTCTAGGAGAACAACATCGTCTCCGCGGAAGGCGCGCATTGTGGAACTGGTTCCCGAGGAACAAGTCTTCACCACGCGGCGGAATACCTTGAAACGCTGGCCGCAAAACTGCGCCATTTCCGGCATGAACGGCAAACTATCTAGTGCTCCGCTGGCATCGAGGGTTTGGAGGATTTGTTCGGGACTCTTCACTTCGACAAGATCGCCGGGGTAGAGTCTTCTTGGGGTCGTCATTAACTGCTAAATCTCCGCGGGCGGCTGCCGCTCATTTGCAAGATCGATCTACCTTGGGGACACAATCCCAATACGGAACATCCAGGCGAGACCTGGACATCGCGAATTGTAAATTTCACGGGCGGGGGGAAGGAGCCCGTGAGGTGCCAGCAGCAGCGGCGGCCGCCTTGCCTCTAGGCTCGTTTTCGCCCGCCGGCTTAGTAGCAATCGGCACGCCCACGGTTGACGGCCAATGCGGCTTTCCGAGCAAACCGCTCTTGCGCAGGAGCTTTTTGAAGACCTTTACGCTCAGGCCGAGAGGAGCCAACATCGTCTCCTTCTGGACAACGAATTTGCGAAAAGTCTGCGTAATGCGCCAATTGCAGACCAAGCCGTTCGGGAAGAAACCCAGATCGCCCGCCGCAAAGCGGCGTTCCTTGTCCGTCCCGGTAGAGATGAATGCTTCGCCGGCTAGCACGTAAATCGTTTCGTCTCTCGTGTAACGCCAGTGAAAGACGCCAGGAGTGCAATCCCAGACCACAACGTTAGCGGTCCAGTCGCTGCTGGTTACCAGCTTCTTGCTGCGGGCGGTGGGAGTGCCGCGCACAATCCAATCGGGATTTATCGGTTCGGGTTCGAGTTCAACCGTTTGTGGGTCGAACAGCAACATCAGGTCGTTCATGACGGAACCTCCGCAAGAAAGTTGACAAGCTTTCCCCTTCGGGCAGGCCCACGACGGACTTCCTCAACAAGAATGACTATAACCGTGTGTTATAGCATACTCTGTCGACCTCGCATTGAGCGAACTTCTCTGTTCGCTCCCGAAAGCGTTTCCTTTCCTCATGTTCATTGATCCACCGCCGACGACCGCGCCTCACCTCCTCGGCAGAAAGGAAAATGCCTGCT
>Ga0308309_10000990_pt1 | contig 17025 bp, 15 predicted proteins | sample HubBroMetageWFT5_FD_192491 | JGI IMG/M metagenome (GOLD analysis project Ga0308309, IMG submission 192491) | Warmed and freeze-thawed soil microbial communities from the Hubbard Brook experimental Forest, New Hampshire - Hubbard Brook CCASE Soil... | ecosystem: Environmental > Terrestrial >...
TTCGAGGAATTTTATGTCCAAAGCTTACGGGGCCGGTGGATCCGCAATATCCATCCGCTGCGCGCGATTGTGGTTTACACGATTGTGGTGGTTATCCTGTTCCTGATCGCCATCCATGTCACTCATGTGATCCTTTGGCCATTTTACAAATTGCCGGTGCCGTATGGCAGGCTGCCAGCCGTGATCCCGGTGGTAATCGCGTTCTCCGTTATTGGCATCGTCGTGATGCGAACTGCTCACTTCATTGGCATCGAGACTTTGTTTCACCTCACAGTCGGAACCTATCACCGGCCGGTGTTACAGGAGAAGGTCCTCGTCTTCCTCGACATCAACAATTCGACGGCGCTTGCCGAGGAGTTGGGTGCGCTCCGCACAAAATCTCTGGTCGGCAAATTTCTTTTCGACATTTCCAAGCCGATCACCGATCACGGCGGCGAGATCTACCTTTACAAGGGCGACGGCTTGATTGCGCTGTGGGATTGGCGCGAGGCGATCAGAGATAACAGGATCTTGCGGACGATTGACGCCGTCTTTGCGACGATACGGCGAGAGCGCAGTGAGTTTCTGGAGCAGTTTGGCGTCGCGCCGTCGTTTCGGATCGGCGTCCATGGCGGCGAGGTCGTGGTCAGCGAGCAAGGCGATACCAAACGCGCCATCGGCGTCTACGGCACCACGATCAATATTGCCGCCCGTATGGAGGAGGCAGCAAAGACACACAATGTCGGATGTGCAATTTCTGGGGATGTCGCCGAGAACCTGCGCGGCGAGGAAGCGCGGCTGATCCCGATCGGCCATGAGAAAATCAGGGGAAGCGCGGTAGAAATCCCGATTTACGAATATCGAGCCGGCGGCGAGGGCTGCGCCACTAGGGTTCGGCGGGTCCCGGTTCAAGCCTCGCCTTCGGAAGAGCTGGGCTCGGCTGTCAAGTAAAAAACTCCGCCCCTTTCACAAGCCGCCGACTTGTCGTAGACCTGACCGACATCATGCCGCAAAACAACACGAGAACGGAGGCTTACGTCATGAATAGACGCCGTGCGTTGCAGCTCGCGATGGGGGTGTTGCTGCTCGCCCTCACCAGCGGTGGCGCCGGGGCGGCGGACCAAAGGATGGTGTTCAAAGCGTCCGATGTGCATCCCGAAGGCTATCCGACCGTCCAGGCGGTCGAGAATATGGGGAAAAAGCTCGAGGCGGCGACCGGCGGGCGGCTCAGCATCCAGATGTATGCCTCGATGCAATTGGGCGGCGAGAAGGAGGCGATCGAGCAGGCGCAGGTCGGCGCCTTGCAGCTCGCGCGGGTCAGCGTCGGGGCATTGGGACCGGTCGTTGATGACCTCAATGTCTTCAACCTGCCGTTTCTGTTTCGCAGCACCGAGCACATGGAGAAAGTCATCGACGGCCCGATCGGTCAGGAGCTGCTCGACAAGGTCAGCAACAACGCCAATACGCGGTTGATCGGCCTCGCGTGGATGGATGCCGGCGCGCGCAGCGTTTATGACACGAAAAAGCCGATTAAGAGCATCGACGATCTGAAGGGGTTGAAGATGCGCGTCATGGGCAACCCCATGTTCGTCGACATGATGAACGCGCTCGGCGGCAACGGCGTCGCGATGGGCTATGATCAAGTGTTCAGCGCATTGCAGACCGGCGTCGTCGACGGCGCCGAAAACAACCCGCCGAGCTTTGTCTTCGACAATCATTACCAGGTCGCCAAATATTACACCCTGACCGAGCATTTGATCGTGCCCGAGATCCTGGTGTTCTCGCGCGCCACCTGGGACAACCTCTCTAAGGACGACCAGGCGCTGATCAAAAAGCTGGCCCGCGAGGCGCAATTGGACGAGCGCCAGCTTTGGAAGAAAGTCGAAGAGGATGCAATGGCCAAGATGAAGACCTCCGGCATCGAGATCGACACAATTGCCGACAAGACTCCGTTCGAAACGGCCGTAAAGCCGGTCTGGGACAAATACGGCGCCAAATACGGCGAGCTGATCAGGCGCATTCAGGCAATTAACTGATGCTCGCTTAATGCGCCGTCCGGCGGCCCCTCACACTCCCGCTGGCGCGGGCCTCTCCCTCTCCCCGCTCGCGCCGGGCGAGGGGATTTCACCGCATGCTCCCTCTCCCCGCTCGCGGGGAGAGGGCTGGGGTGAGGGGCTCTACCGTAAAGCGATGGACACGCTTTATCGGCTCTGCGCCATCGTCGCCGGAGGGGCCTTGGTGCTGATCTCGGCGGTGATCCCGTGGGGCGTGTTCACCCGCTACGCGCTGAACAGCGCGGCGTCCTGGCCCGAACCGATGGCGATTTTACTGACGATCGTCCTGACATTTTTCGGCTCGGCGGCCTGCTATCGCACCGGCACCCATATGAGCGTCTCGGTGTTGGTGCGGACCCTGTCTCCGCCATTGCGGCGACTCGTCGAACCATTCGCCGAAGGGTTGGTCGCGCTGGTCGGCTTATTCATGGTGATCTGGGGTGCACGACTGGTCGGCGCGACCTGGCACCAGTCGATCGCGGAATTTCCTGCATTGTCGGTCGGGGTTACTTACCTTCCGATCCCGGTCGGCGGCGCCGTCACCTTGCTGTTCGTGGCCGAGCGCCTGCTGATTGGACGGCCGGCGCAGGCCGGCGAAGCGGCGCCGCACTGACGCCGACCGGAGATTGGGCGAATGGAAATCCTGATCGTTGTCGGGACCCTTCTCGTCTGCTTTGCCCTGGGCGTGCCGATCGCATATGCGCTCGGTCTCGGAGCCCTCGCCGGCGCCTACTGGATCGGCATCCCGCTCGAGGCGGTCATGCTTCAAGTATCGAGCGGGGTCAGCAAGTTCGCGATGCTGACGATCCCGTTTTTTGTGCTGGCCGGGGCGATCATGGCCGAAGGCGGCATGGCGCGCCGGCTAGTGGCCTTTGCCAATGTCCTGGTCGGACTGGTCCGCATCCGCGGCGGGTTGTCGGCTGTCAACGTCCTCGCGACGACATTTCTGAGCGGCATCTCCGGCTCGGCAGTGGCCGACACCTCGGCGATCGGGTCGGTGATGATCCCGCAGATGGAAAGGACCGGATACCCGCGCGTCTTTGCCACCAATGTGACGATCAGCGCCTCGGTTCAGGCATTGCTCGTGCCGCCGAGTCACAATGCGGTCATCTATTCTCTCGCCACCGGCGGCACGATCTCGATCATCAGCCTGTTCATGGCTGGCGTCATGCCGGGCCTTTTGCTCGGCGCTTCCCTCGTTGTGCTGTGCCTGGTGCTGGCCTATCGCAATGGTCACCCTCGCGGCGAGACCGTGCCGTTGCGCGATGCGGTCATTATTGCCATCGACGCCCTCTGGGGGCTCGTGACCTTGGCGATCATCCTCGGAGGCATCTTGGGCGGCGTGTTCACCGCGATCGAGGCGGGCGCCGTCGCCTGCATCTGGGCCTTTTTCGTCACGATGTTCATCTATCGCGACTATCGCTGGCGCGACCTGCCGGACCTGATCCATCGCACGATGCGCACTGTCGCGATGGTCATGACCTTGATCGCTTTCGCCTCGAGCGTCGGCTATGTCATGGCGCTGATGCAGGTGCCGGCGCGGGTCACGGCATTGTTGCTGACATTGTCGAGCGACAAGAACGTGATCCTGTTCCTGATCAACGTTCTCCTGCTGGTGCTCGGCTGCCTGTTGGACATGGCGCCGTCGATCCTGATCGTCACGCCGATCCTCTTACCGGTGGTCATGAAGTTCGGCGTCGATCCGGTGCATTTCGGCATGATCATGCTGCTCAACCTGGGCATCGGATTGTGCCACCCGCCGGTCGGCGCGATTCTTTTCGTCGGGTGCGCGGTCGGCCGCGTAACGATCGAGCAGGTCGTGCGCGAAATCTGGCCGTTTTACGGGGTGATGTTCTTCGTATTGATGCTAGTGACCTACATCCCGTCCGTCTCATTATGGCTGCCGCGGATACTCGGATTGTGAGTTGTACCCAATTCGTAGTTAATTTGGCAGATTTGGAATTGCTATTTCGGTAGAATTTCGGCACTTTGATGGCGGCATCGTTATGTCCCCCAACGATGCGGATTGGCCTGTTGGACCGGCACACCGGCAGGCCGCAGAAGCCCCGGTCTTCCCCGACCGGGGCTTTTCTGCGTCTGCCGCACGCGGCTCTGGTGCGCGGCGCCGACCGGTCCTTAAAATGAGAAAAGTCGATCCTTTGTGAGAGGAGCCCCGTAATGGCGCTCGATCGCGATGCCGAGCGCGTTCTCGAGATGGTGCGGCTGTCCGAACGGCCACCCTACGAGACGCTGAGCGCGCCCGAGGCGCGCGAACTGTTTCTCGCGGCGCGCGAGGTGCTGGCGCCCGATCCGCCGCCCGTTGCCGAACTTCGCGAATTCTCGGCGCCGGGACCAAGCGGCGCGGCGATCCCGTTGCGCCTCTATCGCGGCGCGGCGACAGCGGCCGGCGGCACCCTTCCCGCCCTCGTCTACTTCCATGGCGGCGGCTGGGTCATCGGCGATCTCGACACCCATGACAGCCTCTGCCGCCATCTTGCCAATGGGGCGCGATGCATCGTCGTCGCGGTCGATTACCGCCTCGCTCCGGAACACAAATTTCCGGCAGCGGTCGAGGATTGCTTCGCGGCGACTTCGTGGGTCGCGCGGGAGGCCGTAGCCCTCGGCATCGACCGCGAGCGCCTCGCCGTCGGCGGCGACAGCGCCGGCGGCAATCTCGCCGCGGTGGTGAGTCTCATCGCCCGCGATCGGGGAGCGCCGAAGCTGCGTTATCAGGCCTTGCTGTACCCGGCCGTCGATTGCGGCATGACGCATTCCTCCCACGACCGCTTCGCCGAGGGATATCTGCTGACCCGGCCGACGATGAAGTGGTTTTACGAGCACTATCTGGGCGAGCCCGCCGACATCGATGACTGGCGCGCGTCACCGTTGCGGGCCGACGATCTCTCCGGGGTCGCGCCCGCCCTGGTATTGACAGCCGGCAACGACGTGCTCCGCGACGAAGGCGAAGCCTATGCCCGTCGGCTACAAGAGGCCGGCGTCGCCGTGCAGTTGCGGCATTTTCCGGACCAGATCCACGGCTTCCTGACCATGGGAAAGATAATCGAGGCGGCACAGCCGGCGCTCGACGACGTCGCGGCGGCATTGCAGGCGGCCTGGGACGTGCGATGAGCCCGAAGACCATGCGCGACCCTATTCCGATCGATAAGGCTCGTCGTAAATCGCGGTGTGGATCGCCCCGCCTTCCCGGACAAAGCCGCGATACATGCCCGCGGTGCTGAACGGCAACGCGAGCGCGCCGCCGCGGTCGACCGCGACGACGCCACCGGAGCCGCCGGCGGCCATCAGCTCGTCGATGACTGCCCGCGCCGCCTCGTCTAGAAGTTGACCGGTATGGCGCAGGCGCGCGTCGATCGCGAAGGCGGCGACGTGCCGGATGAAGAACTCCCCGTGACCCGTCGCCGAGACCGCGCAGCTCGCATTGTCAGCATAGGTACCGGCACCGATGATCGGGGTATCGCCGACCCGGCCCGGAACCTTTCCTGTCATCCCGCCGGTCGAGGTGGCGGCGGCGAGATTGCCGCGGCGGTCGCGGGCGACGGCGCCCACCGTGCTGTATTGCGGCGGCTCGCGGCCCGGATGTTCCAGGGCGTGCCGCAGTTCCCGCCGGCGTGCTTCGGTATGGAAATAGAAGGGCTCGCAGAACGCGACACCGTTCTCCCGGCAAAAGGCGAGCGCCCCGTCGCCGATCAGCAGCACATGGCGCGACCGCTCCATCACGGCGCGCGCCGCCCGAACCGGATTGCGCGGTCCGAAGACGCCCGCCACCGCGCCCGCGCGGCGATCTATGCCATCCATCACGCACGCGTCCATCTCCTGTGTTCCGGCAGAGGTGAACACGCTGCCGCGGCCGGCATTGAACAACGGGTCGTCTTCGAGCGCCGCGACCGCCTCGGTCACGGCGTCGAGGGCGCTGCCGCCCGCGGCAAGAATGTCGCGGCCCGCCGTCAAGGCGCGGCGCAGGCCGTCATGGTATGACGCCGTACGAGAACGGCTCGTCTCGTCCCGCGGGATCGTTCCTGCGCCGCCGTGAACGGCGAGCGCGAAGCCGGTTCCATTCAATCGTTCCGCTTGCGACATCCCGGGGATGATACACGGCACGATGCCGGATTTCCTCCTCGAACCCCGATGACATCGCGTCAGGTCTTACGGCTCGTCCTGGTCGGTCTGGGGACGTCCGTCGTTCCGCTCGACACCGCGGTCAATATCGCATTTCCCGAGATTACCGGCAGCTTCGGCCTGCCGGTCGAGATGATTCAATGGGTAGTAATCTGCTACGTGCTGACCTACTCCAGCCTGATGCTCGCCTTCGGGCGAGTCGGCGACATCTGGGGCCACGGCCGCGTGTTTCGCATCGGGCTCCTGTGGAGCAGCTTCGCATACCTGCTCTGCGCGGCAGCGCCGAATTATGGCTGGCTGCTCTTTTGCCGATTTCTTCAAGGGCTCGGCGCGTCGTTGATCGTCAGCTGCGCACCGGCCCTGGTGACCGGGCTGTTTCCCGAAGACAGGCGCAGCCGCGCAGTCGGTATGTTCACGTTGATGTACGCGATCGGCTCTGCCGCCGGGCCGTTGCTCGGCGGCCTGCTGGTCCAATCCTGGGGTTGGCCGGCGGTATTCTGGTTCCGCGCTCCGCTCGCGCTTATTGCGCTCGTGTTCCCAGCACAAACGCAGACGACGCCTCGGCGATCAGTGCGGGAGCCGGTCGACATCATCGGCGCCATTCTGCTCGCGCTCGGCATCAGCACGCTTTTGCTGACCCTCAACCGGGTTCAGCACCTGAAAGGGCAGGAATTTCTTGCGTTCCTGCTACTGGCGACAGCCACTACCTGTCTTTTTGGTTTTTTTCACTGGGAAAAACGGGTCGCCCAACCGATCGTCAATCTCGGACTGTTCCGAGCCGGTGGCTTCGCGGGTCTTAATATTGCAAGCGTGTTGATTTATTTGACGAGCTTTTCGGTTCTTTTGCTCGGCCCCTACTACCTCGTACGCCTCACCGGGCTGTCGGCGATAATAGCGGGCGGCGTTCTCGGCGCCTCTTTTGTCGGAAGCCTCATCGCGTCCCCGCTGGCAGGATGGGCCGTGGAGCGTGTCCCGGCGGGCCGGGTCGCCGCTCTCGGCGCCTCAGTCTGCGCTGCGGGTTTGGTGCTTATCGGCAGCTGGGAACCCGGCGCTGCCGGGCAAGCAATCACCATCTTGGGCACTTTGATGTTACAGGGGTTTGGGGTCGGCCTTTTCCAAGTCGCCTATATGGACATCGTCATGCGGACCTTGCCACGACATCACCGCGGAGTGGCGGGCAGCATAGCGATGCTGAGCCGCTCGGTCGGGGTCGTCACCGGGGCGACGCTGCTGACCCTCATATTCCACACGATCGAAGCGACGCGGCTGGCCGACGGGTACATGCCGGCCGCAAGCTTCTTGACCGGCTTCAGAGCGACCTTCTGGTCGGCCGGCGCAGTCGCCGGGCTCGCCAGCCTCCTCGTCCTATTTGCGACAAAGCGCAGCGGCTGATCCGCCGCCGCACTCAGGAAAGTTCAGCAGTCTTCGAGAGTAAACCCGACTTTGAGAATGACTTGGAAATGCGCGACTTTGCCCTCTTCAACGTGGCCGCGGGTCTGTAAAACTTCGAACCAGCCTACCTGACGCAGGGTGCGGGAAGCCCGGGCAACCGCGTTCTTGATCGCGTCCTCGATGCTGCTCTCCGAGGAACCTGCGACTTCGATGATACGGTAGACATGGTCCGGCATTGATTTCCTCCCTGGCGACCGCGACAGCGGGGTCCGACACGCGACCAACCGACCACCGATTATTTCGTGGCGCTTAGACAAAATTAAAGCCCTGCGCTCCGGTGGTTTTCACCACCGGGGCTGCGCCCCATTCACCCGGGTCAGATCGCCGGCGACGAGAGCGAGACGGGCACAGGCGCGGTGACCGCCCCCGCCGACCGCCGGCCGCCGGATTTCTCCTGGCTCAATTCCGCGACGGCCGGGTTCACCGGCATTTCGCCGATTACCGGCCGCAGGCCCAGCGCAGCGTTTCGGCGCCACACTGTAACCGCGGCGATCCGGCCGATCGGCGTCTCGGCGATGACCAACGGAAGGTCGTGCATTCGTCTGATCTCTTGTCCGTTGATCGACAAAATGACATCGCCTTGCTCAAACCCGGCTGCCGCGGCGGGGCTGCCGGCTCCGACCTTGGCAACAAGCGCACCGGCGGGGTTCGCCAACCCGACATTTCGGGCGATTTCGGCTGTCACCGGCTGGATTTGAATACCGAGCCAGCCGCGTGCAACCTTGCCGTGCTCCTTCAGCTGCTCGACCACCGGCCTGGCTCGGTTCGCCGGTATCGCAAAACCGATGCCGACGGATCCACCATTGGGAGAATAGATGGCCGTGTTGATGCCTATGACATTACCTCTGAGGTCGAAAGTCGGGCCACCGGAATTGCCCCGGTTCATCGCTGCATCGATCTGCAGAAAATCGTCGTACGGACCGGCGTGGATGTCACGCCCGCGCCCGGAAATGATGCCGCTGCTGACGGTATTGTCGAGGCCGAACGGACTGCCGATGGCGAGTACCCAGTCTCCAACCCGAGCCCCGTCGCTGTCGCCCCAACGGACATTCGGCAGCGGGCGCGCCCCATCGATCTTGAGCAAGGCGATATCGGTCAGCGGGTCGCGTCCGACGATCCGAGCCGAGTACTCGGTGGCGTCTTGAACGACGACCGTCACCGCCTCGGCATTTTCGACGACGTGATCATCGGTGACGACATACCCTCTGGGGTCGATAATAAAGCCAGAGCCCAGAGCCACACTGGAGATCTTCGGGTCGGGCTCGCCTTTATGGCGCCGCCCGTCGAGGAAGCGGCGCAGCATTTCCTCGATCACCGATGGCGGAATGCCGCTCAGGGCAACCCGATCCTGCACGCCGCCGGCTTGCGTTCCCTCCCGGTCAACGGCCGCCTTGCTCACCCTCTGGACAGCCGAAACATTGACCACCGCGGGCATGACCTCCTGCACGATGGGCGCAAAGCTCGGCGCCGGCGCGCCGCCGCCGGTTGCGTAAAACCGATCTGCCTGAGTGCAACCCATCGCCGACGCGACGATCCCGAACGAAAGGACGATCAATCTCATTGGGGAAGACTGACTCAGGATAAGGGCGAACATCGAAAGAGCTTTCATGACCGGGCCGGCGTGGTTCGGCAGAGCGTCGTCCCCGACCCGAACTTCGTCATGATGCCCTCCATCATCTAATACATATTTAAAGAGTGATGATGCGCACCCGTCGATGCCTCGGGCCGGCGCGCCGCCGCATCAACAATCTGTTATATGGCACCGGACCGGCCCGGTTACGACACGCTGGGCGACCCCGATTCGTCCCAGCCGATTGCCCGGCAGCGCTCACCCTAGGTAGCGTTATCAAGTCAGTGTTGAAAAAGGATCCGACGCTGTCGTTAGCACGTAAACATGTCCGGTTTTCGTAGCACATTATATGTCCGCTTCTGTCGTTGATGGCCCTGTGGGGTTGTGGGTAACGCAGAGCGTTATCCACAAATCCACAGGGCTAGCCGCCGAGCGGAGTTAAGCGGCTGATTGGGTTTGATTCTCCTCACCAATCGGCGTGCCCTCCGCGGTGTATTCGGCGAGCCGCCGCGGGCCGTGAAACAATGCGATCGTGCCGTCGGGATATTCGTGCACCTGGACGGTCACTTTGACGAAGTGCCGGCGGTGCCGCTGCTCGGGGATCTGCAGCACCCGCCCATCGTAGCGCACGCAGTTGTCGCGCCCGACGACGCGCTCGTGCTTGATGCACAGAATGTCCCGCAGGCTGGCCGCAAACGGCACAAAGGGGCTGCCTTGCTCGGTCGCGGCAACGGCGAAGCGCGCGTTGTGTTCGGGCCGGTAGGTCTCTGCCAGATATCGGTTGGCCGCCGCGATCGTTGTGATGCCGTGCAGCCGCAGCAACGGCGGCAAGCGCTGCTGCAAGGTCCCGAACACCCGTTCCATGCGGCCGCGGGCTTCCGGGCTGTAGGACGGGATATGCTCGATGCTGAGCTCGGCCAATGCCCGGCCCACCTGGGTCGGCTGCTGCTTGTCGACCGGCCCGCCTGCCTTGGGAGTGCTGAAGTAATGGCTGCCCCGGTCGGTATCGAAGGACGAGAACAGCCCGTGCTGGCCGATCACCTCCGCCAGACCTCGAAAGCTCGAGGCGGTGCCCTCCTCCTCGACCAAAAAGATCGAGTAGATCGCGCTCGTCGCATCGTCGAGTGTGACGATCAAATCGAGCGGGGCCTGGTCTGCCAGCCACTCGTGCCGCGAGCCGTCTTGAAACAGCATCATACCGGGCAGCGGCCGCCGCGGCCGCTTCTTGCGGTGCGCCGAGCGGCGCGGCGCGTTCGCCACCAGCCCGCGGCTCTGCAGAACCGTTTTCGTCCAGGTATAGCCCAGAACAAACCCGTGCTCGGCCTGCAGAGCCTCGTGAAAGTGCTTGACCGTGAAATCCCAGTAGCGGGTCCGATATTGCTCCACCACGAATTCGATGCGATCCACCGGCGCCCGCCGACCCGAAGCCCGCCCGCGCCGTCGATCAATCAGACCCTCCGCCCCCTCCGCCTCGTAGCGGTCGCGCAGCCGACGGAAATGCCGCTCGCTTATCCCCAGCAGCTCGGCCGCCTCCACACAGCTCAACCGCCCGCCTCGATATCGCTCCAATGCCTCCACATACCGCGCCATCCGTACCTCGGGCCGCATCCCGATCCCCCGGTTTGGAACTCCCCCAAAAACCGGACAGATCGTCTGCTACCAAATCCGGACATTTCATCTGCTACGGACAGGATCGTATGCGTGTGTTGCGGGTCCGGTTCCTATGCTAAATCATTGGGAGCTTGGCGCGCTACGGGCCCTGATACGAGCAAAGCAAGATGAGGGGCGGTCGCATCCTCGCGAGCCCGATCCTGTGGGTAGGACTCTTCTTCGCGGCGCTGCTGCTGCGGATGGAAGCGCTGCGACCTGTTTTCCAGTGGGCGTTTCCAGGCATCGAGCCCGTGATCTACCGGCGCAGCAGTTTTCTCGCGTTGTTCCTGTCGCATTTGGCGCTGGTTGCAGCGGCGAGCCTTGCGGCGATATCTGTCGGTGTTTCGCTCGCGGTGTTCGTCACCCGCCCTATCGGACGGGATTTTCGATTGATGGTGAACACCCTGGCTACCGTGGGTCAGACCCTGCCGCCCGCCGCCGTTCTGGCGATTGCCGTCCCGGTCGTCGGTTTCGGCTCCCGCCCAACGGTGCTGGCGCTGTTTCTCTACGGCCTCTTGCCGATCATCGCGAGCGCGATCGCCGCTCTGGAAGGAGTGCCTCGCGCTGTGCTCGAAGCAGCCGCGGGGCTCGGCCTTTCGTCTTGGCAGCAGCTGCGCGATGTGGAGTTGCCCCTGGCTGCTCCGGTGATCCTTTCAGGAATACGCGTCTCGGTCACGATCGCCATCGGGACCGCGACGATCGGGTCGACGGTCGGCGCCTTGACGCTCGGCACTCCGATCTTTAATGGCTTGGTCGCCAACAAGCTGCCCTTCGTCATCGAAGGCGCCGTTCTGGTCGCGTTGTTTGCGATCGTCACCGACCTGTCGTTCGCCGGCCTCGAACGATGGCTGCGGCGCGAAACGAGGCAGGGAGTCAGCGAAACAAATCGATGAGGATGCCGAAGATGAAGACCGTGACCCCGCTCCACAGTAGAAGGGCGAAAATGGTTTGCGCCCGGGCCGAATCCGGCACTACCCGAGAAAGATAGGCTGACCGCAGCATTCGCATGGCGTCGCTCATCCAGCAGCTGGCGGTCAACTCTAGCTGCGGCGCGACGCCGATGTCGAACGAAATTTAACCAGCAACCGCGAGTAGGAATTGAGGGCTATTTTGGCTGGCGCGCTGGCGGTTTGCGTCGCCGCTGCGGCGCGCGCCGAACCGCAGATCTTCAACGTCTACGACTTCGCGTTTGAAGACGGTTCCATCCTGCCGGAATTGCGGGTCGCCTACGAAACCCACGGCAAGCTCGGCGCCGGACGCGACAATGCGATCCTTTTGCTGCACGGGACGAGCGGCAACCGTCATAGCTTTGACGCGATGATCGGACCGGGGAAGACCTTCGACACCGATAAGAACTTCGTGATCACGGTCGACGCCATCGGCGGCGGGGATTCATCCTCGCCAAAGGACGGGTTGGGACAGGATTTCCCGCGCTACACGATCCGCGACATGATGGCGGCGCAGCACGCGCTGGTGACCAGGGGGCTCGACCTGACGACGCTGCGGGCCGTCGGGGGCAGCTCGATGGGATCTTTCGCAGCTCTCGAGTGGGGCATCCATCACCCGGAAATGGTGCGCAGCCTGATCCTTCTGGTTCCGAGCCCTAAAGCCGAAGCTAATTTTCAGCTCACCGTCGATCTGATGACCTCTGTGATTGCGCTCGATCCGGATTGGCAGGGCGGCCGGTACACGCGTAATCCGGTCGAAGGATTGCGGCTCGCCGGCATGGTCTATTATCCGTGGACCGTCTCGGCGCCCTATCTCGACAGGCTGCCGGCAGCGCAATTGGCGAAGGAGATCGAGGATAATGCTCGCGCCTTTGCCAATTGGGACGCCAACTCGCTGGTATTCCGCTATGCCGCGAGCCGAGCTCATGACGTTTCCGGCCCGTTTGGCGGCGACCTCGCCGCCGCTCTGGGGCAGATCATGGCACCGACGCTGGTATTGCCGAGCGCGAGCGACCGGCTGCTCGGGGTCGACGGCGCACGCCAGATCCGTGACGGCGTCAAGCAGGCGAGCTATGCGGAAATCTCTTCAGACTTCGGCCATCGCGCGGCCCGCCCCGCGCCGGGAACACCCGAAGGCGAGTTCATCGACCATCAGATCCGGGCCCTTCTAGCCAAGGTTGAATAACCGGCCGATGCGCCGCTCCCTTCTCCCGGCTGGGGTCTCAGCGGCCGGGCCGAGCCGCCTTGCTCCACCTTCGCGCCAATTGGCCAAAGAGCGGCTGAGAGGTCTCGGCAGCGAGCTTTACCCCGAGCTCCGAAAGTTTCGCGGAACCGCCGACCAGAGTCTCGAAACTGCTGCGAGTGAACCCGGCATTCACCTCGATCGCGTCGGAGAGCGTCTTGACCGCGAGCAGCTTCGTCGCTGTGCTCGCCAGCACATTCATGCCCGAAAGTGCCAGTCCGGCCATCTCGGCGCTCAGTGCTTCGAGGCCACGCGCCAGCGCCGCTTGTGATTGAGCGAGCGCCGCCGCAGCATCGCCCTCGAAATGCCCGGGAAAATCGGGATTCGCGCTCTTCGGCGCTGGTGGAAGTGAGCCGAGGCTCGGCAGTGGCGGGAGTGCACCGATGCTCGGCGTTGCTGCCGCGGCCGCGAGATCCACAGCTGTTTCCGTCGACTTGCCCGCCTCAGCCGGCAACTCGGCTGGTTTCGGGGGTTGGGCATCGCTCGCCCCGTTTACCGGAGGCGGAGCTTCGACCGGCTTTAATGGCGCGGCAGGGGCCTCGGTCGGCCCGGGCGCGCGTACAGAGCGTCTGCCCTTGGTTTCCATAATCTCAGCCTTGTCCTTCGCCGCGGTACATCCCGCACCGCACAACCTCAAAGATAAGCGAAATGATCACGGCTCTCAAGGAAAATTGTGCGCCGCACAAGATGGTCAGATCGGCTCGACGCGCAATAGTGTGTTTTCGGCGCCGGTTACGCGCACCCGGGTCCCGGCCGGGAGGTCCGGACCTAGGACGAGCCAGACCGTATCATCAACTCTGAGCCGTCCGCGGCCGTCGACAATCGCGCCATCCAATGTGAACATCCGACCAATATAGCTCTCGGCGCGCCGGTTGAGGTGTCGGTCACTTGCACTCGCGCGGGTATGGGCAAAAGCTGTCCGGCCGAGGGCAACGCTCGCGACGGCGAGGACCGCAAAGACCAACGCCTGGTGCTCCCAGGCGAGCCCGGGATAGCGCCAAGAGATCGCCGCGACGCCAAACGCCGCGGCGGCCAGCCAAATACAAACCATCGCCGGTACAGCGACCTCGATCACTGCGAGAACAGCGCCACAAGCGGCCCAATACCAGTACGGCATCAACGCCCCGTTGTCGGCCCTACCGCCGGACTCGCTGCGGGACGAGCCGTGCTGAAGCTCTCGCGCGCCAACTCGGCGATCCCGGCCAGCGATCCGATCATCGATGCGCTCTCGAGCGGCATCAGGATCACCTTCTGGTTCTGACTTCCGGCGAGACGACCAATAGCATCGATGTAGCGCTGCGCCACGAAGTAGTTGATCGCCTGGATGCTGCCGCGCCCGATCGCCTCGGAAACCGACGTCGTTGCGCTGGCCTCGGCCTCGGCCTGCCGTTCGCGCGCCTCCGCGTCGCGAAAGGCCGCCTCGCGCCGGGCTTCCGCAGCGAGGATAACCGCCTGCTTCTCGCCCTCGGCCTTGAGCACCGCCGCCTGTTTGAAACCCTCGGCCTCCAGAACGTTGGCGCGCTTCTCGCGTTCGGCCTTCATTTGCCGGGCCATCGCCGCAACCAGCTCCTGAGGCGGCGTGATGTCCTTGATTTCAACGCGTTGAACCTTTACGCCCCAAGGCGTGGTCGCCGCATCGACGACGGTGAGAAGTTGGCTGTTGATGCGGTCGCGCTCGGACAACAGCTCGTCGAGGCTCATCGAGCCCATCACCGTACGGATATTGGTCATCACAAGGTTGAGGATCGCGAGCTCGAGTGTGGTGACCTCATAAGCCGCCTTCGCCGCGTCCAATACTTGATAGAAGACAATGGCGTCCACAGTGACCACGGCGTTGTCGCGCGTGATGACGCTCTGCGAGGGGACATCGAGCACGGTCTCCATCATGTTCATCCTTGCCCCGACGCGATCTACTACGGGGATGATGAGCGCGAGACCCGGCTCGAGGGTGCGAACATAACGGCCGAAGCGCTCGACCGTCCATTCATTCCCTTGAGGGACCCTCTGAACCGCAAGAATGACAAAAATCAGTGCGAACAAGACCACGAAGAGTACAAAGACGGAGAAGGCGCTGAGCATGACACCGTTCCATCGACAGTTGCGTTCTGGTATTCTATCCACCACTCATTGCGATAGCATTAGCGGCTTGCAAGAAGCCGCAGGTGGCGCTCCGAGGTGCGCCCCGCGCTCGCAAGCGGCAGGCCCTTTCGAGGTTTTTGATCAATTGTGCGGTCGAAAACGTAGACAGAGATGCCCGGTTTTTCTATTCTACCTAACGATGACTATGCGCGATCGATGATTGCGCCCGGTCTGTCGGGGGAATGGGGGGATTAAAGTGACAGTAATCAGGAACACCGCGCGATGCGCGTCGCGCGCTGCACCGCCATCGCGACGTTTTCTCGCCGGCGCTGGGCTCGGTGCTGTGGCAGTTCTCTTGACGCTCGGCGCGAGCCCGGCCTTGGCCCGGCACCATCTGGGATATCACGCCCATACACGACACGGGTTCTCCGGCGTCGACCCGTCCCGGGAAAACGAGTCGATCGTGATCGATACCGACACCGGCCGAGTTCTCAGCGAGATGAACGCCGACGCGATCACCTATCCTGCCTCGCTGACCAAAATGATGACGTTGTACTTGACGTTCGAGGCGCTGAATTCGGGCCGGCTTCGGCTCGACCAATATCTGCCGGTCTCAAGCGAAGCGGCGAGCAAGAGCCCGACAAAGCTTCACCTCGTACCGGGCGACTCGGTCCAGGTTCACGACCTCATTCTCGGTATCGTCACAAAATCCGCCAATGATGCCGCTGCGGTTCTTGCAGAGGGGCTGGCCGGCAGTGAACCGGCGTTCGCCGACCGCATGACCGCGAAGGCACGTCAGCTCGGGATGACCAACACGGTCTACCGCAACGCCTCCGGTTTGCCGGACCCCGAGCAGCGCACGACAGCGCGCGACGTGGCGCAGCTCGCACTTGCTCTCTATAACGATTTTCCGCGTGAGTACCGCTATTTCGCGACGCGCCAGTTCTTCTTTCGGGGTCGGGTGATCCTCACGCACAACCACCTGCTCGATTGGTATGAAGGCGCCGACGGGATCAAGACCGGATACATCGGCGCCTCGGGTTTCAATCTTGCTGCTTCGGCGGTGCGCAACGGTCACCGGTTGATCGGCGTCGTCATGGGTGGAGCATCGGCCGGCTCGCGCGACCGGGAAATGGCCACTCTCCTCGATCAGGGCTTCTCCGATGTCGGAGCCGGAGCCACGCTGGTGGCGGGCCGCGAAGCGCCGTCGCCGTCCGAAGCGCCGGTGGTCGCCGAGACGGAGACGGACCAGCCCGAACCGGTCCGCCCGCGCGAGAAAATTGGCCAGCTGGCTAAAGCGGCCCGCAAGATCGCCGCCCACCTCTCCCCCGTTGCCAAGGCGGAGGCGGCGCCGATCGCGCATCAGTTGCGCACGCCGGCGGAAACCGATCGCTGGAGCATCCAACTCGGTTCGTTCCGCGTCGAGAGTGCGGCCGAGCAGGCGGCACGTTCCGCAGCTATGGTCCCCGGAACCAGAGGAAAGCCAGTACAGATCGTGCAGCCCTCCAAGGGCGGCAAGGAGCACGTCTACCGCGCGCGCCTGCTCAACTTTTCGCCGCAGGAAGCACAGGGCGCGTGCGCCGCGCTGCACAAAAGGAAGCTCGCGTGCGCGGTGATCCCGCCGGCGCCGGTCAAGGTCGCCATCCGCTGAATCGGGTGCGGGCGCCGTGCGCTCCGCCTGGGAAAAAAATTGGGTGGCCGCAAGACCCTCACCCGCCTCGCTGCGCTCGGCACCCTCTCCCGCAGTGCGTCCGCGAGCGGGGAGGGTTAGGATGGGGGCCTCTGGGCGACCGCACTTCTTGGGTTGAGGCTCTGGATGTGCCCGCTCTCGGTGCCGGCCGTCGGGTCGATGACCGCGTTGATCAGCGCCGGCTTGCCTGACGCGAGCGCCTCGCTCACAGCCTTGGTGAGGCT
>Ga0308309_10000993_pt1 | contig 16988 bp, 14 predicted proteins | sample HubBroMetageWFT5_FD_192491 | JGI IMG/M metagenome (GOLD analysis project Ga0308309, IMG submission 192491) | Warmed and freeze-thawed soil microbial communities from the Hubbard Brook experimental Forest, New Hampshire - Hubbard Brook CCASE Soil... | ecosystem: Environmental > Terrestrial >...
CGTTTCGTTCCATACAAGGATCGTCGGCGGAAACAGGCTCCGCCTCAGAAGTAATTCCGCCGGCAAAGCCCCCGCAGCGGCATGTCGAGGTCCCGCATCCTCTTGCCGTCCCGAGCCCTGCCAAGATATCGCTCAAGAATGTCGCGCGAAATTATCAGCGCCAGCAGGGCGGACGAGTCGATGCCCTGAAGGACATCAATCTCGAAGTCCGCGCCGGCGAATTCCTCTGTGTGGTCGGCCCTTCGGGATGCGGAAAATCCACTCTGCTTCATCTCATCGCCGGTCTCGACAAACCTTCCGGCGGAGATATCTTGCTCAGCGGACGTCCGGTCAATGGCCCAGGCCCCGATCGCATTTTGATTTTCCAGGACCTCGGACTATTTCCGTGGCTCACGGTGCGAGACAACGTCGAGTTCGGCCTCAAGATGAAAAGAACTGACAAAATTGAATTGCGGTCTATCTCCAAGCATTACCTGGATCTGGTGGGACTTTCGCAATTTGGGGACAGCTACATTCATCAGCTCTCCGGTGGAATGCGGCAGCGGGTGGCGCTGGCTCGTTCTCTAGCCATTGGTCCGGACGTGCTTTTGATGGACGAACCTTTCGCCGCTCTCGACGCGCAAACCCGCGATTTGTTGCACGACGAGCTAGAGCGCATCTGGAAAGAAACGCACCAAACAATTATTTTCGTCACGCACAACGTGCGTGAGGCCGCCCGCTTGGGCGATCGCGTTTTGGTGCTCACGTTTCGGCCGGGGCGCATCAAAGCCGAGATTCGCATCGATCTCCCGCGTCCCCGGAGCATGGAAAATGCCAACGTGGCGCGCTTTGCAAGCGAGGTGATGGACAACCTGAAAGAAGAAATTCACAGGTCGGTCGAGTCGGAGTACAGAAATGAACCAATGGTGAGCGCCATCCCCAACGTTTAGGCAAGGTGAGCGAATACCTCTAGGGTGATATGCAAAGAACATTCAGATCGGTTGCATCCAAATCGCCAGCAGCGAGAAATTCTCTCAGCACGGTGGGACATGTGTAGAGAGTTGTCCAACGCTGCGCTTCAGGAACGGATGGAGTCATACAAGATAACTCGCAAGGGCGTCGCTTGGTTGCCGCAGCAGTCTCCGTTACCAGCAATCCAAGAGGCCGGTCCTGAGTTTAAGAACGTTCCTGCGCATACCTTGCAAGCCGTATTGATTCGGCTCAATCGTTGGTTTCCAAAACTTCTTTCGCAGAGTCAGGAAGGGGCAGGCTTGCCATGCGTAGGCTAAAGAAGCCTCTCCCTTCAGGGAGAGCGGTGGTCACCAGGGTTTTTACGCAAGTCGGCTTCTATGTGGCCTTGCTGGCCATCTGGCAAGCGCTGGTGCTAGCGAAAATCTGGCCGCCCTACCTGTTCCCCACCCCTGTCGGCGTGTGGGAGAGCCTACAAACAGGCTTCGCCGATCACAGTTTCTGGATCGCCATTGCCGTAAGCATGGAGCGCATGGCTATCGGCTACGCCATCTCCGCTTTCCTGGGAACGATCCTTGGCCTGCTCCTTGTAGCCAGCAGGTTCCTGGAAGACACCTTAGGACGCCTCATCGTCAGCCTGCAAAGTTTGCCGAGTCTGTGTTGGCTGCCTCTGGCCATTCTCTGGTTTGGCCTCACCGAGAGAGCAATTCTGTTCGTGGTCGTCATGGGATCGATGCTCTCGGTTACCATCAGCACGGAATCGGGACTGCGCAATGTTCCGCCAATCTATTCAATGGCTGGGCGAAATCTTGGCGCTCGAGCAGCGCGGCTGTTTTTCTACGTGCTCTTGCCTGCGAGTTTGCCGCATCTGCTTTCAGGTTTGAAGCAGGGATGGGCCTTCGCCTGGCGCTCGTTGATTGCCGGAGAAATGATTTTCGTAACTCTTGGACTGGGGCAGCTCTTGATGATGGGGCGTGATCTGAATGACATCAACGAGGTTGTCGCGGTAATGTTGCTGATCGTTGCGATAGGGTTCCTAACGGACGCTTTTTTCTTCCGCATCCTGGAACAGAGCATCCAGCGCAAATGGGGCCTGACTCCGGCGTCCTAAAAAAATACCCGGGAGTTTCCTGTCTCGACATGGGGTGAATAAATAATGAATGAGCATCGTGAATTATCGCGGCGCGCGTTGCTGCAAAGTATTGCAACGGCGGCGAGCGTAGGAGCAATCGCAGGTTACCGGGCCGCTGCCAATCTGCTGCCCCCACAATCGCAAGTCCCCGGCCACGAACGGTCACTCCCCACCTTTACCGGTCCAGCGCCGAACCCGTACTGGAATTCGGTGGGACCTGTGGTTCAATATCCCCAGAAACTCCCGCTGGTGCTGCTAACGGACAGGCCCATACAACTGGAAACTCCGCGTCATTATTTCGAAACGGCCTTCACGCCCAACGAAGCTTTCTACGTTCGTTGGCACTTGGATGAAATCCCCAATGCCGTGGACTTATCGGCCTGGCGCTTGAGCCTCGAAGGCAGTGTCGAGCGCCCGCTAAAATTCTCGATGAGCGATCTGACCCGCAAATTCAAGCCGGTCACGATAGCGGCTGTAAACCAGTGTTCCGGAAATAGCCGTAGCAGGCTCCAGCCGCGCGTTCCCGGCGGGCAATGGGGCGACGGCGCCATGGGAAATGCGAAATGGACGGGCGCGTCTCTGCGGGAGCTGCTGGAGTCAGCAAAGATAAAAAAAGAGGCGCTGGCCGTCCAATTTCAGGGACTGGACAAGGGTAAAGGCCCGGAAGGGCACGGCTCGTACGAATTTCTCAAATCGCTCGATCTGAAGGATTCCGTACTCGACGATTCCATCGTCGCTTACGCCATGAATGACGAGCCGCTGCCCATGTTAAACGGATTCCCGGTGCGCCTGGTCGTTCCTGGTTATTTCGCGACCTACTGGGTCAAGAGCCTCAGTTGGATCCGGGTGCTGGATAAGACGGACGAAAATTTCTGGATGAAGACCGCCTACCGCGTTCCCGACACGCCCCGCGGCAACACCAACCCGGAAGATGTGAAGGGCGGCAAAGTAAGGACTGTGCCGATCGGTAGGATGCCGGTCCGCTCCTTCATCGTCACGCCGAACGGCGAAAAAAAGCTCGTCGCGCAATTGCGGGTAATCATTCGCGGGATCGCTTTCAGCGGCTATAGCTCGGTGAATAAATTGGAAGTGTCGGTTGACGATGCTAAATCTTGGACTTCAGCGCAACTCGGCGAAGATTACGGCCCGTATTCGTTTCGGACATGGTCAATGGCGTGGACGCCTCAACACCCGGGCCGCTACGTTCTAGCTGCGCGCGCAACGGACGGCAAAGGAAACGTCCAGCCTGATGAAGCAACCTGGAATCCCGGCGGGTATTTGTGGAATCGCGTCGAGCGCGAAGAAGTGGTCGTAGGACGCGCCAGTTGAGAGTGAACATGAGATACACGACCGTTTGGTTTATCGTAATTTTGGCTGGATTTACGGCCGCGGCAAGCAGACTGATGTATGCCCAATTTGACGCCGGCCGCTATTCGCAGAAAAATTCCGGAGCGATCGCCCAGCCTGCTCCGCCAGAAGAAACCGTGGGCGCCAGTTACAGCGTAGCCGCCTATCCGCTCTATCCGCCCGATTTGGCTCCCGGCGAAGGACGCGAAGCTGTGCAATCCTATTGCAGCACCTGCCACAGCACACGCTACATCACCATGCAGCCGCCGTTGCCGCCAGAGACCTGGGCCGCGGAAGTCGACAAAATGATCAAAGTGATGGGCCAGCCTATCCCCGAAGACGTTCAGCCTGTCATCATCAAATATCTGCAGTCGAATTACACGCCCCAGAGTCGCAAGCGCTAGCACATCACGGCGTGCATTATGCAGATGGCAAGGCACAGCAAAGTTGGCGACTGATTCGAGGTTATACGGGCTCGTTAGCGATCTTCCCGGGTCGAAAGAAGCAAAGATCGCGCGTCTCCATGGACGGGGCTTGTCTTACGATATAACGGTGAGAGTGTGACCTGGGCGAACCCCAACGCGAGCGCGGCTACGCAGGACAAGATCTAAACTGCCGCCTGACCCTGTACCCATCGGTGGAACCGCCCGCACGCCGATTTTCGAGCGATTCCGGACCGGTCTTAACGGAGACTAGGCTATGAGTTTACGACGGAGAACACCGGCTACAAGTAAAAGCCCCGAACCGAACAGCAGCATCGTGCCGGGTTCTGGCGTGACAGTATTAAAGGCCTCGCCCGCACTCAGCGTGCCAAACTCAGTACCCATAATTCCTGAAAGCGGCGTATCCACATCGATAATCAACGTGACCTGCCCACCCGCGCCTAGAGACCCCGATAAGATCACCATGTTCGGTTCATGGGTGAGCGTCGTAAGCGTAATATTGGACAGAGTGCCTGTAAACAAACTTCCGCTATTCAGCGCAAAGCTTAGGGTACCGGAACTAGTAAAGTCACCCGGACTGCCGGAAACCCCCGTGAATGCCAAAGGGCTGCCCGACAAAGTAAAAGAGGTTGCGCCCGCAAAGGCGCCCGTGCCGCTTAAGGCGACCCCGGTGAGCGGACCTGCGACTGTCATGGTTAGGCTGGCGCTACTGCCAGAAAAGGTAATCGTGCCCGTAGTTGGCGCCGATAAGGTTACACCCGAGTCCGACGCGCTAACGGTCATGGCACTGAGTGTGATTGCAAACGCAATGACGGCAGAGATAAAGATTGCCTTCCGCATCTTCGAGATCATCTTGGATCCCCCGGGAGAAGCTTCGACGCCACTCCCCGCACTTCCTGATGCGGGAGATGTTAGCAGCCACACAACGGTTGTCAATAGTACCAGAGTACTAAAACCCTATTTTTGTTCGTTTGATCAACCGAGACCGCCGAAGGTTTCTCCGGACGAGATCGAGAATGGCCATCAATTTGCTCCGGCCAGGACCTGCTGAGCCAGCTGGGCTTCGGAGCTATCGAGCCTCATTCGCAATGCCGTCTCCAGCTGCTGCTTCCCCTCTGACTTCTGGCCGCCAGCCACCAGCGTCATCCCCAGATGGTAGCGAAACTCTGCGGAATCCGGGGACTTTTTAACGCATTCCTGAAGAAGCGCCGTGGCGCCCGCGTAGTTGCCTTTCTTATATAACACCCAGGCCAGGGTGTCAGTGATGGATGGCGATTCAGGCATAAGAGATTTTGCTTTCTGCGCCCGGCCTAGGGCCACGTCGAGGTTCTTGTTCTCCTCCGCATCGACCCAGGCCATGTTCGCGTTAGCGATGGCAAAGTTCGGATCGGCATCCAGGGCTTGAGCGAAATACTTGCGGGCCGTCACCAAATCACCCTTATTGAGATACAGGTTTCCAACCATGGTAGCCAGAGGGGCAAGTCGCGGCTGCAAGTCGAGCGCCTTCTGATAGTGCGCAATCGCAGCATCGGTCTGACCCTGGGCCTCGTAGACCTTGCCGAGCCTCAGATACGCCTGCAGGTTATTGGGGTCGAGCTGGATGGCCCGCTCGAACTGCACCTGCGAAGAACTGTAATTCCGCGATTCGAAGTTTAATGCGCCTAAAATGACGTGGCCGTTCGCGTCGTTGGGGTTGGCGGTCAAGTATTGTTGGACGCGGGCAAGCGCCAGGGGGGATTCGTTTCGGGCAGTCAAGAAATCCGCCAATTGTCCAACAATGGTCGCGTTATGCGGATCGAGTTGTTGAGCTTTATCAAACTCTGTTTCAGCCTCCGACCATTTCTTTTCTGCCGAGTAGACTTGCGCCAAAGTAAGATGAACAATGGGATCGTTGGGCGCCAACTGTTTCGCGATCAGGACTTGCTCCTCCGCTGACCGCAATTGTCCTTGTCGCGCGAGCGCCTCAGCTAGCAGCTGGCGATCGGCTGGATCAGCGGGAAACTTCTGAATCAATTCCTGGGCGTAGATTTTGGCATCTGCGACGTTCCCCTTCTCCAGGCTCAGCCGGGCTATCCCCTGTAAAACGACGGGCGAGTCCTGAGAATTTTTAAGGGCATCGAGCAAAGCGCTCTGGGCCTGCTGCATATCGCCATTCTGCCAGAAAGCCATCGCCAAATAATAATGAGCCTCGGCTGAATCTGACGCATCCGCAACAACGTGTTGAAGATAGATCGTGGCCTCGTGTGGATTTCCTTCTATCATGAGAAGACGCCCGTGGTTGACGCGGGCAATGATGTCTTTCGGGGCGTCCTTCATTACCTGTCGATCCAAGTCGGCCGCCGGCTGTAGCTGATTCGTCGAAAGGTAAACGTCCTGCATCCGCTTCTCGATATCAAGATCCTTCGGAGCCGACGAGTGACCTCGGCGGTATTCTTCCAACGCCTGGTCCATCTGTTTCTGTCGGAAATAGAAGTCCCCGATGGCCACGGTAGCCTCGGTGGAATTTGGCAACTGTTTGCGCAGTTTGTCGAGGAGGACATCGGCATCTCCCTTCCGGTCCTGGCTGACCAGAATCGACGCCCAATCGATATAAAGCGGGATCCCGCCGGGATTCTTTGCGACACCGTCCTGTAGCACCTGCTGCGCCTCCGCGATTCGATTCTGTAGCCGATAGAGATTAGCCAGATCGTTATAAGCTTGTATGGACCCGGGATCAACGGCGACCGCCTTCTTCAAGTGTTGCTCCGCGTCGCCGTAATGGTGCAGACTGATTTCAACCAATGCCAGATTCACATAAGCGCTGGCGTCCTGGGGTAATAGGTCAGTAACTTTTGAAAACGCCGCCAGCGCTCGGTCGGGCTTTTGTTCTCCGATCATTGCCGCACCGAGCAGTTGGTAGGCGGCCACGTGACTGGGGTCCTGCTTAAGGATAAAGTTTGCCTCGTCCTCAGCTTTGTCGAACTCGCGCGCGGCGAGGTAAAGGCGCCCTCGATCCAACCGAGCATCCAGTCGCTGAGGATCCAATTCGATCGTTTTCTCGAGATACCCATAGGCATCGCTCCAGTCGTGCCGAGCGAGGTCGGCTTGAGCGAGTTGGTAGTATGCCTCGACAAAGCGCGGATCAAGCCTCAGAGCATTACGAAACTCGATAGCCGCGTCCCCATACTGCCCCTTTTTCATATAGCCCTGACCCGCCGCGAAGTATTTTGCCTTGGCCTTCTGTGGATCTCTCGCGCACGAGCTGAGAGCCGCAGCCGCGAAGAATACAACCATCGCACTGAAGATCTGCTTTCTTGTGCCCTTCATGCCTGATCCTCCACAATTGCATCGCGGTTCACTTCGGTAATAGTTCGTCTAGATCGGGAAACAGAAGCTGCGTAAAATTCAGCAGTCGAGCTCGCGCTTTCTCTTCTCCACCATTCAAGGGAGTAGTCAGACGCACCAAGGCGCCGTCCGTGCGATTGCGATAGATAGCATCGGCCACCATCCAAAACTTGCCCGCATATTCGCTGGCAATGATTCGCCCTCGACCCTGATACCAGTAAAAGACCAGCTGTTTATTTTGATCTTGTTGGATCACGTATTCGTTAACGACAATCTGACGCCCGTCCCGCAGAGGGATCCTGGCGTATCCAGAATGGATGGGATCCCACCCTGCTCCGGGCAGACAGTTCTTCGGTGAATGAATCGTGTCTCCTGTTTTCTGGCTAGCGTAGTAGCCGATATAGAGTTGGACGGGTGGGCCGGCCGAACTAAAGTAGACGCGATTTGTGTAGTCACTCACCATCACTGCTTGCACAATTTGCGTTTGTAGCGGACGTTCTTCTCCCGTCCAGTTTCCCAGTGCGTAAGGGAGTTCGCGAAGGGGCTGGTGAGCAACGATTGGTTCACCATGGCTCACCGTGTGCAATAGCGCAAAGGCCCCGAGCAGGATGCCTGCAGTGACCCACAATCGAATCGATCGATCAACAGTAAACATAACCTATCTCTTTGTGCCTTTCGTGACGTGCCGCAGAATCCAGTGACAAATGAATATTAAAACCAGGGTGCCTAGAAAAACCATCCAGCCCGAGAACTGGTGTAAAAATCCTTCAGCAGCTTGCGGCCCGAATTTGTGGGCCAACACACCAGCTCCCACGATGCGCATGGCATTGGTCACAATGGCGCTCGGCACCATCAAGAGGACCAGCGCGTATCGCACCCAACGCCGAGGCTCGGCGAGGTGGCCGTAGGCCACTGCCAGCGCAATCAGGCTCATCAGCGAACGGATACCGCTGCACGCCTCGGCTACCTCTAACGACAAGTTGGACAGGACAAGAACATTACCGTCGCGCAGCACCGGCACTTGCACCGCTTCCAACCAAAAGGTCGCCAAGCGCGAGGCGATCAATTGCAGCGGAAAAGTGATCTGGTTATAGATGATTACCGGGATGGGAATCATAAATACCAGAAACGCAAGAGGGAAGGCCACCGCGCGAAGCATTTTCCATCCCGCCAGAAAGAGAATGATCCCGGCGATCAAGACCAATAGTGAAAACCGACTGGTAAACAACTCCGCCCCGAGCGACCCAACGAAGAGCAGCCCGACAGCTCCCAGCATTACCGGAAATCCGAAATTGCTCGGCTTAATTTCGCTTTTTATCCAGCGTTCGCGCTGGTGCCATAGAATGTAGCCCGAAAACAACGGAACGAAAAAACCGTGGCCATAGTTTGGATCAGTCCACCATTGAAAAATCAATAACCTCAGTATGGAAGCGTACAGCAGCACAAGAAGGCTCAGCAGGACTGTGGACCACAGGACCCAGCTGCGGCTTTTCCAAGAAGCCTGTCGAATTTGAGTTGTGAGTTGACCCCGGATGGCAGACATGTTAACCATCATGGAATATGTTGAGCGGTGCCTAAACCGAGTGCATTTCTGGCCTGCGACGGTCGCAATCTGCTCATCTTACAATCAATCAGAAAGGCCAGTAAAGGACAAGTAGGTCCTTGGTGCCTTTCCGCAACCCCTAGACGTGGCCCTGCGATCGACCAAATTGAGTGGCCATTCCCGATTTCGATTCAGAACGGGCGCTGGCCTAACCGAATGAGCAACAACTAGGTTCTAGAACCGTAGTACTATTGACTATTGTTTTATGGATGCTACCCTTCTGGGCGTTACGTGTGGGAGCGGTTTCCGAGCACACCAGCCCGTCCTCTGCAACTCTTCCCCGGGAGAGCTTCCAAGATGCGGAAAGCCTTTGTTATCTCAGTCATTTTGACGTTAGCAGTAGCATTCGGCTCGATGACAGCCAGCGCGTCGGATTCATCCGTGACGTTGTCAGCCCCAACCACTGGCAACATTACTTTTTCGGGGAATAACGGAAGCCCGATCATGACAATCACCGGGCCGCTCACCGGTATGGCTTTAAGCGGTACCGGAGCCCTCGCCAGTGCAACCTCATTTACTGTGTCGGGCGGACCAATAGTATTCACGAAAGAGCCGGGCGATCCAGGCGAGTACGCTAGCACGGGCACTCTGACTTTTATGCTGAATAATGGGACCTTGCTTACCGGAACTCTGTCTAACATTACGCTCGACCAGCATGGGAAAATGGTGGTGTTGGCAGGTACTCTGAACGGTCAGCAGGTTTCTATGATTATCGACCTTCAATTCGGCACGCCTCTTTCGAAATTGAAGGGGCCCCACAGCACTGAGCTAGGAGCATTTAGTGCGGGAGAGGCCTTGAATACTGTCACGCCAGAACCTGGCACGATGCTGCTTTTCGGTTCGGGGCTTCTGCTGGTGGCGGGTGTTCTGCGTCGTAGACTGACAGCAGCCTAGCTTCTGTAGGTTAGATTGGCCTGAAACCGGCCTGGGAATGTCGGCCGTTCTCAAGTACGGTGTTTACGTCTCCCTTCGGGTGCCCCGCGCTTGCGTCGAAGTCTGCGCCAATAGCCTTTAATGTCAGCCGATTTCTCCAGTTTTTGACTAGCAATGAATCACTGGTCTTCGAGGTCGGCCCTACGACTCCGAACCTAGAGAGGCGAGGGACTGAGCCCAAGGCAGGCAGTCCTGAAACTCAGCGCTAGTCAGGGTATGTTCGAGAAAAGGACGCAGTCGTTCGATTCCCGTCGCGGACAATCCCACCAGCCCTGGGAATAGGGTGTTCCTGTTGTTAAACGAGGGTGTAAAGCCGTCGGAAGTCCGCACGTGCCCTCTAGCCGCGTGCAAGAGCGCGACGCCGGCCGCGACATCCCACTCGTTTTTTGGCGTGAGAGTCCAGGTAGCATCCGCCTTCTCGGCAGCTACCAGTGCTAGCTTGTAGGCCACTGAGCCCATCGGCTGGAGACGAAAATCTCTGTTCTGAAATCGTGTCCACTCTCCTCGCGCGACTTCGCTTCGGCTCGCAAGTACTAAGACATCACCCACTCGCTTTTCGCCATCGATCCTGCTGACAGCGGAACCATTTTTGCAGATGACCCCAGTCTCGTGGGAGCCGTAGAACATTTCATCGGTCTGAGGATTGTAAATTCCTCCGCAGACCAAAACACCGTCCTCCATCAGTGCAATCGAAATGCACCATTCCGGTATCCGCGTGACGTACTCCTTAGTTCCATCCAGAGGATCAACCAGCCAAACCCGCGAGCGTTTCAATCGCTCTTCATTATCGGCGCTTTCCTCCGATAGCCAACCCTCCCCGTCCTGCACGAGTATTTCGAATAAGAGCTCGTTTACTTCGCGCTCCGCATCTGTCACCGGATCGCCGCCGCTCTTCTTATCCACACGGATGGTCTCCCAAGACCGGGAGCGATAGATTTTCCCACCCGCTTCCAGAGCGCGTACAATTCTATCGAGATCCCTTCGGTGGTTTGTCATTCTGCCTCGATTTCAGCGGTCCTCGCAGCGACTAAAGCATAGAAATGCCAGCTACAACAATGAGGGAAAACAATACCGTACGTAACCAAACCGTCCGGATAGAAGTGGCGATGTGAGCAGCATACCAAGCTCCAGGAATCGAACCCAGTAACAGTGCGGCCAACAAGCGAAAATCGACCGTCCCCAATGCCAGATGACCGATGCTTGCGACGGTTGCCAGAATCACTGCGTGGGCGATATCGGTACCGACCAGAGTCGTAAGAGGTCGACTATAGAACAGTACCAGGAGCGTCATAATGACGCTGCCAGAACCCATGGAGGTCATGCCAACTAGAAAACCTCCAACGAAACCAACCGCTATGGCCCCTCGGCTCGGCGTAATCCACCTTGGAAGATGTTCCCGCAGCGATTTTTTGCCCGTTTTCTTAAGATACTCCTGGAGAAGCGCAAAGGCCGGAGTCAGGATCAGGACGATTCCGATAAAGACCTTAAGAAATGCGTTCACTCCATCCCCCATATGGGCACGGATCGCGGCTAATCCGACTACGCCCAGAGCGGCGCCGGGGATGCTTCCTACAGCCATGCGCAGCACGAGGCGCATATCCACTAGACCGCGGTGGTTGTAGGACCAAGCTGCACCGACTTTGGTCACCGCAACGAAAAGCGCTCCCGTTCCGACCGCGACGATGGGAGGGATATGTATCAATAGCACGAGAATCGGAACCAGCAGAGCGCCGCCGCCGACTCCGGTCAGTCCGACCATGAGACCAACGATTAGCCCGACCGCGATGAGCAAGATTTGGTGCACGGTCCTTACGCCTCTTCTATTTCTCGACCGAATCTGCAGTTAATCTGTTTCAGCAACGTCCCCGACGTACCCCTGCTTTCTCAAATACAACAGGATTTCCTGAGCCGCTTCCTCAGGGGTCGTGTTCGTAGTATCGATGACGACTTCAGCGTCGGCAGGTGACTCATAGGGATCGGAAACACCGGTAAAAGTGGGGATCAGTCCTGCGCGGGCCTTCGCGTACAATCCTTTCCTGTCCCGCTGCTCGCAGACTTCCAGCGATGTCGAGGTGTGGACCAGAATGAAACCTCCCGCACCGTCGATCGATTGGCGCAACTCTTTCCGGATACTGTCGTACGGGGCGATCGGGGCACAAACCGCAATTCCACCATTCTGGGTGATCTCGCGCGCGACAAACCCGATGCGCCGGATATTGAGGTCACGGTGCTCTTTGGAAAAGCCCAACTCGGAAGACAGATTCTTGCGGACGATGTCTCCATCGAGCAGAGTGACCGGCCGCCCGCCCATCTCCAGAAGTTTTACCAGCAGCACGTTCGCAATCGTGGATTTTCCAGAGCCCGAGAGTCCGGTAAAGAAGACCGTGAATCCTTGGCGATGACGGGGCGGATAGGTTCGCCGCAGTTCGGTGACCACTTGCGGATAGGTGAACCAGGTCGGGATGTCGCGGCCCTCGGCCAGCCTGTTTCGCAACTCCGTGCCTGAAATATTCAAGACCCTACTCCCCTTTGGAACCTCATCTTCGGGAACATAGGTGTCCTTATCTTCAAGATAAACCATCATCTTGAAGGGAACCATCTTTACCCCAACCTCGTCCTGATATTTTTCGAGGAGATTCTGAGCCCCGTAAGGATCGTAAAAAGGTTTATTATTCGAATCGTTCCCCGGGCCGGCGTGATCGCGTCCGACGATGAAATGCGTGCAACCGAAATTCTTGCGGATGGTGGCATGCCACACGGCCTCCCGCGGTCCGCCCATGCGCATGGCTAAAGGTAGCAGAGCCAATTGTGCCGTATTTGCCGGGTAGTGCGGCAAAATCGCCTGATAGCAGCGCACGCGAGTGTAATGGTCCACGTCGCCTGGCTTGGTCATGCCCACCGAGGGATGGATCAATAGATTCGCTGAAGTTTCCTTCGCTGCGCGAAAGGTCAGTTCCACATGAGCTCGGTGCATTGGATTTCGAGTTTGGAAAGCGACCACGCGACGCCACCCGAGCTGCGCAAACTTCGCGCGCATCTCCGCCGGCGTTAAGCGAAGACTGCGGTAATCGTAATGTGACGGGAGCTGTAAGCCTTCGAGCTTACCAGAGACGTAGATTGGATTCGACCTATCGAGAACCGAAGACACGCCAGGGTGCTTACGATCGGCCGTGCCAAAAACGTTTTCAGCTTCGGACTGCCGATTCGGCTCCCAAGTTTCTTCGACATGGAGAACGGCGAGCATCACACCTTCAGGGTCGCGAAGAGCAATGGAGGTGCCCGATTTAAGTTTTTTGACGAATTCCGCCGGCAAATCCAGAACCACCGGCATGGTCCAGAGCAGTCCATTCTTTAGCCGCATGGACGAGCAAACGGATTCGTAGTCAGCCTGACCCATAAACCCTTGCAACGGGGAAAAGCCGCCGTTCATCAAGAGCTCGAGATCGCACAGTTGCCGTGGTGTTAGATCCCAGGAAGGCCATCCCTTCGAAACTCTGCGAAGTTCTTCGCTTCGTTTCCGTTCAACCAACAAACTCACCAGAGTGCCGCCATGCGGCGCATTCAAATGTTCGGTCGTTGTCATGATTTCCTAAGTATCAACGCTCCTTTTTTAGGTTCGACGGGCCTGGTAACAGGCCTACGCAACAGCGCAAGCAAGACAGCTGGAATTTCTGAATTTCACGATCTCAAATTCACCGGGAGGACGTGTGGGATCGTCCCGACTGACTGGAATAGGGCTTATCTCGAGCTGAATTATAACCACACTTTCTCGTTTGACGCTCAACCTGAATTCACTGATAGCATGGATTTGATGGCTGGTTGTTTTCAATCCATATTCGTGCCGACAATTGACCGAAGGCAGCGTCTAGCTATGCCTATCATGCTGAACGAAAGGGTATGCCCAGTGTATGCTTGCTCCTTCAGATCGCTAATCCGGCTGCGTTGTTTCTCCGCATTGCCCGACAAGGTAAGTCGACTTCGACCTCTCCGGGTATGCTGGCTCGCTCTATTTCTGCCCGAGCAGTTCCGGACGCAGATGCTCGAGCAGAATCTTGACAATCCGTTCAGCGGCTTTACCGTCCCATAGAGGAGGCCTGCGACCCAAGGGGCGATTTCCTTGCAAGCATCGCTGTGCCGCAGCCATTATTTTAGCCGAATCTCGCCCCACAATTTCATTCGTGCCTTGTTCGACGGTTACTGGCCGCTCCGTGTTTTCCCGAAGCGTCAGGCAGGGAATACCCAAAACTGTCGTTTCTTCCTGAATTCCGCCGGAGTCGGTCAGCACCAGCCGCGCGTGGTCCATTAAACATAAGAAGTCCAGGTAACTAAGCGGCGGAAGAGGTAAGATGCCGGATCTTGGAGGATCCTGTGTGCGTTCGCGCAGATATCTTCCGAGGCCCTGAGAGCGGATTCGCTCTTCTGATCTGGGATGAATCGGAAAAAGGATGGGCAAGTCCAGAGCTATTTTCGCTAAGACCTCCAAGAGCTTTTGGAGCGCTTGGTGGTCGTCCACGTTCGCCGGTCGATGAAGGGTGAGCACCGCATATGGCAGAGTTGCGCCATCGTTGCGGGTCAACCGATGGTCCCGAAGGACGTTCGACTTTGCGGCAGCATCGCGAAAGCGCAACAGGGTGTCAATCATCACATTACCAACCATGAAAATCCTGTCAGCGGGGATCCCTTCGTTTTGGAGATTGCGCACTCCGCTTTCTTCGGTGACAAATAACAAGTTGGACACCGCGTCAGTTAATTTACGATTAATCTCTTCGGGCATACTCATGTCGAAACTTCTCAAACCGGCCTCAATGTGAGCAATTCGGATCCCAAGTTTAGAGGCTACCAGAGAGGCGGCGACGGTCGAGTTCACATCTCCCACCACGATCACCAGTTCTGGCTTCCATTCGATCGCGATGGGTTCCAGTCGCTTCATGATTTCTGCCGTCTGCCACGCATGACTTCCTGATCCAACCTCGAGATTGATGTCGGGCTCAGGCAATCCGAGGTCACGGAAAAACGCGCCGGACATTTGGTCGCCGTAGTGTTGACCGGAATGGAGCAGGAGATGATCGACTCCATCGACGTTTCGGAGTTCCGCTAGGAGCGGAGCAATCTTCATGAAATTGGGACGCGCCCCAACTATGCTCAGGATGCGCAATCGCTGCATTCAGAAAACCTCACGATTCTCTACGCTCGTTGTAACCACAGCTTTCTCTGCACATTCTCTCATCCGAAAGACGGGTTTAAGTATGTCTGGCTGACGGATTGAGTAATCTAACAACACAGACCTTCCCCCGCCTCAAGTGCAGCGTCCACGCTTTCCGGGACAACTTGAAACTCATGGAAGTGAACTGACACCTGGTTTCATCGATACAGCGGGGTTGCTTGTTTCAGAGTCGCCAATGATTTAGGGGTTCAGAAAGTCACCGGGGAATTGTCCGAAATCCTCACACATCGCGAAGTAAGTGAGGGTCGCGATCTAGAAAGACGCGCTGCCAGAGCTCCAGGTTCAGAAGTCTCCAGATCTGGTCTGCATGATCGTAGCCACGCCCGCGGTGTTCCGCGAATAATTTCTGCAACGCTTCTGGCTTAAAAAGCTTTCGATCAAGTGATCGGGATTCCAGGAGCATGCCTTGGATCTGATCCAGTTGTGGACCGAGCAGCCAGTTTCCTAGGGGTGTGGAAAATCCTACTTTCCGTCGGTGGATAATGGCTTCCGGCAGAAGGCCGGTAGCGCTTTCCTTAAGAGTGAGTTTCCCCGCAAGGCCACGGATCTTGAACTGTGCCGGGATGCGAGCAGCGAACTCGACGAGTGCGTGGTCCAGAAAAGGGACTCGGCTCTCCACGGATGCGGCCATGCTCATTTGATCCTGTTTCATACACAACTCTACGAGATACGTTTTGATATCCGTGTAGAGCATCCGCGTCAACAGATCACCTACGGATGCATTCCAGAACGCGAGCGAATCACGGTACGGCGTCCCTGAACCATTTCCTTCTCCATCCAACAGAAAATCCTCCTGTTCGCGTTCGGAGAACGCGGAATAGAAGTTGTCAAAGTAAAACGACGCCCAGGAACTGCCATCCCGCCCGAGGAAGGTATGTTCAAGCCTTCGGCGCGAGCTCGCTCCCAGCCATTCCGTGTCAGAAATTGCGCTGCGAATTGCTCGGCGGATTGCAGCCGGCACAAGTGCATCATACGGTCGACTGAAGCGAGCATTCCAGAGGGTCCAGCCGTATCGCATGTACCCGCCTAGCGTTTCGTCGCTTCCTTCACCGGTGAGCACAACTTTGACGTGCTCACGGGCCAGGCGAGCTACAAAATACAGTGGCACGCTCCCTGGCCAGGCCAGCGGCTCATCTTCATGCCAGATGAGGTCGGGGAGCACACGAAAGAAATCCTGTCGCGTCACTCTGACCTCGTGATGGCGGGAATGGAGATGGGCCGCCACCGCTCGTGCATAAGGCAGCTCGCTGTATGCTTCCTCGTCATACCCTACTGAAAAGGTCTCGATCGGATCCTTTCTGACTTTGGTCATCAGGGCAGCCACCAAGCTCGAATCAACTCCGCCGCTTAAAAACACGCCTAGCGGCACGTCACTCATCAGGTGACTTCCGACCGCTTGCTCAAGCAGGTCTCGATACGTTTGCACGTAGTAGCTCCGGGGCTGATGGTCGGACTCGCCGCCCTGGGGTACATCCCAGTAAGGCTGCAGATCCACATGCCCCGATTCGTCGACTTCGAGCGTGTGGCCCGGTGGCAGTTTCCGGACCCCCGCAAACATGGTCTCCGAGCCGGCCAAGTATCCAAACGCCAAGTATTCCGGCAGAGCGCTCCGATTGAATTCAGGGCGGACTCTGGGATGAGCGAGCAGCGCCTTGATTTCGGAGGCGAATAGTAGAAACTCACCGTTATGGAGGTAATAGAATGGCTTGATCCCAAGGCGATCCCGAGCTGCGAAAAGAACGCGTCGCTTCGCGTCCCAAATCGCGAACGCAAACATCCCTCGCAAATGCCGCACACAATTCCGACCGTATTCCTCGTAGAGATGGAGGATCGATTCAGTATCACTCTGGCTTCGATACCGATGTCCTTTCTGTTCAAGGAGCTTTCGTAATTCCTGGTGGTTGTATATCTCGCCGTTGTACACAATCCAGATGGATTCGTCCTCATTCGCGATGGGTTGCTGACCCGTACGCAGATCGATGATGCTCAAACGGCGCATTGCGAGGCCTATATTTCCGGATAAATAGAACCCCT
>Ga0308309_10000995_pt1 | contig 16971 bp, 13 predicted proteins | sample HubBroMetageWFT5_FD_192491 | JGI IMG/M metagenome (GOLD analysis project Ga0308309, IMG submission 192491) | Warmed and freeze-thawed soil microbial communities from the Hubbard Brook experimental Forest, New Hampshire - Hubbard Brook CCASE Soil... | ecosystem: Environmental > Terrestrial >...
CTCATCCGGACCGTCATCTTCTCCCAAAAGCCGTAGAGGCCATATCAGTCGAATACGATCCGCTCCCCGCGATTTTCGCCACGGAAGAAAGCGAAGCGCAATCGCAAATCATCTGGGGCACGGACAACACCTTCAAAACCTATCTTATCGAAAAAGGTGAAGTCGATTCCGTGTGGCAAGCTGCCGACCACATCGTCGAAGCGGAATACACGACCGGCGCGCAAGAACAGCTCTACATAGAAAACAACGGAATGATTGCCGCCTTCGACGCGCAGCAAGGCCTCACAGTGTGGGGCTCGCTTCAATGTCCCTACTATATCCACAAAGCCTTGATGAAACTCCTCGCACTGCCCGCGGATCGCGTGCGCGTCGTGCAAATGGAAACCGGCGGCGCTTTTGGTGGCAAGGAAGAATATCCGTCGATGATCGCCGCCCACGCCGCGCTTCTCGCCATGAAGTCCGGCAAACCAGTGAAAATTATCTACGACCGCATGGAAGACATGACGGCCACCACAAAGCGCCATCCATCGCGCACTCGCCACCGCACCGCCGTCAGCAAAGACGGCAAAATCCTCGCCGGAGAAATTGACTTCACCATTGACGGCGGCGCTTACAAAACACTATCCCCTGTAGTCCTCTCGCGCGGCGCCATTCACGCTGGCGGTCCGTACTACTGGCCCAACGTTCGCATTCGCGCCAAAGCCGTTGCCACCAATGCGCCGCCGCACGGAGCGTTCCGTGGATTCGGCGCGCCGCAGTCTCTCTTCGCGCTCGAACGCCACATGGATCGCATCGCTCAAGTCGTCGGTCTTTCTCCCGTCGAAATTCGACGCCGAAATTTACTCAAGCCCGGCCAGACCACCACAACAGGACAAACGGTGAACGAAGCGATCGATCTCGGCAAGCTCCTCGACCGCGCGCTGGAGCTCTCGGCATATGATTCCAAGAAAAATAAATATGCTCAAGAGAATCAGCAAGGCAGCCGCAAAAAGGGAATAGGGATCGCCGCTTTTCTGCACGGCGCAGGATTCACCGGCTCCGGCGAACGCTTTCTAGGGTCGGTGGTCGGCGTGGAAGCGTGCGCCGACGGCAGCCTGCGCATCCTCGTCTCAAGCACGGAATTCGGCCAGGGCACAAACACGGCGTTGTGCCAGATCGCAGCGGAAGCTCTCGGCCTTCGCTACGAAGACGTCGCCATCGCCCAACCCGACACGCACGAAGTGCCGAACAGCGGCCCCACGGTAGCATCGCGCACGGTCATGGTGGTCGGAAAACTCGTGCAATCAGCGGCCCTAGGAATCAGAAAAACTCTGACTGCGACCGGCATGCTCCAAGAATCCTACTCGCCCGAGGAATTCCGCGCCGCCTGTCGCGCCTATGTCGCAGAACACGGCAAAATCCGCAGCTTGGCGCAATACGAACAACCCAACGACATTGTCTGGGACGAGGAAAAATATCGCGGCTCGGCTTACGCCGCGTTTGCATGGGCCGTTTATATCGCGGAAGTCACAGTCGACCTGACCACGTATAGCGTAACGGTAGACGACTTCGTGGCGCTCCAGGAAATAGGAAAGGTTCTTCATCCGATTCTCGCGAAAGGACAAATCATCGGCGGCGTGGCACAAGGCATCGGCTTCGCCCTGTACGAAAAGGTGATTTGGGATCACGGCCGCATGCAAAACGGCCAGATGACCAACTACATCATGCCGACTTCCGCCGACCTTCCTCCCATTCGCGTCTATTTCGAAGAATTGGGCAACGTTCACGGCGCCTATGGCGCAAAAGGGATCGGCGAACTCCCGATGGACGGCCCAGCCCCGGCAATCATCAACGCCGTCGAAGACGCGCTAAGCGTTCCATTCCATTCCATTCCGTTGCTTCCGGAGGACATCTTCGGTGCGCTCTCCGAAACCGCCGCACCCGAGGTCTTAGCTCCATCGGCACGAGGAGACCGATGATCGAATCATCGGAGCAGCGCGCAAAATGCGAAATCTCTTTCACGGTGAACGGAAAGTTGGAAACCGTGCATGCGTTCCCGATGGAGCGTCTCTTGGACGTCCTTCGGCACGATCTCGGATTGACGGGAACGAAAGAAGGTTGTGGTGAAGGCGAGTGCGGCTCCTGCTCTGTTTTGATCGATGGGACGCTCGTGAATAGCTGCCTGATTCCCGCGCTGCAGGCGAACGGTACAAAAATCGTCACGATCGAGGGCCTCGCCTCGGACGGCCGCTTGCACCTTCTGCAACAATCTTTTCTTGACTCCGGCGGCGCCCAGTGCGGCATCTGCACTCCCGGGATGATTCTGGCGTCCGTTCATCTGCTAAACAAAAAACCGCGGCCCACACTCGACGAAATCCGAGAGGGCTTGTCCGGCAATCTTTGCCGCTGCACTGGCTACACGCAAATTGTTGAGGCAGTAGAAGAAGCCGTACGCCGGGGAGCTGCTACGTGAGAGCCTCCCCCGCCGAATATGAACTCGTTGCCCCGCGCACTTTGCCCGCAGTGCTGGCGCTTCTCGCGCGGGATCCCGGAGTATGGCTTCCCATCGCCGGCGGCACGGACGTGATGGTGCAATATTCCGCGGGAAAACTTTCCGTTCGGAAACTCGTCAGCATCTGGAATCTTCCGGAGCTGCGCCGAATCGAAGTCTCCCCGCACGAAATCCAAATCGGTGCGGCTTGTACCTACACCGATCTGCGCGAACATGAAATCGTCAACCGCGAGTTCACGCTCTTGACCAGCGCGGCCGGTTGGACCGGCGGCATCGCCAACCAAAATCGCGCCACCCTCGGCGGCAATATCGTGAACGCTTCGCCGGCTGCGGATTCTCTTCCCGCGCTTCTGGCTTACGAAGCAGAACTCCTCCTCGTTTCGGCTCGAGGGGAACGTCGCGTATCTTATGCTGGCTTTCACATCGATTACCGCAAGACCCAGCTCGCACCCGACGAGTTGATTCGCGCTGTCTGCCTGAAGAAGCGCTTTTCAGGTTACTATGCGCATGCGCGCAAAGTTGGCGCGCGCAACGCGCAGGCCATCGCGAAAGTGTGCTTCGCGGCGCTGGGGCACATGACGGACGGCGTCGTCGACGACATTCATCTCGCGATGGGCAGCGTAGCGCCCGTTCCTGTTCGTTTGAGCGAGACGGAGCGAGTCGTGAGAAGAAGGTTGATCGATTCTCATCTTCTCAATCTGGCGAGAACAACCGCGGCCACGGAAGTCCGGCCGATTGACGACATCCGCTCGACGTCCCGCTACCGCGCGGCTGTGGCAGGCAATCTGGTTGCAGAGTTCCTGGAAGAGTTGAGCGTCAGAGGCCTACAGAAACAAAAAACCAAGGACGTGCTCGTGCGATGGAACGCTCTGCCGTCGGACAAAGCAGCAGAGGAGATCGTGCCCTGTTGCGGTTCAAGAGCTTGGGCGCGCACGATGGCGGCTCGCAGACCCCTCCTTGACGAAGCTGCCCTGTTGGCTGCTTGCGATCAAGTCTGGCAGAGCTTGCCGGAATCCGATTGGCTCGAGGCGTTTCGTAGTCATCCTCGAATTGGTGAATTGCGCTCACTATCCGCAAGTCCAGCGCAGTCGACAGCCTGGTCGGGCGAAGAACAACACAAGGTTGGCGCGGCTGGCGAAGACGTCAAGCTCGCTCTTGCCGAGGGTAACCGCGCCTATGAACGGCGGTTCAAGCGCATCTTTATCGTTTGTGCCACAGGCAAATCCGCGCCTGAAATCCTCGAGATTCTCCGGCGCCGCTTGCAGAACGACGACACGACGGAATTGCACGAAGCTGCCGAGCAGCAGCGCCAGATCGCGCATCTCAGGCTGAAGAAATGGCTCTCTTCATGAAGCGAGTCTCAACGCACGTTTTGGATGTCGCTCTGGGCAAGCCAGCGAAAGACGTGCCGGTGCGGCTCGAGAGGCAAGAGTCTGCCGGCGAATGGCGCGTGCTGAGTTTGCTGCGCACAGATACCGACGGCCGCTGCGCTCAATTGCTGCCCGAGGACGAAATCCTTCGGGCAGGGACGTACCGTGTAGCCTTCGATACGGCAAGCTATCACCGTGGTCAGCAAATCGAAGGACTTTACCCCGTGGTCGAGATTACCTTCCAGGTTCGCGATGGCGAATCACACTTTCACATTCCATTGCTTTTGAGTCCGCACGGCTATACCACGTACCGGGGAAGCTGATCCGATGATTACGCTGGCCGAAAACAGTTACGGCAAATCGCGCGTCCGCCTCGCAAAAGTGAAGCGCCATCTCGCCCGTCACGATTTCAACGAATGGACTATTGAGATTCTCCTCGAAGGAGATTTCGAGTCCTGCTTCGTCGCTGGCGACAACAGCAAGATTCTCCCCACGGACACGATGAAGAACACGGTGTATTCGCTGGCACGAACCTCTTCGGCAGAGAGCATCGAAGAATTTGGCAAAGAACTCATCACTTTCCTGCTGGACCGCAACCCACAAGTCTCCGCCGCGCGAGTCACTCTGTCAGAAAAATCCTGGCAGCATCTCCAGGCCAGCGGAAAGCCGCATCCTACAACATTCGTGCAATCGAACAACGAGTGCCAGACGGCCGAGATTGCAACGACACGGAACGCCAAGCCATCCGTCCGTTCAGGGCTCGAAAACTTGATCATCCTGAAGACAGCAGGCTCGGAATTTACAGGTTTCATTAAGGATTCGCTCACGACTTTGCCAGAAGCAGTCGACCGCTTGCTCGGCACTTCTGTGAGCGCGCGTTGGAACTATTCGTCGCCTAGTCTCCCTTTTGCTGTTCTGCGCTCCAAGATCCGCGATATTTTGCTCAACGTGTTTGCCGCACACACAAGCAAATCTGTGCAGCACACCTTGTACGCGATGGGCGAAGCCGCATTAGCAGATGTTCCGCAAATCGACGACATCGAATTGGCGATGCCCAACAAACACTACCTGCTCGCGGACCTTTCGCGCTTCGGGCAGGACAACCCCAATGAAATCTTTGTGCCGATCGATGAGCCACACGGCACTATCGAAGCACGCCTTCGACGGCAAGGTTAGAATTCTATGTCCACAGCTGGAAACATAACAAATCGCGCGCAAGAAGTGATCGCCCGCTGCAGGAAAATCGCCTCTTTCTCGGAAGATGCTGGCGGCACGCGGCGCACCTTTCTCTCTCCTCCGATGCATGATTGTCACCGCGAGATCACTAAGTGGCTCATCGCCTCGGGAGCCGATGTGAGCGTGGACGCGGCTGGAAATCTGCGCGGCTTCTACCCCGCCGCGCAAGTGTCTGCAGCAAGGCTGCTGATCGGGTCGCATCTCGATACGGTTCCGAATGCGGGTGCGTTCGATGGAATTCTCGGAATTGTTATCGCGGTCGCTCTTCTCGAATCTCTCGAGGCTCGTCGACTTCCGTTCGCAGTCGAGGTCGTCGGTTGTTCTGAAGAGGAAGGCGTCCGCTTCGGCACACCATTCATCGGCAGCCGCGCGCTGGTCGGCAGACTCGATGAAGAACTCCTGAATCGCCAGGATTCGAATGGCGTGTCTGTTCGTACTGCCATCAAGAACTTTGGACTTAATCCGGACGAAATCCCACGCGCTGCGCTGGCTGACGATACCCTCGCCTATCTGGAATTTCACATCGAGCAAGGGCCAGTCCTCGAATCCCTTGGACGGCCGCTCGGAGTGGTGGAAGCCATCGCGGCGCAAACCCGCATGGAGTTCCTGTTTTTGGGACGCGCCAATCACGCAGGCACCACGCCCATGCATTTGCGCCACGATGCCATTGCTGCGGCAGCGGAGTGGATCGTTGCAGTGGAGCGCACGGCCAATAACCATCCAGGTCTCGTTGCGACCGTGGGCCAAATTCAGGCAAAACCCGGCGCGACTAACGTGATTGCCGCGGAGGCTCGCGTAACTCTGGATGTGCGTCACAAGTCCGGCGACATTCGCGACCAAGCCACAGATGCGCTCGTTCGGTTGGCCTATGAAATTGCCGAGCGCCGCGGGCTGACACTACGGCAAAGCTTGCTCCTGAATCAGCGAGCAGTCGCGATGGATCCGTTTCTCGTCAATCAGATCGAAGAGGCGATCCGCAGCACAGGGAGTCAGCCGCACCGCATGACAAGCGGCGCCGGCCACGACGCCATGATCCTCGCCGAAAGAGTTCCCGCTGCAATGATTTTTCTGCGATCCCCCGGCGGAATCAGCCACGACGCTGCCGAATCGGTCCAGGTGGAAGATGTGGCCAAGGCCCTCGAATGCGGGCTGCATTTGTTCGAACAACTTGCAATTTCCGCCGAATTTCAAAAAAGGATGTGCCGTGCATAATCTTGGTCAAACGCGCAGCGCCCAAAAGCACAATCATCTGCTTCTCACTCCCGACACGTTCGTTCGAACCACATTGCCCGGCATGAAAGCGTGCGCCGCCATTGTGCACGCAGGCCCGGCGATGGGCGCGAAATTCACCGAATACACCGCCGAATTCGAATCCGGCGGCGAACTCGGAGCAACCCCAGCCCAGCGCTTCCTCTACGTCCTCGAAGGCCAACTCAAAGTGGAGGCTAATAGCCGCCAGAGCGAACTTGGAATCCGTGGCTATGCGTATCTCCCCGAAGGCACGCCGCATCGAGTGGTGGCCACAAAACCAAGCCGCGCCGCCGTCATCGAGAAAACTTATCAGCCGCTCGCTTCATTCGAATCGCCGCGCGCAATTATTTCCAGCGAAGACGCAGTTTCCTCGCACGCACTCGGAGACGATCCGGATTTGCAAGTGAAATACTTACTTCCGGATACAATGAATTTCGATTTCGCCGTCAACACGATGGTCTATCAGCCGGGAGCCGCTCTCAGCATGGTCGAAATGCACGTGATGGAGCACGGCCTCTTGATGCTTGAAGGCGGCGGCATCTATCGCCTTGGCGATTCGTGGTATCCGGTCACCGCGGGCGATTTCATTTGGATGGGCCCGTGGTGCCCGCAGTGGTTCGGCGCGATCGGCAAAGTCCCGGCAAAATATCTCATCTACAAAGATTGGAACCGGCATCCACTTGCAAGCGGCCTGCTGGCAGGATCACCTTCCACAGGCACTCCGCGCACGCGTCCTTCAGCCACGTCGTCCGGTGCGCCTCGCTCCGGCAAATCGACCGGCGCGCGTCGCTCAGGTAAATCGCGATGACTTTGGAAGTCGATCGAGCTCGTCTCGCAGCGGAGATTGAAGAGCTGGCCGCGATTTCCGAAGCGGAGCCTCCCGCGGTCACGCGAATTGTTTTTTCGCCGACGGATCTCAGAGCTCGCGTGTGGCTCATCGCCCGCTGCGAAAAAGCCGGCCTGGCTGTACGCCAGGATCCCATTGGAAATGTTTTTGTGCGGTGGGCAGGTTCCGAGCCGAACGCTTCGGCGGTGGGGACCGGTTCTCACATTGACGCAATCCCCAACGCCGGAAAATATGATGGCGTCGTTGGCGTGCTCGGCGGCCTTGAAGCGATTCGGTCGCTGCAGCGCAGCGGTTTCCGTCCAAAGCATTCGATCGAGTTGCTCACATTCACATCCGAAGAGCCGACGCGCTTTGGAATTGGTTGTCTTGGCAGCAGGCTGTTGTCCGGCACGATGACTCCGGACTCGGCGCGAAAGCTCGTCGACAATGAAGGCGCATCGCTGGAGCAAGTCCGCCAGCGCGCCGGATACAACGCACCGCTCGAAGAAGTAAAACTGTCTGACGGCTATTACAAAGCGTTTGTCGAATTGCATATCGAGCAAGGGCCGTTGCTCGAGCAGCAAAAAGTCCCTCTCGGAATTGTCACGAACATCGCTGCTCCTGCCAGCCTGCGCATTTCGATCGAAGGCGCGGGAGGGCACGCGGGTGCGGTTCTGATGCCTGACCGACGCGACGCGCTGTGCGCTGCGGCTGAATTGATCCTCGCTGTTGAGAACGCAGCGCGGACGAGCGGAGCTGTCGACACCGTCGCGACCGTGGGCATTTGCGATGTGTTTCCCGGCGCCATCAATAGCATTCCCAGCCGTGTCAATTTGACGCTCGACATTCGCGACACAAATCTTGAACGGCGTGACGCTGTGATGCGTGCCATCGAGGCTACGCACGAAACCATTGCAATGAAGCGCCAAGTTGCAATCCGCGAAGAGCTCGTGAACGCGGATGCGCCGGCGCAGTGTGCTCCCGCGATTGTCGAAGCCCTGTCTCAATCCTGCTCAAAGCACCATCTGGCTTTCATTCGCATGGTCAGCCGCGCGTATCATGATTCTCTTTTCATGTCGCGTATCGCGCCGGTCGCGATGCTGTTTATTCCTTGCCGCAATGGATACAGCCACCGTCCGGATGAATACGCGTCGCCGGATGACATTGCGCGGGGTGTTCTCGTGCTCGCGGAAACTTTGGCGAGTCTTGCGGCTTGACCTGATTTGAGGCGCGCACTCACCATATTGATCCGCACGCCGGGCAAGACGGGCACAGCATGCTGTACCCCTACACAAGATTCGATCGAGATTGGCGGCGTCATTGTTCTTCCTGAAAGCGGCGGATCTTGGCGTAGCCCGGCTTGATGACCTTGTAGATGAAGTTGATGCGCTGATCGTAGGGCAGAAAGGCGCTCTTCATGGCGTTGATGGTGATTTTTTCGAAGTCGTCGAGCGTCAATCCAAACGTGGTCGCCGCGGCCTGGAATTCCTTGGTCATGGTTGTGTCGCTCATCAGGCGGTTGTCGGTGTTTAGGGTGACGCGAAATTTCTCCTGATAGAAAATCTTGAAAGGATGCTCGGCCAGGCTCTTCGCGGCTCCTGTTTGAACGTTGCTGAGCAGGCAAATCTCCAGGGGAATTCTTTTATCGAGAACGTATTGCGCGAGGTCGCCTAACTTCACTACCTTTCCGTCTTCCGCCACGGCGATGTCTTCAATCAATCGCGTGCCGTGGCCGATGCGGTGCGCTCCGCAGTATTGAATGGCCTGCCAAATCGATTCTTTTCCAAAGCCTTCGCCGGCGTGAATGGTGATGTTGAAATTCTGCCGCTGAATATAGTGAAAGGCGTCGACGTGTTTTTTGGGAGGATAGCCGCCCTCTTCGCCCGCAAGGTCGAATCCCACGACTCCGCGCTCGCGAAAGTCGACGGCGAGCTCCGCCATTTCGAGCGAGACGTCCATATTGCGCATCGCGCAGATGATCAGGCCGGAGGAAATTCCAAAGTCGTGTTTGCCGCGCTCCAATCCCTTTAGAACAGCAGAGACTACCTGCTGGTGGCTCAATCCTTTTCGTGTATGAAAAACCGGGGCAAAGCGAGTCTCAAAATAAACGACGCCGTCGCCGCTCAGGTCTTCCGCTTGCTCGTAAGCGACGCGTTCCAGAGCTTCTTCGGTCTGCATGACGGCGATGGTGTGGACAAAGCCTTCCAGATACTTTGGCAGGCTTCCCTGATTGGCGCCTTGATGGAACCAGTGGGCAAGCTCTTCCGGGTTTTCGGTGGGAAGCTGGCCGTAGCCGGCGCTCTTGGCCAGATCGATGACAGTTTCCGGGCGCAGCACGCCGTCCAGGTGTTCATGGAGCAAGACTTTGGGGAGGCTCTTCAAAAGTGCTTGATCAAGCTTCACTGGGGCCTCCCGCTCTCATCCAAAACGAGCAAGCCATTATATTAAAGATTTGGTTTGAAGGATGTACCCCCCACCCCCGGTGTTTTCTGTAAGAGTGGCAAACAAAGGACTTATGCTTGACGGAGTCTGTAAGAGTGGCACGGAAAGGACTTAAAGTGGCTGTGTTTTCAGTCAGTTGCAGGGAGTTTGTAAGAGTGGCAAACAAAGGAGTTACACGAGATGTTTTTCGGCGGGAGCGCAGAACCCTCGCAAGAGCGGCAAGGAAAGGGATTAGGGAAGACGAGTCGACAGTTGATGATTGAAAGTCGGAGGCGGGGATGTGGGCCAGAGCGGCTGGCGGAGCGGTGCGGGTTAGGGCACGGGTTTCTCTTAACACACCGACATGGCCGGGGCAGGCGCCGTTCATGAAGGGCGCACAGGAAGAGGCAGGAAAAGCTTGGAGCGTGGAGGAATGGAGGGGTTTTGTCGAGCGAGACATAGGAAATGGTAGCACGGTATTGGCGGATTGTCAACTAGTTTATGAGATTACTGCATCGCCATTCGAACGGCGGGCGCGGATTCGAATGAGATAAACGGAAGTCGAGAGGTTTGAATGAGTTGAATGGGGATTGATGGGTTTGCTACGGCTGTGGAAATGTGTGGAAGAGTCAGCAGCCTGGATGAAGAGAGGAGTGCCCCACTTTTTGGAAAAACAAAACCGCAATAGGCAGGCCATTCAAGAGTTAAGGCTCTGCCACCCGTCCGGCTACGAGGTTGCAGCGTCGGTTGCACTGCTCAGAAAGCGAATCGACGGATGTGGCGAGATGTGGAACCATGCTGGGTTATCTTGCCAACGAGCTAGAAAATCGATCTGATGCTGAATTTCGCTCTTCATGAGCGCGAAGTCTGCTGAGCAGCCCACGCATCTAAGTAACTGATGTAGGACCAGCGTCGCGGCTTCTGAGAGATCTGCTTCGGCTTCAACTATATTCGTTTCGATCTCAGCCAAGCCTATGGTTGGAGATGGAGGAGCAGAAATACTTGAAACGATTCTTGCATCCATCGATCCCTCTTTGGTGTAGGAAATCGAGGCAAGACCCGGTGGATACGCATTTCTACGCAAGAGGGTTAGGTCATGCAGAGCCAAATGAGCCACGAGGAGAAACTCTCCGAAATAGTTGAGCCCTTTCCAATAGGATAGGACAGCCCTCAAGCTGGAGATTAGTTCAATGGTGATGTCGAAGAGGCTCCAAAACTGTTCATTATCAGGTCCGACGCGCCCCGGTTGAGAAGCGAAACCGAAATCGCCGTTCGACTTGATCGTCCATCGCCGCTCGAAATCGATATCAGGATGGAAGATCTGAAGTTCGTAACGGTCCCGGGCTATGACCTGTTTGTATTCGGCAATGGAGTTGCAACTATGGTCCAGGGTCGATGTTTTTGGAAATTCGCGCTCTACGATTCGCTGGAACGATGACTCCAATGTTTTGTCGAGCCTCGTTGGAAGGTTGCGTTTGGGCAGTGCGCAAACGAGAAAATACGTCGCCGATCTGGTTCTCTGACCGCCGGACACCACTGGATTCCGGGTCACGTACAGATCACTTTGCATTCGTTCTGCCCTCTGATTTTGATCCGAAGGACGCTGCAATCCCTCGATTCGTTCGGTGATGAGCGCGCGCAGCCGGGCTGCATCCGCTGGCAGGTTCCCGCTTTCGTTCCGGACGTAAACGGGATTCGAATTCTTGGAGTCCTTTTTCGTCAGTAGGTGAAGGGACGTTCCGACGCGCACTTGTACTATCCATATCCGTTTGGCGGCATCACGGGGATCGGCACACTCTCCGATCGTGTACAACGGCATTGGAGAAATGTTTGTGGCGATCGCACTCGCGATCTGAAGCTTGACTTCGTGAGTGGCGGACATCTGGACGACGCTGCCGGGCCTACTCGAGTCCGAGTTATCGGGATCGACTCCAATAATCAGGATTCCGCCGAAGGTGTTGGCGAATCCTGCCACAGCTCGAAGTGCTGCATCGTTCCATTCACGCTTGAAGTCTAATCGCCAACTCTCTGTGGGCCTCTCGGACGGTGGGTCGCCGAGGCGCATGAAGTCAAGCAACGCCTTATGGAGGTCGTGGGAGCCGACTCTGTTGAGATCGTCGTTGAACAGGTCAATCATTTCGCCAGGTTCTTACTACGAACTCTATGAGTGGCGCAGCTGAGGAGTTCCCTGAACGGCCAGCGCACCTGCGCTGGAATCACTTTCCTCCACAATGTATCACTTTTAAGGTTCTTCGACCGCAGATCAAGTCTTCGGCCAGCGGAGGTGGACTTCGCCGAGCCGGGTAATGGAGACGACGAAGGGTGGTTTCAGTTTGCGGCAGAGGCGGCGCATTTTGGGGAGGGCGAGTTCGAGAGCGGCGGCCATGTCTTGGCCGGACATGTTGCCGGAAGTGAAGACGAATTCGCGGATGGCGTGCTCTTTGAGCGCCTGTTTTTCGAGGAAGTTGTAGCGGATGCGTTTGTCAGCCGTCAGCAAGATCCAGCCCTCCGAGCCCACGCGTGGCAGCCAAGTTTCGTCGGGAATTCCTCGATTGAAATGAGCAAGATGGCGCTCGAAGCGAACGCCGAGCTTGGTCAAGGTGTCTAAGATTGCGCGGGAGTTGCAGAGGTTTTCGTCGAGGTAGAGGACAAAATCGTCAGGCGGCGACGGGGAGAGGGATGGCGCGCTCCCAGCGGATGGCTTCTTCGATTTGCTGCGGCGTGCAGCCATATTCTTCGGCCAAGGTGGTGATGGACTCCCTGGCGTTGAAACGCGAGGCGATTATAGCAGTAGAGATAGCTGTTCCTGCGATAACCGGTTTTCCAAAACCAACCATCGGATCGATTTCGATGATCTTAGGCTCGGAAGGGCGGGGCTCGACGACAAAAGGGAAAAACTTAAAAAGGCCCTTGGGATTCGTTTCCACTCTTTCCAAATGCATGAGGTAGAAATCCAAGCTCAGCTGATTTTCTCGACGCGAAACGTTGACGACTTGACCCATGCGCTCAATGAACAGGTCCTTGCGATCCGTCAAGAAAACTTCACTGATGAGGGGATGAGGCTTCGGGAATTGCTCGCTGACTTTTCGCAGGGCGCTGCGGACCTTCGGAAGCTTCAGATTGTAAATCTTGCGCATTCCGGCGAGAGCGTGGCACTCGATTAGATTCAAGAAAGAGAGACGAGGTGGAGTGCTTTCTACAGGCTCAATGATCGGAGACTGCTTGCCAAATCCGGTGAGCCAGTAGCGAAGAGTGGTGTGGGGAACCTTGAGATAGACTGCGGCCTCAGAAAGGCCGTAGGCAGGTTCTTCGTAGAGTTTGTTGTAGCGCGCGATCATGACGTGGACACCATCTGGACGCCACCTTGACTGTAACGGTCAACACCAATACTACCATTTCATTTGCACCTCTGGTGTCCTTGTTGGTGCGCTTGTACCCGCGTTAAAAGGTGAATTTCAGAGACACTTGGATTTGGCGGGGACTGCCGGTTTTGTTGCCGATGCCGCTCAGTGTGGGGGAGGAATAGAGCTGCGAGCCATCAACGTGCCCGGGCAAGCTGGGGCACGATGAATCGTACCCCTACAAGGGACCATCGTGGCTTCGGGCGTGCCTGACTGCGGGAATTAGTTATTGTTGCCAGCCGCCGCCGAGGGCTTGATAGACCTGAACTAGGGCGAGGAGTTCGTTGGCCTGAGCTTGGGCAAGATTGAGTTCTGCGGCGAAGTAGTTGGTTTCATTGGTGAGAACCTCGAGATAGCTGGTTACTCCACCTTTATAGCGAATATTGGAAAGGCGCGCGGCATCTTTGGCTGAGGCGGTGAGGAGCTCCTGCTGTTCGCGAAATTCCCGGTCTTTGCGATAGCCGATGAGGGCATCGGAAACGTCGCGGAAGGACTGTTGGATGGTTTGCTGATAGGAGAGGACGGCTTCCTGCTGCTGGGCCTCGGCGAGCCGGACGCCAGAACGAATTCTGCCAGCGGTGAAGATGGGCTGAGTCAGAGAGCCGGCGAAACTCCAGAGACCTGCGGGACCGCCGAAGAGGCGCGCGAGAGCATCGCTTTGGAAGCCGCCTTGGGTGGTCAGCGCGATTTGAGGGTAGTAGGCGGCACGGGCGACACCGATCTGGGCGTTAGCGGCGACGAGGAACTGTTCGGATTGGCGAATGTCGGGGCGGCGCTCGAGAAGTTCCGAGGGAAGGCCCGCGGGAATTTCAGGGGAATGAGGCTGCTCCGTGAGACGCAGGCCGCGGGTGATCGGACCGGGGTTGTTTCCCAGCAAGGTGCTGATGAAATTCTCTTCTTGCTGAATGCGACGCTCGAGGTCGGGGATTTCTTCGCTGGCGGTGTAGACAAGTTGTTCGGCCTGGCGGACGTCGAGTTCGGAAGTGTTGCCGTGATTTGAGAGAACCGAGGTGAGGCGAAGGGATTCGCGGCGCGCGGTCAAAGCATTTTGAGAAAGCTCGAGTTGAAGATCGAGAGCGCGGAGTTGAAAGTACGCGGAGGCGACGTTGGCGACGAGAGAGCTGATAACGGCGCGGCGGCCCCATTCCGTTGCCAGAAGGGAGGCGCGAGCGCCTTCCGTGGCGCGGCGATATTGTCCCCAGAAATCGAGTTGCCAGGAGGCGGAGAGACTCAGCTGTCCGGTGGATTGCTCGATTGCGGGAAAGACGATCGATTTCGAGGTGCGTTGCGCGGAAAGGTCCGCGCCACCGCTGACGCTGGGAAATTGATTGGAACGGGTGATGCCCAATTGCGCTTGCGCCTGGAGGACGCGGGTGGCGGCGATTCGAACGTCGTAATTCTGTTGAACCGCAGTGCGGATTAGAGACTGGAGCTGCTCATCGCTGAAGACTTCCCACCATTTTTGATCGCCGAGGGAGGCGGCTTCGGCTTTGGAGGCTTCAGGAGAAATGCCGCGGAACTCCGTGGGAACGACGGCTGAGGGGCGTTTGTAGTCAGGCCCCACCGTGCAACCGGAAATGAGCAACGTGAATAGGAGCGATGCGAGGAGAGCTCTCATTTTAATCGTCTCCTCCCGCAGGGCTCGTGCCCGGCGCGGGAATTCCAGTGACCATAGCGGCGCGCCCTGCTTTACCCATGGAGAAGCGCTCGACCACGTAGAAAACTGCCGGTATGAAGAAAATGCCGAGGGCGCTGGCCGCGAGCATGCCGCCGATCACGGCGGTGCCCATGATCTGGCGCGCGACGGAACCTGCACCGCTCGCGGTCCAGAGAGGAACGCAGCCGAGGATGAAGGCGAAGGAGGTCATGAGGATAGGGCGCAAACGTAAGCGAGCGCCTTCCAGAGCGGCGTCGACGAGCGGCTTGCCCTGTTCGTATTCTTCCTTGGCAAATTCGACGATGAGGATGGCGTTTTTGGCGGCGAGGCCGATGAGCATGACGAGACCGATTTGCGAATAGACGTCGCTTTCGATCTGCACCATGTACGTGGGAAGAAAGGCGGAGAGCAAGATTCGGCGGAGCCAGAGGACGAAGAAAGCGCCGAATACGGCGACGGGCGTACTGAGCAGAACGCTGAAGGGCAACGTCCAGCTTTCATAAAGCGCAGCGAGAATCAAAAAGACGAACAGGAGCGAAAAGGCAAAGACCGCAGAAGCGGGAACACCTTGCTGGGCTTTTTTCTCCTGGAAGGACATGCCCAGGTAGTCGTAGCCCATTTCGCGGGGCATGGTTTGGTCGAAGACCTCTTCCATGGCGGCCATGGCCTGGCCGGCGCTGAAGCCGGGAGCCGCGGCGCCGTTGATTTGGGCGGAGCGGTATTCGTTAAAGCGCATGGTGAATTCGGGACCGGGGCGGGACTCGAATTTTGTGACAGCGGCGAGCGGAACCATCGCACTGGTTGTATTTTTGACGAAAAATTGGCCGACATTTTCAGCCCGGGTGCGGTATTCGCCTTCCGCTTCGATGTAGACCTGCCACTGGCGTCCGAAGCGATTGAAATAGTTGATGAAGAGTCCGCCCATAAAGGCCTGAAGAGTCTGGTAGACATCTTTGACGGCGACACCTTGCTTGATGACTTTGTCGCGGTCTACGTCGACGAACTGCTGCGGGACGCTGGGGAGGAACGTAGTGTTGACACCCGCGATTTCCGGACGCTTGCGGACGGCGGCGAGAAATTTATCCAAGTTGTCGGCGAGGAATTGGACGTCATTGCCGGCGCGATCTTCCAAGACGAAGGTGAAGCCGCCGGATGTTCCGACGCCGGGAATGGCTGGGGGTGAAAAAGAAAACGCGATGCCTTCGGGAATTCCGGCGAGCGAGCGGTTGATGTTCTGCTTGATTTGCTGGAATTGTTCATCGCGCGACTTACGATTGTCCCAGGGCTTGAGAGTGACGAAGAAGAAACCGTTGTAGCTGGTGCGGACGAAGCTGAGCAAGCTGAAGCCGACGACACTGGTGGTGTACTGAACGCCGGGGGTCTTGGCGAGAGCGGCCTCGATTTTGCGAGCGACTGCATCGGTGCGCTGGAGAGAAGCGGCGTTCGGCAATTGCAAGTTGATGTACAGATAGCCCTGGTCTTCATCGGGAAGGAAGCTGGATGGGACTTTGGTGCTGAAAAAGCCGGCGGCGCCTCCAAAAATGACCAGCAGTATGAGCGCGATGGCGCTCTTGCGAATGAGGAAGCCGCAGACGCGCACGTAGGCGTTGGTAGCGCTGGTGAAGGTCCGGTTGAACCAGTCGAAGAATTTTTTGAGCAAGCCACCGCGAGTCTTGTCTTTGGGGCGCAAGAGCAATGCGGAGAGAGCCGGGCTGAGCGTAAGGGCGTTGAAGGCGGAAAGGGCCACGGAGATCGCGATGGTGACGGCGAACTGTTGATAGAGACGGCCAGTGATGCCGGGGATGAACGCGGTGGGAATGAACACGGCGGAGAGAACGAGCGCGATGCCGACAACGGGGCCGGAGATCTCCGTCATGGCCTTGAGAGCTGCGTCCTTTGGCGAGAGACCATCCTCGATGTGGCGCTCGACGGCTTCGACGACGACGATGGCATCATCGACGACGAGGCCGATGGCGAGAACCAAGCCGAAAAGAGAAAGCGTATTGATGGAAAAACCGAAAAGGGGAAAGAAAATGAAGGTGCCGACGAGAGAAACCGGCACGGCTAGAAGAGGAATGAGAGTAGCGCGCCAGCCTTGGAGGAAGATGTAGACGACGATGATGACGAGCAGAATGGCGATCAGGAGTGTTTCGACGATTTCTTTGATGCCCTGGGTGACGGCGAGCGTCGTGTCGAGGGAAATGACGTAATCGATATCGCCGGGGAAGCGGGTCTTCGACTCTGCCATCAATTTTTTGAGGGCATCTGCGGCTTGCACGGCGTTGGAGCCCGGCAGTTGGTAGGCGGCGATGATGGCG
>Ga0308309_10000997_pt1 | contig 16956 bp, 11 predicted proteins | sample HubBroMetageWFT5_FD_192491 | JGI IMG/M metagenome (GOLD analysis project Ga0308309, IMG submission 192491) | Warmed and freeze-thawed soil microbial communities from the Hubbard Brook experimental Forest, New Hampshire - Hubbard Brook CCASE Soil... | ecosystem: Environmental > Terrestrial >...
AATTCGTTGCACGGCCTCCTGCAGGGTGGCGGTTGAAGATGCAAATGAGAAGCGAATGAAATCATGGCCGGCAGCGCCGAAAGCCGCGCCCGTAATGGCTGCGACGCCCGCCTCTTCCAAGAGAATCCTGCAAAGTTCTTCAGCGCTCATTCCCGTCTCTGAAATGTTTACCCACGCGTAGAACGCGCCCTCCGGCGGCGAACAGCGAAATCCGGGAACACGATTCAGGTCGCGGATAAACTGCTCGCGTCGTTTGGCGAACTCACCGACCATGAGAGGAGTCGCGCCCTCGCGATCCTTGAGCGCTTCGATAGCTGCGTATTGGCTGAATTCCACAACGCAGGTATAGCTGTTGACAGCCAGCATCTGCAAGGCAGGGACGATACGTGGCGGCGCAACCGTATATCCCAAGCGCCATCCGGTCATCGCAAAACTTTTGGAGAAACCGTCGATGATCAGCGTGCGTTCCTCCATCCCCGGATAGTCCATGAGCGAGACATACTGCCCGCCGTAAATGACCCGGGCATAGATTTCATCTGAGAGCACGAGCAGATCATGCTTCACGGCGAGGTCCGCCAGCCGGCGCTGCACTGGATCGGTGTAGACGGTGCCGGTTGGATTGCCCGGAGAGTTTGTGATTAGGATTTTTGTACGAGGTGTAATTGTTGCGGCGATCTGCTCTGGATCTGGTTGGAAATGATTACGCTCGGAAAGTTCAAATGGTACCGGCACACCACCCAGGCCGAGAGTAATAGAAGGGTATCCGGGAAAACCGGGGTCGGGATATAGAACTTCGTCGCCAGGATCGATGAGCGCCATCATCGCCATAAAGAGCGCAATTTTGCAGCCCGGAGCAATCACGATGTTGTCCGCGGAAACTTTCAGGTTGCGAGTGTCGTGAAGATAGGAAGCGATTGCCTCGCGCAAAGGCTGAACACCGGCGACCGCGCAGTAACGATCCTTGCCGTCGTCTACCGCGCGTTTGAGCGCTTGGTTTACGGACGCGGAGGGATGGAAGTCGGGCTCGCCGAGTTCGAGATGGATAATGGAACGGCCTTGGCGCTCCAGTTCTTTCGCACGCGCGCAAACCGATAGCGCGCCCTCACCCGTCATCACTGCCATTCGAGAAGCTAGTGGTCGCATTTTGTCTTTCCAGATTTGTTGGCAAATGGAGGCCGGGCGTCCCGCCCGGACGGGACAGAGTCACGTCTTTCCAAATGTTTATAGCCCTTTGTAGAGCCCTCCATCCACGAGCACCGTTTGTCCTGTCACATACGAAGCGCGCTCAGAGGCCAGCCATACGATCGCATCCGCAACTTCGCAGGGTTCGCCGAGGCGCTTCACGGGCGCATCCGCGCTCCATCCTTCCAAGATTTCTCTTTCTGTCTTGCCCGTAGCTGCCGATCGAGTCTTGGCCAATTCCTTGAGCCTGTCAGTCGCGGTATAACCTGGCCCGACGTTGTTTACGAGTATGCCATCTTTGCCGAATTCGTTGGCCAGACTTTTCACTAGTCCAACAACCGCGGCACGCACCGCGTTGGAAAGGACAAGATCGGGCACTGGCTGTTTCGTTGTAATGGACGTGATCGTAATGATGCGTCCCCAATGTTTGCGTTGCATGTGAGGAATCACTTCGCGGGCAAAATAGACCGTGCTGAGAAAGTTGGCGTCCACGGCCTTTCGCCATTCTTCGACGCTGGCGGCAAGAAAACCTTTTGCGGGCGGGCCTCCGGCATTGGTCACGCAAATGTCGACGCTGCCGAATTTCGAAACCACTGCATCAACAAAACGATGCACTCCCTCTGCGTCAGTCACGTCCAGAGCCTGCGAAAAAACTTCGGCGGTGTATTGTTTTTCAATGCTATCCGCGGCCGCCTGCAGAGTTTGAGCGTTGCGGGCGCACATGGCGACTCGGCATCCCTCGGTGGCGAATGCTTCTGCCGTCGCCCGGCCAATCCCCTGGCTGGACGCGGCTACGATTGCTACCCGGTTCTTTAAACCTGTATCCATGGGACTGAACATTATAAAGCGCGCGGTGCAACGGTGCTGGCCGTGACGCGCGGTCGTGCCTCGGTTGTGTTTCCGCGCACTCCGCGGCTGCGCTTGCCCACGTGGCTGGCTAACGATACTCTTAGTCGGTTGACTCGGTAGTTCGCGGATGGAGTCGTAATGAAAAAACGCCAGCATCATCAGGAAACGGAAGCAGTACACGCGGGGGCGGACTTGAAAAAGAAGCATGGGCCAGTCGCTCCGCCGATCTACCAGACTTCGACCTTCGAAGTTACGGACAACGATGAACAGTTGCGCGTGACTCCGACGGACATGTTTTACACTCGCTACGGCAATCCCACAAATACCGCGGTTGAGTTGAGAATCGCCGAACTGGAACGGGCTGAGGCGGCTTTGCTGTTTGCTTCCGGCATGAGCGCGATTACGACTACGATTCTTTCGCTGGTCAAAACTGGTGATCACATTGTGGCGCAGCGGGATATCTACGGTGGCGCCGGAAAGTTTTTGGGTCAGTGGCTCCCCAAGCTGGGAGTTGAGACGACTTTCGTCGATACTACTGAGTACGACCAGCACGCGCGAGCCATTCGACCGAATACGAAACTTCTGTATCTGGAATCTCCGACCAATCCCACGGTGCGCATCGTCGATTTGCAAAAAGCCGCTGCCATTGCGAAGAAATGCAATCTCATCAGCATGATCGATAGCACCTTCGCCACGCCGATCAACCAGCGCCCAGTCGAGTTTGGCATCGATCTGGTCATGCATTCCGGCACGAAGTATTTCGGCGGGCACTCTGATCTGATTGCGGGCGTTATTGCGGGTCGCAAGGATTTGATCGACAAGATTCACGAAACTCGCACGACGCTCGGCGGGGTGATGGATCCGCATGCCGCCTGGCTGCTGCTGCGTGGCATTAAGACGCTCGCGGTTCGAGTACAACGGCAAAATGAAAACGCCCTACGCGTTGCACAGTTCCTGGCTCGACATTCCAAAGTGCGACGAGTTTACTACCCTTTTCTCGAAGATCATCCGCAGCGAGCGGTCGCAATGGAGCAAATGCGCGGCGGCGGTGGCATGGTGAGCTTCGAAGTCGAAGGCTCGGGCGACGACGCGCGGCGGCTCACCGAGGCACTGCACCTCTTCACTTTAGCGCCCAGTTTGGGCGGAGTGGATTCGCTGGTTTCCATCCCTGTGCTCACATCCCACGCCATGATTTCAGCCGAAGCACGGCAGAAGATGGGCGTGACCGAGCAGTTGATCCGGCTATCGGTAGGAATCGAGAATGCCGACGACTTGATAGCCGATCTCGAGCAGGCGTTTGCCGCTGTTAATTCTCCGCAGCACGCGCAGGTCGGGTAAGTACAAAAATTCCTGGCCTCACGGGAGGCCAGGTCGGAGGAACCAGCTTTGTGTACTCGCTTAGAAAAAGAACTTCAGCGCCAATTGAAGGATGCGCGGGTTGTGCGCCGCATTGGGCTGCAGTAATCCGCTTCCGGCGCAGCTCGGATCGCCGGCTGAATTGTTGGGCCCGCCATAGCAGCCGACGGAGTTCGCGGTGGTGATTCCGGTACCGTTCGCGTTGTCTGCTGCAGAACCCGCGTCCCCACCGAGCCAAGAATACTCCCTGTGATTGAAAACGTTGAAGGCTTCCGCGCGGAACTCGAAATATTTTGATTCCGTGACCGTGAAGTGTTTCAGCAATGCCATGTCAAAGTTGGTGCGCCACGGATTTCGCAAAATATTCCTTCCAGCATCACCGAACGTGAGCCCCGTGGGAGCGACGAATGCCGAAGGGTTGTAGATCAACGGCGCGTTGCCGGGCGGGAGCGCCGGTATCCCGGCGCTCGGATTGCCAACAAGGTCTGGATATGAAGCTGCCGTGGCAATGGTGTTGGAAACTCCGGCGTTGTCGGAGGGAATGTTTCCTCCGCCGGCGTTATAAACGCTAAACGGCGTCCCACTTTCGATATCCGTAATGCCGGACCACTGCCATCCTCCCAGGAGCTTGTCGGTGAGCGTCTTGCCCTTCAGGAATGGCAGATCGTAAACGTAACCGATGGTAATAATGTGCCGTTCATCGAAGTTAGAGCTGGCGCGGTAGGCGTTCAAGGCATAGCTGTTGACGAATCCTGTGTCGTTGTAGTCGGAGGAGTCGTCAATCGAATGGCTATAGGTATAAGACGCGTTCAACTGCAGGCCGCCAATATTGTGACGCAAGGAACCCTGCAGCGCGTTGTAGTTGGAAGATCCGGTTTGATCCTTGCGCGTGATGGATCCGACTCCCGCATACGGCAGGAAGAAATTGGCATTGTTGCCGCAGGCCACGAAAAGATTGACGGCTGGGCCCGAAGGAACACCGCCGGCCGTCGCCGGAGGAGTGTAAGGGACCGGCACTCCGTAGGATGTTACCGCGTTGGTAGGAACTCCGTAGGCGTCGACAACAACATTTGGCTGGCTCGTGCCCGGACCCCAATTGCAATCGAATGACGTATTGATCGGCTGACCCGGCGCGTACGGATTCTGGCTCGGCAAAACCGAATGAATCTGGTTGTATTCGTACGAACGGGTCAGATGCACTCCGCCGCTACCAACATAGGCCAGGGTCGCGACCGTGTTCTTGCCGATATCGTGCTGCACGTCAAAATGCCACTGCTGCATGTAGGGCCAGGTGGCTTTGCTCGGGATGGAAACGAACGACAGCGGCGTTGTACCGCCCGCAAGGGCGCTGGGATTAAGATTCGAATATCCCACTACATTCACAACGCTGCTGGTCTGGGTGTTGATGTTGTAGGGCTCGAGCGACTCGGTATTAGCTTCGTTGCCGTTGGTATGCTCGAAGAAGATTCCGTAACCGCCGCGGATCGCCCATTTCCCGTTACCGAAAGGATCATAGGCAAAACCAAGGCGAGGCGCGGGATTCCACCAATGATTGGCCATGCAGCCCTTGGGCACTCCGGGCGTAACGCCGCAGTCCACCCATCCGTTGTAAGGATTACCGACGACTAAACCGGTGGTTGGGTCTACGCTGCTCGCACCCGGAACGTAGCGTGCGGGATCGAAGTTCCATGCCAGGTTGTTCTTCTCCGAATACGTTCCGAAGAAGCTCATTCGTAGCCCGATATTTAAAGTCAGGCGCGACGTGGCCCGCCAGTCATCCTGAACAAAGGGTTCGAAAATGTGATACTGCTCGTGCATCTTGAGCGCGGCTTGCGCCTGGGTAAAGGTACCGATGTTTCCCAGAAGCATGTCGGCGAATGCATTTCCGGTCGTGACGGAGCTGCTGGTACTAAACTGCAAAAAGCCGTTCACGCCATAACTTGGCTGCGGGATTTCATTCTTGTGGGCGCTTACCACGTAGATGCCGGCTTGAATGTTATGCGCGCCGACACTTTTCGTGACGTTATCGCGGAATGTGAACGTCGGATTAGAGTTTAGAGGACCGTTAGGAACATAGCCTGGATCTTCGGCAAAATTGTACTGGCCGCCACCCAGACTAATGCCGGGCACCTTGCCGCCAAAACCGTTGTCATAGATTCCGATTGAGGGAAACCCGGCGGGCCGCTGCCAGGGACCAATCAAACTCGTCGTGATGTGATCCGTCGTGTAGCTGGCAACGAATTCATTCAACAGGGTTGGCGAAGCCGTGGCTGTAACCCGCGCCACCATACTGACGCCCGGACCATTGAAGTTGGTTTGAACGGTCGGGAAGCTGGTGCCGCTGGTCCACAAAGGCACGGGATAGTCCTGGTCCCAGGAATCGTGGATGTAACGAAAAGTGGCTCGGACTTTGTCGTTGATGTTCTGATCGACGCGGAAGAGCTCTTCGCGCCAGTTGGTCGGCAGCGAAGGGGTCGCAAACCAGCTGTTTGGCCCCAAATTCGGCGTGGGGATCATCGGCAAAAGAGCATTGACTACCGTGGGATTCGTGATGGGCACCTGGTTATTTTGAAAATAAGCGCCTGTTGTCGGATTGATCGGGCAGTTTGGAAAGCCCGCGCTGTTCACGGGAGAGTTGGCTGCCGGACACACATCGCTGAAATTTCCGGTTCGTTCTGGCAACGAGGGAACGGTGGTCACGTTAAAGAAACCGGAGGCTGGCACGACCTCACGACGCCACTCCTCCGACCAAAAGAAGAAGGTTTTCTGCTTGTTCGTGTTGTAGTGATTGGGAATGAATACCGGACCGCCGATAGTAAAACCAAAGTCATTCTTCTTGTACGCCGGAGGCGCGGTTTGAAACTCGGGTGTGGCATTGAAGAAGTCGTTGCGGACAAATTCGTACACATCGCCATGAAAGTTGCTGGTGCCCGACTTGGTCTCAACCTCGACCGTGCCTGATCCGTTTCGGCCATACTGCGCGCCGTAATTCGAAGTGAGCACCTTGAATTCAGCGATGGCGTCGATGCTGGGATAGACGTTGAGCGTGGTGTTGCTGCCATTGTCCATGGCATCGCCGCCGTCCATTTCCCAGGCGTTATATTCGGTGCGACCGCCGTTTACGCTGAACGAAACATTCCCCGAAACGCCGACTCCGGCTTCATCCTGCCCGGTTTGGTTGCTAACGCCCGGCACTAGTGTGATCAACTGCGTGAAGTTGCGGCCGTTCAGCTCGAGCTGAGTGATTTCCTTGCCCGTGACCGTGCCGCCAAGATCGGAAGATTGAGTTTCAACCTGGGCAACTTCCTGGCCTTGCACGATCACTTCGGTGTTGGTGGCGCCCACTTCCAGCGTGACGTTGACGCGGCTTTTTTCTGCGACGCGCAGGATAATGCCTTTGGCGTCGTATTTCTTAAATCCCGCGTCGCTCACCGTGAGATCGTAAGAGCCGATCGGAAGCGAAGCGAACAGGTAATCGCCACTGCCGTTCGTAGTCGAGGTGCGATTGATGCCGCGTTCGGCGCTGATCAGAGTAACTTGAGCGCCCGGAATAGCCGCGCCGGAAGGATCGGTAACCGTGCCGGTAATGGATGCCGTGTCCTGCGCGAAAAGCGCAGCGGATGAGCACAACGAAAACACGAGTAGGACAAACCACAGGAGACGGGATTTCATCGTGAACTCCTAATGCCAGAACCTGAATTGGAAACTACGCCAGGTCTCGCCCCGGAAACCCAGCCACGCCCACAGTCGAACCGCTATGCAACCGCAATGACGAAAATCCGCTTATTAAAACGTGTTAATAGTGCGGTAGGTCTACCTTGATAGTCAAGCGAAAAAACCGTGCCGAAGCTCAAAAAAGGCTTCGAGTCGACTCTCGCACGGCCAGTTCAGGAGCTACCTTGCGATGTACGGCGGAGAATTCCCGCTTCTCCTGAACCGCGTTGATGCCGTCGACAATGATGCTGACCGCCATCGTGCCCATCACTTCCATGGGTTGCCTCACCGTGGTCAGCGAAGGCGTATACAAACTGGACGCGGCGATGTCGTCGAAGCCGATAACCGAACAGTGCTCGGGAACCCGCAGTCCGCCTTTGGCCAAGGCACGGATCGCTCCAAACGCGGTCATGTCGTCAAAGGCCACCAGCGCGGTAAACGGACGTTTTTGTCGAAGCAAATCCTCGGTCAACTTATAGCCGGCCTCGAAACTTGAAATCGGATCGCGCGATTCGGGCAGGTCGACAATCAGCCGAGGATCCATTTCCAGGCCGCTGGATTTAGCGAACGCGCGAATTCCCTTCCAGCGCGGAGCGCTGTCTGCCAGAGTTTTTGGCCCGCGGATGAAGGCAATCTTGCGGTGCCCGAGCGAGTAAAGATGTTCGAGCGCGGCATGAGCTCCTAGTTCGTTGTCGACCATAACGGAGCTGACGGAGTCCGTTCGCAACTCGCGCCCAATCATCGCGGTCGGAATGCTGCTTTTTTCGAGATCGGCCAGAACGTCGATATCGACGAACAGCCAGTTGGCGAGCACGATTAGCGCTTCAACTCGCCGGTCGAGCAACATCTCCAGGTAACGCTCGAAGCGAGTACGCTCGTTGTGAACGTCGGTCAGAATGGGCAGGTAAGAAGACTGATACAGAGTATTCTCGATGCCACGCAACACCAGAGTACAGTAAGGGTCGGTCATGTCGAAGACCATGACTCCGACCGTGTGACTGCGCTTGCTGCGAAGCGAGCGGGCGAACAGATTGGGCCGGTAACCGAGCTTCTTGGCGGCTTGCTCAATTCGCTTCTTGGTGACTGCCGGAATATAGCGCGCCAAGGGAGCATTGTTCAACACGATGGAGACCGTGGTCGACGAAAAACCGCTGTCCTTCGCCACGTCTCGAATCGTAATCGTCGCAGCTTTCATCGCGAGTTTTTCATCCTTGGACGGCATTGTCGTAAATCATCGTGGCTTGAATTCGTGCTGCTGCTGGCGGACACTACAGCAGAGAGTGTAATCAGTGTCAAGCTCAACCATTCGATTTCTATTGATCGGCGTGTTGCTGGCTCCATGGCAGGCTGGCCGCACAGGGCCGATGCCACCGGCTCAAACTCAGCAACCGCAGCACGCTCCGCCGGCACAGAATGCCGATCCGCAGCAGCTTTTTCAGCAGGGTGAAGCGGCCCTGAAAAGCGGCGATCTGGATGAGGCTGAACGTTCGTTTCGGGGCGTGCTTGCGATCAATCCGCAAGTGGCGGGCGCATACGCGAACCTGGGCGTGATCGATATGCGGCGTAAACAGTGGCAGGCAGCGCTCGAGATGTTGCAAAAAGCTGAAAATTTGGCGCCGCAGATCGCCGGGATACGGCTCAACATTGGGCTCGTTTACTATCGCCAAAATGATTTTCGAAATGCCATTTCTCCGTTCGAATCGGTCGTCAGCGACGTACCCGATACGTTCCAAGCGCGGTATTTGCTCGGCTTATGCTATTTCTTCGTCGAGCGTTACGGGGACGCAGCAACCACGCTGGAGCCGCTCTGGCCGCAGGCTTCCGGCCAGTTGAATTATCTTTATGTGCTGGGAATTGCGGCCAACAAGTCCGGCCGGTCTGACGTCGAGCAACGAGCGTTGAGTCACCTGGTCGAGATTGGCCAAAACTCTCCCGAGTTTCATCTCCTCATGGGCAAGGCTCACCTCAATCGCGAAGAGTACGATGAAGCGATCAGCGAGCTTGACCTTGCGGCCAAAGGAGATCCTTCACTTCCATTCCTACACTTCAATCTCGGAATGGCCTACGTCAAGAAACAGGATTTGGAACGCGCCAAGGCGGAATTCCTCAAAGATATTGTTATTGAGCCCGATGTCTCGTACGACTACGACCAACTGGGAGAGGTGTATTACCTTCAGCAACGAGATGGATCTGCCGAAGAGATGTTTCGCAAGGCGCTGCGGCTCGATCCTCAGCTTGCCAGCTCTCATTTCCAACTTGCGCGCGTGTATCAGCGCGAAAACAAATTCGCCGACGCGCTGGCTGAGGCTGACGCGGCACTCAATCTCGATCCCGACAGTCCCGGCATTCACTATTTGCGGGGACAAGCACTGCAGCGCCTGGGACGCGTCGAGGACGCCAAAGCTGAAATGCAGACGTTTACTCAATTGTCGAATGCCGCGCGGGATAAACGGCATCAGGAGCTCGAGTCAGGCCCCATGCCGAACCCCGAGCTCACGAAGGAACCTCAGTAGCCGTTCGCAGTTTGCTATCGTGGTGCATGACGGAAATTACTTGCGGCGCGATTTTGTTTGACCTCGATGGTGTGCTCGTCGATTCCACGCCTGCTGTCATTCGGGTCTGGTCACGATGGGCAATCGCGCACGGCTTCGATCCCGACGAAGTTGTTCGTAAGGCGCACGGACGTCCCAGCATTGCGACGGTTCGCGATTATCTTCCACATGCAGATGCCGAGGCGGAGAACCGCGAAGTGGAGCGCGGAGAGATTGAGGATTTGGCCGGCGTCGTGCCATTACCAGGAGCCCGCGAGTTATTGAGCGCTCTTCCTCCCGACCGATGGACCATCGTGACGTCGTGTACTCGCCGTCTGGCGCAAACTCGCCTGCGCGCGGCAGGCTTGCCAATCCCCGAGCGCTTGGTCACGAGCAGTGACATAAAAAACGGAAAGCCAGATCCCGAGCCTTATCTGAAAGGTGCGTTGTTCCTGGGAGTACCGGCGAGGGATTGTGTGGTAGTGGAAGATGCCCCGGCGGGAATTCTAGCGGGTAAGGCGGCGGGCGCTCGGGTGATTGCATGCAGAACCACGGCTTCTGATTCGGAACTCAAAAACGCCAGCGCGGACTGGATTGTGGACAACTGCAGATCGATCTCATATTCAAGTTCAAGCGCCGGCGATACGCTGAGGCTTTTCCTGATGGATGACTACGCCGCGCGATGAGACCAACCTACTCGTCCCCGATGGCATCGAAGGTTCGTGAAAATAATCGCCCCGTTCGCGGTCGTCTTACTTCTTCTTGTTACCGGATGCACCTCGCAAAAGCCCAGTGCTGACGAAGTACGCGAGAAAACGGCGCAAGCCACGGCGGACATTAAACAGGATGCCAGGGCATTGGCTCAAGGCGTCAAAGAGGGATGGAATCGCGATCAGCCTCTCGATGTAAACACGGCCAGCAAGGATCAATTGGTGAGTCTGCCGGGAATGAGCAGTCAGGGAGCCGATCGCATAATCGCCGGGCGGCCTTACAGTAGCGCTTCTCAACTGGTGAGCCGCCGCATCATTTCGGAGCCGGAATACGACAAGATCAAGGATCAAGTGACGGCGAAAAATTGATGTAACCGAGGTCTTACCGAGCGCTCAATGCGCCATCACCGCTTTGCCCTTCTTCGGCTTGCGCATCAGGAAAATCAGCGGCAGCATCAACACGAACGTTAGTGCCAGAAAACGGAACGTATCGTTGTAGGCGAGCATGGCCGCCTGCTGCTGCACCATTGCCCAAACTGCGGCGTAAGCATCGCGATGGGCGGTTGCGGCGTCTTTGCCTTGCGCCATGAAAGCCGCCTGCAGTCCGCTGATGGTTTGGCGAGCCAGTGGATTTGCGGGGTTGACGTACTTATCCAAAACATTGAGGTGCATTTGCGCCTTCCGCACTTGGATGGTCTCGACCATGGCAATGCCCACGCTGGCGCCGATGTTGCGCATCAAGTTGAAGATGCTGGTGGCGTTGCCCATCCTTTCCCTGGGGATGGGATCGTTTGTCACCGTGGTCAAAGGCACAAAAATCAATCCTAGGCCCGCGCCCTGCACCGTGAGCGGCAACCAAAAGCTTGACGAACCGACGCCCAGGCTGAACAGCGAAATCCGGTACATGGCGAACGCCGTAGCCAGGAAACCGAATCCCAGGAGTTTTCGCGAATCCACTTTCCCGGTCAGATAACCCACCAGCGGCATGAAGATGAAAGAAGCCAGTCCGCGAGGCAGATTGGTAATGCCCGCATGAGTCGCGGTGTAGCCGAGCAGTTCCTGCATAAGCAGCGGCAACAAAACCGTGCTGCCATAAAGCACGAATCCAACCACCGTCATAATGAACGTACCAATTGCGTAGGACCGGTAGCGAAAGACGCTGAGATCGATGATCGGATGTTCGGCTTTAAGTTCCCGAACGAGCAGACCGCCAATGCCGATGACCGCAAGCACTGCCAGCGTGATGATGAAGTGCGATCCGAACCAATCGTCTTCCTGGCCTTTGTCCAGCATGATCTGCAATGAGCCGATGCCCAATACCAACAGCCCGATTCCCCAATAGTCGATTCCTTTCGATTCCTTGCGCAAATAGTGAGGATCGAAAATAAACGCCTGAGTCAGCAAGATGGCAATAACGCCGATCGGCACGTTGATGTAGAAAACCCAGCGCCAACTGTAATTGTCTGTGAGCCAGCCCCCGGCGACGGGACCAAGCATGGGAGCAACCACAATGCCGAGAGCCCAGAAAGCCATGGCCTGGCCGCGCTTTTCCGGAGGGAACGATTCGAGAAGAATAGCCTGGGATAAAGGTTGCAGACCGCCGCCGCAAGCTCCCTGAATGATTCGAAAAAAGATGAGAAACGGCAATGTCGGCGCCAGCCCGCAGAAAAAAGAAGCGGTGGTGAATCCCGTTACCGACAGCATGAGCAGGCGCTTGCGGCCGAAGGTTGTCGCCAGCCAGCCGGTCATGGGCAGAATAATGGCATTGGCCACTAGATAGGATGTGAGCGTCCAAGTGGCCTCGTCCGTCGTGGCGGAGAGGTTGCCGGCGATGTGCGGCAGTGAAACGTTGACCACGGTCGTATCCAGCACTTCCATGAAAGTGCTCGACATGACCGCAATCGCAATCAGCCAGGGATTAATATCTTTGGTAGCTTGATGGTTATCCGGCATGACTCTCGCGTTGGAAATTATTGGACTTGATCATGCACGCGTGGGACTCGAATTGTCTCATAACGCGAACCCGGCAGTGTTCCCCGGTCATCAGGATTGTCAATGCCCAGAACCGATTCAAGTAACCCGGAGTTGAACTCGCCTCCCAGCGGCCCGGCATCGTCACCGAGCACCCGAGGCAAAAGCTGGAAGTTTGCCCTCCGGGCACTGCGTTCGCGGAACTACCGCCTGTTCTTTACCGGCCAGTCAATATCGCTGATCGGCACTTGGATGACGCAGATCGCCACGAGTTGGCTCGTGTACAGAATAACCGGCTCGGCGTGGCTGCTGGGCATCGTGGGCTTTGCATCGCGAATACCAAGTTTTCTTTTCGGACCGTTCGCCGGCGTTTGGGTGGACCGTTGGAACCGCCATCGAACCCTGGTCGCCACGCAGATTCTTTCTATGCTGCAATCGTTTGCGCTGGCCGGTCTGGCGCTGGCGCGAATCATTACCATTCGCGAAATCATTTGGCTGGGACTGGCGCAAGGCATCGTCAATGCCTTCGATATGCCCGCTCGCCAGGCCTTCGTCATTGAAATGGTCGAGGATCGCGCGGACCTAAGCAACGCCATTGCGTTGAATTCCTCGATGGTAAACATGGCGCGGCTTCTCGGGCCATCGATTGCCGGGGTCATCATCGCAGCCGTTGGGGAAGGCTATTGCTTCCTGATCGATGGCTTCAGTTATCTTGCGGTCATTGCTTCCCTGCTCGCCATGAAAATCGCGACGGTAGAAACGCGAAGTTCCGGAAAACCCGTGTGGCATGAATTGAAGGAAGGTTGGAACTACGTGATCCACTTTGTGCCCATCCGATCAATTCTCTTGCTGCTGGCCCTGATCAGTCTCGTGGGCATGCAGTACACGGTGCTCATGCCGATTTTTGCGAGCCAAGTGCTTCACGGCGGCGCTCACACGTTAGGTTTCCTAATGGGCGCATCGGGCGTGGGAGCGATAACCGGTGGTATGTTCCTCGCGACCAGAAAAAACGTGCTTGGCCTTGGACGCTTGATCCCATTGGCGTCCGCGATTTTCGGAATCGGGCTGATCGCGTTGGGGCTTTCTCGCGCGCTGTGGCTCTCCTTGTTACTGATGCTGTTCGTCGGCGGCGCGATGATGACACAGATGGCATCGAGCAACACCATTCTGCAAACCATTGTCCAGGATGAAAAACGCGGGCGCGTGATGAGCTTCTTTTCCATGGCATTCCTCGGCATGGCGCCATTCGGAAGCCTGATGGCTGGCGGACTCGCGCATCGGATCGGAGCCCCTCGAACCGTGATGATCAGCGGCGCCATCTGCATTGCCGGGGCCGTCTGGTTCAGTTCGCAGCTGAGCGCGATGCGCGACGTTGTGCGCCCTATTTATCGGACCCTGGGCATCATCCCAGAAATTGCCACTGGCATTCAGAGCGCGAGCATTCTGCAAACTCCGCCCGAAGAGTAGTACAGGAATTATTTTTTCTGGACTTTCAGCGGCAGCGCTCCTCTGCCCATTCGATTCCATTGTTCGCCAATGAAGCTAAACAATCCGCCGCGATCGCGGAATGCTTCTGTACCACCAGGTTTCGTCACCGAATACGCAGCGGCGAGATTGGCGAAAGCCAGACAATCCTCGAGTTTGGCACCGAGCAAATACGCGTGGATGAAGCCGGAATCAAAAGTATCCCCCGCGCCAACGTCGTCTACAACCGTAACCCGCGGCGGCGCCGCGCTCCACTGCTCGCTGCCCGAACGACACGTGGCGGCCGCGGAGCCTCGTTTCACCGCCACCACTTTGGCCAGCCCGGATAGGAATTCGAGTGCCTGCGAAAAGTTTTCTGTCCGCGCAATCTTTTTTGCCTCGCGCTCGTTGGGTAGAAATACATCGACATACTTCAGGACCTCAAGCAAATCCTGCGCCCACTCGTTTTCGGGGTCATCGTTGGTGTCAAGCGATGTGGTCAGTCCAGCTTGCTTGGCTTGCTGAAACAAATTAAGAATTTGCGGCCGGAGCGCGCGATGCAGGAAGTACGAGGAAAGGTGGAAGTGACGCGCAGACCGAACGTAGTCCAAATCGATGTCGGAATATTGCATTTCAAACATCGTTCCTGGATAGGTCAGCATATATCGGTGCTGAGGCTGAGGAAGAACAACTGTGAGCCCTGTCGAAGTGTTTCCCGTGCTTTGTTTCATGCGGCTAAGATCGACGCCGGCTTCCGCAAGCCGCTCTGCAGCCATTTTCCCCAGAGGATCGGTGCCGATTTTCGATATAAACCCGACCGGGGTACCGAGTAGGCACAAGTTGTGCGCGAAAATCCCCGATGAGCTTCCCAAGGTGAACGCCATGTCGCTCGCGAGGTGTTCGCAGTCCAGCACTAAATCTTTGGGCAATCCATAGAGGATGAGATCCAGGTTCAGCTCACCGACGACGCAGACTTCAATCATTCCGACGTACCTCTCGTAATTTATGCGTGCTCAGAAAATGTAATCGAAGTGACGCTGGTCTAAGTGTTATTTAACGCTCGCAACTCCACGAAACTGCTCGAACATTCGCTCCGCGTTTTTGTGGTAAATCTTTTCCAACACGTCGTCTGGAAGTTCCATGCCATAAATATTCCAGCGCCCCTGCCCAGGATATCCCCAATAATCGAAGTATTCGTCCGCCGTCTCCAGCCAGCGAAAATGGTTGCGGTACATGGCTTCGTCCATGCCATTGTCGGTTCCAAACATAATGCGGTCCTGGTATTTCAGGAAAAATTCGCGAGCACGCCGGGGCTGGCGGCCGAGTTCCGCTTCCCGCGCGCCAAATTCGACCATCACATTGGGAAGCGTATCCAGCAGATGCGAAACGTAGTCAAGGTTTTCCGGCCAGTTCGCCATGTGCAGCGCAACAAATGTCGTATGCGGATGCCTGGCAAACATGCGATCGCGCGCCGCCAGGATCGACTGCTTGCTGGGGAACTGCCGGCCGTAAAAACTCCAGTCGGGATGTTCAATCAACTCCTCGTATCGTTCATTGGTATTGTCCACGGGGTGAAAAAAAGCCTCGGGATCCGTAGAGTGAATGGACACAGGAATGCCGAGCCGCCCGCATTCCTCCCAAATGGGATCGAGGCGCGGATCATCGATCGCAACCAGTTTCCCCGACTTGTCGCGCACGCTCAGCCCAAGATCTTTCAGCTGCTTCAGGCCGCGCGCGCCGCGGGCAACCGCATCGTCAAGTTGCGCCACCATTTCCTGGCTGAAATTCGGATCGTCAATTTTGCTCCAGTCGATTTGCGAGAAAACTATAAAGCGCCCGGGATAGGGCCTCACCATCTCGTCGATGACGCGCTGCAGTTTGTCACCCCACATGCCAGTCAGGATTACGACCGTCTTCACATTCGTGTTGTCCATGATCTCGATCACGCGCTGGGGCGGCATGTGTTCGTCGATACCCATTGCGTCGTTAATGTGATTGTGAACATCGATCACGTAGTACTTGGCGCGCTCTACGTTGTGCACCGGAGCACGCAACATGGGGACAGGTTGAAAGTCTTTCAAGAGCAGGGTCTTCTTTTGTTCAGCATCGGCCGCAGATTTGTAGCCGATCTGATCTTGGGATTGCTCTTGCTGCTTGGAAGCGGCTTGCGCGGCTGACCATGTTGAGGCGCACAACAGAACTAAACAGACGCAGCGTCTGGCCGTCATTACTCCGAGTGAAACTATTTTGATTGACATCCGTTTCTGTCTCCACCAGCCTATAACGCGCGTGCTTGACAGGTTTAGATCAACGAAAGTAAAAGTAATTGATCGCAATATATCGCAATTTGGCCCTGCTGATTGAAGCTCAACCCGAATAAAATTTCCAACTGTGTATCCTCAGCCCAAGAACGCGAGCCAGCGATTGCAGGAAACTATCCATCGCAATCGCCGGGGCGAGAAGGTCGGGGTGTACGCAGTGTGCTCGGCTCATCCCACCGTGATCACGGCGGCCATTCGCCAAGCGGTCGAGGACGAATCAGTTTTGCACGTCGAGTCTACATCGAGTCAAGTGAATCAATTCGGCGGTTACGCCGGAAAAACCCCGTCTCAGTTCGCTGAGTATATTCACTCCGCAGCACTGCGCGCTGGACTTCCGAGGGAGCGAGTCTTATTAGGCGGCGATCATCTGGGTCCGTATCCGTGGCGAGAACAGCCGTCCTCCGTAGCGATGGAAAAGGCTTGCGAACTGGTTCGCGGTTGCGTGTTCGCCGGATATAACAAGATTCATCTTGACGCAAGTATGGCCTGCGCCGATGACGACGAGAGCGGCCCGGACGGAGGGACCGTCGCGCAACGAGCGGCCATTCTGTGCCGTGCTGCCGAAAGCGCATTCGATAAACTTCCGCCAGGCTCTTCGCCGCCGCTGTATGTAATCGGGACTGAGGTTCCTGCGCCCGGCGGTGAATCGGCGGCGGGAACGCCTCCCGCGATATCTTCGGCCAGCCATGTCCATGACACTCTGGAGCTGTTCCGTGCTGCCTTTGCTGAACAGAATGTGAGTGCTGCGTGGGAAAGAGTGATCGGCATGGTGGTGCAGCCTGGAGTCGAGTTCGGCGAAAATATCATTTTCGATTACGACAGACGAACGACGAGCGTGCTCTCATCTGCTTTGCCGGA
>Ga0308309_10000998_pt1 | contig 16956 bp, 17 predicted proteins | sample HubBroMetageWFT5_FD_192491 | JGI IMG/M metagenome (GOLD analysis project Ga0308309, IMG submission 192491) | Warmed and freeze-thawed soil microbial communities from the Hubbard Brook experimental Forest, New Hampshire - Hubbard Brook CCASE Soil... | ecosystem: Environmental > Terrestrial >...
TGACGTTGTACTTGCCGTGGGCGAACTCGATGTCGGCGACGTCCGCCTCGAAGAGATGCGCCGCGATGATCTTCCCCTTGTCGCGGAGCTTGCGCGCAACCACCGCGGTTGCGGCACCCCCGACAGGCGTCGAGCGCGACGCGTATGTGCCCAGCCCGAACGGGGTGTTGTCGGTGTCGCCCTCGCGGACCTCGACGTCGGATGCCGGGATGCCCAGCTCTTCGGCGACGATCTGGGCGAAGGTCGTCTCGTGCCCTTGACCCTGCGACTTCACGCCGAGCTTGAGGATCGCCTTGCCGGTCGGATGCACACGCAGCTCGGCTGAGTCGAACATGCGCAGCCCGGCGATGTCGTAGTCCTTGCCCTTGCCGGCGCCGACCACCTCGGTGAAGCTGGCCACGCCGATACCCATCAGCTCGCCCTTGGCACGCTTCTCGGCCTGCTCCTTGCGGAGCTCGTCGTAGCCGAGCATGTCCAGCGCGACCTTCATCGCGCGGGGGTAGTCGCCGCTGTCGTATTCGAAGCCCGACGCGGACTGGTACGGGAATGCCTCGGGTTGAATGAAGTTGTTGAGCCGCATCGTGACCGGATCCTGTCCGAGCTCGACGGCCGCGCTTTCCACCAGGCGCTCGATGAAATACGACGCCTCGGTGACCCGGAACGAGCAGCGATATGCCACGCCACCGGGTGCCTTGTTGGTGTACGCGCCGTTCGCCACGATGTGGGCTGCGGGGATGGCGTACGAGCCGGTCACGATGTGAAAGAGACCGGCCCTGAACTTGCTCGGTTGCGCATCCGCGAAGAACGCCCCGTTGTCGCTGAGGAGGTTCACGCGAAGTCCGATGAACTTCCCGTTCTCGTCGATCGCGAGGGAGCCGTCCATGTGGTAGTCGCGGGCAAAACCCGTCGAGATGAGATTGTCGGTTCGGTCCTCGATCCACTTGACCGGGCGGCCGATCAGGAGCGACGCCGCGGTGGCGACAACGTAGCCGGGATAGATCGGCACCTTGTTGCCGAAGCCCCCGCCGAGGTCCGGCGAGATGATGCGGATCTTCTCCTCAGGCAGCCCGGCGACGATCGCGAAGAGCGTGCGATGCGCGTGCGGCGCCTGACTCGTCATGTAGATGGTCGCGTTGCCGGTTACGGGGTCGAGGTCGGCGACGCAGCCGCACGTCTCGAGCGGCGACGGATGACAGCGCGGGTAGAAGGTCTCGAGGCTCACCACCTTGGCAGCGCGCGCGAACGCGGCGTCGGTCGCGTCCTTGTCGCCCGCCTCCCAGTGGTAGATCTTGTTGTCGGTCTGACCTTCCTTCTCGTCACGGATGACGACCGCGCCCGGCTCGATCGCCTGCTGCGGGGTCGTGATCGCCTGCAATGGCTCGTACTCGACGCTCACCAGCGCGGCAGCGTCCTCGGCGATGTACTTGGTCTCGGCGATGACACAGGCCACCTCCTGTCCCTGGAAGCGGACCTTGTCGGTGGCAAGCACCGCCTGCGTGTCGCCGGAAAGCGTCGGCATCCATGCGAGCTTGTGCTGGGCGAGCAATTCGCCCGTGACCACTGCGATCACGCCGGGAATCGCCATGGCGGCGGTCGAGTCGATGCCCTTTATGCGCGCGTGTGCATGCGGACTGCGAACGATGACCATGTGGAGCATGCCCGGGAGCACCACGTCATCGACGTAGTGACCCTGGCCGTGAATGAACCGCGCGTCCTCCTTGCGCGCGAGCGAGACACCGATGCCTCCCATCGCCTGACGCGCTGCCTCAGCGGCCGCAGCGGCTTCAGTGGTGTCGACTGCCATCACGCAACTCCTGCGGCTTCGGCGGTCTTCGCCGCTGCCGCGTGCTGTATCGCTTTGACGATGTTCATGTATCCGGTGCACCGGCAGATGTTGCCGCTGATACCCCAGCGAATCTCGTCCTCGGTGGGATGCGGGTTGGCGTCGATGAGCGCCTTCCCCACCAGCATCATGCCGGGTGTGCAGAAACCGCACTGCAGACCGTGCTCGGCGTGGAAGCCCTCCTGGATCGCATCGAGCTTGCCGCCCGTGGCGAGCCCTTCGACGGTGGTGACCTTCCTGCCCTCGAGCATGGGCGCGAGCAACGTGCAGGACTTGACCGGTCGACCGTCGAGCAGCACCGTGCAGGCGCCGCAGTTGCTGGTGTCGCACCCGATATGCGTACCCGTCATCCCGAGCTTGGTGCGAATCAGATCGACGACAAGCGTGCGTGGCTCGACGTCGACGCTTTTCTCGGCTCCATTGATCTCGAACGTCACCTTCATGCCACTGCTCCCTGCGCACGATCGATCGCGGTGTGCAGGCCGCGTTGCACGAAGACCCGTGCAACATCGCGCTTGTACTCCGCGCTGCCCCTGATGTCTGCCTTTGGTTCGGCTGCCTCACCGGCGAGCCGAGCCGCCTCCGCGATCACCTCGTCCGACGGCTCCTGTCCCACCAGGGCCGCCTCCGCGGCAGTCGCCTTGATGCTGTGGGCGCCGACAGCGCAGAGACCGATGCCCGCGGTCGCGATTCGCCCGTCGCCGCCGAGCACGACGTGGACGGCAGCCGCGACGCTGGCAAAGTCGCCGACCTTGCGCTCGAGCTTCAGGTAGGTACCGCCCGACCGTCCCGTCCCGACTGGGATCCGGATCTCGGTCATGACCTCGTCCGCGTGCAGACCGGTGGTGAACGGACCTTCGAAGAAGCCTGCCGCCGGCAGCACACGCTCGCCACTGGTCGACTTGACGACGAATTCGGCACCAACAGCGAGCATCACCGCACCCCAGTCACCTGCCGGATCCGCATGGCAGACGGATCCTCCGACGGTCCCCATGTTGCGGATGAGCGGATCGGAGATGAGCGGCGCCGCGTCGAGCAGCACGTCGAGCGTCCCGCGTAGGTCGCCCGCGCTCTCGACATCGCGATGCCGGGTACGCGCGCCAATTCGCACATGCCCGTTTTCACGCCGGATTCCCTCGAGCCCATCGACTCTCCCTATATCAATAAGGACGACTGGGGCCGCAAATCGTAGTTTCAGCAAGGGGATCAAGCTCTGGCCTCCGGCGAGCACCTTGGCATCATCGCCGTGCTGGTTCAACAGGCTGAGCACCTCGTCGAGCGCCCCCGGCGCGGTGTAGTCGAACGCGGCAGGGAACATCCACAACCTCCGGGGTTCGAGCCCAAATACTCTCAAGAAGAGTCCGTTCGCGGACCGACTACAGGGTACGCCTGCGAGCTACGCCTCGAAAATGGCCGCAGAGTGCGCTGGGTGGCCGTGGAAATGCCTGTCCGGTAAGCGTGACTATGATGGTTGCGGAATCCCGAACCAGGGTGGAGGACCAGAGACGCTCACGATGTTGACGCACGCTGTTTCCGCCGACCTCGAGTCAGTCGCCAGCGCGCAGCGGCGCCTGCTCGAGCAGGTTGGCGTGCTCGCGCCGGAGACGGTCGACCTCGACGCGGCCCTGGGGCGGATCCTCGCGGAGTCGGTCACGTCGCGGTCCGAGCTCCCCGGATTCGACAACTCCGCCATGGACGGATACGCGGTGCGCGCGAGCGACGTCGCACATGCGACCCCGGGCGCGCCGGTTCGCCTGCCCGTCGTCGGAGAATCCCGCGCCGGGGCGGTGCCGTCCATCCACGCGGCGGGAACCGCGATGCGGATCATGACCGGTGCACCGATGCCCGACGGCGCGGATACGGTGGTTCGCCAGGAGGACACGGCGCGCGACGGGACGACGGTGCTCATCGAAATCGCCACGCCGCTCGCCACCAGCGTTCGCCCGCGCGGCGCGGACATGCGAGCCGGGGACACGGTGATACTGCCTGGGCAGCAGCTGACCAGCATCGACATCGGGGTTGCCGCGGCCCTGGGTCACGACCGCCTTCTTGTCGGCGGACGGCCGCGCGTTGTGCTGCTGGCCACCGGCGACGAGCTGGTGCCCGCGGGCGCGCCTGTGGGGCCGGCGCAGCTGGTCGACTCCAACTCCCCGATGCTGACCGCGGCGGTGCGCGAAGCCGGTGGTACGCCGACGTTCCTGGGCATCGCTCGCGACTCGAAGGAGTCCGTGCGCGCGATGCTCGAGGCGGCGGCAGCGTCGGACCTCGTCGTGAGCAGCGCAGGCGTCAGCGTCGGTGACCACGACTGGGTTCGCGAGGTGGCTGCGGAGCTGGGGACCATCTCGACGTGGCGGGTGGCGATGCGGCCGGGCAAACCGGTGCTGATCGGAAGGCTGCGCGACGCGACCTTCATCGGGCTGCCGGGCAACCCGGTCAGCAGCTCGGTGACCTTCGAACTCTTCGCGCGGCCGGTCATCCGGAGGATGCAGGGTGCAAAGGAGCTGCATCGGCGACGGATCCGCGTCCGGATCGGCGAGCGGATGAGCAAGCCCGCGGGCCTCGAGACGTACACGCGCGCCGTGTTGGACTCGCCGTCGAACGACGGCCTGCCGCACGCGTTCAGCTCCGGCGACCAGGGATCATCGATGCTGCACTCGCTCACGCGCGCGGACTGCCTGCTGGTGCTCCCCGCGGACCTCGAGAGTGTCGAGTCAGGTGCCATCGTCGAGGCGATCCCGCTGCGATGACGATCGTGTCCGCCCCCCCGGAGGTGACGATCGGTCCCGACAGGTTGGGCCGCTCGCTGCGCGACCTCCGCATCTCCGTGACCGATCGCTGCAACTTCCGCTGCCCGTACTGCATGCCCAAGGCGCGGTTCGGTCCCGGGCATCGCTTCCTCCCGCGAGCGGAAGCTCTCGACGCGCAGGAGATCGTGCGCCTGGCGGGAGTGTTCGCCTCGCTCGGCGTGACCAAGATCCGCCTGACCGGCGGCGAACCACTGCTCCGCCCCGACCTTGTCGAGATCATCGAGGGCATTGCCAAAGTCGGCGTGCCGGATATCGCGCTGACCACCAACGGCGCGCTGCTCCGGCGCTGGGCGTCCCGCCTCCACGACGCGGGTCTGCAGCGCGTCACGGTCAGCCTCGACACGCTCGACCCGGCCGTTTTCGCATCGATGAGCGACTCGCGGATCGAGGTGAGCGAGGTGCTCGATGGGATCGCAGCCGCGCGCGAGGCCGGGCTCGCACCCATCAAGCTCAATTGCGTGGTGCAGCGCGGCGTCAACGAGCATGGTCTGCTCGACCTCGTCGACTTCGCGCGCAGCGAGGGACTCGGCCTTCGCTGCATCGAGTACATGGATGTGGGTGCCACCAACGGGTGGCGAATGGCCGACGTGGTGACCGGTGAGGAGATCCTCCAGCGAGTGCGAAAGGTGCACCCGCTCCTCGAGGACGCCCCCGACCCAACTTCGGTCGCCAGGACATATCGGTTCGCGGACGGCAAGGGCGACCTCGGGGTGATCACCTCGGTGAGCCGCCCCTTCTGCGGCGACTGCACGCGTGCTCGTCTGGGCGTCGATGGCCGGCTGTACACGTGCCTGTTCGCGACCGCCGGCGTCGACCTGCGCGAGCCGCTGCGGTCGGGCGCCGACGATGACGCGCTGCGTCGCATCATCGCCGCTCGGTGGAAGCGCCGCGAGGACCGTTACTCGGAGCTGCGCGGACTGGGCATCGCCGAGGGCGAACGCATCGAGATGTCGTACATCGGCGGCTGACCGATGGGTGACATCACCGTCCTGGTCTTCGGCCCCCTGCGTGAGCGAGTCGGCGTCGCCGAGATCCACGTCGACGGTGCAACCGTGCAGGACGTGTGGGACGAACTGGTGCGCCGTCACCCCTCCGCCGCGCTCGATGCCGGGTCGGTCCGCGCGGCGCGCAACCTCGCCTACTGCGAATGGAGCACCGCGGTGATCAGCGGCGATACCATCGCGTTCATCCCCCCGGTTGCGGGAGGCAACGTCGATGAACCGCCGGTGCGGGTGTGGATCACCGACTCTCCGATCGATATCGCCTCCGTGATCGCCGCTGCGGGAACGTCCCGCGACGGCGCTGTGGCGACTTTCATCGGCAGAGTTCGTGATCACAGCGACGGCGTGACCGTGCACCGGATGGATTACGAGGCATATGCCGAGATGGCCGAGTCGGAGATGCGCCGGATCGGCGACGAGCTCTACGCGCGGGGCGGCATCAGCACGATCTCCATCGTGCACCGCACCGGATCACTGCAGATCGGCGACGCCAGTGTGGTCGTGGTGGTGGCCGCACCACACCGCGACACGGCGTTTCCCGCGTGCCAGGAGGCGCTCGAGCTCATCAAGAGCACCGTGCCGGTGTGGAAGCGCGAGCACAGAACCGACGGGGCGCGCTGGGTCGACGCCCGGCACGGCTACGCCGGCGAGACAGCTTCATGACCGTGCGACGTCTCACCCACGTCGATGCAGCCGGCCGGACGCGAATGGTCGACATCAGCGACAAGCCGGTGACCCAGCGCAGTGCGACGGCACGCGGGCGCGTGAACTGCAGCCCCGAAGCAGTGCAGCGAATCGCCGGCGACACGATCGCGAAGGGCAGCGTGCTCGACACCGCGAGGCTTGCGGGCATCATGGGCGCCAAGCGAACGTCGGAGCTGATCCCGCTCTGCCACCCACTGGCCCTGCGCCACATCGATGTCGACCTGCAACTCGACACATCGGAGACGCCCGGCATCGTAATCGAGGCAACCGCGCGCGTCGAGGGCGCGACCGGGGTCGAGATGGAGGCACTGACCGCGGTCGCCATAGCCGGGCTCACCGTGATCGACATGATCAAGGCCGTCGACCACTGGGCGACGATCACCGACGTCGCGCTGGTGCACAAGGAGGGTGGCCGGAGCGGGTCGCTCGACCGGCCCGAAACGGCCTAGGTCGCCGGGCTCGCGGGGTCTGGGTGCCGCGTGTTCCCGGAAAGCAGGGCGAGAGCGTGAGGCAGCGCAGGCCACACTGCGTCGAGACATTCGGCGACCGCCCCGGGACTCCCGGGTAGCGCGAGCACGAGGCAGTTCCCCAACACGCCGACCACCTGGCGCGAGAGCATCGCGTGCGGCGTGGACTGCATGCCCTGGTGGCGCATCACCTCGGCGATGCCCGGAACCTCGTAATCGAACATCGGCGCCAGCGCCTGCGGGGTCACGTCGCGAGGACCGAGGCCGGTACCGCCGGTGAGAATGAGGACGTCGGCTGTTGCCGTGCATTGCCGTACCGCGGCGCGTATCTCTTCAATGTCGTCGGGCACGCTCTTCCGGGTCATGACGTCGGCCGGAAGCAGCGCGAATCGGGCAACGATGACGTCGCCGCTGCGGTCATCAGCGTCGACGCCGCGACGGCTGTCGCTCACGGTTATCTCCGCGGCGCGCCAGCGCCGCTCGTCAGCGTCACTCATTCGCGAACGATCCGCTCGTGGGCGGCGTACACATTCATCCGTTCCCCGCGAAGAAAGCCGATCAAGGTCATCCCGGAATCGGTCGCAAGCTCGATGGCGAGGCTCGAAGGTGCGGAAACCGCTGCCAGCAAGGGGATCCCAGCCATCAGGGCCTTCTGCGTCAGCTCGAAGCTGGCCCGGCCCGATGCGAGGATCATGTGCGACCGCAGCGGGAGCAACCCCCGAGTCGCGGCCCATCCGATGACCTTGTCGAAGGCGTTGTGCCGGCCGACATCCTCGCGCAGGCACAGCAGCGCACCCTCAGCGTTGAAGAGGGCCGCGGCGTGCAGCCCGCCGGTGCGCGCGAACTGCGGCTGCGCGGACCGCTGCACGGCAGGCAGTCCGAGCAGCAGCTCGGGCGAGACGCGCAGGGGATCCTCCGCGACGTCATAAGCCGACTTCGTGCGCACCGCCTCGATGCTCGCCTTGCCGCACAAACCACAGGAGGAGGTCATGTAGAACGCGCGCGGCGCGAGGTCGCGTGAAGCAGCGGCGGCGGACAGGGTGACCTCGACGATGTTCAGCTCGCCGGTCGCCGCGTTCGCATCAGGACACAACCGCATCGCCTCGATCTCGGCGGCACCTCGGACGATGCCCTCGGTGACCAGGAACCCGGCAACCAGGTCGAAGTCGTCCCCGGGGGTGCGCATCGTGACCGAGAGCGAGACGTCGCCCACACGGATCTCGAGTGGTTCCTCGGTGCTGACGTCATCGCTCCGCCAGGTCACGGCCCCACCGGCGGCAACCTGCATCACCCTCTGGTGGCGCACGGTCATGCCGACCACGATAGCGACCGGGTATCGGCGCCGGTTCCCGCGATCGCGGGCATCGGGCAAGATGGTGGTGACGTGACCGAGCCACCCCCGAGCAGCGATGTGCTCAGCGAGCTCGCGTCACGGCTGAGCGCGGCTCGGGGGCTCGCCGCTCCTCCGGAGCCGCTCGATCTCGCCGGGCGGGCGCAGCTCCTCCGCATCGCGCGCGATGTCGCGCACGCGACCGAACGGCAGAACGCCCCCATTGCCGCATTCCTGGTCGGCCGGTTCGTCGAGGATTCAGTTCACTCGGGCGCCACCCAGGCTGACGCCCTCGAAGCGGCCGCCTCAGTGGTCCGATCGCTCATCGGGGAGGCTGCTGACTGACCTCCAGGAGGTCGTTGGGCGAGTTCAGGTTGCGGGTGAAATCGTCCGAGAAGCCGGCGTCGCGCCATTCGCTCTCGGCAATCCGCAGCGCCTGGGCGCCGTCGATCAGCCGCCGCAGCGATCTGTCCTCTCCGGCGAGGGCGCTCTCCGCAGCGCCGAGGATTGCCGTCGAGTAGACCGCGTGGAGCGGCTGGATGCCCCGGCTGGTCTCGCATGCCGCGACGTCGTGGTCGCCGATCCTCGCCGCGAGCATCCTGATGAGCATCGGTTCGATCCAGGGGAGGTCGACCGCGACGACCCCGAGCAGCCTGTGCGGTGAGGCGCGCAGGGCTGCGACGAGCCCGGCCAGCGGTCCCGCTCCAGCCACGGCGTCGCGGACGAGGTGCCGGCCCGTGATCGTCAGCGAGAGGTCGCCGGCGGCGATGAGCACGGGATCACACACGGAGTCGAGACGCGCCAGCGCGCGGTCAAGCAGCGTCATGCCTTCGAAGATGACCGTCGCCTTGTCGACACCCATCCGCGCACTCCGACCGCCACACAGCACGGCGCCCGCAAGGGATGGCCTCACGCGCGCCCGGTCATCGGATACGTCCTGTTGATGTGCGGTGTGCGACTCCACTGGGCGCAACCTTACGAGACGCCACGGCCGCGGAACTCAGATGAAGCGGCGAACGCTGCGTTGCGGCAGGGCCGCCGCCAGGCTAAGCGTTCAGACCGTTGCTGACGTTCGAGAAGACGTTGTTCGTCTGGTGTCCGACGACTCCGACAACAACGATGACGAAGATCGCGATCAGGATGAGGATCAACCCGTACTCAACGAGCCCCTGACCACGTTCGTCATCGCGCCGCCGGCTGGTGGGAACGGTCATCGACCTCACCAGGGCTACCAACGCCGGGAAAAATGCCGGGATCATGTCGTTGAGCATCGGTCACACACGCTGGCCAAACGTTGTGGTTGGGTGACGAGCTTGTTTCGGTGATCGCCAGCGAAATGGCGCCCGTTACCCCGACGTTACCCCGACTTCAGCGTGCGAGTTCGGCGCTCTTGGTTGCCGCGCCGTAGCCATCGGGCAGGGGCCGCGGCGGCTGCGGTCCAACATAGAGCGCGGAAGGGCGGATCAGCCGGTTGTTGGCGGCCTGCTCCGCGATCGCCGCGGTCCAGCCCACCGTTCGGCTCGATGCAAACGTGGGGGTGAACATGTCCGGCGGAATTCCGACGCTGTTCATGACAACACCTGCGTAGAACTCAACGTTGGTGTAGAGGCGGCGGCCTGGCTTGAGCTCGTTGAGCACGCGCAGCGCCGTCTGTTCCACCTGCACGGCGAACTCTGCCTGCGGACCGCCCAGCTCGATTGCCACCTCGCGCAGCAGCGTCGAGCGCGGGTCGTCGGTCTTGTAGACGCGGTGACCGAAGCCCATCAGGCGCTCGCCCGAGGAAATCTCGTGGCGGAGGTATTCCTCGGCCTTGTCGGGGGTGCCGATTGCATCCAGCATCGCAAGCGCACGCGACGGCGCGCCACCGTGGAGCGGACCGGCGAGGGCGCCGATCGCTCCCGTCAGGGCGGAACCGATATCGGACCCCGTCGATGTGATCACCCGTGCCGTGAATGTCGACGAGTTGAACCCGTGGTCCATGGTGAGGATGAGGTACTGCTCCAGTGCTCGGATGGCTCGCTCGTTGGGGCGCTCGCCGGTGAGCATCTGGATGTAGGCGCCCACGTAGCCGAGGTCGGAGTCCGGCTCAACCGGCTCGAGGCCGAGGTGGTGGCGGTGCAGCCGCATGAGCAGCACCGGAACCACGGCCGCCATCTTCAGGCATTCTCTGCGGACCTCGTCCGCGGGTATGTCGAGGGTCGGCTTCTGCTCGAGCGCAGCCCCCGCGAGCGACACGGCCGAGCGCAGCGCCATCAACGGTGTGTATCCGGGGAGCGCGGCGATCTGGGGAAGCAGTTCAACGACCTTTTCCGGAACCGAGCGCGCCTCGACGGCGAGCTTCGTGAAAGCCTTCAGCTGGGCGTCATCGGGCAGCTCACCCTCGCTCAGCAGGTGCCAGACCTGTTCGAACGAACAACGACGGGCCAGCTCGGTGGCGTTGTAGCCGCGGTAGTGGAAGAACCCTTCCTCGCCTCGCACGTCGCCAACCGCGGTCTCTGCCACGGCGACACCCTCGAGTCCTCTAGGGGCGAGTCCCGGAGGAGCGGATCCCGCCGGCTGCACCTCTTCGATGTGCGCGACCCGCACGACGTGACGGATCGAGAGGATGCCCGCGACATGCTCGCCATCCATCACGGGAAGATGGCGGAAGCGACGTTCCCGGAAGACCTCGAGACCCTTCTCCACGGTGTCCGTCACCGAGACCGTGACCGGGTTCTGGGTCATGACCTCTTCGACCTTGGCCGTGCCGGGATCGATGCCGTGCCCGACGGACCGGAGTAGGTCGCGCTCGCTGAGCATGCCACGCAGCCGCCCCTGAGGATCCAGGACCGCTGCCGCTCCCACGTTTGCGGCGTCCAGAATCACCGACGCCTCCGCCAGGGTGATGCTGGTCGGCACGACCACCGCCGGCTTGTGCATCACATCGGCGACGGTCAGAGATGCGGTCACGCTGTCAGTCTAGCGCTGTGCGCCGGGGACCTCGGGGACGCATCGGTTCGATCGCAGAGCGGGGCGAGCCATCCGAGCGTCACGATCTGGCCGACCCCATGAGCGACGATATCGAAACCGCGGCGGGACCCACCGGCGACATGGATCCGGAGGCGTACCGGCGAGCCGCGCACCGCGTGGCCGACTGGACCGCGGACTATCTTCGCGACCTCGAACGCTTCCCAGTGCTCAGCCCCGGGCGGCCGGGGACGGTGCGTCGGGGCCTCCCGCCGGCGCCGCCGGCGCACGGCGAACCGATCTCCGCCGTGCTCGCCGACATCGAGGAGCTGCTCATCCCGGCGACCACCCACTGGCAGTCCCCCGGTTTCATGGCCTATTTCGCATCGAGTGGCTCCGGGCCGGGGATCCTCGGCGAGACCCTCGCCGCGGCGCTCAACGTCAACGCGATGCTCTGGCGGACCGCGCCTGCTGCAACCGAGCTCGAGCAGGTGACCCTCGACTGGCTGCGCCAGTTGGTGGGGCTGGAGCAGCCCATGTTCGGCGTCATCAACGACACCGCCTCATCGAGCACGCTGTATGCGCTGGCGGCGGCTCGCGAGGCACAGACCGACCTGCGCATCCGCGAACTTGGCATGGCCGGCCGGCCCGAACTTCCCCGGTTGCGCTACTACGCGTCAACCGAGGCGCACTCATCCGTCGAGAAGGCCGGCATCGTCCTTGGTATCGGCAAGGACGGACTGCGCTCGATCCCGGTCGACGAACGGTTTCGCATGGACCCGGTCGCGCTGCGCCAGGCGATTCACGAGGATGTCGCCGCCGGCCTCCGGCCGTTCGCGGTTGTGGCCACCGCCGGGACCACGTCGACGACCAGCGTCGACCCGGTCCCGGCCATCGCGGCCCTGTGCGAGCAGCACGGGTTGTGGCTCCACGTCGACGCGGCCTACGGCGGCGCGGCGGCGATCGCGCCGGAGCTGCGCTGGGTTCTCGACGGCGCTGAGCGGGCTGACTCGATCGTCATCAACCCGCACAAGTGGCTCTTCACGCCAATCGACTGCAGCGTTTTGTGGACCCGACGCCCCGACGTGCTTCGCGGCGCGTTCTCGATCGTGCCCGAGTACCTCACCACCGCTGACGGCTCAGATCTGGAAGCCCCGAACCTCATGGACTACGGAACGTCGCTCGGACGCCGGATGCGTGCGCTCAAACTGTGGATGGTCCTCCGTTATTTCGGTGGCGACGGGCTCGCACAGCGCATTCGAGAGCATTGTGAGTACGCGTCCATGCTCGCTCGCTGGGTGGATGGTGAACGGGACTTCGAACTGCTCGCACCGGCACCGCTCAGCGTCGTCTGCTTGCGCGCCCATCCACCGGGCCTCGACGATCCTGGAACGCTCGACACGCTCAACCAGCGAATCGTCGAGCGAATCAACACCGGTGGGCACTTCTTCGTGAGCCACACGAAGTTGCATGGCGCGTATGCGATCCGCGTTGCGTTTGGCAACCTCCGGCAGGAACAGCGCCACGCGCGCGGAGTGATCGCGGCGTTGCGCGGTGCGATCGACGATGTAGGATGACGGGCGATGTTCCGCGCCCTCGGGGCGAGACTCACCCTCGACTCCAAGGGGGTGGCCGGAGCTGCGGTTTTTGAAGCCGCGGCTCAGAGAACCTGGCTCTGGGCAACGAGTGGTCTTAAGACTGCAACGGATCTGTTGACCGAAGGCGAACTCCAGGAAAATGGTCTTAAGGTCACCGTTGTGCGCTGCGACAGCGGCAGTCGATCACTGTGTCGTGTCGCCGTGCACCGACCCGACCAGTGGGACCCGTCGATACTCTGGCTGACCACCGTCGACGCTGTGCGCACCGGCGACATCGTCGAGATCGGCGTCTCGGTGGAACAGGACATGCGCCATTTGCGCGTGCCGCCGTCGCCGCTCGCCGCGCCGCTGGTGGCACTGCTCCACGATTTTGTCGAGCAGGGAGCAACCGCCGGGACGCAGCGTCTGCGCGCGGCGCCGGACGCGCTGGTCGGCTCGGAACGGATTGACTCCTTCGTGCAGTCGTGTCTTCTGGACCCTGGACGGCGTCTTCCGGTTGTGCTCTTCAGCGCCGTGAAGGAGGAGGACGGCGTCTACCCGACCGATGCCGGCGATCCGGCACTCACGGCACTCGAGCTCTGCGGGCTTGCACACGTCTTCGTCATGCCACGTGTCGAGGATTCGCACCGTCTCACCAAGCGACTCGGCATGCTGTCGGTGTACGACGGTGCTGTGCGTATCTACTGGCCCCGGCTCCGGCTGACCGATCCGCCGCCGCGTCACCCGTTGCATTTGCGCCAGCGGCTCAACACGGCGAGCGGGCCGGCCATCATTCGTCGCGTGGTCGAGGCGGGCGCCCGCTCATACCGACCGCCGGATGGCACCGCGACCCTGCTTGCAACTCGATGGCGCGAGCACGAGCAGGAGCGCATCGCGGCGATCACCACCGACCCCGATCCGGCCCGTCAGGCATCGCTGCTGCGCGACGAGTTGCTCCGAGTCATCGACGCCAAGGTGGCGCTCGAGCATGAGATCGAGACGCTGCAGCATCAGCTCGTGTTCGCGGCGGAGGGCGGCGGCGGAGAGGAGTCCCGGCTTGCCGGCCTTCGCACGCGCGCTGACGCGCCGACCGAGCTCACAGGCAAGCCGGCGCCACCGTCACGCCGCGTGGCCGCACCCGAGCCCGGCGATCCCACATCGCGAGAATGACGAAGGCCGCCGTCAACGAGCCGGCTGCACAGCCCCCCGGGGCGTACGCCCCGAAACAACCCGAGTCACGCCGAGCTCGTCCTTCGTCCAACCGACATCGACGAGTCGTGCGGCTCGAAGCGTCGCCTGCGTCCGGCGCGACAGGTAGGTGCCGACCTCAACGAGGAGCACGCCGCTCGGCCTGAGCCACTCGTGCGCCTCGCTCGCGAGTCTGCGCACCAACCCGAGCCCGTCGTCCGAGCCGTCGGTGAGCGACTGCAGCGGCTCGAACTTCCGGATCTCGCGCGGCAGCTCCTTGAGGTCGCTGCGCAGGACGTACGGGGGGTGAATGGTGAAGACATCGATGCTGCCGCGCAGCCGGCGCGGCAGCGCGTCCAGCAGATCGCCCGCGCGGAAATGCGCGTTGCGAAGACCGGCACGCCGCGCGTTGTCCTTGCCGAGCGCCGCGGCGTCCACCGAGATGTCGACACCCCAGACATCCGCGTGACGCACCTCGTTTGCGACGGCCAGCGCCACCGGTCCGGCGCCGGTTGCAACGTCAACGGCGACGCGGTGCCCGCGCCGCCGGCGCAGCACTTTGATCGCCTCCTCCGCGAGCAACTCGCTCGACGCCCGCGGGACGAAAACGCCATCCCTCACGAGCAGATCGAGGCCGCGAAACGTGTAGTGGCCCTTGATGCGCGGAATCGGTTCGCCGTTGACACGCCGCGCGACCATCGCTGCGAACCGCTTCTTCGACGTGCCGTCGAGCACGCGATCGAGAACCGTCGGAGTGAGCTTCCTCCCGAGCACCTCGGCCATCAACTCCTCAGCGTCGTAGCGCCCGAGGTTCCTGTCCCAATGATCGATCGCCGTCGACTTGTCGATCTTCCGAACTGCTTTTTCGATGTGTTCGGCGACGGTTATGGCGGGCACTGCCCGCGCATGGTAGGCGGTCGTGCCGCCGGCACGTGCACCATGTTCTCGTGAAGCTGTCTCGCCCCCCGGATCCCGGCCTGTGCGCGTCGTGCGTTCATGCGCGCATGGTCACCGGGGCGCGATCCACATTCATGCGCTGCGGGCTTGCCGATAGCGACCCCCGGTTCCCGCGCTACCCCCCGCTTCCCGTGCTCCGCTGCGACGGGTACGTCCAGGTGACTCCTCAGGCCACGCGCTGCTGACCACGACCCGGCGCCGGTCGCTCGCGGTGGGGCAGGTAGGAACGATCGCCAATCCAGGGCGCCGGCAGGACGCTGAGACCCTTGGTCGTCTGGTTGAGCCATGCGCCGTACTTGCTGCGCTGCAAGCTGAAGGCCTCCCACGCCTTGTCCAGGTTGTGCAGCTGATATCCCGCGCGCTCGAGGCGGCCACACGCCTCGACGAACTCCTCGCGCTCGACTCCGGCGACCGCCTCGCCCTCGTATCGGAAATGGTCACGCATGTCGGCAACGAAATGAGCTCCGACCTTGTGCATGAGTCGCGCCTGACCCACGGGGCCCCCATCGATGGTGGTGAGCACGAGCGTCGCGGCGTCCATCACTGCTCCGAAGGAGTTGGCCCACGCCTCGTTGTCGTGACTGGAGCGGAAGTAGAAGAGCAGCGGGTAGGAGAGATGGCTCTCGATGACATCCACGGTCCACAAACGCCACTCATCGAACGTCGCGGTGAGCTGCTCCGGCATCGCGTCCTTGGCGCAGGTCTCGAGTAGCTGCACTCCGGAGGGCGGTGCACCGGCCAGCGCGTCGAGCGCTACCACGGCCGTCTCGCGTCGCTGGAATGAGCTGAAGAGTGAGAACAGCAGGCTGATGACCAGCGCGAAGAGACCGAAGCCGCTGGCTGCCTCGATGGCCGCCAACGTACGAGTCGCCACGCCGGTCGCCTCGATGCCGCCGACCGAGAACGCGAGCATCCGCCCCGCCGAGAAGTACAGCGTGGTGCCGAAGGAGTCGGGCTGCGGCTGCAGGCCGGCGTGGAGCCCACTGAAGATGAGCGCGTAGCCGAGGATGAACGACAGACCCCAGAGGATGAGCAGCGCCACCAGCATCATCGGTGCGAACGCGGCGAGTGCGGTCTCGCGAGTCTGGAGCTTCTTGGGACGCTCGGCGACCTTTCGCCAGAGACGCCACCCGCCCCGGATGAGCGTGAAACTCAAGCGAACTCGGCCCACCGCCGGGCGTGGCATGACCACCGACTGGACCACGTCATAGATGATCACCAGCACGATCAGGACGCCGCCCCCTATCTGGACGCCGTCGGTGACGCTCATCTCGCAGCAACCTCAGAGGTCACGATTCGAGCTGGCGGCGCATTTCGGTGATCTCCGCCAGCACCTCCTGCAACGCGTCCAGGTCCTCCGAGTCGACCGCAACCCGCCGTAACGCGGCGAGCTCGGCGATCGCCGTATCCATCGTCTCGATGGTATGGGCCGGGTCGTCCCACCGTCGTGAGAGCAGCCGCATACCGAGAGCCCTCGCCTCGTCGGCGACCAGGCTCACGCTTGCCGGCTCATCGAACGAGGCCGTTCGACCGCGGCGTCACCGACCGTCGTGACATCACGAGCGCCGATCGCAGGATCACGGAGCGCAGACGCGCTACTGCCGTGGCCACGCAGCCGATGGTACGGCGGCGGTCATATCCCTCGTGTGCCCAGCACCAGCAGCGTCGAGTAGTTGTAGGTCACGGTTCCACCGAGCGCGTCGACGGCGCCGGCGACGGCGTCGAGGAGCGCACGTCGCCGCGCGTCGGGCAAGCGGACGTGGTCGCTGTGCGTGGCGATGAGGTCGATCCAGTCTGCCCGGTCGTACACCACAGACCACGGGAATGCTCGCGCTTCGACGTCCGTGAACGCGCCGCCCCTTCGGAACTCATCGAAACGGTCCGCCGGCTCGTCCCTCGGATTGAGCGCGACATTGGTCTTGGCGATTTCCGGGGCAAACCGGGCATACACGCCCTCGAGAACATGCTGAGCGTCTTCCTCGGGCCAGCCACGATTCCAGAAAACACCGAGCCGTCCCATCGGCTGCAGCAGAGATCGCGCCTTGGTGACGCCACGTGTGGGGTCCACCCAATGCCACGCCTGCCCGGAGACGATCAGGTCGTACATCCGGCCTCTGGGGTCCCAGCTCTCGAAC
>Ga0308309_10000999_pt1 | contig 16948 bp, 15 predicted proteins | sample HubBroMetageWFT5_FD_192491 | JGI IMG/M metagenome (GOLD analysis project Ga0308309, IMG submission 192491) | Warmed and freeze-thawed soil microbial communities from the Hubbard Brook experimental Forest, New Hampshire - Hubbard Brook CCASE Soil... | ecosystem: Environmental > Terrestrial >...
GCCAGCCAATGCCCTGCGGCTGCCCTCACCCCTGCCGAAGACTCCAGTGAAGGTAGAAAACGATACTGCTCCTACGGTCGCCATCGCCGCCAGTAAATTGGAGCCGCTGCCTCCCGCACCCACGCCTGTGATTCCAAAGCAGGCGATAAAGACGAACGTATTTTCCTCCGGGAGTTCGGCCACTCCGACGATGGCGCGCGCCCCCTCGCAAGTGCAGACCGGAGGTTTCGGCGACCCCAATGGAATTCCTGCTAAAGCGAATCAAGGCAAAGCCGTCAATATCGCAGCGCTCGGATCTTTCGATCTCCCCTCCGGCCCAGGCTATGGCAACGGAACCGCTGGCGCCAAAGGCGTGCCCGGCGTGGTCGTAAGCACCGGCTTTGGCAACGGCACAGCGGTTCCGGACAACCGCCCTCGGGCTACGGGGACGGTTCAACCGACCGGCTTCGCCAGCGCCGATGTGCCCGCGGCGCCCACCGGCCACTCTCGTCAGGCGGAAACTACCGCCACGGTTCTGCCTGCGGAAATCCTTTCCAAGCCAACGCCCGTCTATACTCAAGAAGCTAGGAATTTGCGGATTGAGGGCGAGGTCCTCCTGGAAGTTGTCCTGGGGGCCTCTGGCAAACTCCGTGTCGTGCGCGTGGTCCGCGGGCTGGGTCACGGTCTCGACGATAACGCCGTCAAGGCCGCCGAAAAGATTCAATTCAAGCCAGCAGTGAAGGATGGGCAGCCGACCGATTCTACCGTCGTTTTGCACATCGTTTTTCAAATGGCGTAGCTTGTTCCCAGAAGGGTTCTGTATGCGTATTTTCCAGATAGGTTTGCTCTCGTTTTTTCTGTGGTTGGTCTGGTCGTTGCCCGCAGTCTCGCAAGACCCGACGTCTTCCGCACCCCCAGCCGCGACTACTGACGCGACCCCGGCGGGGCAGACCGCCGGAGGAGCGGTATCGGCTCCGCCTCCAGCATCGTTCGATGAGGTCTTGGATCGCGTTGTCCAGCGAGAGCATCTCTTCCTGGCCCAGATGCGCCACATGCATCCCATGGTCGAGACCTATCTGCAGGATCTCAAGAACGACAAAGACGGCAATGCCTACCCTTCGAAAGACCAGTACTTCCTCGGGCGCCTCGACATGAGCGATGGCCCCGAAGACACTTCATTCGTGGGCGAGCCCGGCTTCGGGCCACGAATGATCAAACACCTCACCGGCCTCTATTCCCTGCATTTCCTGCCGCTCGGGTTCGCCCAGATGGTGATCCTCGATACGGATTTCCAAAAGCGCTACTACAAGTTCACTTTCGTTCGTCGCGAGTTTCTCGGAGAAGTTCGTTGTCTGGTGATTGACGTCGAGCCCCGGGCAGACTCGGGCATGGCTCGATTCATGGGTAGAATCTGGGTCGAAGATCAGGATTACAATGTGGTTCGTTTCAACGGCACTTATTCTCCTCACCCCAAGACCAGTTACTATCTGCACTTCGACAGTTGGCGCCTGAATCTTCGTCCCGGCACCTGGCTGCCCGCTTACGTCTATAGCGAGGAATCCGACCTCAAATCCGGGATCAGCAGGGGTTTGCATTTCCGGGCTCAGTCCCGTCTCTGGGGATACGACTTGAAAGCCCTGACCAAGAACTCAGAGTTCACGCAGATTCTTGTGGATTCTCCACAGGACGCTTCGGTGAAAGACCAGAGCGATGCGGCCGCCGATGCGTCTCCCGTGGTCGCCGAGCGCATGTGGGAGCGCCAGGCTGAAGATAATGCGGTCGACCGCCTGCAGAAGATCGGTCTACTTGCGCCTCCGGGCGACGTGGATAAGATCCTTCTCACCGTCGTCAACAACCTGATGGTCACCAACAACATCGATATGCAGGATATCCGTTGCCGGGTCCTGCTCACCTCGCCTTTGGAGTCGTTCACCATTGGGCACACCATCGTGATCAGCCGTGGCTTGCTTGACGTGCTTCCCGACGAGGCCTCGCTCGCCATGGTCCTCGCCCACGAACTCGCTCACATCGTGTTAGGACATAAGCTGGATACCAAACTGGCATTCAGCGATCGCATGTTCTTTCCTGATGAAGAGTCGTTTCAGCGCTTGGATTTCAAACGCCGCCCCAGCGATGAAGAAGCCGCAGACGCCAAGGCCGTGGAAATACTGAAGAACTCTCCCTATAAGGACAAACTGGGAACTGCCGGGCTGTTCCTGAAGTCTTTGCAGGAGCATGCGCCCGACCTGCCAAACTTGATTCGCCCCCATCTGGGCAATGCCTTCGCGGCCGGTAAGGACGTCCGCATGTCGGCACTGCTGGCTTCCGCACCGCAGCTCGAACCGAAACGCACCGATCAGATTGCCGCGCTCCCGCTCGGGGGACGCATCAAGCTCGACCCCTGGTCCGATCAGGTGGAACTGGCAAAGGCAAAGCCCGTGGCGCTGAACTCCGCGCGCGAAAAGATGCCCTTCGAGCTCACACCTTTCTTTCCTTATCTCACCAGACTCTCCACTCCAGGCAGCGAGAAGGTCGCGCTCACCACGCCTGCCACGAAGTAATGTGTGAGGTAGTCACCAACTTCTCGGGGAAACGCGAAGGCGCGCCTGGCGGCGCGCCTTTAACAGATCTTGATCTCAGTGTCGCCTGCTCCGCGACTATTGGATGGCGCTGCTAACGTTGGAGAATACGTTATTGGCGTTCGAACCGATGAGCCGGACGGTGCCCACCACGATCACCAGAATCACTGCCAGCATCACCGCGTACTCGGCGATGTCCTGACCACTCTCATCGTTCCAGAGTTTCTGCCAGAGTTTCTGCGAAAGTTTTGCCACGGGCTCCGTCTCCTTACGAATCTGTCTAAGCAGCCCCCTCACTCCAACGAGGGAAAAGCACCCAAACGTTACCGGGCCAGTTTCTGCCAGAGGCTGTTCGTCAGGAAATGATAAGTGGCGGCGCAGGAGCCCGCCAATGGCCCGTAAGTGCTATCCTGCGGTTACTTCGAGCGCAAGCTGTAAGTCTTTGTCAGCCAATGCTTTTCAGGGGTAGCGACTGGTTTACGGCAAACAGCGCCAACTCCAATCGCGTCGACACCCCCAGCTTGTCGAAGATATTGCTCAGGTGGTGCTTCACCGTGTCTTCGCTGATCTTGAAGTACTCCGCAATCTCTTTATTGGAGTATCCCGCCACCACCGCCGCCACAATTTCCAACTCGCGCGGAGTCAGGCCAAATTTCTTCTGCCGGGCCTCGTCGCTGGAGGATTGCACCAGCGTGCGCAGGTATTGCACCAGGTTCGAAACGCTCTCCCGTCCCACCCAGTACTCTCCTGACATCACGGTGTGGATCGCCTTGAGCAGCAGTTGCGTGGCGGAATCTTTTAGTACGACTCCCCGCGCGCCCAGCTGCAGAGCCTCCACAATCTGGCTCTTCTCCGCTGCCGCCGTCAGCAGGATCACGCGCACTGGTGTCGAATTCGTCGCCCCGGTGCTCAGATCCCGCAAGGCTTCCAGTCCCGGATGTTTCGGCATCGCCAAGTCCAGCAACAAAATGTCGGGCTTCAATTGCCGCGCTAGTCTTACGGCTTCCGCACCGTCAGAGGCCTCACCCAGCACCTTCAAATCCGGTTCAGCTTCCAGCAGCCGCCGCAGGCCGTCCCGGAAAATTGGATGGTCGTCGGCGATCACGATACGAACAGGCTGTGACTTCTTAAAGTTCATCAGAGACTTCTCCACCTCTCGGAACTTTGATTTCCAGGCGTGTCCCGACTCCGGGATTTGATTCTACCGTGAGTAAGCCCGCAATTAAACGTACTCGTTCTTTGATGATCATCGGCCCCTTGCCCATCTGTTCAAGTTCGTCCTGGGTGAAGCGCCCGGAAAACGGGAACCCTTTACCGTCATCCTCCAGCGTCAGACTCCACTGGCTTGGACTCGAACTCAGCCGTACCAGCGCATGGCGCGCCTTACTGTGCTTACGCACGTTCACCAGGCCCTCCTGCACGATCCGCAGCAATTCCCGGCAGACCTTGTCCGGCATGTCCAGCTTGCCAGCGTCTTTCACGAAACGCGCCGAAATTCCCGTCTCCCGCTCAAACCGTTCCACTGTGTCGGTCACCAGATGAAGGAATCTTCGGGCATCCACGTCGATTGACTTCATCTGCTGCATCAGTTCCCGCAGCTTCAGAACTTCTTCGCGCAGCAGGCCCTGTATCCGACCCAATTCGCCGCCGACCACGGCCGGCGTGGTTTCTGCCTGGCGCCGCAGGACGTCCACCTGCATCTCTACCGCAATCAGCGACTGCACTGCGCCATCGTGCAGCTCTCTGGCGAAGCGCGCGCGTTCCGCCGCACCCGCACGGCGCCGGAGCCGGTGAAGCAGGTAGACGTTGTAAACCGCCGGCCCCACTTGCCGGAACAAATCGAGCAAAAAACGCAGCTCCTCGACTGTCTCGCCTCGCCACAACGGGTCAAATACCAGGACGCGGCCCCGCCATTCCCCTCCGAAGACGAAGGAAACAGCGACCGCGGACCCGAAGGATTGGCGCTCCTTGAGCCGCACCAGCGCGTCGGTTGAAGGCGACGGCACCTGGTTGCCCTCGCGGTCTACTGCAATCACGGACCAGCGGTCTCCCTTGCTCGTTGCGTAAAATGCTTCTCCCGGAAAATCCTCCAGATAAGTCTTCCAGTCCCGCGGGCTGGAATCGAGCCACACGAAATCGGAAGTCTCATCTCCGTTGCGTAATTCGCCCAGAAAGGTTCTGTGGCTATGAATTTCCTGCGAAGCCACCAGCAGCCGCGCCGCGCCGTACATGCTTACGATTTCCTGGCTGATCTGCTGCAACGTTCCCGTCAGTCCCGCATCCACCCGCACCTTCGACAACAAGCGGGTCACCACGGCTTTCTCCTCTCGCAGGTGCCTCTGTTGCTCCGCCAGATAACCCAGCAGCAGTCCCATCACCAGCAGGTAGACCGACAACATGAACAAGCGTTTGGGCTCAAACTCGCTCATGTTGATTTGCAGACCTGACAAAGCGTGCCAAGGCGGGCTTCCCCCGCGCGTCGCCCACAGATGGAACAAAAGAAGGCTTTCTCCCCACAGCAACACGACTTCCGCCGCCGCCGTGCTCAAAGTCGCCCACAAACCCCACCGGTAAGCCGCCGCCGTCAGCACGAAAAAAAAGAACAGGAAGAATGGGCTTCTCGGACCTTCCGCAAACACCGAGATGAAGGCCGGCCACACAATGTCCGCGGCATGTACCAGTATCCGAAACGAAACGGTCGACGCATCCCGCCGCCGCACCAGCATCAGTACCAGAATGCTGTTCCCCATGTAGAAGCCCAACAGTCCATAGGCTGCCGGGGAGTTGCCGAGCTGCGTGGGGTCCATGTAAATCGCCACCAGAGCAGAAGCCGCGAGGAACACACGTGCGATGGCCAGCCAGCGTTCGATCCGCCGGATCTCGCTGGGATCGGCTGGCGCCGGCGGCCTTCCAATAAAACGGCGATTTCCTTCAGTGCGCAATCCGAATCACTTCCCGCCGGCAAACAAATTTGTCAACTATAGGAACGTCCCGCATATTATTGATAAGAAAGAGCGGGAGCAAGCAAAACTTTCTGCCCCAGGTTCTGCAAGTCTTTGTTTTGTCTCGCTCTTGTCTCGATACGTCGTTCTGTTTGGCCTTTGCCTGCTGATTACTTCAGTAACCCGGAGCCGGTCAAATCCCAGTTTAGAATGGCGGCGAGGCTAGTCTATCTTGCGCGCCTATGCCAAACCCTGGACCGCTGCAGTCGCAGCCTGCCTTGCGACTTTAGTTCTGGCTGCCGTGATTCTGCCTCAATCCTTTCGCCTCACCGCTCTCAGCGACCTGATTCAGTGCCTTTTGCTATTTTCCGGAACGGTCGCCTTTATCCCCCATGCCGTACACTCGCGCGGACGCTTGCGTTTGTTCTGGTCGCTCCTCGCTACCGGCATGGGCCTCTGGTTCGCCTACCAGTTCGTGTGGATCTACTTCGAACTCTGGTTGCGGACTGACGTTCCGGACCTGTGCGCTGGCGACATCATCCTTTTTCTGCACATCGTACCGCTGATGGCCGCTCTAGCGCTTCGTCCTCATGCTCCGCAGGATGAGTACGCCGCCCGCCTCCGCCGCCTCGATTTTGCTCTGATGATGGTTTGGTGGATCTATCTCTACGTTCTCATCGTGATCCCCTGGCAATACGTCGTGCCCAATATACCGGCTTACAACAATGGTCTGAACTCGCTCTATCTCATCGAGAAAGCGGCGTTTCTGAGCACTTTGTTTCTGGCTTGGCGGGGCAGCAAAGCCGGCTGGAGAATTTTCTACGCCAACCTGTTCGGCGCCAGCCTGACTTACGCTGCCAGTTCCCACATCGCCAATTGGGCCATCGGCCGCCACGTCTATTACAGTGGAAGCCTCTACGACATCCCCCTCGCTCTATCCATGGCCTGGATCACAATCATCGGTATGCGCACCCACGAAAGCGAGCCTCAACCCGGCGTCCGCTCCACTTCCACCTCTCACGGAGTATGGCTCGCCCGGCTGGGAATGATCGCGGCCTTTTCGCTCCCGGTCTTTGCCGCATGGGCGATGCTCGATGACGCGGTGCCTCCGCGCGTCCGTTCGTTCCGCGTGGATCTTACTCTGGCTGCAGCCGTCGTGATGGGAGCCATGGTTTTCATCCGGCAGCGCCTGCTCGACTGGGAACTGCTCCGCCTGCTCACTCACTCGCGCGAGTCGTTCACCAACCTGAAGCGCTTGCAGGCCCAGATCACAGACTCCGAAAAACTGGCTTCGATCGGCCAACTGCTGGGCGGCGCCGCCCATGAACTCAACAATCCCATCACCGCTATGCTGGGCTATTCCGATCTGCTGCTGTGTACGCCTCTCACTCCGGAACAGAGCGAACTGGCGGTGAGAATCGGCCAGCATGCCCGGCGCACCCGGTCGTTGGTGGCCAGCCTGCTCAGCTTTGCCAAACAAGGCCCGGCCGCGATGGCGCCCGTGGATCTCAACACCTTGCTGCGAACCGCCGTCAAACTCTCGCAACCTCAGTGGCAGGCTCTCAAAATCGAGGTCCGCACCGAGTATCCGCAAGAGCTGCTGCTCGTCCGCGGAGATTCCAACCAGTTGCTTCAGGTCTGCGTACAAATCATTAACGACGCGCTGCATGTCGTCGGCCAGCACGGCAGCCGGACTCTCACCATCACTGCCGAGAGCAAGGATGGGACCGCAGTCATCCACATTTCCGACGCCAACCCGGCCGACACCAGGACCCAGACCCTGGGAAACGCCGCGCCCGACCTCGATTCCCCGGAGACTCTTTCCGGCCTCGGGCTGAGCGCGTGTCAGGGCATCTTGCAGCAACACAATGGGCGGATTCTCTGGCGGCAAGACCGAAATGTGGGAACTACCATCCGAGTCGAGATCCCGGTTATCCCTCCGCAGCCGGAGAAATCGTCTGATCCTGGGGTTCCGGTAATGTGGCGGCCTCAACCGTTCGCATGAGTTGCCCGCAGGCCGCATAAATATCCAGGCCCCGCGGACGCCTCACAAACGCAGGAATCCCCGCGTCCCGTAGAATCTTCTGAAACACACCAACCCGCTCCTCCGGGGGAGTCACAAACCCAATTCCCGGCCCCGGATTCAACGCAATCAGATTCACTTTGCACCGCATCCCGCGCAACAACTCCGCAACTTCTCTCGCATTCTCCGGCGTGTCGTTCACTCCGCCGAGCAGTACGTACTCGAACGTGATCCACTCCCGGGTGCGCAAAGGAAACTCCCGCGCGGCGCCCATCAGCATTTCAAGTGTCCACTTCTTGTTCACCGGCATAAGCCGCGTCCGCAGCGCATCGCTCGAAGCGTTCAAGGAAATCGCCAGCTTCGGCCGGATTTTTTCTTCGCCGAAGTCGCGGATGCGCGGCACAATCCCCGCCGTCGACACAGTCATGCGCCGCTCAGCAATCCCCACACCCTCCACCAGCAACCGTCCCGCCTTCACAAAATTCTCATAATTCAGGAACGGCTCGCCCATACCCATGAACACAAGGTTGATGCGATCCTCAGGCGGCGAAACGTTTTGATCTTTGAGCACCGCACAAACCTGACCCACAATCTCGCCCGCAGTCAGATTGCGCTTAACCCCGAGCAGCGCAGTCAAACAGAACTGGCAGTCGACCGCACAACCCACCTGGCTGGAAATGCAAATCGTCGACCGTCCCTGTCTAACTCGCTTTTGCAACGGGTGGGGCGGGCCTTTCAGGCCTGCGTCTGTGCCCGGCAATTGGAATTGGGCTTTAGCCCCTGAGGTACCTAAGCTGGAGCTCTCAGCTTCCGCTCCAGCCTCCGATCCATCCCCCGCTTCCCCGCCGTCCCCCTCCGGCATCCAAACCGCCTCAACACTCTGCCCATCACCAAATCCAATCAGATACCGGACCGTCCCATCCACCGACACGAATTTCTGCTCGATCCGCGCCGCTCCAACCGTGACTCCGCTTTGCGCCAACCGCCCGCGAAACTCCTGCGGCAGTGTGGAAATCTCCTCCAGAGTCTCCACCCGTTGCCGATAAACGGCATCCATAATCTGCTTGGCGCGATAGCTCGGCTCACCAGCCTCGCTCACCAAGACGGCGATCTCCCCCCGACTCATACCTAACAACGCCGACTTCAGAGTTTCAGTCATCAATTCACGAACACCTGCAACCTGCTTATTCTAAACGACAAACCGTCTTATTCTCCCGTACCCCACCCCGCCCCGCCAGATGTGCAAGAATAGTAGAGCACCTAGAGAGCAAGTTCCGCGAGCCAAATTAAGTCATGGTAAAAGAAGTTCGCAACATTCGTCGCCAGGTATTGCCCCACGGCCTCACCGTAATCACTGAGCAGATGGAGCACATCCGCTCGGCTTCCATCGGCATTTGGCTCGAAACTGGTTCCCGCGATGAGACGCCGCAATCGAACGGCATCTCCCACTTCATCGAGCACATGGTCTTCAAAGGCACCAAGCACCGCACTGCCGAGGAGATCGCCCGCCAGGTCGATTCCATCGGCGGCAACATGGACGCTTTCACTTCCAAAGAATGCATCTGCTTTAACGTCAAGGTGCTCGACGAAAACGTTCCCATCGCACTTGAGATTCTCACCGATCTAGTCCTGCATCCCACATTCACCGCCGAGGACATCACTCGCGAGCGCGGCGTAATCCTCGAAGAGATCAAGATGGACGAGGATAACCCCGACTACCTCGTCCACGAAATCTTCACTCAGAACTTCTGGAAAGATCACCCGTTGGGCAAGCCCATCCTGGGCACAAAAGAAACCGTAAAGAAATTCGAGCGCCAGACCGTGCTCGACACCTACACCCACCGCTTCGCCCCCGGCAACATCATCGTAGCTGCCGCCGGACATCTCGATCATAACCAGTTCGTCGACCTGGTAGTCAAACACTTCGAACACCTGAAACCCGCGAAAAACGGATTCCACTCGCCCGAACCCAAAATCGTCCCCCGCATTGTGCTGCGCAACAAGAAAGCGCTCGAGCAGGTCCAGCTCTGCATCGGAGTCCCCGCGTATCCCATCGCGCACGAGAAGCGCCACGCCGGCTACATTCTCAACACTCTGCTCGGCGGCGGCATGAGTTCCCGCCTCTTCCAGAATATCCGCGAGCGCCAGGGACTCGCCTACTCCATCTACAGCGATCTTAACCCTTACCGCGACACCGGATGCATGGCCGTCTACGTCGGCACGTCACTCGCCTCGGCAACAAAAGTAGTAAAGGCGGTGGTCAGCGAGTTTCACAATCTGAAGATCGAGCCGGTGCCCGCCGAAGAACTCCGCCGCTCCAAAGATCAACTCAAGGGCAGCCTGATGCTCTCGCTAGAATCGAGCACGGCCCGCATGTCAAACCTCGCCCGCCAGGAAATGTACTTCGACCACTTCCAGGACCTCGACGAACTGATCGAGAAGATTGAAGCCGTAACCGCCGACGACCTGCAAAGCCTGGCCCAGGAATTCTTCAAAACAGAATCCGTAGCAGTAACCGCGCTCGGCAATCTCAGCGGCCTGAAGATCTCCCGCGATCAACTCGCCTGCTGAAAAATATCGGCAGCCGAATTTCTAGAAACAACTCACTGAGTCGTGCCCAAGCATGAGTTCTACCCAGTGATCCCCTGTGTCCTCTGTGTTAAAGATGTTGTTTTACCCTGTAACTTCTACCATCCTCGGCTCATCCCATCTCAGCCCGCAGGTCCAACCTGCCGGACGACCGAACTCGATACTAAACTCCAAGGAGAAAATCATGAAGAAGATATTCAGCAGTTTGACTCTCGCCTGTATCTTGGCCGCCTCGATGGCAGCCTTCGCCCAATCCACCAGCCAGGATTCAATGAAGCAAGACGACTCCAAGCAAGACCAGATGAAAAAAGACGATTCGATGCAAAACGATTCAATGAAGAAAGACGAGATGAAGAAGGACAAGAAGGCCAAGAAGATGGCTAAGAAGGACCAGATGAAGAAGGACGACAGCATGAAGAAAGATGACATGAAGAAAGACGACAGCATGAAGAACGACCAGATGAAGCCGAACTAGTCCGTCGTCCGGAATGCAGGCGCGGGCCATCGGCCCGCGCCCCGTTGTTTCAGCCGCGGGCTACCTCGCTACCCTCGCTATAATCAAATTCGCCAGATCATGAAGCTAAACCTGAAGAAATCTTTTGAGAGCATTCTGCGATGGGGCAAGGCTCCCGACAAAAAGGATGACCTCCCTGTCTCGATGGTGCTCCTGCTTCGCGAACCGAGGTTCCTTACACTGGATCAGCTTCGATCGGCAGCGGAGAGAGCCTTCGGTACGTCTTTCGCTGAGCCGAAACAGTCGCGGCACTTCGTGGTCCAAGCGGCGTTCTTGACCATAATAAAAGCCGGCCCGCACTCGCTTAGCTTTCTGAACTACACGAAGCCTTACGGCGACGACTCCCCGGAATTCTGGAAGGCAATGCCAACAGCAAGCCAACGGCAAGCCTGGGCTGAACACTCAGCGTGGACGGCAGTTGATTATGTCAAAGGAGGTATGCTGTTCTCGCGAAACTCTGCGCCGAAATCCTCGATGCCAATTGCACGGGGCTGTACGTACCGAAAGAACGAATGTTCATTCCCAACGACGGCTCTGTGGAGGCGGAACTACATCGCGTTGCGGCAGTGTGTCCCCTCGGCGTGACGTAGTAGCGGCCCCTAATGTCCAGCAGTACTAAGAACTCCCTCGCCTTCGTCCTCCGCTTCCGCCCTATCGTCATCAGCAACCTCCACCCCAGGCCGCCCGCTCAACCCCGTCTTCAAATACTGCCGCAAGCACCGCGTGCAAGGCACATACCCATCCCGCATCGCTTCCTTAGCAGTAATCGTCCTCTCCGACGCCTTGTCATGAATGTAAGGACATCCCGCCACGTGAAAAACTTTCGATCCATCCGAAACCACCACCACCAGATCAGGAGGAATGTTATTAGCCGGCTCCGCGTGATGCGACCTGAGGAAGCGTCCGCCGCTCAGCGAGTTGGTCAATAACACGCTTCCCGTGATCAACAGTAAAGCCGCCACCGGCACCAGCCAGGCCGCCCAGCTCGACCATCCGCCTCCCTTCACCGCCGCATTCTTCGCCAGCCGTTTCTCTAACCTCTGCGCGAAACCCGCAGGCACCTCCAGCATGCGCTCATCCCCATAAAGCTGGACCACATTCCGCGTCCCCGCCAGCACCGAAGCGCAGCGCTGACAGGTCCGGAAATGCTCGTCCATCGCAGACCGCAGTCCAGCCTCCACGTCCCCGTCCACGTAATTGGATATCTCGCGCCACACCTGTTCGCAGTTCAACATTTTCTGGTCTACCATGGCTTGTTCCCCTTCTCGAACGGAGGCCGGCTGAACCAGCCCTGCTCCCATCCGGCGGCCAGCAGATCGCGCAGCATCAGCCGCGCCCGCAACAACCGCGTCTTCACCGAAGCCACCGTGATCCCCAGCGCTTCGGCCGTTTCCTGAATGTTCAAGTGCTCCATATCGCGCAGCACAAAAACTTCGCGATATTTTCGATCAAGCGTCCCGAGGGCCTCGGCCAGCCGCTGCCGCACTTCCTTGCGCTCCAGCGCTTCAGAAGGAATCTCGCGCCAGTCGGCAAAATCCCGGGGCGCATACTCGCTCTCTTCATCGTCCCGGCCCGATCGACGCCCATCAATCCCTTCCATCACGACCGTTCGCTCCCTTCGCCGGCGCATCAGACACTCATTCACCGTGATCTGGATCAGCCACGTACTGAACCGCGCCTCCGCCCGGAATTGCCGGATATTCGCAAACGCCTTCAGCATCGCCTCCTGCGCCGCGTCTTCAGCATCGTGCTCATTGCGAAGAATCGCCAGCGCCGCCGCATAAACCCTCCGCTCATAAGGCCGCACCAACTCGTAGAACAATTCATGCTGCCCGCGCTGCACGCCCAAAATCAGATCCTGCTCGCGCGTTCCAACCTGCACCGGATTGTTCAACACCATGCCTGGTTCGGACATCAAGCTCGTAATCCCCCACTCGCGTCGTAAGGTCTGAGGTCCGACGGTCCTCAGTACTCCGGATCCTTCTTCCACCCCGTAACCATGGAAACAAAATTGTTCCAGCCATGCAGAATCACCATCACCAGATGTCCCAGCACAAAAAACAAAATCGCCCACATCACTGCGAAATGCCAGATGCGCGCATAGTGGAATCCTCCCATCATCCAGGCAAGCCACGAAAACTGCACCGGCTTCCACACCGCGAGACCAGTCAGCACGGACAAAACGCCCAGCCCGATCGCAGTCGTGTAAGCCTGCTTCTGCAGCGGGTTGTAAGCGTCGCGAACCGGCGGCTTCGGAGCAAAGAAGAAATAGTGTTTCACCATCGGCCACACTCCTGGAATGTCCCGGTGCGTAAACAGAACCTGTCGATAGTTTCCGCTGAAAAGCTGGTAGCCCAGATAAAAGAGTCCGGTCGCAATGTAGATCCACATAAAGGTGAGATGCCACTGCAGCGCCCCACCCAGCCATCCCCCGATAGCAAATGCCCGCGGCCAATGCAACAAATCCTTCTGCGGAATTTTCGCCCCGAAGCTGGGGAAAGCGCGGAAAATCTGCAGTCCGCTCCCCACCATCACAAACAGCGACACCGTATTCAGCCAGTGGCACAGCCGCACCACAAAAGGATGCTCATAGACCGCCCGCCCCACCACCAGCGCATCATCTTCGCCGTCCCTGTTCTTGCCCTTAGCCTGAACGATTTCGATCACCGCACCGCTCATGCGCCAGCCTCCTTAGATAGCAGCGCCGCCGTCCCGGCAGCTGTCGTGGGCCCACTGCCGACGCCAGCCAAACGCCGCACCTACAACCCGTCACAACCCGTAAAACCACGAATACCCCTGATCTTCCCAATATCCCACCCGATCCAGCACGTGCGAAACTTTCAGATCTGTCAAATACTTCGCCTGCTTGTAGCCGATCTTGGTGGGGATCTGCAGTCGCAGCGGCGCGCCATGCGCCCGGGTCAATGGCTGTTCATACATTTCATAACAAAGCAGAGTCTGCGGATGCAGCGCGGTCGCCATGTCCAGCGATTCGTAATAATCGTCGGCGCAGCTAACAGTAATGAATCGCGCCGTCGGATCAGCTCCCGCCATCTGCAGAAAGTCCGAAAGCCGCGCCCCCCCGAACCGCCCAATCACATCCCACCCCTCAACGCAGATGTGGCGCGTGTTCTGCCGAAAGCGCGGCAGCGCCTGCACCTGCGCCAGCGTGTAATCCCCGGGCTTCTTGACCGCGCCGCTGACCGTCAACGTCCAGGTCTCAAAGATCACTCCCGGGTCGTCCACGTCGTATCCGTTGATAGGAAACTCGGCAAACGGCGTCAGTTCGGCATCCTCGAACGTCGGCGCCAGATGTCCAGACCGGAAAAGCCGCGCCGAAGCCCAATCGCTGAACCCCAGACCCTTCTTCAGCAACCCTTCCTGCAGGCTAGGAACGGCGAACGCCCCCAGCGCCAGCACTGGCGTCAGCTTCAGCAATTCGCGCCGGCCAATTTGCCGGAATTTCTTCTCGTCCACTTTGCTTTCGTTGATTTTGCGAACAGCGTTCTTCATGGAGTGACCTTCATGGACTAAGCGCCTTTAGTAGGCAATGTGCTCCGGCAAATCATTTGTCTTTGGCTTGCAGGCATGGGATTCACCAGACCCTCTGAAAGTTTCGTCCCAGACCCAGTTTTCGACCACGCCCACCGAAGGAATCATATCCCGTCAGAGTCTGGTAAACTCGCACCTTTTGCTGGCGTTTATTGCGTTTTCGAGGCATACTAGCGCTTGCGCCAGCCCTCCCCGGGATGCAGCCCCGGTTTCCACAATGTCAACTCTGAACACCATCGCAAAGAAGCCCGACCAAGCCCTGCTAGCGGATTCCGTCAAGCGTGCGCCCGAAGATCCCAAGCAGCGGAGATTGATGGTGGGGTCGCTCTGCCTGCTTCTGCTAGCATTAGGCGTCGTTCTCTGGCATGATCGTGACTTCTGGTTTCCCGACACGCCCGATGCCGACTCCGACCAACCGGCCGAGAGCTTTCCCGTCGCCCAGCAAGTTCCGGCGCAGTCTTCCAGAGTGGCCGCCAAACCAGTCATAGCTGCCCAATCGAACCCACGGCCGAAGCACGGGTCGAACCACCAAGTCGCATCTGTAGTGCCCGCTCCCGCCCCATCCACTCCGCCCGCTCCCGTGGCTATCACCAGTCGCACGGTATTGCCGCCCCTCGAAGTGGAGGTCGTCGCCGGCGATTCCCATCAGACCCTTCGGCCCGGCAGCAGTTCGGTGCGCCTAGACTTGCAACCCAACGCACCGCCGCAACCAACAACCGCAGCCGACACAACCAAAACCGTTGACACCGGGACCACTGCGAACATGACCAGCAACGCTTCCGAACACGTGCGCATCTCCCCTGACGCCTCCGACATTGTCGCCCGTCCGGTACGCCCCAGCTATCCACTGCTGGCGCGGCAGATGAGAGTACAAGGTTCCGTAATTCTGCAGGCGCTGATTAGCAGGGACGGAATCATCCAGAATCTGCGCGTGGTCAGCGGCCCGCATATCCTCGCTTCCGCAGCCCAGGACGCCGTCCGGCAGTGGCACTTCAAACCTCACCTGGAAGGCAGCGAAGCCGTCGAAACCGAAGCCAAGATCACGGTCAACTTCACCATCTCAACCAACTGAGAATTCAGGTCGAAGGTGTTAGGTTCTTAGGCAAGAACCTAAAGCCTAACACCGCAAGGTAGACGATCCACTCCATCTGAGAATCTCTCGCCCCAAAATAACGAGCGCCTCGAATCTCTTTCGAGATCGAGGCGCCCGGGCAGCCCTCCCCCAGAACTGCTCACCTGCGAAAATAAACTTGAGGCAGGATTTTGCAAATGGCACCATCGTGCCATTAACTGTCCCTTAAGTGCCATCCCTCTAGCCCTTTACCGATCTGCCTTTTCGCAGATTTCGGCGACAGGATTCCCGACTCAGTCCCGCCGCCTCTGAAGCCAAAACCCTTTTCTGCCGATGAACATCCCAGCAGCATTCCTGCGCCCCTATGCCAGCCTTTCGCGATCCTGAGAGCCGCCAATTCGGCGAACTGAGCGGAACGACCTAAGTCATGTTCGCCATCATCGGCATTGTCGTGGTTTTCGGCTGCGTCGTCGGCGGCTATCTCATGGAGCACGGAAATCTCCGCGTCCTCCTTCAACCCGCCGAACTGATCACTATCGGCGGGGCTGCCATCGGCACCATCCTCGTCGCCAATCCGCTTCACATCCTCAAACAGATCGCCGGCGGAGTGAGCGGCGTCTTCAGCGGCTCCAAATTTACCAGGCAGGCTTACATCGATTCTCTGAAGATGATGTACGACCTGCTCAACAAAGCCCGCAAAGATGGTCTCATGGCTCTTGAGAACGACGTTGAGGAGCCCGACAAGAGTCCGATGTTCTCTCATGCGCCCGCCGTTTTCAGGAACCCCCACGTCCGCGACTTCGTCTGCGATTCCTTGCGCATGGCCATCACCGGCGTCGATGCCTTCGACCTCGATCAGATGCTCGATCTCGACCTCGAAGTTCATCATCATCAAGCTTCAGTACCCACCGCCGCGCTCAGCAGCATGGCCGATTCCCTCCCCGGCCTCGGAATCGTCGCCGCCGTGCTTGGCATTGTCATCACCATGGGCGCGCTCGGCGGCCCTCCCGAGGAAATCGGCAAGAAAGTTGCCGCCGCCCTGGTTGGCACCTTCCTCGGCATCCTCCTCTGCTACGGGTTAGTCGGTCCCATCGCAGCCAACATGGTCAAACTTGCCGATGACGAACACGCCTATCTCTACGTCCTGCGCGTCCTTATCGTCTCCTTTCTTAAAGGCACAGCTCCCATCATGGCCGTTGAGGTCGCTCGTCGCGCCGTTCCTGGTCACGTGCGCCCATCGTTCAAGGAAGTCGAGACCGCATGCCGCAACAAAGGAGCGGCGGAAGAAGCTGCCGCCGCGCCCGAAGCCGCGGCCGTATCCGGCTAGAAAACGGCGCCAACCCCTCATGGACAAGACCCGCCCCGTCGTCATTCTCAAGAAGAAAGCCCGCCACGCCGGCCATCACGGCGGCGCCTGGAAGGTCGCCTACGCCGATTTCGTCACCGCGATGATGTCTCTGTTCATCGTTTTGTGGCTGCTCAACAGCAGTAAGCCCATTCAGGACGCCGTAGGCGGCTACTTCCGCGATCCCAACGGCACTGCCGCTAAGAAGGGATCTACTCTGGCTGGCGCCACCGAGAAATTCATCCTCGCCAAAGACGACATGCCGAAGCTCAAGGATCAGCTCGAGCAAAAAATCCGTCAGATGAACGACTTCGAAAAACTCAAGAGCCACGTCGAAATGACCGTCACCTCTG
>Ga0308309_10001000_pt1 | contig 16940 bp, 18 predicted proteins | sample HubBroMetageWFT5_FD_192491 | JGI IMG/M metagenome (GOLD analysis project Ga0308309, IMG submission 192491) | Warmed and freeze-thawed soil microbial communities from the Hubbard Brook experimental Forest, New Hampshire - Hubbard Brook CCASE Soil... | ecosystem: Environmental > Terrestrial >...
CCGCCTGGTCTGCGCTCAAATCCGGCGGCCGCCTGGTCGCCAATTCGGTGTCACTGCAGTCCGAGGCGCGCCTGATCGAGTTCTTCCAGCGTCATGGCGGCGAGCTCGTGCGTTTGGAAGTCGCGAAGGCCGGCAAGGCAGGCACTGGCGGCGTCTTCGTCTGGCGACCGGCCGCGCCGATCGTCCAGTGGCGCGCGAGGAAGCCATGATCGTAGCAGGTGTGGGCTGCCGCCGCGGCACGTCGGCCGACGAGATCGAGCGCGTGGTGCGCCTGGCCCTCGGCCTGTTCGATCTGCCGGCGGAACGTCTGGAGGCGATCGCGACCGAATCGGAGAAGGCGACCGAGCCCGGCTTCCCGGAAGTTGCGCGCCGATTGTCAGTCAAGCTGGTGGCCTGCACCGTGGCCGATCTCGACCGGGTGGCGGGCCGGGTCCTCACGACTTCCAAGCTGGTGCTCAAGGCCAAGGGTCTGCCGTCGATCGCCGAGGCGTCGGCGCTGGTCGTGGCCGGCCGCAATGGCCGCCTGCTGGGCACGCGCGTGTCGACGGAGCGCGCAACCTGCGCCATCGCCACCGGAGAGGGCCGATGACGGTGCATTTCATCGGCGCCGGCCCGGGCGCGCCCGATCTCATAACCGTGCGCGGCCGCGCGCTGATCGCGCGTTGTCCGGTTTGTCTCTATGCCGGCTCGCTGGTGCCGCAGGCGCTGCTCGATCACTGTCCCGCCGGCGCCCGCATCGTCGACACGGCGCCGATGTCGCTCGACGAGATCGTTGAGGAATGCCGCCGCGCGACCGGGCAAGGCCACGACGTGGCACGCCTGCACTCGGGCGATCTCTCGGTCTGGAGCGCGATGGGTGAGCAGCTGCGCCGGCTCGACGAAGCTGGCATCGATTACACGATCACGCCCGGCGTGCCGTCCTTCGCCGCCGGCGCTGCCGCGCTCGGACAGGAGCTGACGTTGCCGGAACTGGCGCAGTCGGTCGTGCTGACCCGCACCTCGGGCCGCGCTTCGGCGATGCCGGCGGGCGAGACGCTCGAAGCCTTTGCCGCGACGGGTGCCACGCTGGCCGTTCATCTGTCGATCCATGTCCTCGACAAGGTGGTGGCCGCGCTGGTGCCTCACTATGGCGCCGATTGCCCGGCCGCCGTGGTCTATCGGGCAAGCTGGCCCGACGAGCGCGTGATCCGCGCCACCCTGGGCACCATCGCGGCCGAGGTCGCCAAAAATCCAATGGAGCGTACGGCGCTGATTTTTGTCGGCAAGGTGTTGGGCGCGCGAGATTTCCGCGACAGCGCCCTCTATGACGCGTCTTACCAGCGGCGCTTCCGGGGTCGCGGCCCATGATCTCCGCTAATTTCCCGGAGCTGCCCGACTTCCCGCCCGGCGAAGTGTGGCTGGCGGGCGCCGGCCCCGGCGATCCGCGTCTGCTCACCGTGCTGGCGCTGCATGCGCTCCAGGTGGCCGACGATATCGTGCACGACGCGCTGGTCGACCCGCGCACCCTCAAACTGGCGCGCCGCGACGCCGAACTGATTCCGGCCGGCAAGCGCGGCGGCCGGCCTTCGCCGCATCAGCGCGACATCAACGAGGTGTTGATCGAGCGCGCTCGTCTTGGCCGACGCGTCCTGCGCCTGAAGGGCGGCGATCCGTTCGTGTTCGGCCGCGGCTGGGACGAGGCCGCGGCGCTGACCGCGGTCGGCATACGCTTTCGCATCATCCCCGGCTTGACCTCGGGCCTGGCGGCGGCGGCGCTGGCGGGCATTCCCGCCACGTCGCGCGACACCAATCATGCCGTGGTGCTGGCGGCCGGTCATCGCGCCGAGGATGGCCGCTCGGCCGCCGACTGGGAGGCGCTGGCCAAGCTCGGACAGCCGCTGGTGCTCTATATGCCGATGGCGCAGCTGATGGAGATCGCCGCGTCGCTGCAGCACGGCGGTCTGTCGCCCGACACGCCGGCAGTCCTTATCCAGTCGGCGACGACGGGCGAGGAGCGGGTGGTCGAAAGTCGCCTGGGTACCCTCGCAGCCGACGCGGCCAAGCATGGTATCGGCTCGCCGGCCATCGTCGTGATCGGCGCGATCGCGGGGCTGCGCCGGCAGCTCCTGTCTTCGCTGGTGCCCTGGCAATGACCGCAGGCATCGGTCCGCGCGGGCTCGTCGTGGCGGCGGCGCATTCGGGCGCCGGCAAGACCACGGTGACGGTGGGGCTGCTGCGCGCGCTCGCCCGTCGTGGCGTTCGCGTGCAGCCTTTCAAGTGTGGACCGGACTATATCGATCCGGCGTTCCATGGCGTGGCCGCCGGCCGGCCGAGTTTCAATCTCGATACCTGGGCGATGGCGGCGGGCACGATCGTCGATCTGGTGAGCCGCCACGCGGCAGCGGCCGACATCGCGATTGTCGAGGGCGTCATGGGCCTGTTCGATGGCGTGGCCGAGCTTGGCCAGACCGCCCGCGGCTCGACGGCAGACCTGGCGGCACTGCTCGGCTGGCCGGTCGTGCTGGTGCTCGACGTTGCCGGGCAAACCGAGACGGCGGCGGCCATCGCCGTCGGTTGCGCGCGCTACCGCGACGACGTCTCGATCGCCGGCGTGATCCTGAACCGCGTGGCGAGTCCGCGGCACGCCGCGTTGATCGCGCCGGCCTTCAGGCGCGCCGGCATTCCGTTGTTCGGCGCGATCATCCAGGACGAGCATCTTACCCTGCCGGAACGCCATCTCGGGCTCGTCCAGGCAAGCGAGACGGCCGATATCGACCGGCGCCTCGACGCGCTCGCCGAGATGATCGACGCCTCGATCGACCTCGATGCCGTCCGCCACAGTGCGCGGGCCACCGGGTTCGCTGACAGCACGGCGGCGCGCTTCGATCCACCCGGCCAGCGCATCGCGCTCGCCCAGGACCGCGCTTTTTCCTTCATCTATCCGCATCTGCTCGATCGCTGGCGCTCGGCCGGCGCGGAGATACTGGCCTTCTCGCCGCTCGCCGACCAGGCGCCCGATCTCCGCGCCGATGCAGTATGGCTGCCCGGTGGCTATCCCGAACTGCACGCTGGAACATTGGCGGCGGCGCATCGTTTTCACGACGGGTTGCGCGCGCTGGCCGGCCGCGCCGTTCCCATTCACGGCGAATGCGGTGGCTACATGGTGTTGGGGCAGGGGATCGAGGATGCAGAGGGCCGGCGTCATGCGATGACGGGCTTGTTGCGGCTCGAGACGTCGTTCGCCCAGCGCAGTATGCATCTCGGTTATCGCCGCGCCCGCCTGAATGTCTCGTGCCCGTTGGGGGCGGCGGGCGCGGAGATCCTTGGCCACGAATTCCATTATGCCAGCGCGCTCTCGAGCGGCGACGAACCCCTGGTGGAGTGCCGCGATGCGACCGGCGCCCCGGTGGCGGAAGGCGGCGGGCGGCGCGGCTCGGTGAGCGGCACGTTCTTCCATTTCATCGACAGGCGACAGCCATGAGTCCGACATTCGATACCGTGTTCCGCGCGCAGTTCCGCGATCTCGTGTTGTGGCGACGAGACGTGCGGCGCTTTCGCCGCGACCCGATCGCGCGCGAGCGAATCGATGCCCTGCTCGAACTCGCGACTCATGCGCCGTCGGTGGGATTGAGCCAGCCCTGGCGCTTCGTCCACGTCGATTCGGCCGAGCGGCGGCTTGCGGTCGTGAAAAGCTTCACCGACGCCAACGAGCGGGCGCTGGCGGGCTACAGCGGCGAGAAACACGCGATCTATGCCGGACTGAAGCTCGAAGGCCTCAAGGAAGCGCCGGTGCATCTCGCGGTGTTCTCCGACGACGGCACCCATACCGGCAGCGGCCTCGGCCAGCAGACCATGCCGGAAACCCTGCACTATTCGGTGGTCGGCGCGATCCAGACGCTGTGGCTTGCGGCACGCGCCGACGGCATCGGCATGGGCTGGGTCTCGATTCTCGATCCGAAGGCGGTGACGCGCGTGCTCGACGTCCCGAAGTCGTGGAGTCTCGTCGCCTATCTCTGTCTCGGTCTGCCGGCCGAAGAACATCTCGATCCGGAGCTCGAACGCCATCACTGGGAAGTCCGCGCCGACCTCAAGGACGTTGTGTTCTCACGCTAATCGGCCCAGGAAAGTAGCCGGTCGATTTTACGGCCGGGAGCAGATGAACCTCCTTCACGCATGCGGATCGCGAGAAATCGCTGCCTTTGACCGCGCCGGTGGCGCATCCTATCCCGTCGCCGGGTTCGGCCCAGATTCTGCATATCGCCTGGGTGTGACGTCGGCGGCGCGCCGATTGTGAAAGGAACAGTCGTGTTCTTGGTCAGATTTTTCGGACTTGCCACGGGCGCGATCGCCGCGCTGGCTTCCCTGCAGTTGTTCGTTGGCGCGGCGATGGCGCAGGCCGATGGCCCGGTGACCAAGGGCGGAACGCTGATCTACCTGGAGCAGCAATCCCACACCAACCTCTATCCCCCGGCGGGCGGCTTCTATCCCAACGGTGGCGTGCTGAACCAGATCACCGACAAGCTGACCTACCAGAATCCAAAGACGCTCGAGATCGAGCCGTGGATCGCCGAGAGCTGGACGGTGAATGCCGACGCCACCGAATACACCTTCAAGATCCGACCGGGCGTGACCTTCTCCGACGGCACGCCGCTCGACGCGGCGGCGGTGGCCAAGAACTTCGACGTCTACGGGCTGGGTGACAAAGCGCTGAGGCATCCCGTCTCGGAAGTGATCACGAACTACAAGGGCAGCGAGGTGATCGATCCGCTGACCGTGAAGTTCACTTTCTCCAAGCCGTCGGTTGGGTTTCTGCAGGGCACGTCGGTCATCGGCTCCGGCCTGGTGTCGTTGAAGACGTTGGCGCTGCCCGACGAGGCGCTGGGCGACGCTACCAAGATCATCGGCTCGGGGCCGTTCGTGGTGGCGAGCGAAGTGCTCGGTCGCGAGCTCGTGCTCACGGCGCGCAAGGACTACAAGTGGGGACCGGCCAAGCTGGCGCAGCAGGGCCCGGCCAACCTCGATGGCATAAAGTATGTCGTGACGCCGGAGGACAGCGTGCGCATCGGCGCGCTGCTGGCGGGCCAGGCCCAGGTCATCCGCCAGGTGCAGGCCTATGACGAGAAGCAGGTCCAGGCGAAGAACTTCGTGATCTATGCGCCGCCGACTCGCGGCGTGAACAACAGCGTGGTGTTCCGTCCCGACAGTCCGCTGGTTGCCGACCTCCGCGTGCGTCAGGCGTTGCTGCATGCGACCAATGCCAAGGAGATCGTGACCACGCTGTTTTCTGCCAACTACCCGTTGGCCAAGTCGATCATCGCCTCGACGGCACAGGGCTATGTCGATCTCTCGGCCAAGCTCACCTACGATCCGGCGCTTGCCGCCAAGCTGCTCGACGAGGCCGGTTGGACGATGGGGCCCAAGGGCGTGCGCCAGAAGGAAGGCAAGGAACTCGTGCTGGCGGCCTACGAATCGCCGCCGCAGCCGCAGAACAAGGAGACATTGCAGCTCGTCGCCCAGCAATGGGCCAAGGTCGGCGTCAAGCTCAACGTGCTGGCGGGCGACGCCGGCAGCCGGGTGGTCGACAGTCTCGATCCGCTGAAGACGCCGGTGGCGCCGGCCATGGTCGGGCGCGCCGACCCCGACGTGATCCGCAGCCAGTATTATCCGACGACCCGCAACGTGCTGCTGCAGAAGGGCGGCGTCAGCACGCGCGTCCAGACCTTCGTCGACGACAAGCTCAATGCGCTCCTGGAGGCCATTGCGGCCGAGACCGACAAGGCCAAGCGCCTGGCGCTGGTCGGTGAGGTGCAGAACTACGTCATCGACCAAGCCTACACGATTCCGATCTTCGAGGAGCCGCAGGCTTTCGCCGCCTCGCCACGGTTGAAAGGCTTCGCCTTCGAGGCGGTCGGCCGGCCGAGCTTCTACGCCGTCTGGCTGGCGCCCAAGTAGGTTCCATGGTCCGTTACCTGATCGGCAGGATCGGGCAGGCTCTGGCGGTCCTGGCCGTGACCTTCACGGCTGCGTTCCTGCTGCTGCAGGTGCTGCCGGGCGACGCGGTGATGATCAAGTTCATGAGTCCCGAGATGGGACTCAGCGCCGATCAGATCGCCGAGATCCGCGCCTCGTACGGCGCCGACCTGCCGATCTGGGAACAGTATCTAAAGACCGTGGCCAACTTCCTCACCGGCAATTTCGGCTACTCCATCCAGGCCGGCGTGCCGGTGAGCCAGCAGCTGGCCACCAACCTGCCGCCGACCCTGTTGCTGGCGTCGCTGGGCTTCGCCGCCGCGGTCGTACTCACGATCGCGCTGGCGGCGCTGTCGAACATGGTGGGCATGGGGTGGCTGCGCTCGTCGCTACAGTCGCTGCCGTCGCTGTTCATCTCGGTGCCGGTGTTCTGGCTCGGCATCATGCTCATCCAGATCTTCTCCTTCCAGCTCGGCCTGGTCTCGGTGATCAGCCCCGGCCCCGTCGAGCGGTTGATCCTGCCGGTGGCGACACTCGCCATTCCGATCTCGGCGCCGCTGGCGCAGATCCTGATGCGCAACATCGACGAGGTGCTGGCGCAGCCTTTCGTCGCCGTCGCGCGGGCCAAGGGCGCGTCGCGCAACTGGGTGTTGTGGAAGCATGTGGCGCGCAACGCCGTGCTGCCTACCCTCACCATCGCCGGCGTCCTGTTCGGCGAACTTTTAGCCGGCGCGGTCGTGACCGAGGCGGTTTATGGGCTGAACGGCCTGGGCGGCCTCACCTACCAGGCGGTCGGCAATCACGACACGGCGGTGCTGCAGGCCATCGTCGTGATCTCGGCGCTCGCTTTCGTGACCATCAACCTCGTGGTCGATCTGCTCTACCCGGTGCTCGATCCGCGGCTCGGCAGCAAGCTCGGAACGGCGACATGAGCAGCCGCGAGACGAGCGAATCGGAACTTGGCGTGCTCGACGAAGGCAGCGGCGAGCTGCGGCCTTCCTGGGCCACGCGGCTGCGCCGCGTACCGATCAGCCTGGCGCTGTCGTGGTTCGTTGTCGCCGTCGTCTTGACTTGGGCGGCCATCCCGCCGTTTTTCACCGGCTACAGCGGCACCGAAGGCGTGCCGGGCGAGCAACTGCGCGCGCCCAGCCTGGAGCATGTCCTGGGCACCGACGGTTTGGGGCGCGACGTCTATGCCCGCATCGTCTATGGCGCGCGCCATTCGCTCACCGGCGCCTTCGTGGCGGTGACGGTCGGCCTGCTGCTGGGCACGTTGCTCGGCCTGGTGGCGGGATCGCGCGGCGGCTGGCTCGACGCCGTCATCATGCGTCTGGTCGATTCCCTGCTGGCCGTACCCTCGCTGTTGCTGTCGCTTAGCATCATCGTCCTGCTGGGCTTCGGCACCATCAATGTCGCGATCGCCGTCGGCGCGGTCGCGGTGGCGCGCTTCGCGCGGCTGGCACGCTCCGAAGTCATGCGCGTGCGGCGCAGTGAATATGTCGAGGCGGCCTTCGGCAGCGGCGGCACCTTCTGGGCCGTGCTGTGGCGCCACGTCCTGCCCAATTCGCTGACGTCGGTGATCGCCCTCGCCGCCCTGCAGTTCGGTTCGGCCATCCTAGCGATCTCGACTCTGGGCTTCCTGGGTTACGGCGCACCGCCGCCGACACCGGAATGGGGCCTGCTGATCGCCGAGGGCCGCAACTATCTCTCGCGCGCCTGGTGGCTGACGGCGGCGCCGGGCATCGTCGTGGTGCTGGTCGTGCTGGCGGTCGACCGCATCAGCAAGTCGATCCAGCGGACGGCGCCATGACGAGCTCCGCCACGACCGGCACGCCTCTGCTCGAGATCGACGATCTGGCGATCGCCTACAGGACGGGCGATCACGACCAGAGGGTCGTCCATGGCGTCTCCTTCCGCATCGAACCCGGTGAAGTGGTCGCTCTGGTGGGTGAATCGGGCTCGGGCAAGACCACGACGGCGCAGGCGGTGCTTGGCCTGCTGGCCGGCAACGGGCGGGTCGAGCGCGGCGCGATCCGGCTGAACGGTACCGATATCGCCCATTGGCCGCAGCGGCGGCTCGACACCATCCGCGGCGCCGTGGTCAGTCTGATTCCGCAGGATCCTGGCAGCTCGTTGAACCCGGTGCGCACCATCGGCGCGCAGCTGGCCGAAGTGTTCCAGCTCCACAAGCGCGGCGATCGCAAGGCCATCCAGGCCAAGGTGCTCGATCTCCTGACCCGCGTCGGACTGACGCCAGCCGAGATGCGCGCCCGGCAGTATCCGCACGAACTGTCGGGCGGCATGAAGCAGCGGGTGTTGATCGCCATCGCCGTCGCGCTCAATCCGGCGCTGATCGTGGCCGACGAGCCGACCAGCGCGCTCGATGTCACCGTGCAGCGCCGCATCCTCGACCTGATCGACGAACTCAGGCGCGAGAACGGCACCGCGGTGCTGCTGGTGACGCACGATCTCGGCGTCGCCGCCGACCGGGCCGACCGGCTGGTGGTGCTGCAGGGCGGCCGCATCCAGGAGCAGGGCCCGGTGAAGGAAGTCCTGGCGGCCCCGCGCAGCGCCTACACGCGCCGGCTGCTGTCCGACGCGCCCTCGCTCAACAAACCGCGTCTGCAGCGCGTCGCGCCTGGCGTCGACAAGGACTTTGCGATCGTCGTCGAGGGCCTGACCCAGGATTTTCCCGTGGCCGGCGGCGGCGCGAAGAGTTTCCGTGCCCTCGACGGCGTATCGTTCAAGGTCCGCCGCGGCAGCACCCACGCCATCGTGGGCGAGTCGGGATCGGGCAAGACCACGGCCGTGCGCTCCGTCGTGGGCTTCCTGAAGCCGACGGCCGGCCGCATCGTGATCGACGGTGTCGATCTGACGACGCTCAAGGGCGAGGCCCTGCGCCAGTTCCGCAAGCGCATCCAGCTCGTCTATCAGAACCCCTACGGCTCGCTCGATCCCAAGCAGACGGTCTACAGGATCATCGAGGAGCCGCTGCTGAATTTCGAACCGATCCCTGCGGCCGATCGCGACCGCAAGGTGCGCGACATGATGCGCCGGGTCGGCCTGCCAGAAGGATTTTTAGGGCGCCACCCGCGCGCTCTGTCGGGCGGCCAGCGCCAGCGGGTCGCCATCGCCCGCGCGTTGGTGCTTGATCCCCGCGTGCTGGTGCTGGACGAGGCGGTCTCCGCCCTCGACGTCACGGTGCAGGCGCAGATCCTGGCGCTGCTCGATGAGCTGCAGAAGGCGCTCGGGCTCACCTATCTCTTCGTGTCGCACGATCTGGCGGTGGTTCAGCAGATCTCGGACACGGTCTCGGTCATGCACAAAGGCCGGCAGGTCGATGGCGGGGCGATCGAAACGGTGTTCGTGCGGCCTGACAGCGATTATACCCGCGAACTGATCGACGCCATTCCGGGCCGCAACATGCTGGTCCTTGCATCGCCCGCGATCTCCCTACAAGGTTGACCCGATGACGACAGTACCGTCGCCCAAACGACTGGGCTTTTTCACCCGTTTGCTCGACGAGGCCTCGGCCGCCGAGCGCTATCGGCTGGCCACCCAGCAGATCGTCCACGCCGAGCGTTGCGGCTTCGATTCCGCGTGGATCGCGCAGCATCATTTCCATGAGGGCGAGGGCGGCCTGCCGGCGCCGTTCGTCTTCCTGGCGCAGGCCGCGGTGCAGACCTCGCGCATCCGCCTGGGCACCGGTATCGTCACCCTGCCGCTCGAGCTGCCTGTGCGCGTGGCCGAGGACGCCGCTGTCACCGACCTCATCTCGGACAACCGCCTCGAGGTCGGCGTCGGGCCGGGCGGCAATCTCACGGCCTTCACCGCCTTCGGCCTGGACGCCAACGACCGGCACAAGTTGATGGACCACAATCTCGAGCTGATGCGCACCGCGTGGTCTGGCGGCATGCTGCCGGGCGGCGACAAGCTCTACCCGTCGAGCCCGACGCTGGTCGATCGCATCTGGCAGGCGACCTTCACCGTGGCGGGCGCGCGCCGCGCCGGCCTGGCTGGCGACGGACTAATGCTGTCGCGTACCCAGCCGCGCCCAACCGACGCGCCCAAGGCCACGCTGGCCGACATCCAGAATCCGATGATCGATGCCTATCTCGCGGCGCTGCCGAAGGGGCGGGAACCCCGCATCCTGGCCTCGCGCACGGTGTTCACCGCCGACGACTCCAGGGAAGCGATGCGCCTGGCCGAAATCGGGCTGGCCAAGATGCGCCACCGGCTCGCCGCGACCGGCAATCTGTCGTCGGGCAATCTCGTCGGCGATCTGATCCAGGCGTTCGACGTCCATATCGGCACGCCCGAGCAGGTTATCGCCTCTTTGCAGGCCGACAGCACGTTGGCGCGAGCCACCGACCTCACCATGCAGGTCCATTCGATCGACCCGCCGCATCCCATCATCCTGCGGTCGATCGAATTGATGGCCGAGGCCGTAGCGCCGGCTTTGGGCTGGGTGCGCAACGAAAAGGCCGCCGAACGGCGCGTGGCCTGACAACAAGGAAGGAAACGATGCCCGACGTGATCGACACGCTGGCCGGAATCGCGCCAGGCTCGCCGCTCGATGCGGTTCGCGCCCAGCGCCCGCAGGCCCGCCTGCACGCCCAGGCGAGTTACGATTCGTTGTTCACGCCGCGGAGCGAGGCCGACGCCACCAGGGTCGAGCGCTTCGCCATCGCCTGCTTCGTCGCCGGCCTTCATGGCCGGGCGGAGATGGAGGCCTTCTACGGATCGGGTCTAGCCACCGCCGGTGCCCCAGCAGCGCTGCAGGCGGCGATCGGTGCAGCCGTCACGGCGGCCAGAGTCGAAGGACCCTACGGTCACTACCCCAAAGGGCCGCTCAGTAGCGAGGACAAGGCCGGTCCCGTCCATCGCATCGCCGCACCGACGCGTGATGCGTTGGGCGCGAAGCTTGCGGCGGCGTTCGAGCACACGCACATGCTGGTGTTCCATCCGCGCGATTCGGCGCCAACCTACCTGCAGGCGCTGCTCGATGCCGGATGGTCGACCACGGGGATCGTGGTCATCTCGCAGCTCGTCGCCTTTCTCTCCTACCAGATCAGGGTCGTCGCCGGGTTGCGCGTCCTGAACGCGAGGCCCGCATGACCGACAAGGTTCTTTCGCCTGCGGCCCACGTCGAGCCCGTGGTCTTCACCCGCGACCAGCTCGACTGGCTGCCCTGGCTCGAGCCGATGGCCGAACAGGACCTTACCGCACGGCACATGGCGGGCCTGGTCGATGCGGCGCGCGCCAAGTCGCCCTACTTCCGCCTGCTGGCGCGCGATCCCGAAGTGCTCGAGGCCCGCACCCGCACCGACAAGGACATCTTCTACAATCCCGAAGCCGGCCTGCCGCGGGCGGAGCGTGAGCTCGCGGCGGCCGCGACCTCGCGCTACAACGGCTGCATCTACTGTGCGTCGGTGCATGCCAGGTTCGCCGCGACCTATTCCAAGCGGGTCGAGGACGTCGATCATCTGCTGGCCAAGGGCGTCGACGTCGATCTCGATGCCCGCTGGAACGCCATCGTCGCTGCATCGGTGGCGCTCACCTCGACGCCGATCGCCTTTGGACCCCAGCACATCGACGGGCTGCGCAAGGTCGGGCTCGACGATGCGTCGATCGTCGACGTGATCAACGCCGCCTCGTTCTTCAACTGGGCCAACAGGCTAATGCTGTCGCTAGGCGAGCCCGCCGCGACGGCGGGCTAGTCTAGCGCCAGGGCACCATGCTTCGGAATACGCCGTCGCGGCGTATCCAGGCATGGAACAGGGCAGCGCCCAGATGCGCCAGGATCGTCAGGAAGAGCAGGAAGGCGAGCAGGGTGTGCGCCCGGCGTAGAAGCGAGAACAACGTCGGATCGACGGGGCCAAGCGGCGGCAGATGGACGGTGCCGAACAATATGATCGGATATCCGCCGGCCGAGAGCATTGTCCAGCCAACCAGCGGCAGCGCGAACATCAGGGCGTAGAGCACGAGGTGCGAGGCGTAGGCTGCGGCCTTCTGCCAGATCGGCAGATCGTCGGGCAACGGCGGCGTACGGCCGGTGAGCCGCAGGCACACCCGAAGAGCGGCCAGACAGAGGATCAGGATACCGAGCGGCCTGTGCAGGTCGATGAGCCAGGTCCGCAGCTCCGACACCGTCGACACCATGCCGACCCCGATGAACAGCATGGCGATGACCAGGATGGCCATCAGCCAGTGCACGAGGCGCAAGGCGAGCGGGAACTGCGCGACGGCGGGCTTCATGGTGCGCCCCGGCGAATCTCGGGGTTCTTTGAAGCGGCACTGGGATCCACCGGTTCGCCGTCCCGTCGCGTGAGGGAGACGGCATAGACGCCCGAGCGCGCCGGCAGCAGAGGGTCGTCCGAGGGCGATATGCCTGATGGCAGGATCAAAGGATCGAACGTGATGTTGCGGCAGGCGCCGTTTTCCTCCGCCGCGGCGCGATTGATCGTGAGTGTGCCGACATCGACCTGCCGGCGGTCGGCCGGCCAGGGCTTGGTGGCGTCGTCGACCGGATCCCCCGGCTGGGCCACGGTGACGATCATGTGCCAGCGCAGCGGGCCCTGGCGCAGACGATGGACGACATCCTCGAACAGGAAATCCGGCGACAGGGTCGCGAGCGTGCTCTTGTCGAGCGCCTCGAACGGCGTCTCGGGCACCAGCGACCAGCGGACGTGCCGGGTCTCGCCCGCGGCGTCAGTGAAGCGGAAGGCATTGATGCTGTAATAGGTGCCGTTGGCGAAACTCGACGGCAACGGCTGATCGCGCATCCAATCCATGAAGACCCGTGTCTCGGGGTGATCGGCGAGGAAATCGCGGGTGCGCACGGGATCGGGCTTGCCGGTCGCGGGATCGGGTGCGGTGGCGAGCTGGAAGTCCCGGAAGGCACGCGGGGTGGCGACGACGAAGATCGGCGTGTCATCCAGCGCCATCCGCCACGTCTCGCCATTCGCCTGGGTAAGGCTGAGCGCGATGGCGTGGAAGACGAGGCGCCCGTCGGGGGCATCGGGCTGGCCGCCGCCGGTCGAGAACCGGCCGATCACCGGAACATCGCCGGCCGTGAAGACCCGGGCTTTGGAGAGTGCCGTTCCATTGCCGTTGGCCTGGAAGGTCCCCTCGATGCAGAGTCCCTTGGCATGGGCGCGGCGGAAGCCCGGATGGACGCCACTGTTGATTTGCAGGGAATCGACGATATCCGCCGGGGTCAACCGGTGCGGGGAGAGCCATCCCGCGGCGAAGGCGAATCCAGCCGTGAAGACGAGGAGGATCACGCCAATCAGCGCCAGCCGCAGAAGCAGGGTGGAGGCGGTGCGATTCATGGGCCTACTCCGTTTGTCGGAGGTTCATGCTTCAATGCCGCATCGAGGCAGCCGATGATCCTCTGGCTGTCGACGGGTTTGCTGAAGAATCCAAGGGCGCCCGCTGCCTCCGCGCGCTGGCGGATCCGTTCCTCGGCAAAGGCAGTGATGAATATGACCGGTATGTATCTCTGCCGCGCGCGCAGCTCGCTCTGCAGGTCGAGGCCGCTCATGCCCGGCATCTGGATATCGGCGATCAGGCACGAGGTATTGTCCAGCTGGGGGGAGGCGAGGAAAGCCTCGGCCGAGGCAAACAGGCAGGCCTCGTAGCCGAGCGAACGAACGAGGCTGCTCATTGCGGCGCGTACGGAGTCATCGTCGTCGACGATGGAGACCACGGGAGCTCTCGACAAGTAAACGATCCTTGAATGGCAGTCGGTCGCTATCATTCTGGTGACCAGAGTGCCGGATCGATGGCCATCGTTAAATCATACGGACGTTTAGGCTTGATGCGCCTTCGGCTTATGAAGGCCCAGGCTCTCGGCCATCCTCACGAGATCGGCCAGCGACCGGGCGTTCATTTTCTTCATTGCGTGGCCGCGATGGATCTTGACCGTGATCTCGCTGAGGCCAAGCTGCCCGGCCACCTGCTTGTTCATCAGCCCGGTCGTGACGAGCGCCATGACTTCCCGCTCGCGCGGGCTCAGCAGCTCGTAGTTGGCCCGCAGCGACGCCGCGGCATTCTCCGCTTCGCGTGCCTGCCGATCGCGCTGCAGGGCGGCAGCCACAGCGTCCAGCATGTCCTGGTCGCGGAACGGCTTGGCGAGAAAGTCGACGGCGCCGGCCTTCATGGCCCGTACCGACATCGGAATGTCGCCGTGGCCCGTCATGAAGATGATGGGGATGCGGATGTTCGCCTGCAGGAGTTGGGCCTGGAAGTCGAGGCCGCTCACGCCCGGCAGGCGGATGTCGAGCACCAGGCAGCTCGCGCCCTCCGGCCGCTTGTGCTGCAGGAACTCGGCAGTGGAGCCGAACAGCTCGACCTGCAGATCGACCGAGCGGAACAGGCTGCTCAACGCCTCGCGCACCGAAGGATCGTCGTCGACGACGAACACCGCCGGCAGGGCCTTGGCCGTCCGTGGCGGCTGTGGGCTGCGACTCACGATTCGTCCCTCATGACGCGGCGCGTACCCTGGCGGGCAGGGCGAACTGGAAAGTCGTCCCGGCGTCGTCGTTGTTGGAAGCCCATATGCGTCCTCCATACGATTCGATGAGCGACCGGCCGATCGACAAGCCCATGCCCATGCCGTTCGCCCGGGTCGTGAAGAAAGCGTTGAACAGGCGGCTCATGTTTTCGGGATCGATGCCGATGCCCGAATCCCGCACCGAAACAAGCACCTCTTCGGCCTGCACGAAGGAGCGGACCACGAGACGCCGTGGCCGGTCGGTTACGGCCTCCATCGCCTGCATGCCGTTCATCATCAGGTTGATGACGACCTGCTGCAACTCGACGCGGCCAGCGAGCACCGGCGGCAGATCGCGGGCGAGGTCGATCTGCAGAGCAACGCGATGGCTCTGAATCTCGCGCTGGACCAGGGCGACGCCCTCGCTGATGACCTCGTTCAGGTCGAGAAGCGTCGTCTGCGCCGGCGCCTTCCTGGCGAGCGCGCGCAATCGCTCGACGACCTGGCTGGCACGCTTGCCGTCGCGGATGATGCGTTCCATTGCGCTGCGGACCTCGCCGAGGTCCGGCTCCTTGCGGTCGAGCCAGCGCAGCCCCGCTTCGCCGTTGGTGACGATGCCGGCGAGCGGCTGGTTCACCTCGTGGGCGATCGAGGCACTCATCTCCCCGAGCGTTGCCACGCGCGCGGCATGGGCCAGCGCCGTTTGCGCCGCATGCAGTGATTCCTGCGCCTCACGGGCTTCCGAGACGTCGATCAGCGCACCGACGATCTCGTCTTCGCCGGATTCGAACTGCACGCGGTGGGCGCGGACGCGCAGGTGTTTCGTCGGGCGATTCGGCATCAGCCACCGGAGCTCGTAGTCGCAGTCCTGTTCGCCCCGTCTCGCGCGGTCGATCTCGTGCCGCACGATTCGATGGTCATCCTGATGAACCCGCTGCAGAAGCAAGTCGATCGACGGCTTCACCGTTTGGTCGAGGCCCAGCATTCGATAGCCTTCCTTCGACCAGAAGACGTTGCCGCTTGAAACCTTCCAGCTGAAACTGCCGGTGCGGCTGAGCCCCTGAGCCTCGTCGAGATAGGCTTCGACGCGCCGGCGCTGGACATTCTCGGCCTCCAGCGCCTTGTTGACCCGCGCCAGCTCCCCGACCGTCGCCTGCAACTGGTCGCGCGCGAAGCGGAGGGAATCCGCGTTGCGTCGTTGGGCGGCGCTGAGCGAGACGACGAACAGCGCGGTGACGGCGAACAGGGCAACGCGGGGAATGTCCTTGGCGGCGACTTCGAAAGATCCGCCCGGATCCACGAAATAGTACGTAAAGAGCAGGATCGCGATCCCCGTCGCCAGCAAACTTGGCCCGAAGCCACCGAACCATGCGGCAAACATGATCGAGCAGAGGAAGAGCGACACGTAGGGCATGGTCTGCAGAAATTGGTCGAGCAGAAGCCCGGTGACCAGCGCTGTCGTCACCGACAGTATCGCAACGGCATAGGCGAGGACCGCGGCAGGCGAGGGCCACCACGAATTACGGGACGTCGATATCATCCTGCCTCCTCGACCCAGCGACGCAGGTCGGATCCGGAAACTTATAGGCCGGCAGGCGGCTTGTGGAGCCCGTAGCGGCGCTCGCCCGAACGGACGGCTAGCGGTTGCCCTCGAGAAACTCGCTGTCCGCGCACACCTGGCCCAGGCAGCCCGCTTTGGCTCGCGGGAAGCCCGCACGGAAGCCATCGCGAGCCTGCAGGGATTCTATGAGCGTCACGGGCGTGATCGGCCCCGGCGCGATCAAGCCCGCGGCGTAGGCGAGACCTGTGGCGATGGATGCAACGATGGCCCCGACGAGCGCCAACTCGATGGGGAATCCCGGCATCTTGCGCGCACGACGCAAGCAAATTCTCAAGAGACGCAGTGGCTCTGTCATCGAAAGACCTTAGGCAGCCCGCGTATGGCCGTCCCGGGCAAGATGCCATTACGCTTTCGCAGTCGCACGGTACAAAAAGTTTTGATGATTCATACCAAAGTATGATTCCGCCAAACCAACAACGCCCTCGGAACTACCTACGTAGTATGGATGATTGCATGGGAATGCCGATCATTGGTGCAGCGCCGATGGCTCCGGCATTGGCGATGATTCGAGTGGCATATGGGCATTGTTCGCTTCGCGTTGCGCTTTCCCCACACGTTCTATGTGGTGGCCGCCTTGATCCTGTTTCTCGGCGGTGTGGCCAGCTATTCCATGCGCACGGACATCTTTCCGGAGATCAATATTCCGGTGGTCACCGTGATCTGGAGCTACACCGGCCTCAGTACGCCCGAGATGGAGCAGCGAGTCACCACCTACAGCCAGTATTCGATCAGCGCCAACGTCAACGGCATCAAGAACATCGAGGCGCAGACGATGGCGGGCCTGTCGGTTCAGAAGATCTACTTTCAGCCCGACGTCAACATTGACCTTGCGATCGCGCAGATCGTTGCCGGGACCAACGCCATCCGTGCCTT
>Ga0308309_10001001_pt1 | contig 16939 bp, 10 predicted proteins | sample HubBroMetageWFT5_FD_192491 | JGI IMG/M metagenome (GOLD analysis project Ga0308309, IMG submission 192491) | Warmed and freeze-thawed soil microbial communities from the Hubbard Brook experimental Forest, New Hampshire - Hubbard Brook CCASE Soil... | ecosystem: Environmental > Terrestrial >...
CTCGTAGCGTTGCTCCTCCAGCGGCATGATGGCCCGAAGTACCAAGACTTTCCCCACTTGCTTCTATCCAAAATTCAATGAGCGGTGTATTTAACCACTAGGTTAAATACGACCCTGCCTTTGCTTGCCCCAAAAGAATGGTTGGCGCGAGGGCAGGGTACCCTTGTCTATAAAGCAAGCACGCTGCCTGCCCGGACGTTAGCGGCCTAAGCTTTTTGTTTTGAACAGGTTGATTCCGCGGTCCTGGGACTTACGCGAAGCGCTCGTTACAAAAAGTTACGTTGTTAGTAGGGGGTAACCTAGCAGAAAAGGGTCTCTAGGGCCGCTCTGCGACTCCTTAGCGACCCTTCGGCCACCATGGTTTCAGGTCCTGAAAGGCCTTACTTAGGCTGCAGAGTCACATTGGTGATGTTAACGGTGCCGCCCTCAGTGGCTTGGAATGTTCTCCTCGCCGGTTGGTAGCCATTCAGCTTTACCGTCACGGTGTGCAGGCCAGCCGGCACTTGTACGCGGCCCGGCGTCGTTTGTCCTGTCGTTTGCCCATCCACGAAGATCTCCGCGCCTTTTGGAGCCGTTTCTACCTGAGCCCACGCCACTTTCACAGTTGATTTTTCCTTCAGCGGCACGTCCAGGAGCTGCGTTTGTACGTTGTCCTTGACCTGTACGCTCGTGGCAAACGCTTCGTAGCCTGGCATCCGCAGAACCAGGTTGTACGAGCCTGGCGCAAGCGGCAGCGTCAACGGCGTTTGGCCGGACTGTTTCGCACCATTAATAAACACATCCGCGCCTGCCGGGCGGCTGCTCAGGAGCAAGCCTTTCGCAAGCGATTCGAGCGTCGCCTTTTGATCGATGACATTCCCAGCTTTTACTTGTAGAGCCGTCTGCATCGGCTGGTAGCCATCCTTCTGTACTTCCAGGCTGTACTGCGCAGGCGCTAAATCATTGAAACTGCACGGCGTCTGGCACTGATTGACGACGCGTCCCGCTGGTCCGCGCAAGATCGCCGTGGCTCCAATCAGGTCCGTGACGACATGAATAGCGCCACGCCCGCTCGGTGGAACGGGATGCCCGCCTTCCGCGTCATGTCCGTTCTCAGCAAGCGGCGCATCTTCATACTCGATGTGATCCACAACCCGCACGTTCGCAGGAGCATCGCGCAAAAACCTCAGCAGCGCGCCATGTTCTGCTGGACGCAGTTTGCCCGCCAAAATCAGTGTGTTTCCGGTCGCCTGCACTTTGGCTCGCCCGTTCAATCCCTTCTCCGCAATGGCTTTCTCAATCCGCCCTTTGTACTCCGCTGCCTGCGCGCTCACGACGGGCTCGGTCTTCTTCGGGGCCGGCTTTTCTATTGGAGATTCGGCCGGCTTCTTTTCCGCGGCCGCTGGGTCGGGATTCGCTGCAGCCGGTGCTTCCGTTCCAGCCGAATTCCCCGGAGCAGTGTTCGTCCCGTTTTCTGGCGCCCCGGGCAAGGTTGCCGTCGCGGCATCCTTCTCGGCGCGTTTCTGCGCAGCGTTTATCTTGCGGGCATCTTCAATTACAGGACGGAGCTTTTGCACTCCATAAGCGATTACGCCAAGCAACAGCAACGTGATGAAGATGGTGCCGATGATGCTCTTCTTTTTTGGTTCCTCGACTGGGGCGATCGGAGTTATGGGCCCGGTGCGCCGTACGGCAGGCGTTTGCGTCGGGCTGGAAGCCCGCGCATTCAACGACCGCGTTGTTGCCATGATCATCGGGTCTTCGGTGTGAGCGTTTCGGCCGCCCTGCGCGCCTACTCCCATTCCAGCGAGAGGCAGCGTAGCATTCGGCGCGCCCAGTGCGCCCGGCCCGCCGGATACCAAGGTTTTATCCGGACTTCCGCCAGGCGCGATGGTGCGATAATTGCGCAAATCCTCGAGCATTTCCCGGCAGCTCTGGTAGCGTGCTTCCGGCTCCTTCGCCAGCGACTTCATCACGACCGCGTTTATACCAGGATGAATTGTCGGGTTAATCTGCCGCGGCGGAACCGGCTCTTCGTTCACAATTTTGTAGATGACTGTTGTGATGTTCTGTCCCGGAAATGGTTTTTCGCCCGTCACCATTTCGTAGAGAAGCACGCCCAGTGAGAAGATATCGCTGCGGCCGTCGACGGCCCGGCCCTTGACCTGTTCCGGCGACATGTAGCTTGGCGTGCCCATCACATGGGCGGTCTGCTGCATGGTGCCGAATTGCAAAATTTTTGCCGTGCCGAAGTCGGTGACCTTCACCGTATCGTCAGCCGTCAGCATAATGTTCGCGGGCTTGATGTCCCGGTGCACGACGTTCCGTTCATGTGCAAACTGCAGCGCGCTGCACGTTTGCTCCATGATGCGCAGCACGCGCGGCAGCGCAAAAGCTTGCCCACCATCGAGATGCGCCTGCAAACTCTTTCCTTCCACCAGTTCCATCGTGATGTAGTACAAGCCGTCTTCTTCGCCCGCGTCAAACACGACCACGATATTCGGGTGGGTTAGCAAACCAGCCGCGCGGGCTTCCGTCTGGAAGCGCGTTAGTAGCTCGGGACGCGACAATCCCGTGCCTTCTTCGCTCAATTTGATGGTTTTTACCGCGACCGTGCGCCCGATCACCGGGTCCGTCGCCTTATAGACCACACCCATGGCGCCGCGGCCCAGCTCGCCCACAATCTCGTAACGTCCTGCTTTTAAACCTGTTGTCATCGCCCTATTCGACTTTCCATCCACGACTTCCATTGCGCATCGCGAGCCGCACACCGGCCCGTACTGCTAAACCAGTTGGTTAAATCCGAGCCCCTGCCAGTATCAGCCAAGCACTGATAGACACGCCTGAGCCGAAGGCCGGACGTCAAAATGGATCCGTATGCCGCTTGCCGAAACAGCGGATACACGTTTGCTGACACCCGGGCGCCCTATCATGCACAGTACCCACTAATTTTTAGGTTGGTCAACGCTACTGGGGTACCAGTGTTTCGCACTCGACACGTGGCGGGCGAAAGGGAGGGGCAAGCCCCTCCCCTACAGACGGATGGGTGTGCTAGTTTCAGGGCAGAGTGCGTCTCGCTGCGCCTGGTTTATGGCCGTGGCATCGCTTCCCCGGGCGACATGCTCCGCTCCGGCATCGGCACGTTGGTCTCCCGGATTGGTCTATCGACCTCGCCTGGCCGCGACGGTGCCTCCAACCCGTCCGTCAGCAAGTATCCCTGCAAGGCTAGCCCGTTAGTCCACACGCCTTCGAGGGCGGCGATGTACTCGATTTGAAGCTCGTAGAGTTTGCGCTGCGACTCCAGCACGCGCGGATACGACGCCAGCATCTGCCCATACTTGTCCACCAGCAGGCTGTACGCCTTTTTCGCATGCGGCAGAATTTCGTCGCGGTACTCGACGGCCATCAGCTTGGCGTTAGCGTACTCGTCGACCACGGTGGCGGCACGTTCGCGCAGCGTCAGCGCCACGCGCGTCTTTTCCTGCTCCGCGCGGTCCATATCCGCGCGCGCCGCGCCTATGTTGCCTTGGTTGCGGTTGAAAATCGGTATCTGAACGCTGGCTTCGGCGATTCCTTCCCAACCTTTCGCCCACGGCACGCTTCCCAAAGTCTCGTGGTTGTATTCCATTCCAGCGCGCAGCGATATGTCCGGTATAGGCTCGCGTTGCGTCCGCGCCAGCACCGCCTGGGCGCGCCCTGTCGCCACTTGCGCGATCTCGACGGCCGGGCTTTGTTTCGCGATCGTTTCTACGGCCTCCTCTTCGTTTAGTTCCGGCCAGCCTCGTTCGAGATCACCCGCCACAGTAGCCAGCGGCAATTCGGGCTGTCCAATCACCGCCGCCAGCGAACGCCATTCTTCCCGCAACGTGTTCTCCTGCATCCGCGCCGCCATGCGCATCCGCTGCGCTTCGACCTCTGCTTCCAGCACTTCCGATTCGTCCGCTTGCCCGGTGTTCATCAATTCTCTCTGTGTCTGTGCGCCATCTCCGGCAATCTTCGCCAAATCCCGCCGCGCGTCCAGCCATTCCTGTGCTGCCAACACGCGCAGAAACGCCATCTTTACCGCCGTTGTGACGCGCGTGCGCTGCTCTTGGGCTTCGATCTCCGCGAGTTTGGCCTCCCTTCCAAAAACCTCGCGGCTCTTCCCGAGTTTTCCTGCCGTCACGATCGTCTGCTGTACAAAAAATCCCTGCTTGCCTCCGCCGACCGAGCCGCCGCGTATTTCATCGCCGGTGTAGCCGACGGTAGGATTCGGGTACAGGCCAACCTGTTGCTGACGCGCCTTCGCCGCGCGAATTTCGGCTTCCGCCTGCCGCAACGTTGGATTCGTTTCACCAGCCATCTTTTCCGCTTGCTCGAGCGTGACAAGTTGTCCGCTCGCGTTCTCTTGCGCGCGCCCCATTCGCGGATATACCGGCGCGACCAGCGGAACATCTCCGTGTTGGTGATGCATTTGTTCCGGCATGGCCATTCCCGGCGGCATCTTCGTATCTTGCTGCGGAGACTTCTCCTGCGCCCGGGCTACATTCACCAGCGTCGTCGACCAGAGAAACGTTGCGGCGAGGGTCAGAGCTTTCCTTCGCGTTTGGGATATCGATTGGGCCAGCGGGGATTTCAATACAGAGGTCGCCCCGACCAGGCCGGGGTAGACGCCGGACACGGAGAAGAGGAGCCGGAGCCCGGACGAAAAGTTTTTCTTACGACTCATGGGAGTGCTCCTTTTGTTCTGCAGCGCCGGCACTCTTTATTCGTTGCATCATCTCTTCGTACTCGTTGTCCGGCAGCACGCGCACGAGCGTCATCATGCCCATCATCCCGGCGCTCCAATTCGGCGGCAGTCCATGCGTTTCCGGCTTTTCCACGGCGTCATCCATTCCCATTTCCATGAATGCGTCTTGCGGGAAGCCCGGCACGCTGTTCGCGTTTTCCGCAATCGGAGAGTGATGGACGTGTTCGAACGGAACGCTTTTCGCCAGCGTCTCCATCTGGCTTAGCGCTTTCGCATCCGTCGTATTGGCCGTCTCGATCGCCCGGTCCTGCAACAAATCCATCATGCTGTTCATCATGTGGTGCGGCAGATGGCAATGCACCATCCACGATCCCGGATATTTCGCTTCGAACTCCACAACTCGGGCCTGCGCTACGCCGACCAGCACCGTGTTCATCGGGTACCACGTCGATTCCGGCGCGCGCCCGCCTTCCGTTCCCGTTAAAACGAATTGATTCCCGTGCAAGTGAATCGGGTGGTGGTCCATGCCCATGTTGATGATGCGTAGCCGCACGCGGCTTCCCAATTTTGCGATCATCGGTGTGATGGCCGGCGCGGAGACTCCGTTAAACGTGAGCCAGTTGTATTCCATCGCCGCCGTGTTCGGCACATTGTTGTTCGGTAAGACAGCCCACTCCTGCAAAATCATGCCAAAATCATGATCGGCGCGCGGCTTATAGCTCCTTTCGGGATGCGCCACAAAAAATCCAATCATCCCTATCATTTCCTGCATCGCGCCATGCGAGTGGTAGAAAAAGGTTCCTTCCTGATGCACCGTGAATTCGTAAGTGTATTTTTCTCCTGGCGCGATGGGTTTCTGGCTGATCCACGGCACGCCGTCCTGCTCGATGGGCACTTCGAGGCCGTGCCAGTGGATCGAAGTGGATTCCGGCAATTTATTTTCGAAAATAATGCGCACGCGGTCGCCCTGCTGCACTTGAATGGTCGGCCCCGGACAGCTTCCGTTGTAGCCCCACGCGTTGATGGTTTTGAACGGCGCGATTTTTCGCTTCACTGGCTCCGCCACCAGCTTGAAGACTTTCACGCCGCCATCCATTTCATGTGGCAAGTCCGCCAAGTCCGGCGTAAGCATAGGCAAGAACGGATCTAGCCTTGCGGGCGTGGCTTCCTTTTTCTTGGAATGGCCGTACGGACTGTGGTGCCGTCCCTGTTCAATCTCGCGCGCCCTTTGCGAATCATTCTGAGGCGTGCTTCCCCTTAAAGCCTCAGCCAATCCCAGAAATCCCGCACCAAAAAAGGCCGCGTCCTGAAAAAATCTTCTTCTCGTGCCGCTCATTCACGCCTCCCGGAATTGCTGTTCGAAATGTTTGTGATATGGATTAGCGGATTCCGTCGCCTTCGCAGCGGATTAACAGCTGCGCCACAAGAGGGCGAAACTCACGCCTTTAGGCGAATCGACTTCGTTTGCTGGATGGATTCAGGGGAGAACTTCAGATGCGGAGAATCGTGGTCGGCAGTAGGAGGTCTGCCGTTTCTAATGGAACTCGATGCAGGGCCCAACGCACTGAGCCTTCATCCAAATTCCCAAGGCTATGCTCGGGTGAGCCACCGACAAGCGTTGGCGCGGTCTCGCTCTGCACTTCTTGTGAAAGCGATGACTGCTCATCCGTCTTGACGAGCACCGCGGAAAAGTCGGCAGCACCGCAAGCCTTGCTGGCGGCAACAAGCTGTTCGCCCCCGTAACTTTCCATGCCTGCCATATCGTGACACTGTCCCTGGCGCTCCCCGCCCGAAGAACAGGCGTTCGCCGCACAAAGCGGCGCGCATACCGGTGCAACCAGCAACGCCAGCACAATCACGAGGGCAAGCACGCTCGCGTTCGCCCGATGGCTCCAAACTGGAATCGTTTCGTTCATCCTTATTTACTCACGCTACGCTGTCGCTCTCGAGCGGTCAACTCTCACTTCACTGATGTTATTCCAGTTTTTCGAAAAGTCGTACCAGTAGATCCTAAATCGGACTCTCTAAGGAACCTGCCTCTATTCGCGTCGTAGCAGCTGACGCCCTAATATGAATGCCCGTTCGAATCGCTTTCCACTTCCACTTTCCCTGCAAAGGAACGGTATACGAACGTGAAGTAACCAGCTGCAAGAATCATTCCGACAATCCACCAAATAACTCCGACCTTCAACCCATACGCGCCGGCCTTCGCCCCGTTTACTGTCAGCGAATACACTGGATTGCGCGCGGGCAGCACCATCGGATACACACCGAACACCACGCTCGTCAGCATTCCCGCGAGATACGCACAGGAGGCAAAAAACGCCTTCCTTTCTTCGTGCTTTCTTAATTCAAAGGCCACGCCCGCAAGCCCCGCCACCGCAAGCAGCGGTAATACAAACCCTAAAGGCCAGGTGACAAAATTCTCTTTCACCTGCGGCTGCACCTGAAATGTGACAGCAGTGACGATGGCCGTGAGCGCAACGACGCCCCACCAAACGTGCCCAGCAAGCCTTTTCGCGCGATCGTTCACCGCCCCGCTCGTTTTCAATTGGACCCACAACGCACCGTGCATGACCAGCGCAAGCAACGCCAACACGCCCACCAAAATCGTGTACCAATCAAGAATGCCCGTCTCTTCTCCCAGCTGGAAATTGGTCCACAGTGGCTCGAAGAAGTAACCAGTGGCATCGAGCGGAACTCCGCGTACCACATTCGCCAGGGCGGCGCCAAAAAACACCGCCAGCAATATGCTCGAAGCGCAAAACAAAAAATCCCAGAACGGATCCCATACCGCGCTCTTCACGTGGTTGCGAAACTCGAGCGAGCTTCCGCGCAAAATCAGCAACCACAGCACCATCATCAACGGCAGATAAAATCCGCTGAACCCGCTCGCATACAGGGCAGGAAACGCAAAATACAGCGTTCCTCCCGCCGCAATCAGCCACACTTCATTTCCATCCCACACCGGGCCGATGCTTGCAAGAACCTGCCGCCGCTCTAAATCTGTTTTGGCAACGAGCAGATGAATCGCCCCCGCGCCCAAATCAAATCCGTCCAGCAAAACGTACATCGCGATCATGATCGCTACGAGGCAGAACCAGATTGTTCCCATCTTGTCCTCCTCTCAATCTGCCGTAACCGAGATCCGCGCTTCAATTCGCGAATCTCCTTCGTCCGGACCAGGCCCCTCTTCAATCTCGCGGTAAATCAAGAACAACCACAATATCCCCAGCACCGTATACATCCCCATAAAGCCAATTAGCGTGAACCACGCGTTGCCCGCAACTACGCGCGGCGAAACTCCCTGCGCTGTCCGCATCAATCCATAAATCAGCCACGGCTGCCTGCCTAATTCCGCCGTCATCCATCCCGCGGTGTTTGCGATATATGGCAAAGGCACGCCGATCATCAAAATCCACAGCATCCATCGCGACTCGTAGAGCTTTCCGCGCCATAGCAAAAATGCCGCCACTACCATCACAGCGATAAAGATTGTCCCCAGCCCCACCATCAGGTGATAGCTGAAATACAAAAGCGCAATCTGATCGGGCCACTCATCTTGCGGAAAGGCTTCCAGCCCGCGAACGTTTGCGCCCCATTTTTGGTAAGTAAGAAAACTCAGCATCTTGGGGATCACCAGCGGATTGTCGAGCTTTCTGTTTTTCACGTCTGGCTGCCCCAGAATCGCCAGCGGCGCGCCTTCCTGCGTTTCGAACAACCCTTCCATTGCCGCCAGCGTGACCGGTTGATTCTGCGCAATCATTTTTCCTTGCGCGTCGCCGCTGGGAGCAAGCTGCAACACCGCGGCGACGACCCCAACCAGCACGCCGCCTTTTACAAACGTCCGTCCATACACCTCATGCCGGTTCGTCAGCAAATAAAACGCACCGACCGCCGCCATCACGAAGCATCCCGTCTGCACCGCGCCCAGCATCGTGTGCGCGTATTGCCATATAGCCCACTTGTTCAGCAGGAGGCCCCAGAAACTTGCCAGCTCTATCTCGCCATTGGCGCCCATCCGATACGCAACGGGATGTTGCATCCACGCGTCCGTCGCGACAATCAGAAATCCTGAGAGCCACGATCCGAGCCAGACCAAAAACGCCGCCCACCAATGACCCACGCGCCCCAGCTTTTTTTCTCCAAACAAGAACAATCCCAGAAAGCTCGACTCGAGAAAAAAAGAGAAGACTCCCTCCATCGCCAGCGTTTGTCCGATCACGCCGCCCGCCGTTTTGGAAAACGCCGCCCAATTGGTTCCGAACTGGAATTCCATGGGAATGCCGGTGACTACGCCCAGCGCAAAATTTATCCCGAAGATTCGCGCCCAAAACCGCGCTGCGCGGTTGTAGTGCTCGTCGCCAGTTCGCAGCGCCTTCGTCTTTAAATAGACGAGCAACAGCGCTAGCCCCATCGTTAATTGTGGAAAAATGTAGTGGAAAGTTATCGTAAACGCGAAGTGCAGCCTGTGGACGTTCAGTGCTTCATTCATTCCACCTCCTCGCTGTCTCTAACCACTTCTCCACTCGGGCCCTGAACCTCGCATCACACAATTCCTTGATTTTATCAGCAGCATTCTCCCACTTTCGCTGTGACGTGGGACACATATTCGAAACTTGGGACAAACTGTTTTTGATTTTTGCGATGGCAAAGAAAATCTGGTGGGGCTGGGGAGATTCGAACTCCCGACAAACGGTTTAGGAAACCGTTGCTCTATCCATCTGAGCTACAGCCCCACTCTTCCACATTGTAATACGTTCCCAGCCCGCCGCGCCGCAGCCCTTTTCCGCGCCTTTGCGGCAAATCAATTAGGGGGCCCGCCGGGCGGCGGAGTTCGCACCGGATCGGGCTGCAATCCGGGAGCGTACTTGCTCATGCGCAGGCTCTTGAAGATGCTCGGCCAGTATTCCCTCAGCAGATTGTTCGCCGCGCTAAATCCGATTCGAATGCCAAAGCGCTCGAAAGTTTTCCCAGCCGTGCGTTCCGAGTCCGGAAGATAAGTGTTCGCCAGTCCCTCCGCGAGCAGCGGCCCCGCTGTTCCGGGGATATTAAACTTATTAGCTCCCGTGTCGGTTCGAATGACTACCGTGCGCAGCAAGGCGTGCCCGACTCGCACTTTCCATCCGCCGTTGCCTCGCACAAAATATCGCGGGTCTTCACGCAGCACTGCAGGAAGCAAAAACGTGCCAAAAAAGTGGCTTGAGGCATTGCTGGCCATCGAAGAGCCAAATCGCTTTCCAAAACCCTCGCCGCCCTGTCCGTATCCGGCGAGAGTTCCGCGAGCTTCGCTGATTCCGGCCGCGGCCGCCGAAGTCAAAATCTGCGGGGGAGACATACTGGTATCCAGAAACAGCTTGAATTTCTCGCCAGCGGTCAGCGGCCCCGATGTTCTTGCCAAGTCTGGGTAGAACCACGATCGCCTTGTAACCAATTCGAACGGGCCCTGCCCCCCATTTTTTTCAGGCCGTTTTTGCGCAGAGGCGGCCGGCTCTTGCTTCGGCGCCGGCGCATCAGGCAAGTTCGCGCGCTCCGGCCTGTCCTGCGCCATCGCCGCCCGGCTCAATAGTAATAACGCCCCCGCCGCCAGCAAAACCTGGGTCCGTCGCTTCATCTTGGCAATCTTATCATGCGTCTTCTGATGCTCGCCTCCATCTACGCGCTATATCTTTTTTTCAGCGATGAACGCCACCTTATTGAAGGTCCGGCCTCTTGCCCGGTGACGAGTCAGGAGTCACTACATCGTGCTATCATCATTCTCACTTCATCACCCAGCCCTGCCGAATTGGAGAATCGTCATGAAACGTACCCTGCGCATCGTTGCTATCGTCGTCGTGGTCTTGATCGTTCTTGTCGTCATCGCTCCTTTCCTGATTCCCGTCGACAAGTTCCGCCCCACGATCGAGGAAAAAGCTTCCCAGGTGCTCGGCCGTAAAGTGCAGCTTGGCAATTTAAGTCTTTCGCTGATCAGCGGGTCGCTCTCCGCCGAAAGTGTTTCTATTGGCGACGATCCCAAGTTCAGCCCCTCGCCATTTCTCACTGCCAAATCGCTCAAAGTTGGCGTGGAGATTATGCCTCTCATCTTCAGCAAGACTCTCAACGTCACCGGCATCACCATCGAGAGTCCTGAAGTCGTTCTTCTTCACAATCCTGCGGGCCAGTGGAACTATTCCACTCTCGGCGGCGCCGCCGCAAAGTCTCAGCAAAAGGAGGCTTCAACCTCGCCTGCCGATCTGTCAGTGCAGAAGTTCTCGCTCAAGGATGGCCGCATCATCGTCGGCTCCACGAGCAACCAGAAACGCAGCACCTACGATCACGTGAGCGTGGTCGCTTCCAACTTTTCCATGACCTCGAAGTTTCCCGTCACCGTCACTGCTGATCTTCCCTCGGGCGGAAAATTCAAGCTCGATGGAACGGCCGGCCCAATCGACCAGCAGGACACCGCGCTCACCCCCATGGATGCCAAGCTCGAAATAACCGGTTTGGATCTCGCCTCCACGGGCTTCGTGGATGCTTCCGCCGGTCTCGGCGGCCTTCTCGATCTCAGCGCCAATCTCTCCTCGCAAAACGGGGAGGCGGAAACCAAAGGCAACGCAAAAATCTCCAAGGCTCTTTTTATTGCCGGTGGCTCCTCGGCTGGCGTTCCTGTCACCGTCGATTTCAATACCAAATACAATCTCGGCAAGAGTACCGGCATCCTCGAGCCCTCGACGCTCAAGATCGGAAGCGCGGCCGCGCATCTCAACGGCACGTATCAAACCGCCGGAGAAGCCACGGTCGTAAACATCAAACTCGACGCCAAGGATATGCCCGCGAAAGATCTCGAAGCTTTTCTCCCCGCACTAGGCATCATTCTTCCAAAGGGAACTTCGCTTCAAGCAGGCACGCTCAACGCGGATCTGAACCTTACCGGCCCTTTGAGCAAGCTAATTACTACCGGCAACGTGGGGCTCTTCAACGGGAAGCTCGCGGGCTTCGATCTCGGTTCGAAGATGAGTTCGATCGCCTCGCTCGCGGGGATCAAGAGCGGCAAGGACCTGGACATCGAAAAACTCACCACCAATCTCCGGATGGCGCCCGATGGTTTGAAGGCAGAAAATTTCGTCGCCATTGTTCCTTCGGTCGCCAATCTTTCCGGCGCAGGCACCGTCGATTCCAAGAACAATCTTGATTTCAAAATGGTCGCCGCGCTCACGAGCACGCTCGGCGGCGCTGGAAGTCCTGTTTCTGAACTCGGCGGAATTCTTGGCAAAGGGGCAGGCGGCGGGGGCGGCTGTAAAAGCGGCACAACCGTGCCATTTCAGATTAAAGGTACGACAGCGGATCCAAAATTCATCCCAGATGTCGGCGGACTCGCGGCCGGCATGCTCAAATCGCAGCTCGGCTGTGCCGCCGGTCTCGGTTCCGGTCTCGGCTCCGGCGCAGGAAAAGACGCCACCAAAGCCCCGGCCGACGCCATCAACAGCCTCGGTGGCCTTTTCAAAAAGAAAAAGCCGTAGTAGTAGTCATAGCTGCGGCTACAGCAGAACAGCGGACATAACAGGACAGAGGGATCCCTCACGTTTCGTTTTAACTTGCGTTTAGAGGGTCCTGGATCATTCGTAACGCAGCGCCACGATCGGATCGACCTGCATGGCCCGGCGTGCGGGAATCCAGCAGGCGAGGCAGCCCACGAGCAGCATCAGGGTGACGGCGCCGGAGAACGTCCATGGATCGTTGGGTGTTACGCCGTACAATTCGCTGGCAATGACACGAGTTGCTCCAAGCGCGCCGGCTGCGCCGATTGCGGCGCCCAACGCGACGAGAGCTAGGCCTTGACGCAGGACCATTCGCAAAACATCGGCGCGCGCGGCACCAAGCGCCATGCGCACGCCAATTTCCTGCGTGCGGCGTGCGACGGAGTAAGACACGACGCCGTAGACTCCGAGCAGTGCGACCGCCAAGCCTAAGGCGGCGAAGATTCCGAGCAGGGTCGTGTGTAGGCGCTGATCGCCCACGGAGTCAGCGATGGTTCGCGTCAGCGTCATCACGTGCGTCAAAGGTTGATCGGGAAAGCTCGCCCAGATTTGGCGTGAAATGGTGTCGGCGAGGGCATCGGGGTTTGTGCGCGTTCGCACGACGAGGTGATGCGAACCGACGCTCCACTGAAATAGGGCAAGAAAAAATTCGGGGTGCGCGTCATCCTGGATGTTTAGATCGCGGACGTTGGAGACTACGCCGACGATTTCGTTCCACTCGGGATTTCCCTTCGCGTCGGTGGAGACGCTGATTCGTTTGCCGACAACGTCCAGCGTGCTCCAATATTTTTGCGCCATTGCTTCGTTGATGATGGCGACTTTGCTGGATGCGCGCGCGTCGCGCTCTTCAAACTCGCGGCCGCGGAGCAGCGAAATTCCGAGCATATGGAAATACCCTGGGGAGAGATAGCGCGAGGTCAATCCTTCGAGTATCGCGGCCTTTTCGGGAGGGACGCCTTCGAGTTTGGTGCCAGCATGTGAAAAATAGACGCCGTTGAGTAAGCCGTGGTCGGAGGCAACGACATCCTGCACGCCGGGCAAGCGCCGCACGTCTGCAAGGATTTGCTTCATGCGAGCGATTTGACTTTCGGTGCGAGGGTCGGCTTCTTTTTCATCCCACTTGGGTGGCTGCGGCAAATCGAAGGTCAACAAATGGTCGGTGCGGAACCCGGGATTTTGGTAGAGCAAATGACCGAGCGTTTGCATCATGAGGGTCGAGCCAATCAGCAGCACAAAAGCGAGAGCGACCTCGACAACGACGAGCGCGTTGCCAAAGCGCGATGGGTTTGCGGCGCCTGCGCGTGTTCCTTGTTTGAAGAGTTCGTTGGGCGACATGTGGGCGGCGCGGCGCGCAGGCGCTAAACCGACGATCAGGCCTGCGAGCAGAGAACTGCCGAGTGCGAACCACAGCAGCGTCCAGTCCATGGAGACCTCGCTCAAGCGAGCGGTTTCAGCAGGCGCGATGTCGCGAAAGATTTGTAAACCGAGGGCAGCCAATCCGATTCCTGCCAAGCCGCCAAGTAGGGCCAGCGAACAACTTTCTACCAGCACTTGCCGACGGAGTCTTCCCGGCGACGCGCCCAGAGCGGCGCGCATGGCCATCTCGTGGTGTCGAGCCCAGCCGCGCCCGAGGAGCAAGCTCGTCAAATTGGCGCAAGCGATGAGCAGCACGAGGGTGGCGGCGGCGAGCAAGACGAGGTAACTCTGGCGGGCATCTTCGACGCGGCTGTCGAGAAGCGTTTCCGCGATGATGACGTAGCTTCCCTTGAGATTTGGTTTTTGTTTCGCAAGTTCCTGTTCGAGCTGCTGGGCAATGACGGGGAGTTCGGCTTGGAGAGTTTGCAGTCCGGCTCCTTTCCTCAGTGTTCCCAGCACGTTGAAAGTAAAAAACGTAGGGTTCTGTTTAATTTCGGAAGGCAGGGAGAGAGGTACCCAAACTTCGGCACGCTCCGGATACGCGAATCCTCGGGCTGCGACGCCGACGACCGTATAGACCTGATTGTCCAAAATCAACTGGCGTCCGATGGCGCCAGGGTCGCTTGCAAAACGGGTGCGCCAGAGAGCGGCGCTAATTACCGCGACGCGGTCCTGCCCGGCGTTCTGATCCTGGTCCGACAAGAGGCGCCCTTGCGCTGCGCGTGCGCCCAACTCCTCAAAAAACCCGTTGGAGATGCCGGCGACGTCGAGAACCGCGGGCTGATTTGTCCCAGTGAGCGTGCGGTCCGTTTCCCAGCACGCGGCTGCTTCTTGCAGGGAACTGGCCTGGGCGCGAATTGCCTCAAAAGCAGGCCAGGATGGGCCGAGGGTAAAAGTGGGGAACATGGCTGTCTTTACGTTGAAGGTAACGATGCGCGAGGAGTCTTTGTACGGGAGCGGGCGCAGAATCACTGCATTCACGATGCTGAAGATGGCGGTGTTGGCGCCAATGCCGAGGGCGAGCGTGAGGATGGCGACGGAGGTGAAGGCGGGGTTCTTGCGGAAGGTGCGCAGGGAGTAGCGAACGTCAGCGAAGAGGCTCTCGATGGAGGGCCATTGCCAAACTTCGCGGCTGTCTCGTTCAACCAGCGTGATGTTTCCGAATAGGCGGCGGGCAGCATGCGCCGCTTCTTTTCGCGGCATTCCGGCCGCGACGAGGTCCTCGATCTTTTCCTCGAGGTGTTCGCGGATTTCGTCGGAGAGATCGTTGTAGAGGCGGCGGCGCGAGAAGAGTTGTTTGAACCAGTTCATGGCGGACTCCGTTCCTAAGCCGCGCGTAATGCTTCGAAACATTCGGAGAGAGGCGTCATTCGTACCTCAAAGCGACCATGGGGTCGACGCGGGAAGCGCGGCGGGCGGGTAGAAAACTGGCGATGAGCGCGATGGTTACCAGCAGGGCGGATGCTGCCGCGAAGGTAAGTGGGTCGTTCGGTTGCAGCCCGAAGAGAAGGGAACTGGCGCTTCGAACGGCGGCTAGGGCGAGCACGACGCCAACCCCGACGCCAAGCGCTAGCAGCACTAGAGTTTGCCGCACGATGATGCCGACGACATCCACCCGGCTTGCGCCGAGAGCCATGCGAATGCCGATCTCGTTGCGGCGCATGGCGACGATGTAGGAAATCACGCCGTAGAGTCCGACCACTGCAAGGAGCGCCGCCAGGAGGCCGAAGAATCCTGACAGCGTTGCCATCATGCGCTCCTCGACCAGCCCGTCGCGAATCTCCCTCTGAAAGTCAGCGAACTGTGTCACGACGTCGGGGTGTTTTTCGGCGATGACACGCTTCGCAGACGCGGCGACCGCGGCAGGAACAAGATTTGAGCGAATCATCACGCTAGTCCAGGGGCCCTGGCCTGGAAATTGAGAAGCGGGCGCGAAAGTCATGGGCGGGGTCTGGCCGCGCAGGTCGTTGTATTTCGTATCTGGGATGACGCCGACAATTTCGTAAACAGTGGCGGGGTAATCGGGCTCGGGGCTGGTGCGCAGTGTCTGCCCGATGGGGTTGGCGCCGCTTAAGTAGTGGCGAACGAACGTCTCATTCACCAGTGCCACTCGCTGCGATGACGCGGTATCTTCGCGCGTAAGGCTGCGGCCCTGGATGACCGGAATGCCCATCGTTTCGAAGTAGTCTGGACTCACCCACGTAAATTTGGAATTTCCTTCCTGCGATCCGGTGTGAATGCCATGCTCCCAACTGCTTCCAAGCAACGGTGCATTCGTGGTCGTCGCGGCGTTCAAAACTCCGGGGACGGAGCGCACTTCATCTAGCAATTCGCGTTGGTAGTCTGCCCAACGTTCCTTCGGCAGATTCGATTGCCAGAATCCGAGGAAGCCCTCGGTGATGCCGCTCTCGCGCATTCCGGGATCAAAAGTCATCAGGTTGCGGAAGCTACGCACGAAGAGGAGCGCGCCTACGAGCAGGACCAGGGAAACCGAGACTTGCGCCACGACCAGCAGGCGCTGCAACGAGAAACGCTCACGGCCTCCCGTCGTTCCTCGGCCACCTGCTTTCATCGCAGAGATGGGTTCGGCGCGAGTGGCACGCAGTGCGGGCGCGAGTCCAAAAATGACGCACGTTAGAGCGGCTACGCCAACTGCGAAAAGGAGCACACGCCAGTCCGTGACTGTCTGGAGAATTACGGTTGCTCCCTCCGTCGAAAACGACCGGACCAGCAGTCGGCTCAAGGACTGCGCGAGAGCGATACCCAGCGCCGCACCTGTTGCCGCGAGCAGCAGACTTTCCGTGAGCAATTGCCGCAACAGACGGCTGCGCGAGGCTCCTAGCGCGAGCCGCAGCGCCATTTCACGCTGGCGAGCGCTCGCGCGCGCAAGCATCAAGTTTGCCAGGTTCGTGCATGCGATGAGCAACACGAGTCCCGCGATGCCCAGCAGCAGGAAAAGCGAACGGTCATAGTCCCGCAACGAACTGACGCCTGTCGAAGCGGGATACGCCGCCAGTCGGAAGTGTTTGTAAGTTTCGGTCCAGTGCGTGTCGCGGCCGGGTGGAACGGTGGCTTCGAAAACGCCGGAGCTAAGTGCATCCATTTCGGCCGAGGCGCGTTGCATTGTCACGCCGGGCTTCAGACGGCCCATCACAGAGAGCTCGAAGATGTCCCGCCTTAACTCATCCTTCCCCTGGCAATATGGAATCGCGATATCGAAGCCTTCGCCCACCACCATTCCATAGAACCCGGGCGGGGTAACGCCGATGATTTCGACAAGTTCGTTGTCCACGACGAG
>Ga0308309_10001002_pt1 | contig 16927 bp, 15 predicted proteins | sample HubBroMetageWFT5_FD_192491 | JGI IMG/M metagenome (GOLD analysis project Ga0308309, IMG submission 192491) | Warmed and freeze-thawed soil microbial communities from the Hubbard Brook experimental Forest, New Hampshire - Hubbard Brook CCASE Soil... | ecosystem: Environmental > Terrestrial >...
GCCGCACGACGGAATTCGGCGGTGTCGGGCGAGCCATGACACTCGGGGCAATCTTTCACAGCTATTTCTCTTATACGAGCTCGTTCAATTACGGTCCTAATGACAATCCTGGCCATCGCGTGGGTGGATTCGATTTTTCTTACAAGCTGCCATTCGTAAGAAACTGGCTGACGCTCTATGCGGACTCCATGACCAGCGACGATCCGAACCCGATTGATGCGCCACGCCGTGCGCCCATCGACGGGGGCTTGTATCTGGCGAAGTTTCCCCATATCCCGAAACTGGATTTGCGTGTGGAAGGAATCTTCACCGACACCACGACCTCGCGGAGCCATGCCGGGCAGTTCTCCTACTGGGAACTTTTCTACCACGACGCTTACACCAACAACAAAGTCATCATGGGCAGCTGGATTGGACGCGAAGGGACCGGCGAGCAAGCGTGGATGAATTACTGGTTCAGTCCGAAGAGCAGCCTCCAATTTGGGTACCGACACCAGCAGGTTGACGGCGATTTCATACCCGGCGGCGTGAAGCTGCATGACGAATTTGTGAAGGCCAACCTTTGGGTGAGTGGGAATTTTAATGTGACTGCATTCCTTCAGCACGAGCAATGGACCGCACCCTTGCTCGCGCCGACGCCTCAGACGAATTGGACTTCGTCGGTGGGAATCACTTTTCAACCCAGCAGGCTGCTCTCGCTTGGGCAAAATCCCCGGGTCACGACTCTAACGGAACAATCGGACGGGGGCACAACGCCATGACCGAGCGCGGTGCACGAAATGACTGGGGATTCGAGCAAGAGGTACGCGGAATGCTTTCGCGACCGGGAACTATGCAAAACAGAACGAGATTTGGGGAGATATCTTTTCAACTCCAAAAGGATTACTGGCGATCGTTCTGTGAGGGGCCACGGAACGCCGAAAATGCGGGAGATGCGAATTGAGCGCAACAGGAAAAGTACCGGTCCGCGAGACACCTGCTGATGGGCAGGGGAACTATGAGTTGGTCTCTCCACTGCCAGTGGAACCGGTGGAGACGCAGCAAACTTTTCTGCCCTACCTCCGGTTGTTCTGGGAACGCCGCAGATTTCTGCTCCGCACGGCAGGTTACGCCCTGCTCGGGAGCATCCTGATCGCACTTCTGATTCCCGCGCGGTATCAATCCTTGACTCGTCTAATGCCGCCGGATAGCCAGTCCTCTTCAGGACTCGGAATGTTGGCCGCGATGGCTGGCAAGGGCGGAGGTGCTGGGCTCGGCGGCCTTGCGGGGGATCTCCTCGGCGTGAAGAGCTCTGGCGCTCTTTTTGTGGGCATTCTCGGCAGTGAGACGGTCCAGGATCGGCTGATTGATGAATTCCACCTCATGAAGATTTATCACGACTCGAAGATCGAGGACGCGAGAAGGGATCTTGCCGAACGCACCGAGGTTTCAGAAGACCGCAAGAGTGGAATTATCACAATAGGCGTGACGGATCATGATCCCAATCGAGCTGCCGGGATGGCGAAGGCGTACGTTGGGGAGTTGGATCGTCTCGTGGCCCAGGTCAGCACTTCTTCTGCGAGGCGCGAGCGTATATTCCTCGAAGGCCGCCTGGAGAAAGTGAAAGGGGATTTGGATTTAGCAGCTAAGAATTTCAGTCAGTTTGCCAGCAAGAACTCGGCGATTGATATTCCGGCACAGGGGAAGGCGATGGTGGAGGCAGCCGCGGTTCTGCAAGGGCAATTAATCGCGGCACAGTCCGAGCTGAGCGGACTGGAGCAGATCTACACCGACAACAACGTACGCGTTCGATCGGTGCAAGCCCGCGTGAATGAGCTGCAAAAAAAGCTGAACGAGATCGGCAGTGCAGGTACCCAGGGTGGAAGCCAGAACGAAAATTCTCTGTATCCCTCCATTCGCAAGCTGCCTTTGCTGGGTGTTACCTATGCGGATTTGTATCGGCAGACGAAGATTCAGGAGACGGTTTACGAGTTGCTGACGCAGCAATATGAACTAGCCAAGGTGCAAGAAGCCAAGGAAATCCCCACAGTTAAAGTGCTGGATGCGGCGATCGTGCCCACGAAAAAATCCTTTCCTCCGCGCAGCGTAATCGTGCTCATGGGAACGATGCTGGGTATCACCCTAGCCATGACGTGGATCCTTGGAAAAACACGATGGGATGCGGTGGATGTCTCCGATCCACGAAGAGTTTTTGCGACCGAAGTGTTTACAACGGTGCAGGCACGAATGCCGAAGTTCTCGCGGAACGGAGCGAGTGCAGAATCGAACGGCCACCGGACTTGGAGTTGGCGCAAGAAATCCGACGCAACAGGGGAAGAGCAGGACAAGAACCTCGAGTAAGGCGCACAGTAGCGGCGGATTTAGCTGTAAGTAATTGATGGTACATGGGTTAGTTCACAAACGCCTCTGTAAGTGACGGGGCGAAGCTGTGAGTATTCATAAACGACGGTGGAGATAAAGAAGGCATCATGGGGAGTCGCAGGACGCAACCAATTTCCGAACGCGAGGTGGGAAGTCTGTCGGCTGCACTTTGCAAGCCGCGATGGTATGCCGCGTACACCAGCGCGAACCACGAGAAACGCGTTACGGAGCAGTTCGTTGTACGCGATGTGGAGCACTTCCTGCCTGTATATGAGTCGGTGCGGCGGTGGAAAGACCGACGTGTAACGCTGCAAATGCCGCTGTTTCCTGGGTACGTTTTTGTCCGCATGGCGCTGCGTGACCGCTTGCAGGTGCAGCAGGTTCCCGGAGTAGCGCATCTGGTGGGGTTCGACGGCACGCCCGCGGCCCTGCCAGATGAAGAAATCGATGCACTTCGTACCAGCCTCGAGAGCGGAGTCCGGGCAGAGCCACATCCTTATTTGACAGTGGGTCGGCACGTGAGGCTAAAGAGCGGGCCGCTGGCGGGGATGCAAGGGATCCTTGTGCGGCGGAAGGGGAACTTCCGGGTAGTGATCTCGATTGAACTGATCCAGCGTTCCGTGGCCGTGGATGCCGATGTGGCGGACGTGGAAGCGCTGTCGATAGGTATGTATTCGTTAGAAAATACGTAGTATGACGACAACGATTAGCGTAACGGGCGCCGGGCAGGAAACTCCGCAGGTGCAGTTTCTGCAGGGCCGGCTATTGGCACGCAATGTTGTTTGGAACCTGATTGGCAGCGGAGTGCCCATGCTGGTGGCCGTCTTCTGTATTCCCGTGCTAGTGAGGGGGCTGGGCACGGAGCGGTTTGGCGTTCTGGCGCTGGCCTGGGCGCTAATTGGTTACGCCAGCCTATTTGATCTCGGGTTGGGCAGAGCCCTTACTCAGCTGGTGGCGAAAAAAATCGGCGCTGGGGAGGAAAATGAAATCCCGGTTCTGGTATGGACTTCTCTAATTCTAATGCTGCTCGTGGGTTTCATCGGTGTTCTCGTGGCGTTTGTCCTATCGCCATGGCTGGTGCATCGCGTGCTCAATGTACCCAGCTCGCTTCAGCGCGAGACATTGGATTCCTTCTATTTGCTCGGACTTTCGATACCAGTGGTCATCAGTACGGCTGGCCTGCGCGGTTTGCTGGAAGCGCACCAACGCTTCGGCCTGGTCAACGCCCTGCGGATTCCGATGGGTGTGTTCACATTTGTCGGTCCGTTGCTCGTTCTGCCCTTTTCCAACAGCCTCTTTCCGGTCGTTGCCGTGCTCGTCGGCGGGCGGCTGATCGCATGGGCGGCGCACCTGCTGCTTTGCCTGCGGGTCGCGCCTGAGCTGCGCCACCGTATCGCCTGGCACCGCCCCGCCGTAGGCCCTTTACTGAACTTTGGTGGATGGATGACCGTTAGCAATGTTGTCGGTCCGCTTATGGTTACGTTTGATCGTTTTGTGATCGGTGCGCTCGTTTCTATCAGCGCAGTGGCCTACTACGCCACGCCATACGAAATGGTAACCAAGTTTTGGATCATTCCGGGCGCACTAGTCGGCGTGATGTTCCCGGCTTTTTCCACGAGTTCCATTCAAGATCGTAACCGGATGGCGCACTTTTTTAGCCGAAGTGTGAAATACGTTCTCTTGGTTTTATTCCCCATAGTTCTCCTGGTGGTTGTCCTAGCTCCGGACGGTTTGAAGGTATGGCTCGGGGCTGAGTACGCTCGAAACAGCACGCACGTGCTGCAGTGGCTTGCAGTTGGTGTGTTCATTAACAGTGTCGCCCAGGTGCCTTTTGCTTTAGTGCAAGGCGTCGGCAAGCCAGATCTGACTGCCAAGTTGCATCTGATCGAATTGCCCGCGTATCTGGTAACACTCTGGTGGCTAACTAGGACGCATGGTATCGAGGGCGCGGCCATAGCTTGGACGGCGCGCGCCAGCGTTGATGCGTTAGTTTTATTTGTTCTCGCTAAACGGTTCTTGCCAGCTCGCGTTCCGTTGAGTTCCCAGACGATTTTGTTGGCGGTGCTCGCTCTAGCAAGTCTGGCGATTGCGACCGTACTGCAGGGATTGGTATTGAAAGGTGCCTTCCTGCTGCTGACGATCCTCAGTTTTGCGCTCTACGCTTGGTTTTTAGTGCTTTCCCCAGAAGAACGGAGCTTGGCGCTGGGTTTTCTATAGATTTTGTGACTATTCAAGCGGAGCACAAGGATTTCTCGACGGTGAATCAGATTCGGTCGCGCCCGTGCCCGAGTTGCTACATTTGTGGGACTGACGGCAATCCTTTGTATCAGGATTTGAACGATCGTTATTGGGGCGCTCCCGGCCTATGGACCTTAATGAAGTGTGGAAATGATTCCTGCGGCTTGGTCTGGCTGGATCCAATGCCTGTCCACAAAGACATTGCTAAAGCTTACGAACATTATTTCACCCACTCGGACTCAGTGACGGGAAGCCCGGGCGAGGGCATAGTCCGACGTCTAATCCGGGGAGTGAAAGCCCGTTATCTCGCTCATGCGTACGGCTACAGCAAGAACGGACCAAGATCTTACCTAGGTCTATTAGCATATTTGGCTCCTCTTCGACGTGCGGAATACGACTTTAGCGTAATGTATCTGCGATTTTTGCCAGGGGGATGCCTGTTGGACGTGGGTTGCGGAAGCGGAGACATGCTAAAGGGCATGGCCGATTTGGGTTGGCGGGCGGAAGGGGTTGATTTCGACCCTACAGCTGTGGAGAACTGCAGGCGTAAGGGTCTCAACGTCCGCGCTGGATCCCTAAAAGATCTGGAGTATCCCGCGAACTACTATGATGCCGTGACGATGAGCCATTTGATCGAGCATGTGCACGAACCTCTCGAGCTGCTCATCGAGTGCCACCGCATCTTGAAGGCGGACGGCCGTCTTTCTCTAGTAACACCTAACATCAATTCGGCAGGTCATCGAGTCTACGGTTCTTCGTGGTTTCACTTGGACCCGCCGCGCCACCTGCACATCTTTAGCGTGGCTTCACTTAAGGTACTGCTACAGAAGGCAGGTTTTCGCAGCGTGAAAATACGCACAACAATCCGTGATGCCGCTGGGGCATACGTCGCCAGCCGCTCGATCGGACGAAGGGGCCGATATAAGTTCGGTTCAAGGCAACCGCGGAGTGCCCGCTTGTGGGGACGCGCAATGGCAGCGGTCGAGTGGGCTTGGCTTAAATTGAACGATCAAGTGGGCGAAGAAATCGCGGTCGTTGCCCAGAAATAGGGAAAGCACTCAGAATGAATAGGCTACGAATGTCGGTGGCGATGTGCACTTACAACGGGGCCCGGTTCCTATCGGAGCAGCTAGACAGCATCGCCGCTCAGACCAGGCCCCCGGATGAAATCGTGGTCTGCGATGACGGGTCGAGTGATGAGAGCGCGGACATAGTAAAGGCGTTTGCGCACCGCGCACCCTTTGTAGTTCGGCTGGAGATCAACGAGAAGAACCTCGGGTCAACAAAGAACTTTGAAAAGGCCATCGGACTTTGCCAGGGAGAAATCATCGCACTCGCGGATCAAGACGATGTTTGGCATCCGCGTAAGCTAGAACGGATCGCGGACATTTTCCTGCGCTCGCAGGAGACTGTGGCCGTTTTCAGTGATGCCGGAATGATCGATCAAGAATCGCGTTCCTTAGAGGGACGGCTATGGAATTCATTCTTCTTCTTCCGTAAGGACCAAAGGCGTTTCGTTAATGGCCAGGCTCTTAACGTTTTGCTCAAACATCCCGTGGTTACCGGCGCCACGATGGCATTTCGGGAGAGATTCCGCGGGCTTCTACTGCCCATCCCGGCCAATGTTGTGCATGATTACTGGAGCTCGATCCTTCTGGCGGCCTGTGGCGATTTTCAGGCAATCTCGGATGCGCTCATCCAATATCGCCAGCATGCGGGCCAGCAAATCGGTTCTGGACCAGGGAGACTTACCCTCCTGGAGCGAATTGAACGCGCCCGTAAGAATAGTCGGCAATGTTTCCTCGCGGAGGCTGAGGGCCTGCGCCAGATTTGCGAACGGTTGAACGTGCGCGCCGCCCAGTTCCCCTACAGGGAGGCGGCCACCAAGCTGCTATCGGAAAAGATCGCGCACCGTTCCGCGCGGGCTAAGCTTCCCCGGTCGAGATTCTTGCGGGTTCCGGTGGTTCTTCGTGAAGTGGCAAACCGGGGATATTGGCGCTACTCGGAGGGGTGGAAGAGTGTCGCCAATGACGCTTTTTTGTGAGAGCTGTTTGGCTCTGTTGCCCGTTCGTCCTGTGTCGATACCTTGCATGTAGAGAGTCTTATGGGAAGGCTTTGGCGCCCACTCTCGGAATCGCGACCCAGTCCAATGGCTGAGATCTTCATGAGATCCGCGAACTTAGAAAGGCCATTCCTGAGCGAGCCATCCGCCCGAATTCGAGCCCACATACTCGCCCTGTTACTCGCCCTGGTTGGGGCGATGATTGCCGCGACCGCCATTTATGCACCGGTACGGACCGTCGTGGCGCTCGGAGGACTGCTTAGCGTTGGGCTGACGTGGCTTATGCGGCGGCGGGCGTGGTTTTTGCTATGTTGGGTTGTCATTCCCGCAATTGGTGCGGGAGAACTCTGGATGGTTGAGATCGGTGGTGGCACGCTTATAACCCCTTCTCTCTTTGTTGTCGCTGTGTGGGCAACCGGGTTCTTCCTAGCGGTGCTCTTTGAGAAAGATCAGTCTTTCTGGCGCCTGCCCTTGCTCGGGTCCTTCGCTGTGTTCTGGTTAGCCATCCTGCTCTCCGTGATTAACAGTGTGTCCGTCCTTCACTGGGCGCGTGGCTTGCTCGAGGCTATCCTGGGATTCGCGTTTTTTGCCTACCCCAACGTTTATTTGAAAAATCGGGAGCAGCTCAGTGTTTGCCTGCGGGTGCTGAGTTGGCTAGCAGTCTTCACCGTGGTTTTCGGTGTGTTACAGTACAGCGCATTTGACTCATTTAGAAGTTTGTTCCCGTTTTTGTACCCCAAAGCGGGAATTGCAATTATCGAGATATGGCAAGCTCAGGGAAGGATGGTTGCGAATTGGCTTCACCCGAGCGACTTTGGGTCTCTATTGAACATCGTTGCTCCAATAGCGCTCTACTCCTGGTTAAATAGCAGAAAAAACCGGTTAGTGCCGCTGCTAGTATTCCTGCTCATTGCCACCGGTATTTTCTTAACAGCCACGCGGACACCCATTATTGCCTTTTGCCTGTCGAGTGCGCTGCTTTGCTTCCTGATGCGTGGCCGGAGGGCTGGCCTTTTGATTATGACGGGCGCAGCTATCCTGCTGCTACTAGGGCCTTCCCTCTTTTCGCTTGCGTCGCAGCGGTTCCAATTCTCGGAAGAAGAAAATGTAGAAACTCTGCAGGGACGCAGCCTGTTGTGGTTGGAGGCAGTATCCTTTTTCGTTCAGCATCCGGCAGTAGGCATCGGCGCGAGGAATTTTCCGGACCGAACTCAGGCCTACCCGGGCATCATGCAGAATACCCATAACGTTTACCTCGAAACGGCGGCTGAGACCGGCGCAATCGGTCTTTTGGCGTTTATTTATCTCTTGTATCGGGCCTTGCGTGTTGACTTCAACGGTGCGAAAACTCGCCTGCCGCGCGAATTGCAGAACCTGCGATATGCGTTACTCTGCTCTTCGCTCGCCATCATGGTCGAAAGCGTGACGGACAATGACTTCTATGTGTGGCAAGTGTGGTGTTTGTTCTGGCTGATTCGAGGCTTGTCTGCAGCTATTGCTGCGAGGCCAGAGGCATTCGTGGGGAACCATGCGACCGCAACAGCTTAAGACAATTGAAGCTCTACTCGTGGAGGGGTGTTGGCTGGTAGCCGATGGCCGCGCGTGGCTGAAGGGCTAGGAGAAAACACGACTGTGCAACTTACTGTGCTTGCAAAACGGGCATTTCCGAACTTCAAGACGCGACTGGCCATCCGTCGAGCTGTTTACTTGCCGATGGATATTCTTGATTTACTCGCAGGCAGGCACGATCCCCTAATACCTCCGCGTGGTTTGTGGTTTGTGGGGGGCGGCCATTTTCGCGACAACCAGTACTTGAGTTCGTTTACCAGTCTTTGCGATTTGCAGCCACATCATCGCGTTTTGGACGTTGGTTGCGGCATCGGCAAGCAAGCCGTGCCCCTAACCCAATATCTCAGCTCGAAAGGTTCTTATGAAGGCTTCGATATCGTGGAAGAGGGAGTTCAGTGGTGTGATCGACAAATCACTAGCCGGTATCCGAATTTCAAATTCCGGCACGTCGATGTGTTTAACAAACACTATAACCCAGATGGCAGGGTGCTTCCCTCCCAGTGGAAGTTCCCCTATTCGGATGCCGAATTTGATTTTGTATATTTGATCTCTGTGTTTACTCATATGCTTCCGGACGCAGTGCAGAACTACGTCAGCGAGATCAGCCGTGTGCTCAAACCAGGGGCCAAGTCTTTTATCAGCTTTTTTCTGCTCAACGATGAATCGCGTCGGTTAATCGCACAGGGTAAGAGCACTATCCCTCTGACGCATGACCTCGACGGTTATACCGTTCTGGATCCTGAGTTCCCCGAGACGACCGTCGGGTTATCAGAACACTTTGTTAGGAAGTGTTTCGAGGATTCGGGATTGGCTATCAGCGCGATACATTACGGGTCCTGGTGCGGCAGAGAGGGAACAAATCTCTATCAGGACATTGTGCTGTCCGTCCGCAAATGAATTCAAAACCCACGTCCATAACAACTGTAGTGGTATTGAACTGGAACAGTCATGAGATGACTGCGGAATGTATCCGTAGCCTGTTGGCGATGGATAGCGCGGATTTTGAGATCCTCGTGGTGGATAACGGCTCGACCGACGGGTCTGTGGAGCTGCTGCCACAGGAATTTCCGCAGATCACCGTGCTTCCTCAGGAACGCAATCTAGGATTTGCGGCGGGATGTAATGTCGGTATGCGGCACGCGCTTGCCAACGGTGCGGAGTATGTTCTGTTGTTGAACAACGACACTTTTGTTGCTCCGGATTTCATCCGTGAGATGTTGGCCGCTATTCAAGGTGATCCTGGCATTGGAGCTGTTTGCCCGAAGATCTATTTCGCCGACCAGCCGGATCTACTTTGGTATGCAGGCGCAGACTTTAGTTTGTGGACGGGCACGGCAAAACACCGCGGTTGGAAGGAGATCGATCGAGGGCAGTTCGACCGACATGAGGAAATTACGCAAGCAACAGGCTGCGCGATGCTGGTCCGGCGCAGTGCGCTGCGCGATGTAGGGCTTCTGGACGAACAGTTTTGGGCCTATGTCGAGGACGTGGATTGGTCTGTGCGCTTTCTCAAGCAAGGGTATCGACTCACGTTCGCTCCGAAAGCGCGCCTATGGCATTGTTGCGGCGCCACCGCCGTGAAATCGATGGGTGCGGGCCGCCAAGCCTTACGCCAGTTCCTCAGTACTCGCAACATGATTTTTCTGGCGCGGAAGCACGTGCGCTGGTGGCAGATGCCGACGTACGCCATCGGACTTCTGGTTGGCCATATTGCGTTATACACCGTACTGCGCTTGTGGCGCCGCGACTTTCGAGCACTGTTCGCAATTTATAGAGGCCTACATCAGGGTTTGCGAATATCGCTGACTTCTTCTGAAAGCAGATAAGTGAGTGTGCGCCGGCGCAGCAGAACTTGTACGCATGGGAATTCTGATACGAAGTATTCGATGACTTTCACCTTTCGATTGGGAGGAAACAAATGCGGGCATTGATCACCGGAGTGACGGGGCAGGACGGGTCCTATATGGCAGAACTCCTGCTTAGCAAGGGGTATGAAGTTTATGGCTTGATTCGGCGAAGCAGTGTGGAAAAATTTGACCGCATCGAGTCGTTTATGGAGCGAATAGAGTTGGTCGAAGGGGACCTAACTGATCAGTCTTCGCTCGATAACGCGGTACATACGGTGCAGCCGGACGAAATCTACAATTTTGCGGCCCAGAGTTTCGTACCAGTCTCTTGGAACCAGCCGGTTTTGACGGGGGATGTGACGGGCTTGGGTGTGCTGAGGGTACTCGAGGCCATTCGTAGACATGGACCCAAGGCCAAGTTTCTCCAGGCCTCGAGCTCCGAAATGTTCGGCAAAGTCCAAGAATCTCCTCAAAACGAAAGGACGCGATTCCATCCGCGAAGCCCCTATGCGGTGGCCAAAGTGTTTGGCCATAACACTACGGTTAACTACCGCGAGAGTTACAGTCTGTTCGCGTGTTGCGCGATAGGCTTCAACCACGAGTCACCTCGCCGAGGTATGGAGTTTGTGACACGCAAAGTCACACACCAAGTCGCGCGAATCAAGTGTGGATTAGCAAACAAACTGACTTTGGGTAACTTGGACGCCCAGCGGGATTGGGGCTTTGCCGGAGACTACGTGCGGGCCATGTGGTCGATCCTTCAACAGCCCGAAGCGGATGACTACGTTATTGCGACGGGTAAAACTCATAGTATTCGCGATCTTCTTGAGATTGCATTTTCCAGGGTCGGCCTGAACTGGGAAGAGCACATTGATCTGGATCCGAAGCTCTTACGTCCGGCCGAAGTGGATTATCTCCGTGGCGATGCCACAAAAGCCCGGGAACGACTTGGCTGGGATCCCAAAGTGGACTTCAAGGCACTAATTTCAATGATGGTAGATGCTGATCTGCGGCTCGTTCGGAACTCTCTAGGCTCTACCGTGGCTGCTGCAACCTGAGGCTTTATTTTGAGGAATGTTGAGGATTTCTGTTATCTATGACAACTGAAATAGCGATTGATGTGCACGCGATAGGAAGTCGTGCTGGGGGAAATGAGACCTATTACGATTTTCTGCTTACGTGGTTGCCTCGCATCGGAGCAAATGGGCAACGTTACGTTTTCTATCATACAGATAAGCTGGCGCTTGTCGGCAGACCCGCCACAAACGAGAGGATGAAGTTTAAGCAGATTCGGCCGCAAAATCGATTTTTGCGAATACCAATCTCGTTCCCGATCGCGCTTTGGCGTGATAAGCCCGATCTCTTCCATGCACAGTACATTCTCCCCCCTTTTCGCAGATACAAGACAGTTGTATCCATCTTCGATTTGGCACACGAGCACTTCCCAGAGTTCTTCCACCCCGTTGAGGGGCTGCGTGCCCGGCTACTCGTCCCTGGCTCAGCGCGAAAAGCAGACCACATCGTCACGCTCTCTGAGTACTCTGCCGAGGATATCGCAAAGACCTACGATATCAATCCTGAGAAGATAAGCGTCACCTATCTTGCTGCTGACGATGACTTTTTCCCTCGGGATAAATATAGCTGTAGAGCTCACATCAAACTCAAATATGGAATTGGGGATCCCTTCATTCTGTACGTTGGCAGACTTCAAGGCCGCAAGAATCTGGTTAGGCTCCTGGAGGCTTATGCGCAGGTGCAAAGAGAAGGGGTAGCAGAGAAGTTAGTCATCGCGGGTAAGAAGGATTGGATGTACGAGCAAATTGCCGACCGGGTCTCAAAGCTGAAGTTAGATTCAGATGTAATATTTACGGGATATGTATCTAGAGAGGATCTCCCCATTTTCTACAACGCAGCTGAGGTTTTCGTCTTTCCTTCAATTTTCGAGGGCTTTGGTCTCCCTGTAATAGAAGCGATGGCTTGTGGTACACCGGTTGTGACTTCTTTCGGCTCCTCACTGCAAGAGGTGGCGGGAGACGCGGCACTGCTTGTGGATCCATTGAGTGTTGAATCACTTGAAAACGCCCTTCGGAGACTCTTGGGCAACGTAGAGCTGAAGCGGACTCTCGGAGAAAAGGGTTTACGGAGGAGCAAAGAGTTTAGCTTCCAGAAGGCCGCCGCTCAAACAGCGAGTATCTACGAGAGAGTGTTGGGAGGCTGTTGAACCGCGCCTTGTCGTGGGATTTCCCTCAGAACGAATTATGGAAGAAAAACTGAAGATAGCAATGATCGGGATTAAAGCGATCCCAGCGCGATTTGGCGGATTCGAAACGGCCGTCGACGAGCTGTCGCGGGGCTTGGTGAAAATCGGGCATCACGTGCGCGTATACAACCGCCTAGGGATGTCGGACTTAGTGGGGAACGACTATGAAGGGGTGGAACTGGTCACGCTGCCAACCTTGAGGTCCAAGAACCTGAGCACGATTGTTCACGCTTTGCTGGCCACGGTGCATGTGATTTTTCATCCTGTTGACGTGGTGCATTACTTCACGACGGGGGCCACATTGTTTTCGCCTCTCCTGCGGTTGTTGGGAATGAAAGTGGTATGTTCGGTTGATGGTACGGACTGGCAACGTGGCAAGTGGGGAAGCTTTGCGCGCTCGTACCTGAGATTCTCAGAGCGCTTTGCGGTTTTGTTTTGCCACGGGTTGGTGGCTGACTCACACGATGTCATGCGGTATTACCGAGAAGCCTATGCAGCTCAGTCGTGGTTCGTCGCCTACGGGATGCGCGAGACTAGATCCGAAGGGCATGAATGGTTGGGGCGATTTGGCCTGGAAAGTAGAGAGTACGTGCTCTTTGTGGGCCGTCTCGTACCTGAAAACAACATTCATCATTTGATTCGAGCCTTCGAGAAGACGAACTCCAATAAGAAACTGGTCATTGTGGGAGACGACCCCTGGGAGAAAGAGTATGTGAGATCGCTAAAATCCACAGCGGATCCGCGTGTGGTGTTCACTGGGGGCGTGTATGGTGATGGGTACGAACAATTGCAAAGAAACGCCTATCTGTTTGTGCTGCCAGATGAAGTTGGCGGAACTCATCCTGCTCTGGTTGAAGCCATGGGATTTGGGAATTGCGTTTTGGTGAACGACACGCCGTCAAATCTTGAGGTCATTGGGGATGCTGGATTCAGCTACCGAGGGACAGAAGGGGGCGACGATCTTCGAAGGCAACTTCAAAAGCTAATTGACAATCCGGAAGCCGTGTCGGAGTACCGGGCTAAGGCAAGTCAACGTGCGCTTGCTCATTACCGCTGGGAAGACGTAGTTCTATCGCACGCTACGTTCTACCGGACAATCTTAAATGGGGAGTCAAAGGATGCCTTGGAGTGTATTGAATCTGAGCACGGTTAGCGCGGATTTTTGTCGCAAGGCAGCGTCATGCCGCAAATAGGTAAATCGGCGCCCGCGGAAACGTCTGTTGCACAACTTCCATCACCGAATTGGGACAACTCATTCTTGGTGGGTTGCAAGCGCACACTAGATGTTGGCATTTCAGCTTTACTCCTTGCGTTGCTTTCTCCCTTTTTCCTGGTTCTGGCGGCTACGGTCAAGCTGACATCGCGTGGGACCGTCTTCTACCGTTGGCAAGTAGTTGGTCAAAGAGGTCTTCCGTTTACCGGATATAAGTTTCGCTCTATGTATTCGAATGCTGACGAGCTAAAGGCACAACTTGAACGCTTAAACGAAATGTCAGGACCTGTCTTCAAGCTCACGAATGATCCCCGCGTCACAAAGGTAGGAGCGTGGATGCGCCGTTATAGTTTAGATGAGCTGCCTCAGCTCTACAGCGTACTCAAAGGCGACATGAGTTTGGTGGGTCCCAGACCGCCTCTTGTTAGTGAGTATGCCCGTTTTACTGAATATCAGAAGCAGAAGCTCACGGTGAAGCCAGGCATAACTTGTCTCTGGCAGGTTAACGGCAGGAACGATATAAGGGATTTCGACGAGTGGGTGAAACTCGATTTGGACTACATCCGTTGTTGGACCCCGATGTTGGACATAAAGATTCTTGTAAAGACCGCAGGTGAGGTACTCGCTGGGTCGGGCAAATGATTCTTCGTATGGCAGCTCGAAGTCCCATCCAATTTTGCAGCGTAAATCCACAGGGGAGAACTCTGGAATGAGAGTACTGGTAACAGGAGGAGCTGGCTTTATTGGATCGCACTTAGTAGATCGATTCTTGAAAGAGGGATTTCAGGTTCGCGTATTAGATAGTCTCGATCCGAAAATCCATCCACACGGTCGGCCACACTACATTCCTTCGAACGCCGAGTTCATTCAAGGAGACGTAACTGATCGAGAGACACTTCTTGCGGCGCTGCAGAAGGTGGATATCGTATCTCACCAGGCGGCATATCAGGATTACATGCCGGACTTCTCTCGATTCGTGCATGTAAACGGAGTTGGAACTGCGTTGCTCTATGAGCTGATTGTTCAGTACAAGTTGAAAGTAAAAAAGGTGATAGTGGCCTCTTCCCAAGCGGTGTACGGAGAAGGGCAGTATGTCTGCTCTGTTCACGGTTTCTTCCAACCAGTACCAAGGAGTCAGGGGCAGCTCTTACTTGGGCAGTGGGAGGTGAAGTGTCCTCTGTGTCAGAAGCAGGCCACGCCGAGTTTGCTGCAGGAGAATGACGCAAACCCGTATAACCAATACGCCGTATCTAAGTTAGCTGAAGAGAAAATTGCTCTTGGGTTGGGTTGGCTCCATGGAATACCAACCGTTGCTCTTCGCTATTCGATCACGCAGGGACCAAGACAGTCCCTCTTCAATCAGTATTCCGGGATCTGCCGCATTTTTGTTGGTCGGGCGCTGAGGAACGAGCCGCTAATCATTTACGAAGATGGACTGCAGACCAGGGACTTTGTGCATGTCTATGACGTAGTGGATGCCAACATGCGTGTCTTGCAGGAGGACGCGGATTTCCAGGCCTTTAACGTCGGAAGCGGCAAACCAACCACAGTTTTGGAATTCGCAAACTTCGTCCGTGCAAAACTCTCGTCGGACACCGGACTTATAGTTTCGGGAGAATACCGGCGGGGTGATAATCGCCACAGCGTCTCGAATGTCGAGAGACTGCGCTTGCTCGGATGGAGTCCGAAGCGGGATCTTTCAACAAATCTGGATGATTTCCTCGCTTGGGTCAAGAGAATCGGTGGAGTGCCCGAACAGGTTTCCGATGCCTATGGCGATATGAGGAAAGCTGGTGTTGTTTTGAGAGCCGCGGCCACCGCAAAGGTGTAAGTGCTCTAAATCAAGAACCCATTTGAGCCCCAGAGATCAGCCCCGGACCTGCAAACCTGCAGATCATTGCTACTCAACGTCCGATGAAGTTCAGGAAGGCCACAGGATCCCTCCCGTGTAGATTTCGAAGCGGCGATTCCCTTGCTTCAGAATCCGCCTTAAAGTCTGGAGACGAAGGTTCCAGTTTTCATAAGTCCGTTTTGAAGAAATGCTGTCAATTCTGACGTCACATACCAGGGGGCGCGCGTGAATAAGGGTACAGAAATTATGAATGCAAGACAGTATTTCGACGAGCATCAGCGGGCTTTGGCTGCGCTCCAGCATAGTGCCATTGACCAAATCGCCGATGAACTGGTGAAGGCTTATGAAGGCGGGAAAATGATGTATTTGTTTGGAAACGGAGGCAGTGCGTCGCTGGCCTCGCATTTGGCGTGCGATCTCGGAAAGGGCACGGCCTATTGCAACGGAGGGAAAAGGTTGCGTGTGCTTGCTCTGACGGACAACATTGCAACCATGACCGCCTGGGCGAACGACTTCGGCTATGAAGATATGTTTTCAGAGCAACTGCGGAATTTTGTCCAACCGCAAGACATTGCATTCGCCATCAGTGGCAGTGGAAATTCCAAAAATGTACTGAACGCCTTGCGAGTTGCCAGAGAAGCAGGAGCTACGACGATAGGTATCTCTGGTTATCAAGGTGGGGAAATGAAGTCACTGTGTGACATCTGCGTGATCGTCCCTTCCGAGAACATGCAAGTAATCGAAGACTTGCATCTTGCCATGGCCCACTCGATTTTCCGAATCGTCTACACCCGAATGGCGCAGAAGTCGATGTCGGCCGCTTCGCCGGGATAGACGGATTTCCAGAAGTTGCAACTGGACTAGGGGAACTCGGAAAACCGACAGTTCCTCTCGAAAACAAGCGGTGACGAATCGGAAATTTGGTCGCGACACTAGAATTGAGAATTTTCGCGGTCGATTTGTGGGTTGGCGGGAAATCGCATCGCGGGACGCGTAGAACTGTTCCTATGCATTCAGAACGATCTTTCAACTCCATATGAAAATTCAAAACATTCGGTATGCAATGTTGACGGCCGATCTACTGTGGGTTTTTGCGGCTAGGACTGGGCATTGGCCTGCGATATGCTGGCACAAACGATCCCATAGGTTTCACAATGCACTATCAGTCCTACTCTCTGATGCTACTCGCTGCGGTCGCAGCGTGGACTTTTCTGTACTTTGAGTTGAACCTCGAAGGCTTCAAAGGGGGCTGGCATTTTCCGGCAATTTTCTCAAAGCTCATTGTAGCGGTTTCGCTTTTGATGGTTATTGTGTTGGCCCTCGCCTTCCTAACCGAGCACCCATATTCCCGGCTTGTACTCCTATACTTCGCAATTTTCTTCCTGATTGGACTCGTCGGTTCGCGATGTTTAGCCCGCTATCTGGTTACTTCCCAACTTAGAAATCCGGAGGATCATCGCTGCGTCATACTTGGAAGCGGGCCGATAGCTCGAGAGCTTGCCAGCAAGATCGGTACGCATCCGGA
>Ga0308309_10001003_pt1 | contig 16898 bp, 15 predicted proteins | sample HubBroMetageWFT5_FD_192491 | JGI IMG/M metagenome (GOLD analysis project Ga0308309, IMG submission 192491) | Warmed and freeze-thawed soil microbial communities from the Hubbard Brook experimental Forest, New Hampshire - Hubbard Brook CCASE Soil... | ecosystem: Environmental > Terrestrial >...
CTGAAGGGGACTCCCCGTGGGCGGCCAGAGAAGGTTTGGACAAGGACTTCTACCACTCAGGATCCGGCATGACGATATCCGTTACTGACCCAAGCCGGGCGACCTCCTGTGGTAGGTCTGCCTCAGCCCAAATCTATCCCGGATAAGCTTCGAAACTAAGAGAACAGTGACCCCTTGAACACGAAGAAGGCACCGGTGCAAATCAGCACAAAGCCCACCGCGTGATTGAGCGTGATAGGCTCGCCGAGATAGAGCACGGCCGGTCGGTGAATTTCAGGTGCCCGTACCAGGCAAACGTCATGAAGACGTTTGAGATCAGCAGGCAGGACGATGGGGGTGATGGCAGGAGGCAGCCACGTCATCGATCGCTCAGCTCCGGATAGCCTTGGTTGTGCGGTAAGTCAGCTAGCGAATCGCGTTGAGAGGCCGACGCCCTGCTATTCCGCTGCCGGTTGCTCGGCTGCCGTCTTCACCGCATGGTTCCCCTTTGCCGGGTGTGGTGAACGCGACCGTCGGATGAACCGGTCGAGATACAGGAAAACAACCGGCGTCGTGTACAGCGTGAGAACCTGGGACAACGCCAGTCCGCCGACAATGGCGTAGCCGAGCGGCTGGCGAATCTCGGACCCCGTCCCCGTGCCGAGCATCAACGGCACGCCGCCCAGCAGCGCCGCCATGGTGGTCATCAGGATCGGGCGGAAACGCATGATGCAGGCCCGGTAGATCGACTCTTCCGGCCCCAATCCTTCGCTCCGTTCGACCTCAAGGGCGAAGTCGACCAGCATGATGCCGTTCTTCTTGACGATGCCGATCAGCAGGATGATGCCGATCATGGCAATCACGCTCAGGTCCATATGAACGGCCATCAGCAGCAGCAGGGCGCCGATGCCGGCCGAGGGCAGCGTGGACAGGATCGTGATCGGATGAATCGCGCTCTCATAGAGTACGCCTAGAATGATGTAGATCACGATCAAGGCCGCACCGATCAGCAATGGCGTTCCCGAGAGCGACGCCTGGAACGCCTGTGCGTTGCCCTGGAAGGAGGTAGCGAGCGAGAGGGGCTTGCCGGTCTGCTTCTCGATCTGCTGGATGGCGGCGACCGCATCGCCCAGCGCCACACCGGGCTGCAGATTGAACGAGACCGTGACAGACGGGAACATGCCCTGATGGTTGATGACGATCGGCGCAGGCTTGATGGTGCTGTTCACCAAAGTGCTGAGCGGTACCTGCTGGCCGCCCGAAGAGTTCAGGTAGATGTCCTTCAGCGCCTGCGGGCCGTACTGGAAGCGCGGGTCGACCTCGAGCACGACGTGATACTGGTTGAGCGGGCTGAAGATGGTGGAGACGATGCGCTGGCCGTAGGCGTCGTCCAGCGCATTGTCGATCGTCGACGGCAGGATTCCGAAGCTCGAGGCGACCTCGCGATTGACCGTCACGTTGAGCATCGGTCCGGAATTGGCCTGGTCGCTGGCGACGTCAGTGATGCCGGGGATGGCTTTCATCTTTTCGACAAAGATTGCCGCCCAATGGGCAAGCTCGGTCGAATCGGCGTCGGTCAGGGTGTATTGATACTGCGTCTTTGTGAGGCGCGCGCCGATGGTGATGTCCTGCGCGGCCTGCATGTAAAGGGCGATGCCCTGGATCTTGGCCAGTTGCGGCCGCAGCCGGTTGATGACCTGATCTGCGCTGACGTCGCGTTGATTGCCGGGCTTCAGGACGATGAAGACACGCCCCTGGTTGAGGGTCGCGGTCGGGCCGCCGGGGCCAATGTAGTTGCTGACCGATTCGATCGCCGGGTCTTTCAACAAGACGTCCACCAAAGCCTGCTGGCGCTGGACCATGGCGGCAAACGAGATATCCTGCGCCGCCTCGGTGATGCCGACGATCTGGCCGGTATCCTGCTGCGGGAAGAAGCCTTTTGGAATGACGACGTAGAGATAGCCGGTCAAGGCAATGGTGCCGAGCATCACCATCAGGGTGATGAAGCGGTGGCGCAGGACGATCTTCAGCCCGTGCTCATACAGCGTCAGTAGACTGTCGAAACCACGTTCAGATAGCCGATAGAGCCGTCCGTGTTGCCTATGGGCTTCATCCTTCAGCAGGCGTGCGCACATCATTGGCGTCAAGGTCAGCGAGATGACGAGCGACAGCAGCAGCGAGACCGAGATCGTAACCGCGAACTCCTGGAACAGCTTGCCGACATAGCCGCCCATCAGGAACAGCGGGATGAAGACCGCGATCAGCGACAAGGTGATGGAGATGATGGTGAAGCCGATCTCCTTGGAACCCTTGAGCGCGGCTTCCATCGGGCTGAGGCCCTGTTCGAGATGGCGCACGATGTTCTCGATCACGACGACCGCATCGTCGACCACAAAGCCGACGGCGATCGACAAGGCCATGAGCGATAGATTGTCCAGGCTGTAACCCAGGGCATAGAGCACGGCGAACGTGCCGATGAGCGACAGCGGCACCGTCACCGCCGGAATGACGGTCGCCCAGAGATTGCGCAGGAACAGGAAGATGACCATCACGACCAGGGCGACGGTCAGCAGCAGGGTGAACTGCACGTCGGCCACGGCGGCGCGGATGGTGGTCGTCCGGTCGGCCGCGATCGTGACCTTGATGGCCGGCGGCAGCGAGGCCTCGAGCTGGGGAAGCAAGGCCTTGATGCGATCGACCGTGTCGATCACGTTTGCGCCCGGAACGCGCTGGATGGCGAGAATGACGGCGCGCTGCTTGTTGTACCAGCCCGCCAGCAGGTCGTTCTCGGGGCCTTCGATCGCCTTGCCGATGTCGCGGATGCGCACCGGCGAGCCGTTGCGGTAGGCGACGATCAGCGCGTCGTAGGCGTCGGGCTTCAGCAATTGGTCGTTGGTGTTGAGCGTATAGGTCTGACGGGGGCTGTTGAGCGTGCCTTTCGGCAGGTCGACGTTGGCCTGGGCGATCACGTTGCGGACGTCCTCGAGACCGATGCCGCGGGCGGCCAGCGCCTGGGGATTCACCTGGACACGGATCGCGGGCTTCACCTGCCCACCGATGCCGACCAGGCCCACACCGGAGATTTGCGCGATCTTGGGCAGAAGAATGTTTTCGGCATAGGCATCGACGGTGGTCATCGGCAGCGTGTCGGAGGTGAGCGCGAGAAGCAGGACCGGCGTCTCGGCCGGGTTCACCTTCCGGATCGTCGGCGGATAGGGGATGTTTGTCGGCAGATAGGGACTCGCGGCATTTATGGCTGCCAGGACGTCGACCGCAGCACTGTCGACGGTGCGAGAGAGCTCGAACTGGACGGTGACCGAGGTGACGCCCAGCGCGCTGGTCGAAGTGAGCTGCGTGACGCCGGGCATTTGGCTCAGCTGCTGCTCGAGCGGCGTCGCCACGGTCGACGCCATGGTTTGTGGATCGGCGCCGGGCAACTGGGCGGTGATCAGGATCGTCGGGTAGTTGACGTTGGGCAGCGCCGCGACCGGCAGCAGGCGATAGGTCGCGAGCCCGCACAGCAGCAATCCCGCCATGAGCAGGATAGTCGCGATCGGCCTGTTGATGAACGGCGCCGAGAAGTTCATGGGATTGCCCTCTCGACCGCACTCTGCAGGTCGGCCTGCCGTGCCGCCTTGCCATGCAGCACTTGCACCGGACTGCCCTGCTGGAGTCTGTATTGGCCGTCGATGACGACGGTCTCGTTGGCCTTGAGGCCAGTGTCGATCAGGGCCTGTCCCTCGCTGATCTGCGCCACGGTGACGGGGCGCACCTGGGCCTTGCCGTCCGGCGCGATCACGTAGACGTAGGATCCCGTCTGGCCTTGCTGCACCGCCGGCGCGGCGATGGTCAGCCCATCCTTCCGCGTGTCGATCAGCAGTCGGGCGTTGACCAGCTGGCCCGGCCATAACAGATGCGCGGTGTTGGGAAAGGTCGCCTTGAGTTGAACCGTGCCCGTCGTCTGGACAATCTGGTTGTTGGCCAGGAGGAGCGTGCCTTGATCGAGCTTGGTCTTGTCGTCCTGGCTGTAGGCCAATACGGTCAGCGGCCCCTTGGCCATTTGCGTCTGGATCTGCGGCAGGTCCGCTTCCGGAAGAGTGAAGATCAGCGAAATCGGCTCGATCTGCGTCACCACCACCAGGCCGTTGGGATCCGTCGGATGGATGATGTTGCCGACATCGATCTGCCGGACGCCGGTGACTCCCGAGATTGGCGACGCCAGTCTCGTATAGCTGAGCTGGACCTCGGCCTGCTCGATCAGCGCCTCGTCGGCTTTGATTGCGCTTTGCAGCTGTGCGACTTGCGCCTTCTGAGTGTCGGCCAATTGGGGCGTTGCGTAGCCCTTGCCTAGCAGCTCCGTGTAGCGACCGAGGTTGGCGATGGCATTGTCGAGCTGCGCCTGGTCTCGAGTGCGATTGGCGGTCACCTGGTCGAGTTGCGCCTGATAGGGCCTCGGATCGATCTGCGCCAACTGATCGCCGGCCTTGACGGTTTGCCCTTCGGTGAAGGTGATCTGGGTGAGCTCGCCCGTGATCTGGCTGCGCACGAGGTCGGTATTGTACGCAATCACCGTACCGACGCCGCGCAGATAGATGGGCACATCGTGGCTCTTCACGACGCCGGCAACAACCGGTACCGGCGGCGGTGCAACTGGTGCGACAGCCGACTTTTCAAAGCCAGAAGCGAGCGGGAAATACAGGGCGACGGCGGCCAGCACGACGGTCGGCAAGGCCACAAGCACAATAGTCTTTCGCTTCATTTGCCACCTTACTCATGCAGGAGAGTCGGGTCAGCAGCCGGGAACGATCGTCGTTGCTCCCGAGCCAGTTCTTGACTGTCTCGTTGTGGTGCCGTCGGGGAATGTTCCCGTGACTGGGCAGGGTGGAGTAGCTGTCGTCGATGGCGGACTACCCGTCGTCGATAGCGGAGCCGCGGTCGATGGAACGAGGGGCGATACGAACATCGTCGAGACGGGTGGTGGGGGACTAAGTCCCAAGCTGCCTATCTCGGTGGATCCCAACGGGATGTTGGCGCGTCCGGCCTGCAACGTCGATATAGTCGGCATCGACGAACCCGCGCCGGCCATTCCCGCGCTGCCGGTTCCCGCGCCGCAGGCGCCCGTCGCGGCCCCAGCCATGCCTCCCCCATCGAACAGGGAGGTCGCCGTTTGCGACGTCGGCCCACTCGTCGTGGAACAGCTCATGGTGGTTGGTGGCGCCGGACTGATGCCCGGCGCTGTCATCATCTCGGTCGCGCCGAGTGGGATGCCGGTCGGTGCAACGGGTGCGACCGACCCTATGGCAAGGGGAGAGGTCACGCTGAGCGGCGAAGTGGCCATCCCGCCAACTTGTGCCAGAGTGGAACCGCAGCCCAGAAGCGCCGCGGCCAGGGTGGCCATCACGAATTGCATCTTCATGGCTTCGACCTTTCTGACGTTTGAACTCTAGGTGAGCGTCCGGCGATAGGCGGTCGGGGTGAGTCCGGTCGTCTTGTGGAATGCCGCAGTGAACGAGCTCGTCTCGCTGTAGCCGACGATCAATCCGATATCCGTCACCGAGGGCGCCGGCTTCGCCAACAGGAGCTTGGCGCATTCCATGCGACGGTGGTTGTGATAGCGGTGCGGCGGCAGGCCGAGCGATTGCCTGAAGGCCCGGCAGAAATAGTACGGACTCAACCCGGCCAGCCGCGCGAGAGTCTCGAGCGAGATCGGCTCTGCGAGATGGTCTTCGATGTAGGCGGTGACGACGCGCCGCTGCCAGGCGGCCAGTCCGCCCTTTGCCGGAGCTTCGCTGCGTTGCGTTGCGGAATTAAGCCGGACAAGCTCATGCGCCAGGACGGTGCCAAGGGCTTCGAAATAAGGGCTGCTGTCGGCGCCGGTCGTTTCGATCAGCCGTCTGAGCTTGAGTGCCGTGTCGGACAGCGTGGCGTCCTCGAACAGCAGCCGCGGGGCCAAAGGCGCGGACGCGACGGCCGCCTCGGCGGGCAGCCTGGCCGGATCGAAGTAGAAATATACGATGCGCGTCAGGACGCGGGGCTCATGCCATTCTTGATAGGCGCGACCGGCCGGCACGAAGGTGAGCTTTCGCGTCACGTCGCGCAGCGTCGATCGCGGCAGGCCTTCGACGAAGGTGTCGCCATCGCTTCGCGCGCCCTGCTCGCACAGGACAAGAAGGTGCCGTGTGCCGCGGAAGCGGAACTCCATCCTTTCGCGCCGGGTCGCTTGCACGATCTCCGCTGCCATGCCGTCCCACGTGACGACGTGGCGCTTCACAACGTCGGCCGGGTGGATCTCCACGTCTTGATTGGTCTTCTCGACCATGGGCCGGTTGAGCAGTCGGTAAGCTTGCGTACCGGTATGCTCGAAATGCCTCTCATGGGAGCGGGAGCGTCCGTCCGATGATGGCAACATGGCAGCTTGGCGTGGCTTGGCCGTCTTCGGGTCGGAGGGACCATACGGCGCCACATTCACGTACGACGAGGTCACTAGCATGGATTGGCCTTTGACGTTCGAGTCGGTTAGCTCGCACGTCCCAGCTCACTTGTGAATCCGTGTCTGGAACACTGCCAAACTAGTGCTACCGAGATGGGCATCTCAATCGGACAGAGGTTGCTTTAAACTGTCGTGCAAGTATGAGGAATCTATACCTTGGTGTGGGAGCGTGGGGACTTGGTAGCGCGCGTGCCCGCGTCGAACGGCGGCCACTGAGTCATTCACAAAGGCTGGGTTGACAGAGCGTATCGTGCGTATTGGAAAACAGGACGAGGCCGAAAGCGGCTAGGATCGCCCTTTCGCGCCGATGTACCGGCGCACTGTCTCCTTGAGGCGCGCGGCACTCAGTTCAAGTCCCTGCTTCTCCTGATCTTTCCCCTCGATCCGCACTCCGCAGGCCTCTCATAATTTGATTGTGCGTTAGGGGCGTGACGGCACGGCAACACGATTGTCGCGCAGCTTTTGCTCGAGCACGGGAATCGCCGGTCCAGGATTGCCCTCTTGGCACTGAGCGATCGCGACTTTGGCATCAAGGTCGGCTGGCTCGCCGCCCCTCGTATTCCCACCCAGCGAACCGCCGACGGTGCCGGCATAGGTCGTATATAGGTTGACGAGCGATTGACAGTAGGCAGCGTCGGTCGGCCGTGCAGCCGTGGCGAACTGCGCGCCGTTGTCGGTCGCGGTGCACGCGCCGGCAGTCAACGGCATGATTGCGGCAATGAGAAGTATGGCGGGCTTGCTCATCCTAAGGGACCTTCGTTGGCTTGCCGGAAACCCATGATTTCAGCTGGTTGGACAGCGCTTCGCCGCCGGGTCGCCTGTCGGCCGCGGCGGCGAAGCCTTTTGCCGCAAGGGCGGAGGATGCGCCGGGGGCGTCAGCCCCGCGTCGGCACGTTGATGTCCCTGTCGCGCAGCTGCTGCTCGAGCACCGGGATCGCCGGCCTGGCATCGCCCTCCTGGCACTGGGCGATCGCGACGGCGGTCGCGTTGCCGACCGGGAGGCCGCGCACGGCCCCAAGGGCATCGTCCCGGAGTGCCTTGACGAGCGACTGGCAATAGGCCTGATCGCTCATGGGCGACTGGGCATTGCTGCTCGTGGCGAGGCCGAGACCAACGACTAAAGAGACGATCGCAGCAGCCAAAAGTGAGGTGGACTTGATCATTTGAGGAACCTTTCGGAGTTCACCGGGAACGCCCGATGCGTCCCGCGCTTGTCGAGGAAGCTAGGGATCCCTTCGGATCGGTGCTTGCGCTGAATTGCCAACTCTTGGTTGTTGTTGCGTGAACCTTGGGCGGAGATCTGACAGATTGCGGTTCCGCTCTCCGAAGAATGCGCGACGGCATTTAGTAAGACTGAGCAGGAGTGCGATGAGGACCGACACCCACGGGACTCTCGAACTGGACGTTCCCTCGATCGCAACAGGGAAGAAAATCCGTCCCCATCACCAGCCCGCCGGCGGGGCCAGGGCGCGCCATCAAGGCAGCCGGCGCATAGGCCGAGCTCGGTTGGAGCCTACTTGGATTGACGATCGGATCGTGTTGCGAGCGGTCGACTTCGGACAATGGCAAGCCACATCCAATGCCTAAATTCCGTCCTGCATTTGCCGGCTCGCATGCCTATGCCGCGACATTTGGTGCCCGCGTTTTCAGCTGTTCCTCAGTGCGGCATCGAGGCATTCGATCAGGGCATGACTGTCGACGGGCTTGCTGAAGAAGGCGACGGCACCGGCTGCCTCTGCGCGCTTGCGGATTCGCTCTTCGGGATAGGCGGTAATGAAGATGACCGGTATGTGCCGACAGCGTATCGCCAGCGCGTTCTGAAGTTCCATCCCGCTCATTCCTGGCATTTGCACGTCCGCAACGACGCATGAGGTAGCATTCAGTTGGGGAGACGTCAGGAACTCCTCCGCGGAACGGAACACGCACGACTGATAGCCGAGCGACCGAACGAGGCTGCTCATTGCTGCCCGGACGGACTCGTCATCGTCGACGATGGAAATGATCGAAGTGGTCGGCAAAACACGGATCCTAGTGATGGCGTGCAATCGAGAACGGCTGTCGCGTTAATATGGCACGTCGGCGACGCTTACAAAGTCATACGGACGTTTATTGCCATACGCCATCCCGATCAAAACCGTGGGCACGCCATCGACTCAGAGATCTCCTTCGCCACCGGCGACCTGCTTGACTTCTCCTGTGTCAGTCACGCGGTAGTGCGCGAGAGACATGGCGCCGTCGCCGTAGAGGAAAGGACGCTTGCATTCTGGGCACTCAGAAGGTGTTCGCAAGTGCTTGGGCATGACGAAGTGTTGGAGCTGCAGCGAGTGAAGCATCACGACCTCCATGAAGTTAAAGCGGGCTCTGACAGACGAAGCTCATGCAGAAGAATTGCCTCGTGCAGTGGCGGGGCGTCGGTAAGGTGATGGCCGTTTTCCTGCACTCTGGCCTTCGCAGATGTAGGCAAAAGACTGCACATGGGCAGACCGCTGACTGTCCATCCTCTGCACAGCATGCGCACAACCTGCCGTCGTAACCGCGGGCGTGTCGGGCGCGTCACAGGCAGCAAACCAAGATATGAGTTCCCGATACGAATACGGTAGTCGAACGAACCTCCGTACGATGGAGCAGTCTGTCCTGATCGACCTATGGTTGGGGAGGTCGCAGCAATAGACAGCGGTCACAGTGGTTGCTGTATCAGTGTTGCGGCAAGGAGCAACCCGATGTGCGCTGCACAAGCGACGCTTCCTCCTCCGTCGACCGCGCTCCGGCTGCTTGAAGCGCGTGCCGTGCCGGAATTCGGCGCCTTCTGGCTCATGCGCCCGTGGCTCTCCTTCGTCACGCCGCCGGGCGATGGTCATCCTGTCCTCGTGCTGCCCGGCCTGCTGGCCGACGACGGCAGCACAAGTGCCCTGCGCAACTTTCTCAATTCGCATGGCTACGCGGCGCATGGCTGGAACCAGGGACGCAACTTCGGCCTCCGCGCCAACCTCGAGCGCGAAATGCTGGCCCGCATCGACGAGTTGTTCGAGCACTCCGGCCGGCGCCGGATCAGCCTCGTGGGCTGGAGTCTGGGCGGCCTCTATGCCCGCCAGCTCGCCAAGATCGTGCCCGACAGGGTGCGATGCCTGATCAGCCTGGGCAGTCCGTTCGCCGGCTCGCCCAAATCGACCAACGCCTGGCGCACCTACGAGATCGTAAGCGGCAGCAAGGTCGAAGACCAGGGTGTGCTCGATACGCTGGTAGAGGCGCCGCCCGTGCCGACGACCTCCATCTTCAGCCGCACCGACGGCATCTGTGCCTGGCAGGCCTGCCTGAACAAGGACGGGCCCCAGGCCGAGAACATCGAGGTCTATGGCAGCCACTGCGGGCTCGGCCATCATCCAGCGGTGGTCTACGCCATCGCCGACCGCCTCGGCCAGCCGGAGGGCGCGTGGAAGAAATTCGACCGCAGCAGCTGGCGCCATATTGTCTTTCCGGACTGGCAGCGCGCTTGAACGAGCAATTTCTTGGCACGACCGCAGAGAGGTCTTGGTCGGACGAGCGTGCGGAATGGAAATATCGAACGGCCGTTTGAAAGAGCGGGAGCAGGGAAGCTGATAATATGCGGCTCACTTTAAAACGCCGTCTGCTCCTGCGTTGGCCAAGCCTGTTTGGCGATTGCCGGAGCAAGCCATCGACAGGAGATGCAATGATTTACGGCGACTTCTTCCACAGACAGCTTGACGAGCTGCGCGCCGAAGGTCGTTACCGGGTCTTCGCGGATCTTGAGCGGCAAGCTGGATCTTTTCCACGCGCCAAGCACCATACAGCCAAAGGAGCCAAACCCGTTAGCGTGTGGTGTTCCAACGACTATCTTGGCATGGGACAACATCCGGTGGTCCTTCGGGCGATGCATGAAGCGCTTGATCATTGTGGCGCTGGAGCGGGCGGCACACGCAACATTGCCGGCACCAACCACTATCATGTGATGCTTGAACGGGAACTTGCTGATCTGCATGGCAAGGAGAGTGCACTGCTGTTCACATCGGGCTACGTATCGAACTGGGCCACGCTGAGTACGCTGGCGTCGCGGCTACCTGCCTGCATTGTGCTTTCAGATGCGCACAACCATGCCTCGATGATCGAAGGTATCCGCCATAGTCGTGCCGAGACGCGTATTTTTGCGCACAATGATCCTGAAGACCTCGCGCGCAAGCTCAAGGACATCGATCCATCCCGTCCCAAGTTGGTGGCGTTTGAGTCGGTCTATTCGATGGATGGAGATACTGCGCCGATCTCCGATATTTGTGATGTGGCCGAGTTGTATGGGGCGATGACTTACCTCGATGAAGTGCATGCCGTGGGGCTCTACGGGCCACATGGCGGAGGCATCGCCGAGCGAGATGGGCAGAGCCACCGGTTGACGGTCATCGAAGGCACACTGGCGAAGGCCTTTGGCGTGGTTGGTGGTTACATCGCGTCCTCGGAAATTCTTTGCGATTTCATCCGCAGTTTTGCTTCGGGGTTCATTTTTACGACCGCCTTGCCGCCATCGAACGCTGCGGGCGCCCTGGCAAGTATCCGCTATCTGAAAGCAAGTGATGTCGAGCGCACGCAACAACAGCGGCGCGTTGCGAGACTTAAACAACGATTGGATGAGGCAGGTATCCCGTACCTACGAAACGACAGTCATATTGTTCCGGTAATGGTTCGCGATCCCGTGTTGTGCAAGCAGATCAGCGACCAGCTACTCGACAAGCACAGTATATATGTCCAGCCGATTAACTATCCGACTGTTGCCCGGGGTGCCGAGCGGCTACGTATCACCCCTTCGCCGCTTCATAGCGAAGCTGAGATTGACTACCTGGTCTCATCCTTGGCGTCCATCTGGAAGCCAAAGGGTTCATTCAGTCGGGCGCGCATGGGACGGCGATCGGCACATCCCTATCCCGGAGTGGCATCGGCTGTTGCCGCGAACTGATGTCGCTTCGCTAGAGCTATGGCATATCATCGATCGGCGAATGTTCGCGGCGCAGCGCGACGTCCGCGTCTTCGATCAACGTTCCCGAGTTCGACGTCATGCTGCGGGACGCCGCGCGGTGCGCCAGCCGTGCTCCCGGAGCTCCTCGAGGAGCGCCTGGCGCCGTCGCCAATGAGCGATTGTGGCGACGCGTGGGCGCTTCTGCCGCAACACCCAGCACCAACATCGTCCTACCGCCGTCGCGCCCCTCTTCGGACCAAGGCGAGAACCGAATTGCCGCGGGCATCGGCGCAAGCCTGCCTCAAGCACGGCAATCCGGCTGAAGTCGTTTCCCGGCACAGACATAGATTCGGGTGAACGAGCGCGCACGCGCGCAGTCCGATGTCAGGAGGGAAATTATGATGGCCAAGGCAACACAGGTGTTCCTGGCGAGCATCGCCGTTGGCGCGCTGTGCCTCACGACGAACGCCTTTGCCCGCGGCGGCGGTGGCGGCGGCCACGGTGGTGGTGGCCACTTCGGTGGCGGCGGCCATTTCGGCAGCATGCATTTTGGCGGCGGTCACATTGGCGGCGTTACTTTCGGCCATGTCGGCGGGGCGGGCCTGGGTCATATCGGCGGCGCTCACTTCGGCGCTCACTTTGGCCACATTGTCACGCCCAGCGTCGGCCACGAAGGCGTTGGCGGCGGCCCTGGGCTCCATCGGTTTCACGACGTCGCAAACCTCGACGGCCACGAGTTCAATCGCAACGCCTTCGGCAGCGAGCACGCGTGGAACCGCTGGGGCGACCATCACTCGGGTGCCGCCTGGCATCGCTGGGGCGGGTGGTACGGGCCCGTCTTCTGGCCGTATTTGTACGGCGACGTCCTGACGTACTCCCTCTGGCCCGGCGCCTATTACGACCCCTTCTGGGCCTACGGACCTGATGCCTTCTTGTCCGGCATTTACTGGCCCGGCCCGTCCTATTCCGCCTGGTCCAATGCCCAGTATGACGGCCTCTACGACGTCTATGGCGCTGAGGCGCCAACCGACGTCGGGACACCGGCCACGGCTCAACAGGCGACGGGCCCGACGTCCGACATGACGGTGACCTGCAGCGGCTTGGCGCCGGGCGTGACCGGCCTGCCGATCGACCGCATCATCGCGCAGGCGGTCCAGCTAACAGGCAATCAGATCCAGGCGCTCGAGGATCTTGAAAGCGCCGTAGACAGGGCGAGCGAAGTCGTCAAGGCGTCCTGCCCGATCCAGGTGCCGCTGACGCCGCTGGACCGGCTCGACGCCGCGGAAAGAAGGCTCGATGCCATGATCCAGGCGGTGCACGTGGTGCGGGCGCCGCTGCAGCGTTTCTACAGTACGTTGAGCGACGCGCAGAGGGCGCGCCTTGCCGCCATGGCCGGGCAGGCGAATGGCAGTTCGCCCGCCGCCAGCGGCGTGGCGGCGCTCTGCGACCCGCGCGCCGCAAGCTTTGCACAACTCCCGGTGGACCGCATCGAGCGGACGATCCAACCCACCCAGCAGCAGGAGGTCGCCTTCGAGAAGCTGAAAGCGGCATCGACCAGCGCCGCCGCTTCGCTTCAGGCATCTTGCCCGGCGAAGGCGCCCGAAACGCCGGTGGAGCGAATCGACGCGGTGGAGATGCGGCTCGATGCTATGGTTCGGGCGGCCGAAGACGTGCGTCCGGCCCTTGGCGCCTTCTATGCCACGCTGAGCGACGAGCAGAAGGCTCGATTCAATATTCCGGCGTTCTCCGCGACCGCGGCCGCACTGTAGCCGATCGCGGCTGCCTCGATCGGCTCATTGCCGCTCTGAGGGAGCCTCGACCTTCCGGCGTGCCAGGACTTGCTGCGCATCGACTCCCGTATCGAGCCAGCCACGCGCAACTCCAAGCACGTCGACCGCCCTATGGCCGGCCAGACACTACCGTACGCGCTCGATTCGGTTCCGTAGCGGTGCCTGCACGTGGGTGCTCGCGCAGCCGGAGGCAAAGGTCGAGATCGAAATGAAAGCGGTACTCGAGTAGACTGGCTTGCGCAGTCCGGGGGAGATTTCAATGCCGTTCTATCAAAGGGATGACGTTCGCATTCGCTATGAGAAGATCGGCTCCGGCTTCCCGCTGCTGGTCACCCCTGGCGGCGGATTAAATTCGCGCGTCAGCAACTGGCAGACCGCCGTTTTCAATGCGATGGAAGAGTTCAAGCACGACTTCCGCTGCATCACCATGGACCAGCGCAATGCCAATGGCGGCGATTCCGCCGGTCCAGTGCCGGTCGAGAACGCGTGGGATGCATTCGCCGACGACCAGCTAGGGCTGATGGACCATCTTGGGATCCGCGAGTTCTTCTACATGGGCTACTGCATCGGCGGCTGCTTCGCCGGCAAGCTGCTGCAGCGGGCGCCTCAACGCGTCGTGGCCGCCGTGTTCTGCCAGACCGTGGGTCATCGGCCCGAAGACCCGGACGTCATGGTTCGACACAGCCAGCAGAATTGGCTCGCGGATTTCCAGGCACGGCGACCCGAGGTGTCGACGGAGGCGATCGAGAAATATCTCCACAGCCTCTGGCGCGTGCAGCCCGATTTCCTCTACAGCGTGCCGCGCGACTTCATCAGCAACTGCCGGACACCGATTCTGGTCTTGCCGGACGACACGCCGTCGCATCCGCTGCCGACCTCGATCGACGTTGCGTCACTGGCGCCCAACGCCGAGATCACCGTCTTCCCGTGGCGCGAGCCGCCGGAACTCAAGGCACGCATGATCAATCGCGTGCGCACGTTCCTCAAATCGCACATTCCGATGCGCAGCGCAGCGCAGTAGCCGGCGTCTCCGTTGAAGATTACATTGGACCTGATGGTAACTACCTGACCGGGCTGACGGATCTCGGCAGGCACCGACTTGCCACGCGTGGCAAGGCACCCGGGACGTCGCCTAGTGACAAGCCAGGGAGAGAGGTCCCCGAGCCCGACAGCCTTGGCGGGTAGCCGCGTCCGGCGGCGCGCGCCTTCATGCAGCAGGCCCCTTGCGCGCGCTGCACACGGCTTCGATATCGGCGCCCGAGACCGCCAGGCGCTCGCCCAGAATCCGGCAGGCCAATTGCGACGCGGGCTGCGCCGCCAGGTTGGGCGCCAACCGCGGATCGTAGAGCGTGCGGATCAGGTGGCGGTCGAGCGCGGTCAGCGCGCGCCGCTTGTAGACATAGCTCAGGACGCTGTCGGCGGCATGTGGATGCGAGATAAAGCCGAAGGAGTGCATGGCTTCGTGAATGATGCAGGCGTCGATCGATGAGGCGTAGGCCGGATTGACCTTGAGATCGGCGCGATAGATGCCCACCCTTTGTTTTGATGGCAATTCCGGCGGGGAGTCATACAGCGCGAACAACAACGTCCCCGTCATTGCAGCGAGCGAAACGGCCAGTCGGATTTGGTGATCCAGCCCCCGCTCATGCACATGGAAACTCGTCTGTGCGAGCTGACTTGCTAAGGGACGATGGCGATTGCTTACGGGGGAAAGCATCGGCCGTGGGAATTATTTTGCTTGGAACCGACTATACCATCGATTTGACCTCGGTCCCAGTGGGCGCGCGGTGACTAGTGGACTATCGCGCAGCCCGTTTTAGCGCCCGCCACTCCCACGGACGCTGGCAACGATGCGCGTGGACGCCGGACCAGGTTTGGGACGATTGGACAGGAATTTGCTTGGCAAGCCTGGGAGCGGAAAGGTGGGTGGGGAGTAAGAACGTGGCTCAAAGAATCTACGAAGCGAAGATAACGCCTGCAGCAGGGGACGACCCCATTGTCGTATCCGTGCCCGCAGACGATCCGGAGCAGGCCACGCAGATCATCGAAGCGCAATTTGGGCCAGTAAAGCTCTGGTGGTCGCAGCCGATTCCAAAAGCTAACGGACAAGGCTAAGCACAGGCGCGCAGGCAGTCGGCAAAGAAAAGCCCCGGCACTGAGACCGGGCTACGCTGGTTGTTCGTGTTCAGCATTATGGCCGAGTTTCCACCGATGGCGAGCGGGCGGCCCCACTGTGCCCCGCACGGCCGCCGTCATGGGCTTTCTCACACCAGACATAGAGGCAGCCCATCGAATTGCAGTGGCTGCTCGACCAGCGGTGTATGTGCCGGGATTGATGAACCGGTCGAGATGCCCGCCGCCAGTGTTGGTGATGGTGTGAATGATTGGGTCATTGCACCAAGCCTCGGCGCTGGCGCCCTGCCATTCGCCCAGGTTGCCGCAGTCTGTTTCCGGGTTGTGGTCAGAGCCGGGTGGAAGCCGCGAACCTTCCACTCGGCTCGCTCTTTCAAACATCGATCACTGCTGCATGTAGCGCGAGATGTGCGTCAAATTCGTCGCGGTTTGAGCAAGGGCAAGGAGAAGTGCCATGACGAGGCTGTTCCTGGGTGTTGCGTTGACGTTTTGAGACAACGCATGCTCGCGGACCGTGATCAAATCGCTGCCGAAATAGCAGCCCTCGACTAAGGGTCGAGCCACCAGTCGATTTAGGCTGGCTTCTTCCAGCAGTACCCGAAGCCGACGTAGTTTTCGATCTTGTCGAAGGTCGGGTCGAAAACGCGAAACTTGGTCCGGATGCGCCTGATCGCGGACCGTACGTTCGTCCGATAACCATGGGACCCGCTTCCGGCGATGAAACCCTCATAGCGCAGCCGGTCGTAAATCGTCCGGTAGGTCACGTACTGACCCACGTTTGAAGCCAGCAGGTGGACAAGGTTGTATTCACCAAGGGTGAGGTCGAGATCGGCGTCCTTCCAATAGGCCCGACTGACATCGGGACGCAGAAGCAGCTTGCCGCAGATCATGGATCCGTCGGACCGCGGTTGGTCCGTCCGCTTGAAAGCCTTGGCTGCGCTCTTGAGGCGCCTACCCAGAACCTCCGAGCCCCGTGACTTGCTGATGACATCGACCGCGCCTTTGTCGAAAGCCAGACATTCATGGGCCGGCAGGGCCTGACCGGTCAGCAACACGACAGGGACGTTGAAGCCTAGCCGGTGCAGCTTGCCCAACAGCTCAATGCTGGAATTATTCACCCGGTCACAATGGAGGACGATGACGTCGGCATCGCGGGCGGCATCAGGTGCACCGGCCAGTGAGGCGACTGTCCACACAGCAAAGCCCTGCTTCGACAGCTTGTCGGTCAGGAATCCGCGATCGATCACGCCGTCCTCGATGAGAAGAACGCGAATGGCGTCGTCCGACTCCTCGCTGACGGAGGCGAGCAGCACAGGCGCGCCCGCCTCCAAGGTCACGACAGCTCCATCGCGCCATCATGGCCGGACTTCGATGTGCCCAGCTAGGCGGCGGCTCGGTGTCAAAAGGGGTAAGCCGAACAGGCGCCTTGACAGCGACGTGCCAGATAAGAAGCGCTCGACTGGTTGTCTCGCGCGTCGCGATGGCAGGGTCTTTTTGGGTTACCTCTGCTGCCCGTGCCCAAATCGACTTTGCGCAGGCAATCGCA
>Ga0308309_10001005_pt1 | contig 16884 bp, 12 predicted proteins | sample HubBroMetageWFT5_FD_192491 | JGI IMG/M metagenome (GOLD analysis project Ga0308309, IMG submission 192491) | Warmed and freeze-thawed soil microbial communities from the Hubbard Brook experimental Forest, New Hampshire - Hubbard Brook CCASE Soil... | ecosystem: Environmental > Terrestrial >...
TTCAGCAGATCGGCTGGATAGCCGCTGAGTTCTCGCAATTTCCGCGGTACACGCGCTCTAATATAGGGAAAATCGTCGTCCTGGACGGCTTCGAAAATTTTGACGCGGCGCGCCGGCGCGGAAAGGGTGTGCTCTTCCTTACCGGCCACATGAGCGCCTGGGAACTGGCCCCATTCGCTCACGCTCTTTATGGACATCCCCTTCATTTTCTGGTGCGGCCCATCGCCAACCGCCGCGTGGATGCGCTGGTTAACCGCTATCGCTGCCTTTCCGGCAATCAGCCCATCGAAAAGAATAGATCGGCGCGTTCTATTTTGCGGATTCTCGCTGATGGCGGCACAGTAGGCATACTTTCGGATCACAATACTATTTTGGAAGAGAGCGTCTTCGTCGATTTTTTCGGCATCCCAGCTTCCACAACGTCCGGCCTCGCGCGTATCGCTTTGCGCACTGACGCGGCGGTAGTTCCCGGGTTCCTTTCCTGGGATCGAGCACGACGAAAATATCGCCTGCGTTTCGAACCCGCTGTAGAACTTTCTCGCACGGGAGATGAAGAACGGGACGTCCGCGAGAACACCGCGCGTTTTACGCTTATCATTGAAAATTACGTCCGCGCGAACCCTGACCAATGGCTCTGGGTGCACAAAAGATGGAAAACTCGTCCGCCCGGCGAGCCGGGGATTTATCCTGCATAATTGGCTGTTTTTCTGCGCGATGAATTATTAAACAAAGAGAGGTACTCATGGCTCTTACCGCAAATGAACTCGCAGAATTTCTCAGTGCCAAACTTATTGGGGATGACAATTCCATCGTGTCCGGTTTGGCTCTGCCAGAGAGCGCGAAGCCCGGGGATCTAATTTATGTAGAGTCCGCGCGCCACCAAGGCCGCGCCGAGGATTCGGCGGCGAAGTGTGTATTAGCCCCGGAAGGGCTGCCGCTAAAGAATAAAACGACTTTGGTGGTGGACAATCCAAAACTTGCCTTCGCCAAAGCCTCTAAGCGTTTGCTGCCGAATTTCTCGCCCCCTCCGGGTATTCACGCCTCCACAATCGTGGCATCGAGTGCACGCTTCAAAGCAAATGTTTATGTCGGCCCCTACGTAGTTATCGAAGACGAGGTAGAAATCGGTGAAGGCAGCGTTATAGAAGCTTTCTGTTTTCTCGGCCGTGGCAGCTCAATCGGCGAGAAATGCCGGCTGCATCCGCGCGTCACTCTTTATGCCGGTGCGAAACTTGCTTCTCGCGTCGAAGTCCATTCAGGCGCAGTTATCGGCGGTGACGGTTTCGGTTATGTTTTCGGTGAAGGCCGCCATTGGAAATTTCCTCAAGTTGGCGCCGTGGAGATCGGCGACGACGTTGAAATCGGATCCAATACAACGATCGATCGTGGTTCGCTTGGCATCACCCGCATTGAAGCCGGTGTAAAAATTGACAACCTCGTACAGATAGCCCACAACGTTTCCGTCGGTGCACACTCAATCGTGGCCGCGCAGACCGGGATATCGGGAAGTTCTTCGCTAGCGGAACATGTAACCCTCGCCGGGCAGGTCGGCATCGCAGACCATTGCAAGATCGAGGAAGGGGCCATCGTTGGAGCCCAAGGCGGTGTGCCCTCGGGAAAAACCATTCGGAAAGGACAGACCGTCTGGGGGACTCCCGCGCGACCGTTGGAGAAATTCAAGAAACAATACGCAGCGTTGGCATCGCTGCCGGGCTTAGTAAAGCGTATTGAGAACCTTGAAAAGCCAAAGCAGTAGTGCCAGGCCGGTTGTATCGACGTGCGCCGCTGGCGGCCTTTTTAACCTAGCTAGGTCTTCGTCTCCCGTTCGCCGCCTAGGCGGCCTCCCGAGTAGCGGTAAAGACGCCTCCAGTTTCATTATCGTTCTATATGTGCCCCCCCACCGGTGGGAGAAATCCAATGCACCCATTTGGCCTCCCCAGTCATCCCATAACACTGAAATCGACCTTTTCGGTTGACCCAGGAGGCAAACCCAAAGATAATATTACTGTTACAGTTCCGGCCAGTCCCGATACTAAGTGAGGGGGCGAACTTTTCTCGCCGTAACGGTCTTTTCGAGCAGCGGGGCAGACCGGGCGGCGATTGAGGGGTTAACAGGAATTGCAAAGATTTAAGCAAGCTGAGCACCGGTGCTGCCGTTGGCAGGGTTAGCGCCGTCCATCGTTCACCAGTACGGAACTAACAGGGCGAGGGTTGCTTCATAGGTCGCTTGAAAACTGCCTGGTACCATTTGGGCGGTCTATTGATGATATATGACTGAGGTATTCTGAGAGATGATGACACCGAGAACCGGATCACGGACGGATTTTTCATTTGGAGCCAGCGCACAAGCTACGGCTCCAGTCCGCGATTTCGAGTCTCAAGTTGAGCAGGCCATATCGCGCAGCGCCGAATGGCTATTATCCGCGCAATCTCAGGAAGGCTACTGGTGGGGTGAACTCGAAGCCGACACCACGCTGGAATCTGATTACCTTCTCTACCTCCACGTCCTCGGCCAGCTTGATTCCCCTAAAGTGGGAAAACTCGCAAATTATATTCGCAGAAAACAGCTGTCTGACGGTGGCTGGAACATTTTTGAGGGCGGCCCGTCTGAGCTGAATGCGACCGTAAAAGCATACTTGGCGCTGCGGTTGGCTGGCGATGCCGTGGACGCGCCTCACGTCGTACGCGCAAAAGAGAAAGTCATTGTTTTGGGCGGGATCGAAGCTACAAATTCCTACGTACGGTTTTACCTCGCCATGGTCGGTGCTATCGATTGGGGCATCGTTCCATCTATTCCGCCGGAACTGATGCTTCTCCCTGATTGGGTTCCCATCAACATTTATGAGATGTCCTCCTGGACTCGCGGCATCGTGATTCCGCTTTCGATAATCTATGCCAATAAGCCCGACTGGCATTTGCCGCAAGGCGTCACCGTCAACGAGCTTTTCAAAACTAAAGGCGAAAAACCACATTCATTCGATTGGGACAAGCGCATCATCAGCTGGCGCAACGTATTCCTTGCTCTCGACCGCGGCCTGAAAATTTATGAGCGTTCGCGCTGGAAGCCATTCCGAAAACTCGCCCTGTCCTATGCGCGCAAGTGGATGCTGGAGCGCCTGGAACGCAGCGAGGGCCTGGCGACGATTTACCCGGCGATGATGAATTCGATTTATGCATTGCTCGCCGAGGGCGAAGATCAGAACGATCCTCTGGTTGACCGCGAAATTAAGTTTTTGGCGCGCTACGAAATTGAAGAAGGCGAGACCATTCGCGTGCAACCCTGCATTTCGCCCGTGTGGGACACCGCCATCGCCATGGTTTCTCTCGAAGAAGCTGGACTCGATCCCGCACATCCAGCTTTGATCAATGCCGAGCGCTGGATTGTCCGCAATCAGATTCTTGGTTCCGGTGACTGGCAGGTTAAGAATCAAAACGCCGACCCTGGTGGTTGGGCCTTTGAGTTCCGCAACGATTTTTATCCCGACGTGGACGATACTGCGTTCGTTTTAATGGCTCTCGGCCGCGTCGCCGATCCCGATTCTGAGCGCTTGCGAAACTCCATGCGCCGCGGACTGGCCTGGCTGGTCAGCATGCAGAATGGCGACGGCGGCTGGGGCGCTTTCGATCACGAAAACAATTTGCAGTTTCTGAATCACATTCCATTCGCCGACCACAACGCCATGCTGGACCCTTCCACTGCTGACGTCACCGCGCGCACCGTGGAATGCCTGGGACAAATGGGTTGGCCCGCCGATCATCCAGTCATCCAGCGAGCTCGCGCTTTCATTCGTCACGAACAAACTCCGGACGGCTCATGGTTCGGCCGCTGGGGTGTGAATTACGTTTATGGAACGAGCGGTGTGTTACGAGCGCTCGAAAAGATCGGCATTTCCAATCAGCCTGATTGCCAGCGCGCTGCCGACTGGCTGCGTTCCGTCCAGAATGGCGACGGCGGATTCGGCGAGTCTGTCCTTTCCTACTACGATCCCGCGCTCAAGGGAAAAGGGAAGAGCACTGCCTCGCAGACGGCGTGGGGCTTGATCGGCCTCTTGGCGACGACAGGTCCAGACGATCCTGCGGTTGAACGAGCTGTCGCGTGGCTCCTCGAGCAGCAAAATTCTGACGGCACCTGGGATGAGCCCGAATTCACCGGCACAGGGTTCCCCTGTGTCTTTTATCTTAAATATCATTTGTATCGAAACTCTTTCCCGCTTTATGCATTGGCGCGTTACGACAATTTGTCCAAAGGTCGGCGTCCTTTTGCTGGTATGCAGATACCTGCGGTGGAGTTGCAGCATCTAATCGGAAGACAACGGGGGTAATGGATGAGAGTACCTTTAAGCCTGACCACCAGCATGGCCGGGTATCTGACCAACAAGAAGATGAGCGGCGCGGAGAAATACCCGCTGGTGATGATGCTTGAGCCGCTTCATGCGTGTAATCTTACTTGCACCGGCTGTGGCCGCATTCGCGAATACAAATCCACCATCAACGAAATGCTGAGCGTTGAGGAATGCCTAAAGGCGGTGGATGATTGCGGCGCGCCGATCGTTTCGCTATGCGGTGGCGAGCCCATGATTTATCCCGAGCTGGATCGCCTGGTAAAGGAAATCCTCGACCGCAAGAAACACATTTACCTCTGCACCAATGGAATGTTCATACGTAAGCGCTTGAAGGAATTCAAGCCCACTTCGCGCCTGTTTTTCAATGTGCACTTGGATGGCCTCGAAAAAACGCACGACATTTGCGTTGAGCGCGATGGCGTGTTTCGCGAAGCAATTGAAGGCATCAAGGCTGCTAAAGCAGCTGGCTTCCTGGTTACTTCCAACACCACGGTTTACAAGGAAACCGATATCGAGGAAATTGCCGACCTCTTCGCTTACCTCCAAACGCTGGGTGTTGACGGCCACATGATCTCTCCGGCCTATTCCTATGCCGCCGTAATGACCAAGGAAATTTTCATGTCGCGCGATGAAATTCGCGACAAGTTCAAGCAAGCCAGCAAGCTTCTCGAACGCTACAACATCGTCACTTCACCGATTTATATGGAATATCTGCGCGGCGAACGCGAATTAATGTGCACCGCTTGGGGCAATCCAACGTACAACCCGCGTGGTTGGAAAGGCCCATGCTATCTGATGACCGATGCGCACCACCCCACTTTCAAGGAATTCATCGATAATACTCCGTGGGAAAAGTACGGCCGTGGCCGCGATCCTCGTTGCGAAGATTGCATGGTCCATGCCGGCTATGAAGCTTCAGCCGTTCTCGGCGGAAATAAAAAACTAGGCGATACCTGGAAGATGCTCACCTGGACTCTGTCCGGAAAAATGGGCGGCTTGATCGGCGCGCCAAGCGAAAGAGAACTTCAGGTCAAGGCTAATGGCCGAGGCAATGGCAACGCTCACTCCGATTCATCGGGTAACGGCAATGGTTCAAGCAAGCGTGTGCTCCCCGTAGCGCCGTCGAACCAGCAGCAGGATGAGGTGTTCCGCATTTTATGACCACGCTTGTTACGGGCGCCACCGGCTTTGTAGGTAGCCATGTCGCCCGTCAACTTGTCAGCGCAGGACGATCGGTTCGCGTTCTGGTTCGTCCGAACAGCAACTTACAGGCGCTCGCTGGGTTAAAGGTAGAGTATTTCGAAGGCGACCTGCGAGACCAGAAATCGTTGGAATGCGCTCTACAGGCAATTCGTTGCGTTTTTCACGTGGCTGCCGATTACCGGTTGTGGACGCCTCGGCCGGAAGAGATTTACGAAATTAATGTCAAAGGCACCCGCAACTTGCTTAACGCTGCGCGCCATGCAGGTGTTGAGCGCATTGTCTACACCAGCACGGTAGCAACAATTGCAGTACCTCGGCACGGTGCGTTACCGAACGAAACCGTGCAAGCAACGCTCGATGAAATGATCGGACACTACAAACGCTCTAAATTTTTAGCCGAGCAGGTGGCCTTCGAAGCTGCTGCCGCCGGCATACCCGTAGTGGTCGTGAATCCCACCGCGCCTGTGGGACCATGGGATTGGAAGCCGACGCCGACTGGCCGCATCATTCTGGATTTCTTAAAAGGCAAGATGCCGGCGTACGTCGATACTGGATTGAACCTGGCTCCGGTAGAAGATATTGCGGCTGGACATTTGTTGGCCGCAGAAAAAGGCTGCGCTGGCCAGCGATACATTCTGGGCGGACGGAACATGACGCTAAAACAGATTCTTGACGCGTTATCGGCAATTACAGGTCGTCCGGCTCCGCGGTTCCGTTTGCCCCATGCTATTGCGCTCGCCGCGGGATATGCGGATCAGCTGTTCTCGCGTCTTGCGGGACGTGAACCACAAATCCCGGTCGAAGGCGTAAAAATGTCTCGCCATCGCATGTTTGTAGAGAGCGACAAAGCCGAGCATGAACTTGGCTACAAACCTACTGCAGTTGAGGCTGCGCTCGAACGCGCCGTGAGCTGGTATCAGCAGCACGGATATTTAAACGCTGGCGCAGGAAACAAGCCCGTCGCGCACGCAACCGCGGCCTAAGGAATGGCAGTGAGAATTCTCATCATATTCGCATTGGAAAACGAATTCGCTCCCTGGCGTGCCTCGCACGATTTCAAGCCGGTAAAGCTGGGCAACGCGGAAGTATATGTAGCGGAAATCGCATCCGCGCAAGTAACTGTCGCATTAACTGGAGTTGGCGTCAGGCAAGCCGCGCTGACCGCCCCACAAATAATGCGCGGTGAATTTGATGTTTTTGATTGTTGCATCTCGTCCGGATTGGCCGGTGGTTTGCAAAGTAAATACGGCATTGCAGAAGTCCTGGCCGCCCGAAGTGTTTTCTCCGAAGCGGTGCCCGCTGATGGCACGAGCCGTTTAATCCAATGCAGTGGCGCCCTCGTGTCATTCGCTGCTGATTCCGGCGCGAAGGCAGTCGAGCAGTTTTATAGCGCCGATCATGTGATTTCAACTGCACGCGAGAAGCAGGCTCTCAGCGCGAAGGCCGACGCCGTAGAAATGGAAAGTTTCGAGATTCTGCGTGCAGCGCAAAGCGCGGGCGTTCCGGCTGTTGCCGTTCGCGCGATAAGCGACACGCTTGATGAAGATTTGCCGATTGATATGGCTGAAATTCTTACCGATGAGGGACAGGTCAGCATTCCTCGCGTGCTCGGGCAGGTCGCGGTCAAACCGCGCTCTCTTCCGGGTCTGCTTCGGCTCGGCAAAAATAGCCGGGTGGCAGCGCAGTCGCTATCTCGTTTCCTGGACACCTACGTTGCCGCGTTGGCAAATCGCACGGCGCCGCTTGAAACAGAATTAACCGCAGGAGCGTTCTAGAAGTCGTATGAGCTTAAGCATCAGTCCGATTGAATCCGAGAGTTCCTCCCACCGGAAAGCTCAGCATCCCGCTGACGGACGCATGCGCGCGGGCGTTTATCGCGGCAAAGGCCGTGTAGCGGTAGAATCTGTGCCGATTCCTGAAATCGGAGAGGGCGAACTTCTTTTCCGCGTAGCCGCTTGCGGCATTTGTGGCACAGATATTAAGAAGATTCATCACGGTTTCATCGCGCCTCCGCAAATTCTGGGGCACGAGCTTGCTGGCACCGTAGTTAAGGCCGGGCGCGGCGTCACGAAATTTAAACCCGGCGACCGTGTGGTCAGCTTCCACCACATCCCTTGCGGTGCCTGTTTTTATTGCGAGCGAAAGCTTTTTTCGCAGTGCGCAGGATACAAGAAGGTCGGTCTTACGGCTGGCTTCGATCCTAATGGCGGAGGCTTTGCGGAATACGTTCGCGCAATGCCCTGGATTGTTGAGCGCGGAATGATCGCGCTCCCCGCAGACGTCAGCTTTGAAGAAGCCACTTTCGTAGAACCCGTAAATACTTGTCTCAAGGCTGTGCGCAAAGCTCGTGTGGCCAAAAACGAAACTGTTCTGGTAATCGGCCAAGGGCCCATTGGCATGTTGTTGATGTTGCTGGCAAAATATGAAGGGGCCGAAGTTTTCAGCAGCGACCCCATGCCAGGGCGTCGCGCCGCGAGCAAGCGATTTGGCGCAAAAGATTCCTTGGACCCGAGCGCCACAAACTTATTGCAACAGATCCGCAGCCGTACCGATGGACGGGGAGCGGACGCAGTTCTGGTCGCTGTGCCTAGTCCGGCATTAGTTCCAGAAGCTTTGGCCCTAAGCAGGCCCGGCGGGCGCATACTGTTGTTTGCGCACAACGACCCGGTCATGCAGCTTACGTTTCCGGCTGCCGCCGTGGGCGTCGAAGAAAAAGAAATTCTCGGCAGTTACAGCGCGTCAGTGGAGGAACAAGCGGAATCGGCGGCGCTTGTGTTTGACCGCAAGTTACCCGTGGGTGAACTGATTTCGCACCGTTTCCCGCTGGAGCAAATCGAGCAAGCACTGGAGTTGGCGGCTCATCCGGCGGATGATACCTTGAAAGTGGTGATACGGCACGAATGAGAGTAGAACGCGAACGCAATGGACATATGACAGCCGCCGTTTTGTACGGCGCTGAAGACATGAAAATCGAGAGCGTTGATATCCCCACTCTCGCAGATGATGAAGTGTTGGTGCGCGTGGAAGTGGCCCTCACCTGCGGCACTGATCTGAAAGTCTGGAAGCAGGGTTTTCATCAACGCATGATTAAACCTCCTTCGCTTTTCGGTCACGAGCTTGCTGGCGTGATCGAATTGAAAGGAAACGCGGTAAACGGCGGCTTCCGTGAAGGCATGCGCGTAGTTCCTGCGAATTCCGCGCCCTGCAACGTTTGCCTCTACTGCCGCAAAGGTCAGCCAAATCTTTGCGAAGATTTGCTGTTCAACAACGGCGCTTACGCGGAATACATTCGCATCCCGGGAAGAATCGTTCGCCAAAACATGCTGCCGATTCCCGAGAATGTTTCATTCGTTGACGCGGCTATGGCCGAGCCTCTGGCTTGCGTTTTGCGCGGCATTCATGAAATGGGAGTCAATCGCCGTGACACCGTAGTCGTAATCGGTTGCGGACCCATCGGTCTGAAATTCATACGCATTCTTTCCGGACGTGGCATCCGCGTAATCGCCATCGGAAAGCGCAAGAGCCAGATGCGGATGGCTGAACGTTTGGGAGCAGTCGCGGCGTTTGATGTCGCTGAGATTGAGAATCCCGTGGGCTTGGTTCGTCAGATCACCGAAGAAGGCCGTGGCGCGGACGCCGTAATTGAAGCAGTAGGCACCGCCGCTACCTGGCATTGGGCGCTTCAAATGGTGCGGAAGGGTGGGACCGTAAATCTCTTTGGCGGTTGCCCGCGTGGCACGGAAGTTAAGATCGATCCCAGCGCGTTGCACTATTCTGAAATCACCATCAAGTCCACTTTTCATCACACGCCCCGGTTCATGCGGGAAGCCCTGGAAACCATTGCACGCGGAGAAATCCGGGCTAGCGATTTCATCACCGGCGAGGCGCCGCTATCCGACTTGCCTCAAGTTTTTGAGCATATGAAGAACCGTCATGGCGAGATGAAGACGGCCGTCATTCCCTAGGTGTTCGCACTGGCATCACAGGCAGAAACTGTAGTAATTTGAACTGGAACAACCGCCGCCCGAATCAGGGCACCATGTTAGCCACACCTGAATTGAAAATTGCGCGCAATCTCCCCGCGGAGTGCTGCGACCCCGCCGCGGCACAGCGTTACACACGTTGGCTGGCTACCCATCACTACGAGAATTTCAATGTTGTCTCTCGCCTGCTACCTCGCCGGCTGCATCAGGATTTTTACAATGTGTACGCCTATTGCCGGTGGTCCGACGATTTGGGCGATGAAGTCGCCAATCCCGCCCGCGCGCTTGAATTGCTCGATGCCTGGGAAGTGGAGCTGCGAACAATTTACGAACCCGGTGGTGGACCTTCCCACCCGGTTTTGATTGCGCTGAGCGAAACGATCCGCGAGAAGAACATTCCGATTCAGCCGTTCAGCGATCTGTTGCGCGCTTTCAGGCAGGACCAAGCAGTTCATCGCCACGCGGATTGGGATTCTGTCCTCAATTACTGCGTCTATTCGGCAAATCCAGTCGGAAGGCTGCTCCTTTATCTGTGCGGTTATCGCGACGAAGCGCGTCAAAAACTCTCCGATTACACTTGCACCGCCTTGCAGCTTGCGAATTTCTGGCAAGACGTTTCGCGCGATCTCGAAAAAGGACGCATTTATATTCCCATCGATGCTCTGGCTGAACACGCTTTAACGGAAGCCGACGTCGTAGCACGAAAGTTCGACGCTCGTTACGTTTCCCTGATGAAATCCCTGATTGCGCGCACTCGCGATCTTTTTCACGCCGGCCTTCCTCTCGCACAGACGGTCGAATCATTCCTGCGCGTCGATCTGGAAATGTTCAGCCGCGGCGGGCTCGCTATTCTCGACGCCATCGAATCTTCGGGCTACAACACGCTCGAGCATCGGCCCGCCCTTTCGAAATGGACGCAGATGCGCCTACTAACCGGCGCCCTCACGTCACGCGTTTTTTCACGTGACGCCAGTCTTTCTGTCGAAAAGCCCGCAGCAACGTTACTGGAGTCTCCGCGCGTCGCGCGCCCTTCTGCGAATTCGGTTGCCGTAATGCAGTCCGATACAGAGAGGGTGTCCGCTTCGTACGCCGAATGCGTGCGAATCGCGAAAGAATCTCGCAGCAGCTTCTATCTCGCCTTTTTCGGACTGCGCAAGGAAAAGCGCAATGCTCTCTGCGCGCTCTACGCTTTCATGCGCCTGGTGGACAACGTTTCTGACGAGCCGGGTGACCTCGACTCGAAGCGCGATGGCCTCGCTTGCTGGCGCGCAATGCTCGACGACGCTATCGCGGGACGCACTGCCGCCAATGCAATTCTTCCGGCCCTGGCCGACACCATTGCACGTTTCCAAATTCCCTCGCGCTACTTTCACGATTTGATTCTGGGCGCGGAAATGGATTTAACGGTCTCGTCCTACGCCACATTCGACCGCCTTTCCGAATACTGTTATCGTGTTGCAGGCACGGTCGGCCTCACCTGTCTGCACGTTTTTGGTTTCCGCGATCCGAAAGCTCCGGATTTAGCAGAGCGTCTGGGCCTCGCGTTTCAGCTGACCAACATCATTCGCGACGTCCGCAGCGATCTCGAAATGGACCGGGTCTATCTTCCGCAGGAAGATCTCGATCGCTTCGGAATAACGGAAGCACAGCTTTCCGGCCCGCTCACTTCGCAGCTTCAAGAATTGCTTGAATTTGAAGCCGATCGAGCATGGCTTTTCTATCGTGAAGGCGCCTCACTCGTCGATCGTGTGGACGCCGATAGCCGCGCCACGCTCTGGGCTTTGATTCGAACGTACAGCAGTCTCCTGGCACGGATCGAAGAAAGCGATTTCGATGTATTTTCTTCGGGTGTTTCGTTGTCCAGTGCCGACAAAATTCAATATCTCCTGACGGCGGGGATGAGCGGTTGGTGGAAGAAGGATGCCCTCGCAAAGCGTTCTAGTGATCGGCGGCGGATTGGCAGGCCTGTCCTCCGCCGTCGCGCTGGCTGAAGCAGGCGTTCAAGTCCGCCTGTTCGAAAAGCGTCCCCACCTGGGCGGACGCGCTACATCCTACACGTTGCCGGATGGCAGTGAAGTGGACAACTGCCAGCATGTCACGCTGGGATGCTGCACCAATTTAGCTGATTTTTATTCTCGCGTTGGCGCCGCCGGCAAGATTCGTTTTTATGACCGGCTTTATTTTGTGGACGCGCAAGGCCGCCGTTCGACGATGGAAGCATCGCCTTTGCCTGCGCCCATGCACCTGGCGCCATCGTTCCTGCTTTTCAGTTCGTTGAGTTTGGCGGACAAGCGCAGCATCGCGAACGCCATGATGGCCATCGCGGCGGCAGGCGGCCATCCGCCCGGCATCGATGGAATTTCGATGCTTGATTGGTTGCAGCGAATGAAGCAGACGCCCGCTGCGATCGAACGCTTCTGGCGCGTGGTCTTGGTGAGTGCTCTCGACGAAGAGCTATCGCGAACCGACGCACGGTACGGGATTGAAGTTTTCTGGAAGGGTTTTCTTGCAAATAAGAATGGATATCGTGTTGGGATTCCATCCGTGCCCCTAGCTGAATTATACCAAGGCTGCCGTGAAGCCGTGACACTGCGAGGCGGAGAAGTGCGATTGCGCGCCGGCATACGCGAAATTTGTGTCCGAGATAATCACTTCCTGAGCGTCGTGATGGATGACGGCACCGGCATCTCAGCGGAGGCTTGCATTGCCGCAGTGCCTCATGACACGTTATCGAATCTGCTGCCGAGAGAAATAGCACACGAAAATGACTCTCTTTCTGGTTTGGCGAACATCAAGACCTCGCCGATCACCGGAGTCCATCTGTGGTATGACCGCACGGTAATGACCGAGCCTTTCCTCACGCTGCTCGACCACACCACCCAATGGGTTTTTAACAAGACTTTGTTGTACCGAACGGATGAAACCAATGGAGCGGCCGCGCGTCCCACCTCTCAAAGCGAACATTCCTTTGAACCGGACACAGACGGCCAGTATCTTCAACTTGTAATCAGCGCTTCGTATGATCTGGTGCAGAAGTCGCGTCAGGAAATTATCGATCTTTGCTGTCGGGAACTCGCCGAAGTTTTACCGGCCACTCGCGACGCACGTTTACGCAAGGCCACTGTGATTAAGGAAATCAACGCTACGTTTTCGCCTTCGCCCGGTGTGGACCGCTGGCGCCCCGCCCAGAAGACCAGCGTGAATGGTCTTTTCCTCGCCGGCGATTGGACTCGTACGGCGTGGCCTTCCACCATGGAAGGCGCGGTTCGAAGCGGCTATCTGGCCGCCGAAGCGCTCCTTGCCACATCCGGTGAGCCGAGAACCTTCTTGCAACCAGACCTCCCGCTGGAGGGTTTTTCAAGGTATTGGGCCACTCGCAACGGGGCGCGATCGTGATCATGCGAACCAAAAGAAGCTCTCTGTTACTTGTGCGGCATCCACGAACACTTTCATTTTCCTCAGCATCACGCAATTGCAAGTATGATTTGGCGACCCTCAGGAGGTCCGATGGACCGGAAGTATAAGCAACGCGGCTACAGCGACCGCGAGGCCGAAGACAAAAAAAGGGAAAGAAGCGAACGATCAAACGGCGATTCGCGTCCCAAGGGTGAGCCCCGCCCCAAGCAGGAAATGATGGGCCCGCGAACTCCTCGTATGGTGGGAACCGTGATGAGGGCGCGGTGTTCTAGTTGCGGCGCGGTGCTGATGCCGGGCTTCGATCCGAATGCCCAGTGCCCCCGCTGCCACGCCGAATTGCATTGCTGCAAACAGTGCGTTCACTTTGATACCGGCAAGCAGTTTGAATGCACGCAGCCCATCCCCGAGCGCATCGCCAAAAAAGATGCGAAAAACGATTGCACCTTTTTCGAGTTTCGCATGACCGTCGAAAAAGATACGTCCCCGGTGAACTACGCTGTATCTGCCCCGATCGCTGCCGCTCCTGGGCGTCCCAACGACGCGCGTAAGGCCTTCGAGGATCTTTTCAAGAAGTAGCTTTGCCGACCGCTGAAAGTTTTCTGCCCCAAACCGGACCCAGCGAAGCGTGTGCCCATTCTCGCCGTTCCATTCATTTTGGCGGAAGCGGAAAAAGCGTGGGTTCTTTAGACGGCTCCGTGGCGATGGAATCAAGCTGCGGATAATGGTGGCGCAACGTCTCCGGAACTTTCACCCTCTTGTTATCCAGCGTGTGAATCAGTTGCAGCGCGTTCACCACACCTTTGCCCTGAAAATGATTGTTGGTTATGACGAATGTCGTCTTTGCATCTTTTGACACGTTGCGAACTCTTTCAGCCCACGGTTTCAATTCCTCTTCCGAATAAAGGTAGTTGTAGCGCTCCTCCACCGGCGCGGACGGATCGTCGCTGAACCACGTATCGTACCTGCGCCCATGCAACCGCACATACCCGATCGGTGAGGTCACCTGTTCGCTTGGCTCGATCGACCGCCCAATGATTGGCTGATCGATGTTGCAAAATCCCACTCCGCGCTCGTGCAGCAGCTCGTAGAATTTTGGGTTGGCCCAGGACGAATGCCGCACTTCCACGACTAGTGGGTAATCTCGAAAGGTATTGAGCATCTGCGTCAATCGAGCGAGATTTTCGCTTTCGAAGTGAAACGAAAAGGGGAACTGCAGCAACAACGCGCCAAGCTTGTCTGCGCCGCGCAAAAGATCGAATCCGACTCGAACAGCTTTCTCATCCTCCCGATTCGTGCCGCCTTCGTGAGTGAACTTCTGCCATAGCTTTGCGGTAAAAAGAAATCGTGAGTTAGCCGCCACGCGCCGGATCCACTGCGCGGCGTGCGATGCCTGCATCGGATGATAAAACGAAGTATTGATTTCAATCGTGTCGAAGAATTCTGCTAGATAGGTCGCTTGATGGAAATCGCGTGTGCGAGGCGTCGGATAAACTACACCGTTCCAATCCTTGTAAGTCCATCCAGCGGGACCTACTAGCACTTTTGCGCGCTGCGCACCCTCATCTTGTTTTTCTTCGGCCTTGCGAGTAGCCCGCGTCATCGTTTGTCAGCGTATGACGCTCTCGTCTGGAGTGTCAATCCTGCAAACCTTTCACTAGCCCGTGGTGTTCTCCGCAGGGAAATTTGCGCCAACATGGGTTGCAACGCGGCGCTCCGAGCGCTATCCTGGAACCGTCTTCTATGCGACCCTTCCTTCCGCTTTACCATCTACTTTACATAAGGTGCTCTGATGAAAATCACCTACAGCCATATAGAACCGGAATTACGCGAAACCGTTGAACATGAAACCCAACATTACGTCGATAAGCTAAATAGACTCTTAAAACGATATCCTGCGGATTCCGTTCTGCTCCACGAATCGCTTGGAAAAAATCCGCATCAGCACGAATTTAGTTTCGCCTTGAACCTGACTCTTCCCACCGGAACTTTGCACGCGACTGGCACGGGCCCTGACGCCGACGTTCGTGCCAGCGCCAAAGCGGCCTTTGCCGAAATTGAACGGCAAGTAAAGAAGCATCAGGAAAAACTCCGCAAAGATTATCTTTGGAAACGCAAACGTCCTCGAGCAACCATCACAACCCCGAGCGAACTCCCCTCGGCCGATTGAGTCGCGAATACGTACTGCCACTGAAGCATCCTGGCAGATTCGATTAGGCTAAGAACTTGCCGGACTAGTTCGTGTCGTCATCATCGCCAGGCGCTTCTTCGGCAGGCGCAGGGCCTTGGGCTCCGATCACAATTGGTCGGAGCCCGGCGCGCTTCAGTTGGCTATTCACTTCGGGAAGGTCTTGAGTCGTCAAGGCGTTCCATTTCGCCATCGCAGCCGCGAGATCTGTCTGCGCTGTGCTAAATGCTTTCATGGCCTCGGCCGTGGGCGCTGCATCACCGTCGTTAATCGCCGAAAAGATTTTTGCAAGCTTCCTGCTCAGAGATTCTAAATCTTCGCGCTCCACCGCTGGTTTCGACGGAACCATCCCGAAATGAGCCGGCGGCGCTCCAGCGACATCTTCCGCTTTCGCGATGAGCGCATCCAGAGCCGACACGAGAGCAGCATTATCATGAACTTGCGAATGAATTTTACGCGCCTGCGAGAGAAGTTGATTTACACCGCGTTGCGCTTCGCTGATTTCAGCTTGCCGGCGCGATACTTCCGTTGCGGCGTAAAATTGCTTCTGCAATTCTGCAGCGGAAGTTTTTATCCGCGGGTCCATCGCAAGCTTCAGCGACTGGGAGTAGTCTTGGCCGCCCACGGTAAGTTTCACTGTGTAAGTCCCAGGTAGCGCAGTCACTCCGCGAGGCGCAACGACAAATTCATCGCCCACCAGGTGAGTGCTTCCTGAAACCGCCGTGTAGTGGAGATCCCAAATCCAGCGGTGCATCCCAGCGGCAACCGATGGGGGCTGCGGCGCTGGTCTCCAGAACGCCGGGAAATCGAGCTTTTCGGGTTTCACGGGAGGCGCTTTGTCCGCGCTCGAGTATCGGCGGATTACTTGCCCTTTTGCATCGAGAATTTCAATCACCACCGGGCCGCTTGCGGGCGATTTCAAATAATAATCAATCATGGCGCCAACAGGTGGATTCTCGGCCAGCGCTTCATCGCGTGGCATGGGCGACCCGTAGTCCGTTCCAGGGTGCATGCGAATAGCATCAGCAGGCTGAAACAAAAACGCCTCTGATTGCGACACTTTGTCGGTGATTTGCCGCAGTGCAGTGATGTCATCCAAAACCCAAAAGCCGCGCCCATGTGTAGCAACAATCAAATCATCGTTGTGAATCGCAAGGTCGCGCATGGAGACGGGCGGCAAGTTCAGCTGCAACGGTTGCCAGTCATCGCCATCGTTGAAGGAAACAAACACGCCAAGTTCCGTGCCGGCAAAAAGCAAACCTTTGCGATTCGGGTCTTCCTTGACGGTCTGCATGTACACGCCTGCGGGTAAGCCCTTCGAAATGCGCTGCCAGCTTTTGCCACCGTCGCGTGTGCGATAAATATAGGGGTCATTATCTTCCAATCGATGACGATCCACGGCCGCATACGCTTCGTCCGCATCAAAGTGTGACGCCTGCAGCATTACGATCTTGCTCCAAGCCGTGAGCTCGTGCGGCGTCACGTTCTCCCAAGCCTTGCCGCCATCAAATGTCTTCTGAATGTATCCATCGTCCGTACCGACCCAGATTAGGTCGGCATGCGCCGTAATGGGCGAAGGTGCAATTGTATAAATCACTCCGCGCCGTTTCTCCACAGGCGCATCGGCCGCGGTCGCTTCGTCCAAATTCGGCGGCACGCCAGGATCTTCGCGCGTCAAATCGGGACTAATCTGGTCCCAACTATTTCCGCCGTCTAGTGTCCTAAACAAAAACTGATCGCTGAAATAAAGGGC
>Ga0308309_10001006_pt1 | contig 16877 bp, 7 predicted proteins | sample HubBroMetageWFT5_FD_192491 | JGI IMG/M metagenome (GOLD analysis project Ga0308309, IMG submission 192491) | Warmed and freeze-thawed soil microbial communities from the Hubbard Brook experimental Forest, New Hampshire - Hubbard Brook CCASE Soil... | ecosystem: Environmental > Terrestrial > Soil...
TCGCAAGCCCCGCTCCCGCCAACCGCATACCATCAGCGACAATCATGCGCAGAACGTGCCCCGGAGTTGCGCCCAGGGCCATACGGATTCCGATTTCGTGGAAACGCAGCGTGACGGAGTAGGCGATAACGCCATAAATTCCGACGGCGGCAAGGACCGTGGCGACGCCGCCGAAAATCAGTACCAGGAGCATGCTGAGGCGGCGCAAGGCAATGAGAGCGTCGAGATAGGTATCCAAGGCTCGCACTTCGGTGACGGGTTCTTCGGGATCTATACTTTCGACAATGTGGCGGACATCGGATGTGATGGAGGAAGAGTCGGCATCCGAACGAATGACCAGGCGCATGACGCGCGAAGGATTCTGGGTGTAGGGCAGATAGATGAGTTCGACCTTTTGCTCACCCCAGGCCCAATCTCGCGTGTTGCTGACGATTCCGGCGATCGTAATCCAGCCGTCGTGGAGGTCGGCTTCCCACGGCGCGCGGGTGGGGGAGACGTGGATGTGAAATTGCTTTCCGACCGGATCTTCACCGGGCCAGTAGTGATGGGCGAGCGCTTCGTTGATCAGCGCGATTGGCGGGGAAGTGGGGCCATCCGACACGGAGAAGTCGCGGCCCTCTTTCAGCGGAGTGCCGATGGCGTGGATGTATCGCCAGTCAACCACACGGTAATGTGCGGTGAATTCCTCTCCAGAAGGCTGGATGGGGCGTCCAGCGATATCGAAATTGAAGAAAGCGGTCCAGGAAGACATGGGAAGGAAATTAATGGCGCTTGCGGATTTCACTCCGGGAAGATCAGCGGTTTGATCGGTGACGCGCTGGAAGAAGCTGACGATCTTCTGATCGTCAGAATAATGAGCGGAGGGGAGCGAGATCTGCATGGTGAGAACACGGGTGGGATTAAATCCAAGATCCTGCGACAAGATTTGAAAGAAACTGCGGAGGAGAAGCCCGGCTCCGACGAGGAGCATCACCGAAAGCGCGGTTTCAAAGATGATCAGGCCGGAGCGGGCGCGCTGGCTGCGACGTCCGCCGGCAGAACTGCGGCCGCCTTCTTTTAGAGATTCAGAGAGGCTGGAGCGCGAGATCTGAATGGCGGGAGCGAGGCCAAAGAGAATGCCGGTGAGCAGAGAAGCGCCCAAAGCGAAAAGCAAAACCGTGCCATCCAATCCGATTCCTACGGAGTGGGGGATTTCGGCGCTCGTTCCCGCGGGCGGGAGAGCCGCATGAAGGATGCGAATCATCGCGAAAGCCACCAAAATGCCGAAGATGCCGCCGATGAACGAAAGGAGCACGCTTTCGGTAAGCAACTGGCGAACGAGGCGGCGATAGCCGGCGCCGAGCGTGGCACGGACCACGATTTCGTGTTCACGGGAAGCGGCGCGGGCCAGCATCAAGTTGGCCACGTTTGCACAAGCGATGAGAAGAACAAGACCGACGACTACAAGAAGCACCAGCAAGGCGGGCCTGACCTTTGCGCCGAGTTCGTCATGAAAATTCGCGACGTAGATGCCGTTTTTTTGATCGATGGTTGGATATTGTTTCTTGAGGTTAGCGGTTACCGTTTCCATTTCCGCCTGGGCCTGGGGCAGCGTTACGCCGTCTTTCAGGCGGGCGAAGATCATCAACTCGTGATTGTTGCGATCGAGCTGGGCGCGATCGAAAGCGAAGGGAAACCAGAGATCGAGGGACGTGGTTGTGCCGAAAGTGGAATAATCCCGCGGGAGAATGCCGATGACCGTGTAAGGTTTTGAATCGACGAGGACCGTTTTGCCGACGAGTTGAGGATCGCCTCCATAGCGCCGCTGCCAGAGCCCATAGGTGAGAATGGCGACTTTCTCGTGGCCTGGGAGTTCCTCCTCGGGAAGGAAATCACGGCCGAGGTATGGCTTCACGCCGAGCAGGCGAAAGAAATCGCCCGATACTTGCACGCCATATCTCTGCTCAGGTTCGCCATCTCCCGTGAGAGTGACGCTGGAGGGGCGGAATGCGGCCATGGACTGGAAAACATGGTTCATGTCCTGCCAATCGAGAAATTCGGCGGCAGAGGCGGTGCCGTGAATGATGCCGCGATTGGCATCGGTCTCGAAGATGGCGACGAGACGGCTAGACTGAACGAACGGAAGAGGACGAATCAAAATCGTATTGATGACCGTGAAAATGGCGGCATTCGCCCCGATGCCAATCGCGAGGGTCAAGATCGCGACGAAAGCGAAGCCGGGATTGCGCCGCAGCATCCGCCAGCCATATTTCAAATCATGCCAAAGAGTTTCCATAATTTTCGCCCCCCTATGCCGCCAAAGTGAGGGGGTATTTTACCGCTCAATTGACTTCTATTTATCCTCTGCCGCGCATCTGCGCAGGGTCGCAAGCAGGCCTGCGCGCCATACAGCTATTTATTCGGATTCTTGAGGCCGGTCCTTAACTTGTTGTTGACCTCACGCAAGACGAGCGCGGGCAGCACGCTTTTGCGGCTCGACAAATATTCGCGCACGGCGCGCGGATCGCGCTTGGCAAGCTCCCGCAAAGCCCAGGAGAGCGCTTTCGAGACCATGGGATCGCGGTCGCGTTCGAGCAAGCGGCAAACCTGAAGGGTGCGATAGGCGTCGCCCGAGCCACCGCGCGTCTTGTTGTTCAATGGGACGGTAGAGACCAGAGCCGCGCGGCGCCACCAGACGTCCGCAGATCGAGCCCACCCGTGGATGAGTGCGTTGGGAACGCGGCGTTCGCGCCAAACGGGTCCAGACAGGTAGACGGCGAAGGAATCCACCGCGCTCCAGCTTGAGATGCCGCTACCGAAGCGCTCGAGCTGCCAGGCACTCAAGTGCGAAAGAGCGGCCGGGTGAAAGTGAACGAGTTCGTAGGCGACGAAGCGGTAGCTGATGTTTCGCGCTTCGAGCAAAAGCATTCCGAGCTCGATGACCACGTGCGGCGCGGCGTCCTTCAAACGTTTTGAGAATTCGCGGCGGACCTGGCGAAGCTCCGCGGTGGAGGAGTTGGACAAGGAGGCAAGCCGCTCGTCGATTTCTCCGGCGAGGGCTGGGATTCCCGCGAGCTCGTTATCTTCTCGCGCAGATTTATTTTCATTCATGGAACGAGTTGCTCCGGTCTCCCGCAGCGCAAACAAACGCGCTTCCCCTTGCAGGGGACAAAAGCCATTTGGAGTTGTATGGGACGCCCGCAAGCGGCGTTTCGCCGTTAGACGGAAGTGGGGGCGCGGGGGCGTTTCCGAGCGTCCACTTACTTTTTTACGGACATCTCCGAATTCTTGTAGCCGCGCGAATATTGCGTCGCGTAGGGGAGCCACCACGGCCTGCCCATTCATACGCATCGAGCGCTCATTCATAACGCAGGGCCACCAGTGGATCGACATTCATGGCGCGGCGCGCGGGGATATAACAGGCGACGAGAGCGGTGGCCGCCAGCAGGAGGGCAACCGATGCAAACGTGAGCGGGTCGGCCGGCTTCACGCTAAAGAGGAGGCTCGCGAGCAATCGCGTAAGGGCGAGCGAAACAGCGAGTCCAAACGCAACCCCGAGAATCGCCAGCTTTGCGCCGCGAGTCACGATGAGGCGACGCACGTCGCGCGGCTGAGCGCCAAGGGCCATGCGGATTCCGATTTCGCGAGTCCGCTGGCTGACGGCATAGCTCATGACACCGTAAATTCCAATGGCGGCGAGCACGAGCGCGAGAACGGAAAAGATTGCGACCAGCACGGCGGAAAAACGGCGCGGAGAGACGGAGTCCGAAAGCAGGTCGTCCATTCGCATCACTTGCGTGACCGGCAGCGTGGGGTCGGCTTTGTGGATGACGTCTGACACGGCGGAGGCAAGCGCGACAGGATCAGAAGCCGTGCGAATCACGAAGAAGGGAGCCCAGCCTCCGACAAAATAAGCATCAAAGGTTGGACCTGCGTCGAGGCCGAACTGGTGGACATCGCCGACAACTCCGACGATCGAAACCCAGCACGGCGTGGGATCGAACGAACAGAGATTGATGCGATGGCCGAGCGAATCGCCATCGGAAAAAAACCGGCGGGCCAAAGCTTCGTTAATCACCGTGACGTTCTGGAGTTTGAAATCGTCTGGAGTGAAAAGGCGGCCCTTGAGCAGGGGAATATTCAAAGATGAAAAATAATCGAGGCTCACGGTACGGAACTGAAGGATCGGACGCGACTGCGAGGGCGGCTCCGGACGGCCCTCGATGACGAAACGAGACGCTTGCTTGAGTTGGGAGCCGAGAGGGAGATCGTCAATGGCGCCGACACTTTGCACGCCCGGGAGCGCGCGAATCTGCTGGGCGATTTGCTCGAGCTGAAGAGCTTGCTTCTCGTTGAGCTGTATTTGTTGAGCGAGATTCAACTGGCTGGCTTGCGCGGGCGAGAGCGAAGCTTGGGGCACGTTCATGGTGAGGACGTGGTCCGTGCGGAATCCGGGATTCACCTCAACCATGTGCTGGAAGCTGCGCAACAAGAGCCCCGCGCCAATCAGAGGGACAAGCGCCATGGCAATTTCGGCGACCACAAGAAAACCGTGAACTCGCTGGCGTCCGGCTGAACCTGCGCCCTTGCTTCCTTGTTTGAGGACGCTATCCAAATTCAATTTCAGGCTTTGGAGCGCAGGAAGAACGCCGCAGACAATGCCCGCCGCGAGGCATACGGCAATGGCGAAACCCAATACGGGACCGTTCAAACTGGATTCGTGCAACACGACAAGGTTCGGCGGGGCGAGAGAGGTGAGAATCTTTAATCCCGCAAAAGCGAAGAGCAGCCCAAAGAAGCCGCCGAGCAGCGAGAGCAAAACACTTTCCGTGAGCAACTGGCGAATCAAACGCCAGGAGCTGGCGCCGAGGGCGGTGCGGAGAGCGACTTCGCGTTCGCGAGCTGCGTTGCGCACGAGAAGCAGATTCACAATGTTGGCGCAGGCAATCAGCAAGACGAGCGAGACGGCGCCAAACAGGACGAGCAGGGTGGTGCGCAAACCTGGGGCGTCGGGCGATTCGAGGCGCGCGACCGTCACGCCCCAGTGACGGTGAGTATCGGGGAACGCGAGTTCCTCCTGACGATTGAGGGTGTTGAATTCCGCTTGAGCCTGGCTCAGCGTGACTCCGGGCTTGAGACGCGCGATCACGCTGAAATCATGATGAATGTGTGCAGTCAGATCATCGGGAAATTGTGAGATCGGCATCCAGACATCCGCCCAGCGAAGAAGCTGAAAGCCCGCGGGCAAAACGCCGACGACGGTGTAACGCTGGGTATCGAGAAGAATCGCGCGACCGACAACATTTGGGTTCGCGCCGAAGCGGCTGCGCCACAGCCTATCGCTGAGCATGACCACAGGCGCGCTGCCGATTTTCTCTTCCTCGGGGAGAAAGAAACGTCCGACGACGGGACGAATCCCCAACATGGGCATGAACGATGCGGTTGCGTCTGTGCCCTGGACGCGCTGCGTATCCCCTTCGCCGATCAGGTTGAAGCCACGCGCTATGGAGGCGTATGCGCCCATGGAAGAAACCGTGGTGGCCTGTCGGGCCCAGTCCGCATAATCGCCCGGCGATAAACCGATGGAAGAAATCGAAGGAAGATAGCTATTCGAAATTTCGACGAGTCTCGCGGGTTCCGGGTACGGAAGAGGTTGAAGAAGTACGTTCTGGACGACGCTGAAGATGGCCGTGTTTGCGCCGATACCGAGAGCAAGCGTGAGCACGGCGATGAAGGTGAACGCAGGATTCTTCGCCAGCATGCGAACGGCGTAACGAACGTCTTGAAATAAGTTTCTCATATTTCAATTTTGGCGACGCACGGCGGAAAAGCAGCCGTGAGCCACGCTTTCTCCACTATTCATAACGCAACGCCACCATGGGATCGACCTTCATCGCGCGGCGCGCGGGGAAATAGCAGGCCGCGAAAGCTGTGCCGAGCATGAGCAAAGCCACGGCGGCGAATGTGAGCGGATCCGTGGGCGTGACATCAAATAGAAAACTGGAAAGCCAACGTGTGGTTGCGTAGGCGCCGACAAGGCCGATCGCAGTCCCGACCAGGGCCAGCTGAATCCCATGGCCGGCAAAGAAGCGAAGAATGCCGGCTGGTTGAGCCCCGAGCGCAACGCGCAGGCCGATTTCGCGGGTTCGTTGCGTGACCACGTAGGAGAGCAGGCCAAAAATTCCGGCAGCCGTCAGCAATAGCGCGATGGCACCAAAAGCGCCGAGCAATAAGGCGTTGAAACGGTCCGCAGCGGACGAAGCGGTGACGACATCGTCCATGGTACGAAACGCAGAAGTGGCTTCCCCCGGATCGGTGCTGAGAACTGCTTCGCGCACGCCAGACGTGAGGCCGGCGGGATCCGCAGCGCTGCGGATTACGAGATTCAGCCTGCTAAATTCAGTTTGCGGCAGAGGCAGAAACATTTGGGGAAGAGGCGGCTCCTGCAGCGCATAGTGCTTGTTGCCGCCGACTACGCCGATAATTTCGCAGGTTACATATTCCGGGCGGCCTTCGAACATAGAGATATGTTTGCCAATCGGATTTTCGCCTTGGAAATAGCGGGCCACAAAGGGCTGATTCACCAAAATGACATTGGGCGCGTCGAAAGAATCCTGCCGCGTGAACGCGCGCCCGGCGAGCAAGGGAATGCGCATGGTGGAGAAATATTTTCCATCCACAACGCGAAATTCGGCGTCCTCCTGATTGTTGGGATCAACTGGCGGATGCTCTTTGATTACAAAAGGAGTGTCATTGTGCTGCCCGGCGAGAGGAAGCTCGGAAATGAAGCCCACCGCGTCCACGCCCGGGTGGGTTTCGAGCTTGTCCTCCAGTTGATTGAAAAAAGAGGTTCGCGAAGAGGCCAGCTTATATTTCGACGTGACGAGGGAAATCTGCGTAGTTAACACATGGCTCGGGTCGAACCCACGATTCACGTGAAGCAATCGCCAAAAACTATTCAGCAACAAGCCGGAAACAATCAGGACAATGAAGGAGAGCGCAACTTCCGCGATGACCAAAGCATTGTGCGCGCGATGCTTAGACCGGGAATTGCCCGAAGCTCCGCCTTCCTTGAGGCCCAGCGTGAGATCGCTGCGGCTGGCCTGCAATGCGGGGCCAAGTCCGAACAGAATTCCGGTGAGGATCGCGATGGCGGCCGTGAAGGCGAGCACCGCGCCGTTTACGCTTACTTCCTGGAGTCGCGGCAGATCGGCGGGCCCGGCAATCTTCAGAATCGACACTCCCAAGTTGGCAAAGAGAATTCCGGCGGCGCCCCCGACAAAGGCAAGCAACACGCTTTCGGTAAGCATCTGCCGAACGAGGCGAAAACGCCCGGCTCCCAGCGCAGTGCGAACGGCGATCTCCCTTCGCCGGGCCGTGTTGCGGGCGAGCAGCAAACTTGCAACATTGGCGCAGGCGATCAGGAGTACGAGCGCGACAGAACCGAACAGCACAAGTAAAGTTGGACCAGCGTCGCCCACCAGCGCGGTCCTCAGCGGGACCAGGCCGACGCTCCATCCGCGATTGGTATCCGAATGATCGTGAGCAATGCGGGCGGCGATCGTATCGAGCTCGGCCTGGGCTTCTTTCAGGGTCACGCCGGGCTTCAAGAGACCAATCGGACGGAGAAAGTGGGCGCGCCTGGATGCCATGCCTTCATTTTCAAACGGAGCGGGGAACCACAAATCGGCGTCCGAGAACAGAGGTAAGTCCGCAGGCAGAACTCCGACAACCGTGCGATTGGCGCCGTCGAGATGCAGCGTTGTGCCAATTACGGCGGGGTCGCTCCCAAATTTTTCCTGCCACAAATGATGGCTGAGAATTGCAACCTGAGGATCTTTCGCGCGTTCATCGGAGACAAGCAGCAGGCGGCCGAGCAGCGGTCGAACACCCAGCGACTCGAAGAATCCCGAGGTGATCATCGCGCCCTTCACCTGCTCCGGCGCGCCGCTGCCGGCGAGATTGAAGAGCGAGCTGCCGTAACCGATGGCACCCCACTGCTCGAAGACGTGGTTCTGCGCTCGATAATCGAGGAAGTCCAGGGGAGAGACTGCCGCTCGATCGAAGAGCGGAAACTTTCCCCAAGCCCACACGATCCGCTCGGAATGCAGGAACGGCAACGGGCGCAGCAGCACCGTGTTGACGACCGAAAAGATGGCCGTGTTTGCGCCGATACCGAGAGCGAGCGTGAGCACGGCGATGAAGGTGAACGCAGGATTCTTCGCCAGCATGCGGACGGCGTAACGAACGTCTTGGAATAGCGAGAGCACTGGTTCCCTCCTGCGCCGCGAAAAGAACGACAACCGGCGACTACTGGCTGGTGACAGCCGCTGTGCCGGCCTTGACCTGACCATCGACGATCCAGCCGTCAGCCAGTTGAATGATGCGGTTGCCATAGGCGGCCCAAGCATCGTTGTGCGTGACTTGAATGATGGTGGTGCCGTCGTCGTTCAGTTTTTTGAGGAGATCCATGATCATTTTTCCCTGGCTCGAATGAAGGCTTCCGGTCGGCTCGTCCGCGAGGATTAGCTTGGGCTTGCCGATGACGGCGCGTGCGACGGCGACAAGCTGTTGCTGGCCGCCGGAAAGCTGATTGGGGAATAGAGATTTTTTGCCAACGATCTGAAAGCGGTCGAGGATGTCCGCGACCATGCCTTCGCGCTCGGCTTTCTTGATGTCGCGATAGGAGAGGGGCAAGTCGAGATTCTCTGCGACGGTGAGATTGTCGAGGAGATGGTATTGCTGGAAGACGAAGCCAATATATTTTTTGTGCAGCTCGACGCGATGGCGATTGTCGAGCTTGTGGACGGCATGGTCCACCAGGTAATACTCGCCCTTCCACGCGCCGTCGAGCATTCCGATGATGCCCATTAGAGTTGACTTGCCGGCACCGGAGGGGCCCATGATGGTGATGAACTCGCCGTCCTTGATATCGAGGCTGATGCGGCGCAGGACCCACGTCTTTCCCGCGCCCGATTCATAAAACTTTTCCACGTCAATCAGCTTGATCACTTTTCATCTCCCTATGATTCGTAACCCACAAATTGGTTATTCATATCTTAGCGCGACCATCGGATCCACGCGCATGGCGCGTCGCGCCGGTATGTAGCAGGCAGCGAGCGCAACGACGGTAAGCAGAATCGCCACGCCGGAATATGTCAACGCGTCGGCGGCGGTGACGCCGAAGAGCAGGCCACTCAAAGAACGCGTAAGTACAAGCGATACGACGAAGCCGATGGCGAGGCCGAACAACGTCAATCGGACGCCTTTGCCGAGCACGAGGCGAAAAACGTCACTCATTTGCGCGCCGAGAGACATGCGAATGCCAATTTCGCGCGTGCGCTGGCGCGTTGAATAGGCGACGACTCCATAGATTCCGATCGCGGCGAGAACCAGCGCCAACAAGCCGAAGGCGCCCACAAATGTTCCGGCGACGCGATAGCCGATGGTCGCGAGCTTCATGTGCGTGGCGAGCGTGGTGACGTCGTAGATCGGCAGATCGGCGTTGAATTCATGGACGGTGTTTTCCGCGGTGGCGGCAAAGATCAGCGGATCGCCGGAGACCCTGACGTTGATGATGGTTTGCTGCGAGTACTGCTGAAGCAGGGGTATATACAGGAAGGCTTGAGGAGAATCATAGAGTTTGCGGCTGGAGTTGATGTTCTTCGCGACGCCAACCACAGTGCACCAATCCTCGTAGACATGAATCCGCTTGCCGATAGCTTCCTGGCCGGGCCAATAGCGATCAGCGAGCGCTTGGCTGACGATGACGACGGGCTGCGAATCAGGAGTGTCCTGCCGGGTGAAATCGCGGCCGGAGAGGAGCGGAATCTGCAGGGTGCGGAAATAATTCGGAGCCACATGAACTTCCTGGACATTCATGGATTCGTGCGGCTGAGGTACATAGCCTTCGGGGTTCACTGTGGTGGTGTCAAACGTGAAGCCCATGGGAACGTAATTGGAGAGCGACACGGACTGAACGCCGGGAAGGGTTTCCATTTTGGCAAGAAGCTGGCGATCGAACTCGAGCCCATTTGCATTGGTGTAGCCCGCGGGAAAAAGATCGTAGGAAGCAAGCAGAACGCCTTCGCTGTTGAATCCCGGATTAAACGCCTGCGCGTTGCGAATGCTGCGGATGAAAAGTCCCGCACTGACGAGCAAGAAGAGCGAAAGAGAAATCTGTGCGACCACCAAAGCGCTGGACAGGAAGGCTTTGTGGATTCCTGCCGACGAGTTTCCCGAGTCTTCCTTCAGCACCTCTACAGGGGCCATGCTGGAGGAGCGCAGCGCGGGCAAAATTCCGAAAATCACGCTGGCGAGAACTGAGAGGGCGAGCGTCATGAAGAGCACGATGTGGTCCACGCGCATGTTCAGCGCAACGGGCAGATTGGTGGGGGGCACGAAATTGGAAAAAGTTCCCGCGGTCCAGGTGGTGATCAAAATGGCGATGCCGCCTCCGACAAGGGAAAGCAAAAGACTTTCCGCGAGGAGCTGGCGCACCAGCCGCCAGCGGCTAGCGCCCAGCGAGAGGCGAATCGCGATTTCCCGGCGACGGCCAATCGAGCGCACGAGCAGGAGATTTGCGACGTTGGCGCAAGCGAGCAGCAGGACGACCCCGGCGATGGCCATCAACGGCGGAAGAAGCGTAGCCAGGCGCGAATTCGCACCGTAGGGAGAACGCCACATGGGATCCACGGTGAGTTTGTTGTCACCTTGATGGTCTTTGGGGAATTGCCGGACGAGGCGTTGCATCAGGAGATTGAATTCCTCCTGCGCCTGCGGGATTGTGTGCCCGCGATTCAGCCGACCGACGAGCTCGAGCCAACCGTTGCTGCGCGAGGATAAACGGTCGTAGCGGGAAACAATTTGCTGCTGCATCGTGACCGGAATCCAGATGTCGGATTGCAGCCCGGTATTTGCGCCCTGGAACTCGGGGGGCGTGACGCCGACGATGGTGAAGGGGTGCTGGTCAATTTCGAATGACCGCCCGACGACGGAAGAATCTCCACCCAAGCGCGTTTGCCAGAGGCGATAACTGATGAGGGCCACCGAGGCGCCGCCCGGCCTCTGGTCTTCCGAAGGCAGGAAGCCGCGTCCCAAAAGAGGATGCATGCCGAGCACGTCGAAATAGTTGGCGGAAGCAAGTGTTCCCCAGATGCGCTCGGGGCGTCCCGAGCCGGTGAGGTCCATGGCAGCCATTTTGTAAGCGGCGAGGCCGGAAAAACTTTGATTGGAGTCGCGGAGGTCTTTGTAATCGAGGTAGGAAAATTCGTCCTCTTCGCCCTTCATGACGGAGGCCAATTCGCTGGTGCGGGTGGCGCCGGGAATGGGATTCAGCATAGTGGAATTAATCCAGCTGAAGATTGTGCTGTTGGCGCCGATGCCGAGGGCAAGCGTGAGAATGGCGAGGAGGGCGAATCCCGGATTCTTCGTCAGCATGCGAACGCTGAAGCGCAAATCCTGAAGTAGCGTTGACATGTTCGGTCCCCTTGATTGCGCCTACTCGACAGCAATCACGACGAGCGTTGCGTCGTCGTGCCAGTTCCCCTGGCAGAATTCGCCTGCGCCGCGGAGAATCGTTCGTATTAATTCGTGCGCGCCTGCGCCACGGTTTTCTTCGAGCAAGCCGAGCAATCTGACTTCGCCAAATTCCTCGCCGTCAGGATTGCTCGCTTCGGTCAAGCCGTCGGTGAAGAGAACCACGCGGTCGCCCGATTCCAAGTCTTGCGCGCCCATCGCGAAAGATTGCGTGGTAAAGATGCCGAGCACACCGCCACCGGCATCGAGGCGATGGTAGGAGGCGTCGCGATGCATCACGAGCGGGACATTATGCCCCGCATTCGCGTAGTGCAGACGGCGCGCCGCGGCATCGAGGTGTGCGTAAAAGAATGTGATGAAGCGGTCGCCAGCGATATTTCCGCAGACCAGCGAATTCAGGCGCGCACAAAGGCGATCGGGCGAGAGTTGCGGGGCGGCCATCCCGCGGACCCCGGCCTGCAGGTTCGACATGAGCATCGCCGCGGGCAAGCCTTTGCCAGCCACGTCTGCAATGCAGATTCCCGCGGCATCTTCGCTGAAAGGAAGGACGTCGTAATAATCGCCGCCGACGATTCGAGCTGGTTGCCAAGCCGCGGCGATTTCGAAACCGGCGAGCTGAGGAATTTCTTTCGGGAGAAGACCCTGCTGGATTGCGCGGGCCTCCTCGAATTCGGTTTCCTGCTGGTGAAGCTGGAGCGAGATTTCGTTTTGTGCGCGACTTGCTTCCAGCTCGCGCCTGCGGTTTTCGCGGCGGCCGCGCCCCAGCTCAATCTGGCGTTTCAGGATTTCCAGCAAGCGCGTGTTGACCCAGGGCTTCTCCACGAAGTCGCCGACGCCATGCTGCATGGCCTCAACGGCCAGACCAACGGTAGCCCAACCCGTCATAACCACGATGGGCGGCGCACCATCGAGTGCCTGGAGTTGCGCCAACAGGTCCAGGCCCTCGCGGCCCGAGGTGGTGTCACGCGCATAGTTGAGATCCATAAGGATAAGGTCGAATTCACGCCGCGCGATGGCATCCAGCAGGGCGATGGGCGAGGTTACGGCCTCAGTTTGATAGCCATGACCTTTCAGGAGGAGGCGCAGAGCTTCCAAGACGTCGGTTTGATCATCCGCGATCAGCACGCAGGGTTGGGCTGTTGCGGATTCGAGGGTGATTTCCAGGGGCATCGTGGTCATGGATTGGACCCCCACAAACGCCCAGCTGGAGCAGGATCGTTTGGGAGCCTGCCCGAATATGGGCAGGTGGGATTCCAGTCAAATGTTGTTATAAAACTAGCATTTCTTAGGAGTTACAAGTAATCGGAGGCGTGCGAATGAGGGTTTATGACCAGTTGCGGGAATCGTCGTCTCGAAATCGGACACCAGCTCTGCGCTCTTGAAACTGGCTCCATCATTCGTACCTAAGCGCGACCATAGGGTCAACGCGCATAGCGCGGCGCGCGGGAATGTAACAGGCCAGAAGAGCGACACTAACGAGCAAAATCGCAACGCCGCCAAAGGTGACCGGATCCCTGGGACTTACGCCGAAGAGCATGCTGGAGAGCAACTTTGTGAGCATGAGCGAGATAGCAAAGCCGACGCCGACGCCAAGTAAGGCTAATTTCGTTCCCTGGGCGATGACCAATTGGAGGACGTCGCGCCGCTGTGCACCGAGGGCCATACGTACACCAATCTCGTGCGTGCGCTGAGAAACGAGATAAGCCATCACACTGTAGGTGCCGACGGCGGCGAGCAAAAGACCGAGGCCCGCGAAGATTCCGAGCAGGAACGTCTGAATGCTGGTGTCTTGCAGATCTTCCGCGATCACGTCCTGCATGGTGACGGCGCGAAAAATTGCGAGACCGCCATCGAGCTGGCGGACGTCATTTCGAATTGAACTCAGCACGCTCGCAGGAGCGACGGCGCTTCTAACCGTGAGGCGCACGCCGAAGCCGGGCGCATCGAGAATCAATGCGAGCGGAAAATAGGCCTGGGGCATCGTGCTATCGCGGATACCCCCTTGCTTCACGTCGCCCACCACTCCTATGACTTTCACATTCGTGCCGGAGGCGTTGAAGATTTTATCGATGGGATTCTGATTGGGCCAATACAGCTCCGCCATTTTGCGGTTAATGACGGCAACGAAAGTAAGATCCGGAGGGATGGTTACGTTCGCGCCTTTGGCCGCTTCGTAGAGGGCATCGACTTTAATTGTGTTTTCGGCTGCGTGATCCACATCCTCTGGAGAAAAAATGGACCCTTGAACGAGAGGAATAGCGAAAGTTTTGAAATAGTCCGAAGTGATGTAATTCCATTCCACAAGTTCGGTGGCAAGCGCGGGATTTGTTTCTCCAGCGACTGTGATGTATCCATTGCTTCCGCCCTGCAGAGGAATTTCAGTGGAAACCGCGGCCGACTGAACTCCAGGTGTCTGTTCAATCCGGGCGAGAAGTAGATCGTAAAATTCACGCCGCGCCGGAAGATTTTTGTATTTGGCGGGGGGGAGATTGAGCCCCATCGTCAGAATGTTCTGTGTTTGCACGCCAATATCAAAATTGCGCAGGCGGGCAAAACTCCGAAGGAGCAGCCCTGCGCCGACCAACAATGCGAGCGACACGGCAATCTCGCCAACGACGAGGGCATCGCGCAGCAATCGGCGGCCGCTGGTTGCGCCGACAACGGACTGGGCGCTCGACTTCAGCTCTTCCGTGAGGTTGAGTTGGGAAACCTGGAGAGCGGGAGCGAGGCCGAAAAGAACTCCCACGAGAATGCTAACCGCGATGGTGAAGAGCAAGACGGCAACGTCAAGCTGGATCGGATTCACGCGGGGCACGGGCAACGATTTCGCTCCCTGAAGCGTGGCAACGGCCCAATATGCGCCGAGGAGACCCAAGGTGGCGCCGGCCAGCGACAGCATCACGCTTTCAGTAAGCATCTGCCGAACCAGGCGCCAACGGGTTGCGCCGAGCGAGGCACGCACAGCGATTTCACGCTGACGCCCGGAGGCGCGCGCGAGCAGAAGATTGGCTACGTTGGCGCACGCAACCAGAAGGACCAGCCCGACGGCACCCAGCAGAATCAGAAGCGGCTGGCGCGAATATTCGCCGAGTTCCTTCTGAAGAGGGACGACGACCGCGTTTACATCGTCATTATTTCCGGGATACGACTTAGCGAGGCGCTTTGCGATGGTCTCTAGATCGGCCTGGGCTTGAGGAACGCTGAATCCTTTCTTCATTCGCCCGATGGCACGCCATTGGTGCGAGCCGCGCGTCCCGGTTCCGTGCGGAGACATATCGAGCGGCGTCCAGATATCCGTGGGAGAAGGATTCGCCGAAGGAAAGTTATACCAGGCAGGCATAACGCCGATGACGGTATAGCTTTGGCCGTTCAACTGGAGGCCCTGGCCGAGGGCATCAGAACGGCCGCCGAATTGGCGTAGCCAGAAACCATTGCTGAGAACGGCAACGTGATTTTTCCCGGGTTGATCCTCGCCATCGGCGAAGGTGCGGCCGAGTTTGGCATGAACGCCGAGGAGAGAGAAAAAGTTAGCTTGCGTGTTGATTACGGAAGCTGGTTCGGGGATATCACTTCCGGAACCCGGGGCGTTCGCGTTCATTCCGCGGCCCCACGAAAAAAGGCTCATCGCTTCCATGGATTGATTCTGCGATTGCCAATCGAGGTAGTCCGGGCCCGTGAGCGGATAATTTCCGGGCGCGCCTTCCGTCTCCCAAAGTTGAACGAGTTGACCGGGCTGCGCGAAAGGCAACGGCCTCAGGAGGACGGAATTAATTATGGAGAATATCGCCGTGTTGGCGCCGATGCCGAGAGCGAGGGTAACGATGCCCACGATCGTGAAACCGGGATTCTTCAGAAGCATGCGGGCGGCGTATTTGACGTCTTGCCAGAAAGTTCCCATTGCTCATACTCCTTAATTCAACGAGCTTTTTTGAAACGTGGCCTTAGCCCGCGCGGCCGATGAATGTTCGCGGGTGGCGTTATTCATAGCGAAGAGCAACGATGGGGTCCACGCGAGTTGCGCGGCGCGCCGGGATGTAGCAGGCCACTAGGGCCACGAAGGCAATCAACAGCCCCACGCCAGTGAAGGTGAGCGGATCGTGGGGGCTGACCCCCGCAAGCATGAACACGAGGAGGCGCGACATTCCGAATGCACCCACAATGCCGAGTGCAATCCCCAAACCAGCGAGCCATAAACCTTTGCCGACGACAAGGCGCAGAATTTGCCAGGGCCGCGCTCCGAGAGCGATGCGGATTCCAATTTCATGCGTTCGTTGCGTGACCATGAAAGCCATTACACCGTAGATTCCGATCGCGCCAAGGAAAAGTCCCAGGAGGCTGAAAAATCCCATGAGCTGGGACACGATGTGATAGCCCGAATACTGTTCGGACACGATCAATGCCAGCGGGCGAACCAGCGAGACGGGCTGATCGGCATCGACGGACCAAATTGTTTTGCGAATCGCGTCAGAGAGAGTCGCCTGGTCCGCTGTTGACCGAACCACGATTCCCATCCCACGAGTGGGGAACTGCGCGAAGGGGACATATATTTCGCGGTCGTGATGATAGTTCATGGCGTTGTACATCTTCACGTCGCCGACGACGCCGACGATCGTGGCGTCCACATCCGTATCGTGATGAAAATGAAGTTTGTGGCCGACGGGATCTTCGTGCGGCCAGAACTGGCGCGCGAGTTCCTGGTTGATGATGACAACGGTCGGGGCGGCGGGGCCGTCCGCAGCGGTGAAGGTGCGGCCCTTCATCAGGCTGATCTGCATGGTGGCGAAATAATCGTTGGTGACAACAGAATACTGGGCGCCAGGTACCTCGCCTAGATTCGGCGCGGGTCTGCCGACGACGGACACTTCCACACCTTCGCAACATTCGTCGAAGGGCAACTGCTGGGCCGCACCCGCGGAAGCAACCTGCGGGAGCGCGCGCACCCTTTCGAGCACTTGATCGTAGAACGCTTTGATTTCGGCCGGGGCTTTGTATTTCGTTTCGGGCAATGTGAGGTCTGCGACCACCACATTCTCCTGACGGAAGCCGGGGCTGGTGCGCACGAGGCCGACGAAACTGCGGATCATGAGCGAGGAACAGACCACGATTACGACCGCGAGCGCGACTTCTCCCACAACGAAGGCGCTGCGCAGCAGCGAGCCGGTGCGGTTGCCAGAGGCTTTGCCGGAGGCCTCTTTCAGCATTGTGTTCACGTCGAGCTTAGAGCTGCTGAGCGCAGGCGCGAGGCCGAATAGCACGCCTGCCAGGAGCGCGAGAGCGAATGTGTAAGCCAGCGTGTGGAGATCGAGCGTGACCTGGCCAAAATTGAGGAGGTAACCCCGGACGCGCAGGGGAATGGCCGC
>Ga0308309_10001008_pt1 | contig 16866 bp, 14 predicted proteins | sample HubBroMetageWFT5_FD_192491 | JGI IMG/M metagenome (GOLD analysis project Ga0308309, IMG submission 192491) | Warmed and freeze-thawed soil microbial communities from the Hubbard Brook experimental Forest, New Hampshire - Hubbard Brook CCASE Soil... | ecosystem: Environmental > Terrestrial >...
TCCGCTTGTGGGTTGGCGAGAAAGAACAATTCACGTCTATCAAGACCGAGAACTTCCGCCAGTTTCGTAACAACCTTCTGCGATGGATGGCGCTTGCCCGCTTCGAGGTGCCCCACATATGGTGTCGAGGTTTTGATTCGAGCAGCGACCTCGTCCTGAGTGAGATCCAGCTCTCTTCGCCTTCTCCGGATCACGTCACCGAAACTCGGTTCCTTCGCACGTGCTTTCGGCATGTTCTAATTCCCCTTTAAATGCTCTCGCCGCAGTAGCCCCCACGGTGTTGTGGTGGACTTCGTTGCTTCCGACATGACATATGTAAATATCAAACAACTAAACAAGAATAAATAGACGGTAACTAACAACCACAAAGCTTGTTGCTGATGTTGGAAGCTCCTGGGCATAGCGGCCACTCGACAAATGCTGAGATTTCGCTACCTTAGGATACCCTTGAGATTAAGCGTTCTTAATCAGCTCCTCTTACGAATTCATGCTGCTAATTTAAGCCAGCTCCGGCAGATCGATCACGTAAATCGTGCTGGGGTGAAGAAAAGGAAGTACCAATCCTGTTCCAGTTTGTCAGGTGAATTGTTCTCGTTGTGGGGCGCTTCGCCGAGCATCGCATAGTCGCGCTCACTGATCGGCACGGGAAACGGCATGTACTCAAGCGGCGAGCTCTGCGATTCGACAGGCCATGGAAGAGGACGATTCACGGCCCGCCAAAATCATGTCGGGCTGACATTTGTTTGCCAGCCACTTTTGTATCGCTGGGCTTGTAAGGCAGGTCGAGCGGCCAGACCGTTCCGAAGTTCAGTGCTCGGCAGGATCGTTTTAGAAACTGCTATCAGTTCGAAAGCGAACTCAAAGAGGAAAGGGCGGCCGTATTCACAAAAACATTTCTTCCTGCGAGAAGGACAGAGCACGCGCTCGCCGTTGTTAGCACAACCGAACAAGCTGCAAGTCGAATTAGAAGTTTTGCGGTGGCCATTTCCTTGATAAACAGATTGTCATCATGATGCACACTAATTGTCCAAGTAGCAACATATTTGGTTATATCAGGAACGGGTGAGAAACCGCGTCGTAGTGTATGTAGTCCACAAATATGAGACCGTGTCATACGTTCGGTTTCGGCTGTGGAGTACCAGAAAAACATGGGGAAAGGTCAGGTGTTCCGCCGTAAAGCGGAATTGAGCAGCGAGGGGCAGGCAACCAAGAGCATCATGCAAGTTGCTAGAGAGAAAGCGGAGATCCTTCCATCAGCCGAGGCGCTGGAGCGGTTCGGATCCTACAACATGTTGGCCTTGATTCATGATGCGGTGGGCCACCTCGTGAGTCCTATCGGGCGACTTCAAAAGACAGTCCCTGTTCTGGAGCAGATAGCGAACTCTTTGGCTGAACAACAGGCACTGTTAAAGGAAATGTTAAGTATTCAAAAAAATGCCGGATTCGTGCGGTTCCTCGCTAATAGGCTTGAAGAGGTCCCCCAGCTTTCGCATGCCGTTCTAAGCTGCGACATGAACTTCGTTTCGGCGAATGAATCCTACTCACGCTTGTTCGATTTCAGCGAAGCTCAATTTCAAAAGATGTCGCTAGCTGAGCTTGTCCACCCAGGGGACATCCCTCGCTTTCGTGAAATTATTGGGGTCTTATCAAACGGAGTCGGCACATGCGAGGTGGTCGAGTGGCGAGTTACAGGCAGTGGCCAATACATTCTCGCCAAAGATACTCTGTGGGGGATCGGTTTGGACCGTGATCGCGGTCCCGAATACATCGCTACAGTGTCCGAGAAAATCGCCGACCAAGACGACGTGGCGAAACTGGCGGATTGCGCAAGATCGCGCAATCGTAGTCGTTCCTGCGAAGCGGCCAGACGATTCGCGTCTCTTGCTTACTACTCGCCGCCGACCCGATGGGAATTTCGATAAGCCTGACAATGGGGCCCGCTCACTAACCAGCTTCAGATGGAATGGACTGAGTAACGAGAACCGGCTTGGGGTGCGCGGCGGATCCACTTCGAGCTACTTATAGTCGGCACTGAAATCGCCCAATTAACTGTGGCGAGGTTGACGAGGTCGGCAACACCATGTCAATGACTCGCTGAACTCCAGACTTCCTTGGCGAGCCGAGCTTTCAGTAACCATAAAAGCCAGATATATCTGCACGATAAAGATACTTACCAGAGGATGTCGCCAACTAAACCGTGGATCATCGGCCAAAGCGTAATCCTCTCGGACAACTGATAAAACAGAAGCGCAAAGAACTCGCGGTAACTCAGCGGGCTTTGGCGGAAGAGCTCGGGGTTGAACCAAGTCACGTGGCATACCTCGAGAGCGGGCAGCGCAAGCCGTCGCTGATGCTGATGGCTGGGCTCAAAGCTGCGCTCGGGATCAGCAGGCAACAGATTTTTCTCCTCGCGCATCCCGAGGCCGCTGGAATTGTCAATCCGGGTGACAGAAACCCTCTGCGCGAAACGCGGGCCGATGATGGACGTCGGCTCAGCATCGACCGTGCCTTTATCAGCCGACATCGAATGAACCGCCGTGAACTTCAGGCGTTCGAGCAGTTGCGTCGCCTTGGCTATGTCCTTTCGCGGCATCAGGTGTTGGCGATCCTGACTATGATTCGTGAGTCTCAGGATGGCTAGCGCCTCAGCTTGATCTGTTCTTCCGTTTTTGCCGATTCCGAGCGCTGCGACTGCGCCTCTAAGCTGCTGCTGCTATTCAAGGGGCGGCTTCGCTGCGACGGCACCTTCTTTATACCGAAAGTTGAGACTTTGGTTGACGCTTGGCGTTCCGCTGGGTCTTCAAAAGGGCTTTTTTGGAGATTCTCTTCCGCGAAATAGTCTAGTTCCGACCTATGTTTTCTCACGATCCTGACCGAACCGAAGGTCGTCAATTTTCGCTACAGATCTGCTACTTTTTAACAAATTGTTGGATCGGTTTCTTAACTTCTTGACTTAGATAACTGTTTGTAACATTCTGTAATCACGTTAAAGTTGACATAAGGGGGGATAATCTTGTGTCTTCGCTACAGAAGATAAGGTCCAATCATAAGAAACTGGCTGACCACTCCAAAGCAGCCAAAGCGAAACAGTCGGGTTGGGAATCGATCTGTTTCGAGCTCGACCGTTCCGTCTTCACCGTGTTGGTGCAGGACCTTCTGCTTTCAGTCGAGCTGGGTGCCGAGGAAATTAGGATGTCGGCGGACGAGAGGGCATTTGGTGAGTCACTTTCTCAACCGCTGAGACGGACGGCGCGGAAGTTGGAGATGATCGTAGGAGATTTGAATTGGCTTCTACTCTCGGTCGCACGAGCTAAACTCCCAGTCCTGCCGGAACGACCGCAACCCCGCCTCCCTTCCGTAAAGGGTGGGCGAAACCGCACTGGTCGGTAAGTTCGTCCGCCTAGTTCGTCTCGAAACCGTGCGCCTGGATAATAACTGTCGAACCTTCTCCGGGGGTAGCGTCGGTCATTTGATAGGTCAACGATTTCATCGTTCTGCCGTTCGGTGCCTTCGGAAAGATCGGCACCCATTCCGCATACGGGTATATCTTGAACAATACGTCCGTTCCTCCCACCTGAAAGAAGCCGGTCGGTCCCGAAGTTGACGTGGAGCCATCTTTGTAGGTCGCCGTGAACTGCAGGATGATGACATCATCAACGGGTGATCCGGACGCGTTGAACGCCAGGTCAAGCTCGTCCACATGTAAGGACGTAAAGCCCTTGTCCGGCACGAACTCTCCGACGCCGCCTGCATCTACCCCATTCGAGTAGCCTTGCCATTCTGCGATGGTCGCAATCGAAGCGGCGCTGACGGGAGCTGGGGCCAGCAGACCCCAGGCCAGGCCGACTAAACCGTACAACACACTTCTCTCGAATCGTTTGGTTTTCGTATGACTATCTCCGTTTCCCTCTTCCAGCTGTCGGCGGATTTCATTGCCGTTCGCGTTCCTGAGGGACATCCTGAAGAAACAGCTTGCGGAAACGGCATCTAGTTAATGATTGGTGACGGCCAATGCGCCTCACGTCTAAGTAAAGGAGAGCAATAAGAATGCCGATCTTCGAAAAAAATCCGCGAAACCTGAGCAATAACAAACAGTCAATAGGTCGTCATGGCTCAGAAAATTAGCTGGTAGCGCTCAATCGCCAAACGAGAATATTTTGCCACTCTGGATGGAGAACTGACAACAAATTGCCGATCTCTGTGGCTAAGGCGTTATTTGGCGGCTCTCAGTTCGCTCACCTACCGCAATGCTGATGAATCGAGCGCCCGTGTTCTACGAATTCGACCCTGGCCCACGCTCGCGGGCAAAGACCTGAAACGAAGGCCGTCGGACGAGCGTCGAAAGGCTCTATACGACGAGTATTGAGTCGAAGTTCTAAGTTGTGACCAGGGGTGTCGAGTTCGCGAATACTGGCGTGCTGAAAGTCGTACGCCAACTATTCGTAATCAACAGTTTTTTCGTCTAAAATGCCGTCAGATCAAAATCGGGTTAATGAAGGCACACCTGTACAACCATCCCAAGCTTTCAGAGTGGCCGCCGCCTTCTCGAGGTGCCCTCGGCTCTAATACCGTATTCGCGATGCCAGGTGAGGGGACCTTACGCGAAGTATCGTTGTTCGAACCTGTTGACGACGAACCCGGACATTTGTCAATCGTGATCGAAGTTCGAGGGGATCGATCAAGCTGTGAAATCTGCTTCACCGATCAGTCAGACGAAGAAGCGCGACGAAAATTCTACGCTTTCCTGGAAACGCAAATCGGAAAAGAAATAAACGACATCATTTGCGAAGTCGATCTCTAGATCATTTTCGCCGACATATCTGCTCTTCGGCGCAGAATCTGACAAGACTTGGAAGTCCAAGCGGACGCTCCAGAACTGTCAATTCTCTCGGTATCGCTGCGATGGCTTGGCAGCGGTCATACTGAAGTACCGATGATGGTTTTCACAGGAAATACGCGAAGAACAATTCCTGAAAATCGTAACGGACAGTGTGGTTCGGTACGCTGCCGTCTCTCGCAAGATGATCAAGCATGCGGCGAACGTGCCGGACCGCAAAGTCGGCAGCGAATTCTTCGATCTCCGCTACGCGCGCGCGAGGCTGACCACCACCTTAACCACCAAGAGGGCGCATTGGGGCGGAAAGTACGGTCTTTGGCGGACTGACTATTTACGGAATCGCTCAGCCTTGGACGCTGGCGGACAGCTATGCCTTTCACGTCGGTAACACGGTTCGAATCCCGAGAGGAATGCCTTTCTTTTTTTTGACTCGACTGCGAGCGTGGTCGGGCGCTACCGAAAAATGGCTTGGAAACTGTCCGCATTCGCCGCGGGAGGGACGCGCCTCTAAGTCAGCCAGCTTCGCGGTAGGTACGCCTCTAAGCAGACCAACGCACTGGATCTACAGTCCGTAGCGCGTGGAAGTCGGCAATAAACGAAAGAGTAGTCTCCTGACCTCCTCACCTTCCGGAACACCTAGGTCAGCGGGCTTTTTCGAGACTGCGTTGGATCGGTGAAGGCGCTGTTCATCGTCGCCGGTTCAAATCCGGCCACCCCGACCAAATCTGGACTCATCCAGGACCTGTAGATAATTCTGGCGCCGGCTTCTGGGCGGCCTCAATCGCATCGTAGACGGCGCGGAGTAGGGCCGCCTTGCTGACTGGCTTGCCCACGTGCGCGTCGCATCCCGCGGCTCGGGTGAGGCGGACGGCGTCGCTGAACACCGACGCGGTCAGCGCGATTATGGGCGTACGCGCGCGATTGTGCTCGCGCTCCCAATCTCGAATCGCACGAGTCGCGGCGTATCCGTCGACTTCGGGCATCTGGATATCCATCAGGACTAGGTCGTACTTGCCGGCGATGAAGCTGTCGATGGCTTGCCGGCCGTTTTCGACTTCGTCGAGATGATAAAGGGTTTTTTTCAAGAAGGCGCGGACTAATGTGCGGTTATCGATTGAATCGTCGGCGAAGAGAATTTTGAGCGGGCGGTCGACTGGCAGCGGCGGGCCAGCGTCTTTTGCCAGTCGGCGCTGTTCCTTCGGCCGTTCGCTGCTATTGCCTACGATCACGTGTCGCATCAGTTTGGCGAGTTCGCGCATATTGATCGGCTTGACCAGGTAGGATTCCAGCTTCAGAGATCGCAGCCGCGATATATCGGCGGCGAGGTTGTCGCAATGAATCATAGCGACGATCGATGCGCCGCACCGGGATGCGGCCGTGATCAACTGGGTAAGCTCGCCCGGGTCGTGCCCGGTGATCCGGTCGTCGAGCAACACGATGCGCGGTGGCTGCCCGGCGCTCACGGCGTTGCTGATTTCCGCCGTCGCTGCCGCATATGACGCGGCTTCCGTCGCACGCGCAGCGTGGTCGATGAACGTTTTGCGCAAGACCTCGCGGGCGGTCTGGTTGTCATCAACGATCAGCACCGGGATCTTGTCGAGGTCGGGCCACAGCGCCGCGGCAGGAGAGACGAGTCTTGGCTCGAAAGGTGCCGTGAAGCTGAACACGCTCCCCTTGCCCAGCTCGCTCCGCATCGTGACCTCGCCCTGCATGAGAGTGACTAAGCGCTGGACGATTGCGAGTCCCAGGCCGCTGCCGCCGTACTTGCGCGCGGTCGAGGAATCGGCTTGTGAGAACGTGGCAAATAGAGCCGGCAGCTTTTCTTTCGCAATTCCGACTCCGGTGTCGCGAACGCTGAATTTCAAGCGCAGCGGGTTGCCGGGGGCGCACTCGCGCCCGACTGAAACAGCCACCTCGCCATGTTCGGTAAACTTGATCGCGTTGCCGATCAGATTGATCAGAACCTGTCTCAGGCGCAGCGGATCCCCCAGCAGCGCGACCGGCACCTCGGGCGCTATGTTGACAATTAGCTCCAGGCCCTTGGCGTGCGCCCGAATCGCCAGCGTCTGCGCCGACTTTTCCACTACCTCCGCTAGGTCGAAGGCGATGTGCTCGAGGGTAAGGCGGCCGCTCTCGATCTTGGCAAGATCCAGTATGCTGTTAATCAGGTCGAGCAGCGCGTGTCCGTTGTTGTTCAGGATCTCGATATAGCGGTGCTGCTCGATATTCAGCTCGCCTTCGGCCAGCAACTCGGCCATCCCAAGGATCGCGGTCATCGGCGTGCGGATCTCGTGCGACATGATGGACAGGAATTCCGATTTGGCTTGCGAAGCTGCGAACGCCGCTTCGCGTGCTGCAACCAGCTGGCGTTCTGTTTCCTTCAGCGCCGTGATATCGCGTTCGATGCCGGCAACGCTGATAATCCTGCCCGACAGATCGAGGATCGGAAACAGGTTGACCGCGTAAACGAACGAAGTGCCGTCCTTCTTGCCCGCATGTCGTTCCCACGATACCGGCTCGGCGGTCTCAATGACGCGCTGGGTTCGGGCAGCGGTTACCTCGAGTTCCTCGGGCGGAACGAATAGGTCGATCCCCTTTCCAATCGCTTCCTCAGCCGTATAGCCGTACGTCTTTTCTGCGGCCGGATTCCAGGTGGCGATCCGGGCCTCCAGGGATACGTCGATTATCGCGTCCTGGGAGGCATTGACGATCGCCGCAAGTGTCGCCAACTCGCGCTCGACGCGTTTACGTTCGGTGATGTCACGTCCGATGCCGGCGCCGCTGACTATGTTTCCCTCGAGGTCGCGAATCGGAAAGACGTTCACCAGCGAGGTACAGGTCGAACCGTCCTTGCGCTCGAAGGCCTGCTCGAATGTTATCGGAACGCCGGTCTCTAAAACACGCCGGCAGGCTCCAAGCGCTTGAGGAAGTTGATCGGCGGAGACGAACAGATCAAACCCGCGTCCAATCGCCTCTTCGGCCGAGGAACCATAGAGGCGCTCCGCAGCCGGATTCCAACTGGTGATTACGAGTTCCTTGGAATATCCTATGATCGCATCGCTCGAGGCGCCGACGATGGTCGCAAGTTGCATCCGTTTGCTTTCGGCGCGTCTGCGCTCGCTGACGTCGCGGATAATCGTCGACAAGCCGATCAGCTTTCCGTTCGAGTCATAGATTCCGCACCCCACAATCAAACCGTCGAGCAAGGTGCAGTCCTTCTTCAGCAGTGGCCCTTCGAATTTGCGCATAGCCTCGCGATTTTCTCTTATCACTGCGAGGTCTTTGGTCAACCTTGCCCGGTCAGTCGCGCGGTCTCCCTCCGGGATGTACAGCTCGAAGGGCATCTTGCCCAGTGCGTCTTCCGCTGTGTAGCCGAGGAGTCTCTGCGCGCCCCTGTTCCAACTCGTGATCCGGAAGTCGGTAGAGTAGCTGATGATCGCGTCTTCAGAAGTTTTAACCAGTGCCGCAAGCAGCGCCAGCTCGCGCTCGGCGCGTTTGAACCCTGTAACGTCGCGATGGATCGCGGAGATGCCGACCAGTTTCCCTTCACGGTCCCGAATTCCGCCACAGACCGTCCATACGTCAACGGGGCTGCCATCTTTGCGCATGCACGGGACTTCAAAGGTATGGACCTGATCGAGACGGGTCTCGAAATCGTTGAGAAATTTCTCGTCCCAGACTCTCATGTCAGGCGGCATGTAAAGACTCGCCGGCCGCCCGATGGCTTCCTCGGCGGTAAAGCCAAACATTCTCTCCGCGCCTTTGTTCCAAGTGGTGATGCGCTGATCGAGTGAATTGCTCACTATGGCGTCCTCGGAGGACTCGACGATCGCCGCGAGCAGCGCATTCTCGCGGTCGATCGGGCTTTGGATCCCGGCGTGAGCATCGTTCACATCATTGCCGTTCAATTGCATCTCAGAACCGCAGTGACACCGTCATCCGGAGCGCGTTTCCAGTCGACCAATTTTGCGCCGCAAATTCGAAGTCGTTGCCAACTCCGTACTCTGACCCTTGCGAGACACCGGCGGCGAGAATCAGCGCGACGATCACCGCGCCGCTCGTGAAGCTCAGTCGCCATGGTAAGGTGCGACCGAGAAAGCGCGCAGATCGCCAAGATGAAATCGCGTCGCGCGTGCCCATTTCGGCCAGGCTTTTGTGGAAGGGTCGTCTCACTTGAGGCAAACAGCAAAACGGGTGCCAGAAGCGTCAAACTGATTGGCAAACTCCAGCCCCGCAAAGGCAACAGGCGCGACTAGGTCGTCGCGAGTTGTGCTTCAAATTGGAACAAAAGTACTCGACCACGGATATTGGTGAGCAAAGACGCGAGAGACGAAGCGGCGAGGCGGGTATTAATCAATCCTGTCGAACGGCGGGCTTTCCAGCAAACGTAAGACACATGTACGCAGCCTATGCGTTGCCTCTCTGGCGGGGATAGGAAAAGCTCAGCGGACGCCGCCGGCCTTGCTCCTTCAGCCTCAATCTACGCAAATTGCCACCCTGTCCGGAGACGACCTCCGATAGGCGCCTTCTTAGGCATTCGGCATTCAAGCCGAGTGCATCGCAGGCGTCATCGAATGAAATGAGAACGACGCGATTGGCGAAAACCCAGAGCCGCGCCTCGTTGAAAGGGTTGTGGCTGTTGCGAGTTGATAAAGTCGTGCATCGGGCCAAGACATTAATTCCGTCAGCCAGGAGTGCCAACATGAGGCGTTGCTCGCTAGACAATGTCCCAGTGCCGATCGAGTCGTAGAACTGACTTGCAAGGAGCACATCCGGCACGGACCTTTCGAAAGACTTTGTTGGTATCATGATGGTTTGAGGCAATCCCAGCGTAATGGTTCAACAATGAGGCAGTCTGCCAGAGTCCGACTACTCTCTTTAGTTTAGAGAGTCCCCTACTTGAGGCCATTTTCCGGAGGTTCCATAGGGAACAATCTTGAACAATCGCCCACGTTTCCTAGGCCTTGTTAATTGAGATTCGAGAGGGACGCTACTGGTACCGACCAATCATTTGGAGGAGTCGGGTAACTTCTACCGGTTTGCGCATAAACATTTCGATTCCTTCGAGCAATATTGGAGGCTCGGAAGCCGAGACTACGAAAACCGGAATCTCTCTCAAAATAGGATCCCGCGCCCTGAGTCGAAGAAATCCGCGACCATCTAAAACCGGCATCGCCATATCAAGGATCATCAACATTGGAAGCCGCGCGGCTTTTGTGAGGACTTCTATGGCTTGCTTGCCGTTTTCCGCCTCCAAGGTCGAATATCCCCTGGTTGTAAGAAGCTCGGACATAGTCGTGCGCATCTCTTCATCGTCGTCGATCAGCATCACGATCAGTTGGGACGACCCTTGGCGGCTGGCCATTTTCCAAACCTCGAGAGTTCAACGAAGACGACTCGGCAATTGTCATGCCCCAACGACCCTCCTGGCAAGAATCTTCACTACCAACGCGGTCGACACAGCTGCATATGGCTGGACTGCCCTTGAGGAACCATTCTCGGAGGAAATGTAGGTCTACAGCGCGGCGCGACGCGTACCTGATGCAGTTTCGTCGGCGACAAGAAAGATGCGGAAGCTTCTGCCGAACTCTGGCGTTTCCTGCCCAAAGCGTTCAAGAGCTACTTCAACATTCGAGATCCGCAAGCGATTCAAGATCAGGCCACCGCCGAGCTGCCACTCGAGAAGGTTTACGGCAAATGGCCATCAGTACCGACCCGATGTTCACGCCAAAGCGCTGATCGAACTTTTCCGCAGCGGAGCAACAGTGAACGTTCACTCGGGCCAGTCGGATCAGCGGCGCGTGATCGACTTTTATGGCGAGCATGTTCTGCCCAAGGTACATGCTCAATTGAAGGAAGTATGAGCGCTGCTACATTTACATGGCACTAATTTTTCCGCAGGCATCGGGCGTAAACTCATGATAAGCAACGAGCATCCCTGTAATTCCGCACCAACGGACGATCATGATAGGTACTGCCGCGACGCCATTGATCGCGGCGCTCCAGCACAGCGCTCATAAGATTGATAGCCGTAAAATTTAACCCGCGAATGCGTATTCGTCTTGGCGGCCCGTATTTTCGATCTATCCGTTATCGGTTTCCGCGCTGAATCAGCAGCGCCAGCTGGTTAACGTTGAGCGGCTTCACCACAAGCTCGTCGAATCCTGCCTCTTTGGATCGAAGTCGGTCTTCCGCCCGGCGGTATCCAGTCAGTGCGACAAGGTAAATCTGTTTGCACTGATCATGTGCTCGAATGCTGCGCGCCAACGCAGAGCCATCAAATCCCGGTAGTCCTAAGTCGATGAGGCCAATGTCCGGTCGAAAGGTCAAAGCAGCCTGAAGCCCACTCGGACCGTCATTCGCAAGGTGAACCTCATGACCGTCTTGCGTCAGCAAGACGCCGAGAGTCTCACGCATGTCATCGTTATCCTCTACGACGAGCACCCTTCGATGCTTACGCTCGGCAGGTATCACTGAAATCGGCTCACGAGCGGTTGCGTTCGGAGCGGATATGGCTGGTAACTGGACTGTGAAGGTACTTCCCATTCCAGCTCCGTCGCTCGCTGCATGAACAGACCCGCCGTGAAGTTCTGCAAGGCGTCGCACCAGGGTGAGCCCTACGCCAAGCCCTCCCTGCGACCGATCGAGACTCCGCTCGCCTTGCACAAAGAGATCAAAGATCGTCGGCAGGAGGTCCACCGTGATGCCTACCCCCGAATCTTTCACCGCGAGAAATGCATCTTGACTATCGCTCCACGCACTAATGGTAATCGCCCCTCCTGACGGTGTGAACTTCAGCGCGTTTCCGATTAGGTTCGTGACGATCTGTTCGATTCGTGTTTCGTCCGCGTCGATCCACACCTGCGACTCTTCAAATGTCAGCTGATGGCGATCCAGCAGGCTACGGGTGCGCAATGCTTCTATGGTCTCTTTCACCACGCGGCTGAGGTTCAGCGGTTGACGGCTGAGGCGCATTTTCGCGCTCGTCAGACGGCTCGCGTCTACAAGATCGTCGACCAGGTGTGACAGTTGCTCGATCTGCCGATCAATTATGGCTCGCGCTCGCGCCACGTGATGGGGCGAACTTTCGGGGAGATCAAGTATTCCGACGGCACTCGCCAAAGCGCCCAGAGGATTGCGAAGCTCGTGGCCCAACATTGCGAGGAACTCGTCCTTCGCTCGGTCGGCTGCCCGAAGGGCTTCCTCGGCGCGTTTACGCTCGGTAATGTCTCGGGCGATCTTCGATGCACCAATGATCGTTCCGTGTTCATCGATTATGGGCGAGACGGTGAGCGAAATCTCTATCAAACCTCCGTCCTTGTGAAGGAGAACAGTCTCATAGTGATCAATGCAATCCCCTCGCCTGAAACGTTCAAGAATAGAGGGTTCTTCGCCGGCTCTGTCAGCAGGAATCAGTATTGTGACGGGTTTGCCAATAGTCTCATCGGACGTGTAGCCGAAGATTCTTTCTGCTCCCTGATTCCAGCTGGTAATGATTCCATTGAGATCTTTGCTCAAAATCGCATCGTCCGATGATTGAACGATCGCGGATAGTCTTGCGTTAGCGGCCTCCGCCTCCTTGCGCATGGTGACGTCGTGGAAACTCAAAAGAATCATGGGCCGAGAATAGCCTGATAACGAAAATGGGCGGGCGTCTATTACGAGCGTCCGCGGTCCGATACTCGGAAAGCTGTGTTCGAGCTCGAAGGGCTGGAACTCGGTACCGTCGGCAATAGTCTTCTGTAGTTGGGTGCGTACGCGAGCGAGGTCAAACGTGTCATTTTCCAGTACAGCAAGCAAAGTATTCTGCATCGACTCGCGAGGGACCCGGAACAGCTCATAGAAGGCGCGATTGGCCGTCTGCAAATGCAGGTCCTGGCTCAGTACCACCAGCGGATCAGCTTCCGCGTTGAGGATCGCCTTGGTGTATTCGCGTTCGTATATCGCTTGATCGATACTCGCGCGAAAAGCGGTTACGTTAGTGAACGTGAGAACGGTGCCGTGTGCCAGGCTATCGCCCTTCAGGTACGGCGCGATCCGCAGTACGAACGTCCGGTCCTTGCGTTGGAAATCATGCCGGGATGTGGTCTGAGTCGAGATTACGTGCGCACACCATCTTTCCAAACTCCGCAGGTCGGCGAGTCCGGCGATATCTCGAGCAGGCCGACCTATGTCCGAGTTGGCGAGACTGAGCGCCTCAGCAGCCGGCCGGTTGAAGCTAGCGATGGCAAAGTTTAGGTCAAGGACGACGACCGCAACATCGATCGCATCGAGGATTTCCCTGTGGTCGAAGGCAACCGGGTCTGTTGTAGTGGTAACCTCGGGTGGTCGCTGGATGTCGGTCCTGCCGCTACCTGATGGATCTGATCCTGTCACTATCGGTTTGCCACACCAGCGGCGTACAACTTGGCAGAACGCTGCAATACGGAGTCGGAAACAGTAGGAAGAACCTGGCGCAGTGCCAGCAGCAACGCTTGCGCCCGCGGCATGCTGAACTTTGTCGGATATCGGGAAAGCAGCTCACCTTCGAGGACGCGGGCTTCGTCTGGCCCAACAGTTTCGCACAAAGCATCAGCCACGGCTCGCTCCAACCGCGCATAGTCCTCGACTGGAATGAGGTGAGAATGATTTTCTCCGAGCCTCGGCAGCAAGCGGGTATGAATCTCGCCGTCAAAATTATCCATCAGAAACGAGCAAAAGATCGCTATATCATGCTTTTGGGCGAGCTGATCGAAGAGGTCCTCAAGATTCATGCTGGCCGCTACATCACCACGCTCCCAGAGGATGTTGACCATCTCTCCCCACCAGCGAACCTTCGGGAAGCGGTTGCCTCCCCGGGCGCGGGCGACGACATCCGCTGCCAAACCCAGGAATACAGGGGAATCCGGCATCCCGTCGTGCATGAAGCGCGGCAGAGTTTCATCAGCATCGACGATCGTCAATTGGCCGCGTTTCTGGGCTGCATCGACATCTATGCCTTCGGCGACAAGGCGCGGGCAGAAAGCATCCCAGTGCTTGACCGTCGGAACGAGGATAACTCCCTCGCCGTTCGCCAACGCGGAGGCAGCGAAGCGACAAACCGCCCGATTCAGAAAGTCCTGATCCTGGTAGAGCTGCACCACGTGATCGCGCGGTGCAGCCTCCGCCAGAAGGCGATCCCAATCGCCGTGCTCTCTGGAATCACCCTTTTCATGGCTTAGATTTTTCTTGCGATCCGAACTCGTGGTCATGAGTATTTACCTCGACCGGTCAATCGTGCGATTTAAAGTGAGCGCCGTCCAGAGTGCGGACATGAGTCTCAACCATACTGAGTTGGACTGTTTTCGACAAACCGGCCGGATTTGCTTCGGTCCCAAGCAGTTCCAATGCGCAGTTCTCAAGCGACGATGACAGGATCGGCGAAATCTTGAGGACGCAGGCAGTGGCTCCTGAAGAAGTTTGCGCTCCGCGCGAGCCAATAGCTGATTTGGGATTGCGACTGTCTTAATTTGCCGAACGAACTGACCAAGTTTTGCAGTGCGGTACGCGCGACGGGTTGAAGGGCAAGACGTTGCTCGTTCTGAGAAAAACGCCGCTCCGCTCGATGTCAAAGAATACCGAAGCTCGGCTCAGGCCGGATGGAAGGATCGCGCGCCAACCTTCCAAAGAACTGAATCGGCAGGACCACGTCCGGTGTGAAACCTCTGAAGACGTCAGGATTGATGGAGTCTTCTGCGCTACTACAGTTCGTAGGTTCAGATTCCACAGGACGCATTCCTTCCAGGATAGATAGGCACCCGAAGATCGACCCTTACACACCGCGAAGCTTTCGGACCAACTAAGTCAAGTATAGGGAGGCGCCGGCGATATTTCTTCTTCTTTCGTCTCGCCGAGAACCCTTCTCTCCTATTGATAAAACCTCATAGTGACTAGAGTTCGATGACTACCCGCCCAGGGTCGAGCGCATTTAAATGCACCGAAGGGCGTGGACGTGCCGACAGGGTGAGCGCCCGGCCCTGTTCCTTCAAACAAGAAGCAGCGTGCGAAAGGACGCGATGAGAAATGCCTTCGATATCAGTGTCGTTGCATGAGTTGGATGCATTTCTGAAGAGTAGAGAAAAAGACATCGTTTCGAGATGAAGAATAGTTTAGTCCGACAACATGAAGTATCGTTCACGATCCTTCGGACGAGCCTGAGCCACTTGAACCTTCCGATAGAATTAGTGGACGAGTTAATCGAACGCCACATTCCGGTTGCCTTTGAAAAAGGTGAGCTAGCGCTCGGCGAAGGCAATACCGACGGCATGCTTGCCTGCATTTTGAGCGGGTACGTAAACGTGTGTTGCTATCTAGGTGATGGGAATCGCACCCTGGTACGAATGGCTGGACCCGGCGAGGTCATTGGCTATCCAGATTACATCGACGAAAAAGGCCGTCAGGCGCGCCTCTTCGAAGCTCAGGTCGCCAGCAAATGCACATTGGCGCTGTTCAGCCGCGAGCATCTAGCGGGATTGCTAGCCGGTCTTCCCGCGGATGCACTGATTTCAATCCTGACCTACCTGAACACCTTCTGGTCAGAGAACCTCCGGCGATTTACCGTCCTGCTGAGCCTTCCCTTCTGGGACCGGCTAATGATCGTGATGAGCGATCTGGCGAAGCGGGCCGGGGTAAGAGACTCGGAGGGGATAATCCTGATTCCAGAGATCGGACATCAGGAGCTATCCGAGATGATCGGCTGCTCACGGCCATTGGTGACCCGTATGATAGCCGAAATGGTCAAATCGGGATTGCTTGCGCGGCGAAGAAAGCAGTACGTTCTGCTCAAACGGTGGGACTCCGACCACAGAAGTCGCAACTCTCAGAAGTCGATTCGGCGGTTCGACTCTTCCTCTCTTAGGCTTTCGTAACCGTGGTATCTTGAAACCGGGTCCACGCTCGCTTGCTCCCATTCCCCGCCGGTCATAAGTAGAGTCCGTCGATTCGTTTCAAAATCGAGTCGCAATTTGCCGACCGCCATAAACAGCAGCACAAAAGATGGACTCGCAGATTCCCTTGAGCTGGCGATGTGGCGTCACCAGTCCTGGACTTCACGCGGGGACGGACCAAAACGACTTCCGCTGCACCCCGTGCTATCGAGCACGTCCTTGGGCGAATGCAGATGGAATGTTCCTCGATACTCGTGAGAAAGTAGAAATCCCTCTGAAGTCGAGCGCAGCCAGCGCATCCTATGAAGAATAGTCAAATCAAAGTGCGACGATATGTGAGGCCGAATTAGGAAGTTCGTTCCTCCCTTCGAAGCTCTCTACGAAAAGCCGCTATCGAAACGCTCAGCCGCTCAGCGCCGTCTCGAAACTTCGAGCAGGTCGTCGCTCGATTCGAGCCCGACCGACAGCCGCTCCAGACCGTCGCCAATTCCCAGGCACTGCGAAGGTCGCCGGTTCGAATTAGTGAACTTCAAACAAGGCGTCTAACTTGAGCGCCATTCCTCTGATAGGGCGATGTCTCGACTCGGTCTGCATTGGGTTTAAGTTTCCAAGCGAATTGGCGGACGGTCAGCCGCGACGGTCAAGGAGAAATAATGAGGTCTACGGCCTGCCAGCCGCGCTGGGCAGCGTGAAGGTTAGGTCTTAAGTACGCGCGCTGCGAGGTGCCCGCCTCGCTGGGTCATCGCGCCGTATTTGATCCGTCAATTTGAGACATCTGCCAATAGCGACACACATCTTCTCATCGTCTTATTTCTCCTGTGCCGCTCGGTTCACTTGCGTCAACCCCAGTCATTCATTCGGCTCGGCATGAGTCTTGGCATATGAAAACCGGGTCTTCGCGCCGGAATGAATGAAAAATGCGATCTATAAGCAAAGCGACGATAGGGAAACCGGTCAGTCCACACGCATTGGCGCGCGTTAGCAAGCTCAATACCAGTGAGAATAAGTTTCGAGCCCTGCTCGAGTCGGCTCCAGACGCGATGGTTATCCTGGGTAAGGACGGTCGCATCACGCTGGTCAATGCGCAGACTGAAAAGCTCTTCGGATTCGCACGCGCCGAATTAC